>Ga0134123_10000276_pt1 | contig 35261 bp, 30 predicted proteins | sample KB303_FD_96460 | JGI IMG/M metagenome (GOLD analysis project Ga0134123, IMG submission 96460) | Terrestrial soil microbial communities without Nitrogen fertilizer from Kellogg Biological Station, Michigan, USA - KB3-0-3 | ecosystem: Environmental > Terrestrial > Soil > Unclassified ...
CGCCCGCGCCGTCTCCGCCCACCCCCTGCACATCGACCCCGAGATCGAAGTCTCCATCACCGCCAGCTTCGGCATCGCGACGTACCCCACGCACGCGATCACGAAGGAAGGCCTCATCCGCCAGGCCGACGCCGCCATGTACCGCGTGAAGTCGTCGACGAAGAACGCGGTCGGCGTGGCCGTCCCCGAAGACGCGACGCGGCCGGTTTAGTCGAGGTTTAGTCGGCGATGCGGAAATAGACGTCGTAGTACGGCCCCTTGCCGTGTTCCTGGATCACCTGCGACTTGAAGCGGAGCTCGTTGCCGTGTGAGTCGGTCCGGCCGTTGGGGCGATACTGGGTGCTGAGTCCGCGAATCGTGCTGCCTGCGATCGCCGCAAGCTCGTGTCGTTGCGAGATGCCGTCGTGGTTGGCGTCGGTCCAGAGAAGAAGGCTCGACCACACCGCGTCGCCGGCATCGATCAGGTCATCGTCATTCCCATCGTGAGACTTCAGCGCCTCGAAGCCATTGGCCGCAGCCGCGCCATTCGGCAGGCGCGTGTGATCGCCGAACAACTCGGATGCATCGTCGATCCGTCCATTCCCGTTGCGGTCGAGCGCAACGAACGCGAGCGACGAATCACGGGCCGTCCACGCCATGCGATCAGCATCACCATCGGCATCGATGTCGAAGATCACCGGATCATCGAGACCGCTCAGTGCCCATGGACCGCTGTCCGGGTTGACGACCAAAGGCGTTCCGACATAGTCCACCGGTGGCGTACCGTCAGCCGTGCAACCGGCGCAGGGTGGCTTCGGCGGGATGTACGGGCTTGGGTCGGTACAGACCATGCCGCCTGCGACCTCCTGCGTTTCACCGCCTGCAATCGATATTGCCTTCCCTCGATAGCAGGAATTGAACTCTGCGAAACCGCCGATCACGCTGCTCCATGAGCTTGCCGTGCGATCGACTTGCCCTGTCGTGGCAAGAGCGTTACCGGTCGCGAGATCGTTGATCCAGTGCCACGTTTGCCAGTCGGTGGTCGCTTCGTTGCCAAGAAAGTTCAGATACGTCATCTTCGTGCCCGACGCGATTTCCCAACGGCCGTTTGCCAGCCGGGCACCGGTGTCGTATGTGTCCATCCGATCCACTCGAATGGTTCCCGCGAAGAGAGCATTTGCTGAAATCGCGCAGCACGCAAACACGATGAGGCGTTTCACCTGCAGCCCCCTTCGATGAACCGGAGACGTCCGGCCTCATCGCCAATGGGGAACTGCGAACTGATACTGATCTGAGGAGCGACGGCGGCGTAGAGAAAGTGATCGAACGTTTCGCGGCCGAGTAGCGTACGCACTTTCCGGAGAGCTTCCGCACGGAGGCGGCACTGTTTGTAGTCCAGCTCCTCGATCTTCATCTCCATCGCTCGACGGTCCGGTGGTGAGAGCGTGGACAGACGAGATTGAAGGCCGAGGCTTTCGGTTTGCGTGCGGAGCAGTTCCGACGCGGCGGATTCAAGGACGCGCCAGAACGTTTCTTCCTTCCATCCGAACGAAGTCACAGCTTCCCGATACTGCGTCCGCACTTCGTCGCTGAATCGCGGATCAATACCGCCAAGGACGCTTCCAAAAAGCTCGAATGGCATGAGCAACTCCGGATTGCGACGACCCTCAACGATGAATTGGATCGGTCCGGCGGTGGCCGCGGGATCGATACGTTTCGCAATCCGGTCTTCGAGCGACCATTCCCAGGCCGGTTTGACCGTCACACGCTGCCGGGGGTCCTGGCGAGGCTCGTCTCCGTTGAGTGCCGCCGCCGCAAGGATCAGGGTTACCGCCACTGCTGAAACGCGCATGCGATTCCTCCGTGACTCATTTACGGAGTGACGCAGAAGCGCTTTTCCTTACCCCACGACACGATGAGCGGCGGGCCCTTCAGCCCGCCGCTCATCCGTTACTTACCGCCGCGAACGCACATCCTCGATGCGGTACGCGTTGAAGACGCCGCCGCGCACCCACTCGCCCGCCAGCTCGACATAGTCGCCGCGGCGGAGGTCGCGCAGGTCGACGCGGCCGCGGCGATTGGAGTCGCGCAGGTGAACGGCGATCAGTTCGCCGCCGCGGTCATCGCGCAGCCACAGCGTATCGCTGCGGACGTCGATGCGGTCGACGTAGCCGTCGACGGAGCGGTCGTTGGAGCCGCGCCGGTAATCGTTATCGCCCGGCCAGTTCACGGCATCGACGTAGATCGAGCCGTTGCGGAACACGCCGCCGAGGCGGATCGAGAGGCCCACGCTCAGCCCGCGGCTGCGGTTGCGGAAATACGACTGCGGCACCCAGTACGAATAGCGCCCGCGGTCGAGTTGCACGCGGTATCCGCCGCGCTCGCGGCTGAACGACGACACCCGCCCCTCCGCCGTCACCCGCTCGTTCTCGCGGTACGTGCTCTGCACGCGCCCGCGATCGCGATCGTCATTGTTGCCGCGGCGCCCGTCGTTGCGCGACTGCGCGAACGAAGGCGTCGCGAGAATCAGCGCGATCGCTCCCGCGCCGGCTGCCTTCACTACCCATTTCGCTCTGTCTTTCATGATGTCTCCTTGAACTACATCCGAGGAGACGTGGCGGAGGCGGCGCTTGTTTCGGTGCGCGCACCAACTGCACCTGCGCGTAACGAACGGTTGTATCTGGCTTTGGATGGCATTCATGCGACCTGGTTGCGCGCGCAACCGTAAGCGGCTACGCGCCGAGCCGCTGCTCGAGCGCCTCGCGGCGCGCGCGGCTCACGCTCAGCTGCGTCCCGTCCTTCAGGCGCACCGCGTAGTCGCCGCCGGAGCTGCGCAGCAGCACGTCGATGCGGTCCAGGCGCACGATCGCCGAGCGGTGCACGCGCATGAACACCTCCGGATCCAGGCGCTCCTCGAGGTCCTGCATCCGCTCGCGCACCGTGAACGTTCGCTCGCCCGCGTGCAGCTCCGCGTACGGGCCGCTCGCGGTGATGTAGTCGATCTTCTCCACCGGCACCACGCGCATCTGCCCGCGCATCTCCACCGGGATGCGCTGCAGCCACGGACTCTTCTTCGGCGCCTGCGGCTCGCGCTGCGTGCTCTCCAGCAGCGAGAGCAGCCGGCGGGTCATGCTCTCGACCTCCTGCAGCTCGATCGAGCGCCGCGCGCGGCGGAAGGCGTCGGAGAACCGCTCGTCGTCGAACGGCTTCACCAGATAGTCCACCGCTGCCAGCTCGAACGCCTTCAGCGCGTACTGATCGAATGCCGTGGTGAAGATCGTCGCCGGCATCCCCTCGGCGAGCAGCGTCTCCACGACCTCCACGCCGCTGCGCCCCGGCATCTGCACGTCGAGGAACACGAGGTCGGGACGCAGCCGGCGGATCTCCTCGACGGCGTCGTCGCCGTTGTCGGCGGTGCCGACGATCTCGACGTTGTCCTCGTGCGCGAGGCGGTCCTCGACGTGCTGCCGCGCCAGCGGCTCGTCGTCCACGATCATCACGCGCAGCGGGCGTTTCTCTTCGTTCATCGTTCCGTCCGAAACGGGAGAGTAATCTCGGCGATCGTGCCGCCGTCGGGCGCGGGCAGCAGGCGGACATCGCCGGCGCTGCCGTACAACTGCGCGAGGCGCGCGCGCGTGTTCGCGAGGCCGACGCCGGTGCGCGGGTCGTCGCGGACGCCGGGGCCGTTGTCGCGCACGGTGAGCACCAGCTGATCGCCGCGGCGCTCCGAGGCGATCTCGATCGCGCCGCCGCCCTTCGCGCGGCTCGCGCCATGCTCGAGCGCGTTCTCCACGATCGGCTGCAGGATCAGATTCGGGACCAGCGCATCGGTCGTCGACGGATCGATGCGGCGCTCGACGCGCAGACGCCCCTGAAAACGGATCTCCATGATCTCGATGTAGCGGCCGAGGAAGTCGAGCTCGTCGCGCAGCGGCACCTCGTCGGTCGCATGCGCGTCGGTGGTGTGCCGCAGCAGCTCGCTGAGGCGCGCGATCATCCGCCGCACGCCGGCCGGATCGCGCTCGACCATCGCCGAGATCGCGTGCAGCGTGTTGAAGAGAAAGTGCGGGTTGATCTGCATCCTCAGCGCATCGAGCTGCGCCTCGGCGAGCTGGGTCTGCAGCCGCGCCGCGTGCGCCTGCTGCTGCCGTCCGCGCAGAAAGAACTCGCGCGCATAGCCGGCGGCGACGATCGCGAAGTAAAACAGCAGTTGCGGCACGAAGCGGAACCGCGCGATCTCGCGCGTGAGGGAAAACGATGGACGTCCGCGGCGAGGCGGCGGGAGCAGCTGCAGGCGGGCCGCCGCGAGGAGGAAATAGACGAAGATCGCGACGCCGATGCCGGCCGCGACGATCAGCGCGATCTTCCACACCAGCGCGCGCCGCTCCAGCGTCACGCGCGCGGTCATCCAGAAGATCGCCGGCGTCAGCGCCGCCCACAGCCACGACTCCACGAACGCCAGCATCATCGGCCCGGTCGGCGACATCCCGCGGAACCCGAAGCCGCGCGGGTCGAGGATGCGGCTCGCGGCGGAAAGCGTGGCGAGGAACGTCCAGAACGTGAAGATCGCCAGCAGCTCCGTCGAGCTCAGCCGCTGCCGCGGCTCGTTCGTCATCACCATTGCGCGATGCAATGTAGCAGCCCCGCCGCCCGCTTCGTCGCGCGCTCGTGCAGTTCGTGACAGCGGAGTGCAGTTCGTTGAATCGGGAGAACAGAATCGCCCGCCGCTGCGTCTCTATGGCTACGAACCACGGAGGAAACCAAACAATGAAGAAGACACTCATCGCAGTAGCAGCCCTGACGCTCGGCGCCACGCTCGCGTTCGCCGGACCGGGCGAAGGACACCGCGGCGGGCACGGCCGTCATCACGGCTTCGCCGGCAAGCTTGCCGAGAAACTGAACCTCACCGACGCGCAGAAGCAGCAGATCAAGGACATCCGCAAGGCGTCGTTCGAGCAGAACAAGGCGTTCTTCGAGACCGCCCGCCAGACGCGGCAGGACCTGCGCGCCGCCCGCGAGGCGAACGACACCGCCCGCCTCGAGACGCTCAAGGCGAACATGAAGTCGCAGCGCGAGCAGATGAAGCAGATCCGCGACGCGGAGAAGCAGCAGATCCTCTCCATCCTCACCGCCGAGCAGCGCGCGCAGTTCGAGGCGATGAAGGCCGAGCACAAGGGTCACGGCCGCCGCGGCGACAAGCCTCGCGACTGATTCAACGCCACACCGTAGTGCCGGCAAGGGAGGCCTCGCGGCCTCCCTTTGCCTTTGGAAGGAGCAACATCATGAAGAAGAAAAGCCTGATTGCCGTCGCGCTCGCCGCAATCGTCGCCCTCGCGGCGGTGCTCGTCCATCGCGCCGCCTTCGCGAAGGAGACGACCGAGTATCGCTTCGCGACGATCCGCAAGGGGGACGTCGAGGCGACCGTCGCGGCCACCGGCACGCTCAGCTCGGTCAGAACCGTGCAGGTCGGCACGCAGGTGTCCGGCCAGATCGCGGAGCTGTTCGTCGACTTCAACGACACGGTGAAGAAGGGACAGCTTCTCGCGCGCATCGATCCGACCCTGCAGCAGCAGGCCTGCACGGAATCATCGAACGCATTGGACGGTCCCATCGCTTCAGGCTTACTCCGATGGGGCTTCGCGTCGCCTTCTTCTTCATCCGCGTCTGGGGACGTGTCCTGCGACCAGGTCTGTCCTTCGCCGCACCTTCACCCTCACCCTCAGTTCCGCTCGCGCGCGCTTTCCACAAAGTCGATGCCGAGATCTTCAACCTCATCAGCCGCGAGAAACTCGCCGCATAAATGCGACTCAATTACCCCGCAATCTGAAACTCAAGAAGGCTAGTCAAAGGGTTGGACCCGCGGCGTCGTTTCTCGACGTAGGCGCGGAACGCGCCGACAGCAGCGAGATTCACGCAACAAACCTCATCGAGCCGTCCGGCTGAGGGCGTGGTAGAGCTTGCGTTAGAATCGGCGCGAACTCGCGATGCCCAAGGTCTTCATAGTTATCGCCGCCAGGACACCATCGTTCCACGCACGGAGTTGCAACAGCGCCGCGCTCGCTTCACATCGCTTCACGCGACAGAATTGCAAACCCATGCGGCGGCAACGTTAGGGTAATTTCGTCGCCGGCGACGTATTCATCCGCCTCTTCCGTCCATGAAGCGCACCGCGTCACCCAGCGACCACCTTCTGGAACGCCAATCGCCGTTTTCACCGATCCTCGGCTGAAGTTTGCGGCCACGATCGTGCAATCGGCAGGTGACTCCGCCTCTCCATCCCAGCGCCAGTACGCGATGCTTTGCGTGCCGGCGTCGTATTTAGTGCGGACATGGTCACCGCGAAGCCCCGCGGTCTTGCCGTCGAGATTCCGACGGCATGCAATGAGCCTGCGAACGATCGCGCGTGCGGACTCGTTCGCGGCGGCCACCTTCCAATCGAGCGGATTTGCGGGGGTGAATAGGTTTTGATCGAGAAATTCCTGCCCCTGAAAAAGCATCGGAATCCCGGGAGCGGTGAGAACGATCGCCATGCCGAGCAGCGCATAGGGCGCGAAGAGTCCGTCGTGTCGGCGCGGAGGGCGCGCTTCTTTCGCGGCTTCTGCATAGGAATCGGTGTAGATGACGCGGCGGCGAAACGGGCGCGGCTCGATCGCCGCCTTAAGCAGCGCGAGGTCGCGATTCTGGTCGTCGGCGTGCAGCACCGCGTGAAGACGCTGCATGAACCGCTGGTCCCACATCGCGTCGCACCCAAGTCCCTTCTCTGCATCAAAGAGCAACGGATCGCGCTCATCCGCGGAGTCGTCGACGTCCTCCGCAATTATCAGCTTGTCCAGATTGCGCAACGCCTTGTTGACGTCGCGCATGACGTGCCACGCGGTGTATTGGTCGCGCGACGTCGTCGGCCGCTCGGCAGCGAGGCGCTGCGGACGATGCCACCGAAAGCCGTCGATATGCCGCTCGGTCGCCCAGCGAACCGCGTTGTCGAGCAGAAACTGGCGCACCTCGGGTTGATCGTATTCGGGCCGCAGCGACTCGTTCGGCGTAGATGGCCACGTGTAATAGATGCCTCCGGCGTCGTTACGCGGTTGCCATCCGTCGTAATGCCACAAACCGCGTTCGACGGCGCCGATCTTGTCGTAGGCGAGACCGAAGAACACACCGATCCCGCGCCGATGCGCCTCGTCGACCATCCGGCAGAATGCGTGCGAGCCACCGGCGCTGTTGAAGATCGCGAATGGGAACGCGTTGTCGTAGCCCCAGTCGTCGACTTGGCGATCGCCGGTGACGAGAATCTCAATGGCGCTCACGCCGAGGTCGCGGAGGTCTTCGAGCTTTCGCGTGACGCCATCCAGAACGCTCTCCGCGCCATGAGGATTGAACGTCCCTGGATGCAATTGGTACAGCACGAGGTCCTCCGTCCGGAGCGCGAGCTTCGACTCGCTCGTCCAACGATACGGCGCGGAGACGACCGAGTTCGTCACCATCGTCACCTTGCGCTGGCCGTCCTTCATGTGTTGCAAGGGAAAGCGAAAGAGCTCTGTAGCGTACGGATCGTTTCGCCATATCGGACGCGGCCTGTCGAGATTGAAAATGACGAACTTGTACTGTCCCTCCGGTTGATCGTCGGGCGGTGTCGGCAACGCGCGGCCGTGGGTCTGCATCGACGTGATCAGGGAATGGCCGAGAGTCTTCGACCAGAATCCGTGAGCGTCGGCGCCGAGGAGCGTTTTCGTCGTCGACCACTGATTGAAAGTTCCGGCTAGAGCGACGGCATATGCCGAGGGCGCCCACACCCGCGCATCGGTCGAATCCGCCGCCTGTCGCACGCCAGGCATCGGGTCGGAGGCTGTCGCCTCGGGAACACCTTTGCCGACGTTCAGCCAGCCGAGTCCTGCTTCCTGCTCGAGCTTCAACTTCTGGTCATCCGTCTCAACGTATCGCCCGTCGCGCGTCCACTCCTCGCGGAAGAGTTCGCGCAACTTGCTTCGCAGTTTGACGGTCCTCCGATCGGGGGGAAGGTGCGTCTCGATACGCTTGAGCTTCTCCAGACCGTCCTCGATCGTCTCGCACGAGGCGAACACTGCGTGCACAGCCTCGTTCATCAGCGGCCGCGAGAGGTCGCCATCCCACCGTTTCTTGTTGCCGTAGTAGTACTCGGTCGGCGCCTCGAACTGCGTCTCGTGATACGCGATCATCTGTTGCACCTGTTGTCGCGTACGAAGGCCGACGATCTTTTTGCAGAGATTGTTGAACGTCGCCCACGGCCACCCGTCCGTGCGCGTGAGGACCAGCTCCTTGAGCCCGTGGCTGATCGGATTTCTGACGAGCTTTCGCTCGAGGATGTTCTCGCGGCTGGAGCGGTCAGGATAGGGGAGTGGGATAAGCGAATCGATGCGGCCGGGGCGAGTGAGCGCGGGCTCGATGTTGTCGATGTAGTTTGTTGCGAGAAGAAAACAGATTTCCTGGCGCGGTGCCGCATCGCGCAGGTCCTGTAGTCGATTGAGCATCGCGGGCACGATGAGGCTGAGGAAGTTGAGCTCCCCGTCCTTGCGGCGTTTTCGAAAGAGATCGTCGATCTCGTCGAAGAAGAGCGTCGCGGAGCGAATGTGCGACAGGAGGTCGAAGATGAAGCGAGCTTCGGAGTCGATGCGCGACTCGCCCTGTCTCGTGAAGTCCGCGGGCGTAATGCGCACGAGCCGCTGTTTTCGATGACTGTGCTTCCACATCTCGCTGGCCATCGCTTGCGCGATCGCCGTCTTCGACGAGCCGGGCGGGCCATGAAGGATGAGCGAGTACTCGGCGTTTGCCCAGCGGTCGCTGCGCGTCTCCCGCGCCATGAGCGCGATGCGATGATGCAGTCGCTTCTCGTGTCGTGCGCCGAGGTCCACCGGATCGATGGCCCAGAGCGGTGTGAGGTCGTGAACGACGTGGAAGCGCTGCTCGCAGATCTCCCACAATCTCCGCTCGACGATGTCACGAATTGTGAGGAGTGCGTTTACGGACAGCGCGGTCGACCAAAAGTCGATCACGTCGTGCTCGCGCGTCTCAGACGGCCAGCCGCTCCAGACGACGCTCGTCGGAGGTTTCTCCGTGCGAATGCGGTATTCAGTCTTATCGCGCGCCGGCGGCTTCGTCGCGACTTGCGCAAGCGTGCACGGACGTGGTCTCGCAAACTCGATCTTCATCTTGTCGAGCCATCCGACGAACTCGAACAGCGCGTCGTCGGCGACGCGCAGGTGCGGACTCCCTTCGATCGTCGTCGCGACTAGCGACGCGATCTCCGCGGTATTCGGCCAGACACCGAGCACGCGATGCTTCATCAGGATCGGCTGTCCGGAGATCCAGCTGCCGTCCTTTCGGCGCGCGGAGAGCGAATGCCGCACCGCGTCCTCGACTTCCATCTGCGAAATGCGCATCCAACGCTCGACGACGGAGACAGCGCTGAGGAGTTCGGCCGCATCAAAATCGGTATCGTTGCCCGCGCTCGCGAATGCGATCTCCTGCGTCAGCACGCCTCGCAGCCAGCGCACGTTCGGTCGGACGTGATCCTCTATCAGGTCCGCGAGCGATTCGTTGAGTCGCGCGAGCTCTTTGAGGGTACGGATGAGCTTCGGTGTCATGACTATTCCGCGCTGCGTTCCTGGCGGTGTGAGCCGGACGGAGATATCGGCCGCGCCGATAAGGCTCGTTAGCGCGGCCCGGCACACGCGAAGCGCAGCGGTCGCCGCGCCCTGCTCCGCCTGCCAATACGAGTGTGGCTTCTCCTGCGGCACGCCGGCCGATGCGAATTTTCGGAGCGCGGCCTGGCCTTCGGCGGTTTCGTGGGCCTTCACGATGTCGCGCTCGATCGCGTCGAGCATCTGGCTCGTTCCGCCGAGGAGCGTCTGATTCTGTTCGCCCGACCGCACGAGGACGTTGCTCATCAGGTCACGGATCGACTTCCACACGCGGCGCCGTTGGTCCCAATCCGACGTCGCCGTCATCGATCGGACGATCGCAATGATGTGATCCGCCGCGTCGCGGAAGTCTTCCGGATTCGTGGCGACGACCGCGAACTCGTGAAGCGTCGACGCGAGTCGCTCGAGCGCGCTCGCGAGCTTCCAGCGCGTGTGCTGGTCGAGCCACCCGAAGTTCGTGCGTACCTCGGTTATCTCATCAACGATGGCACGATAGAGCTTCGCGCGATAGCGCATCGCCTGCACGACCGAGCGCAGCGGCGCGAGGCACTTCGCGGTGACGACGGCACTCGGCCGCCATGGATCGATGTTCGCACCGACGATCGTGCCGTCCACGCCTTTTCGGCCGAGGCGCCACAGAATGCAGAAGAGCGAGAAGAAGCCGAGCTTGGCGTGCGCGTGCTGTTCGCCAGACCGGATGAGCAGGCCAAAGAGCTCCGCGGCGAGGAGCAGGTTCGGCGCGCCGAAGACGTCGTCGCGCATCCGCTCGAGGAGGCGGAGCGGTTCGTTGGACGATGATGCGTTCTTCATCGGTTCGAGCATTCGCTTCGCGGAGGCAACGCGGTTTAGCTGCTCGCTTCGCGCACTGTCGAGCCACGCGAAGCGCCGCGACTGGAGCTGGACGCGCTTGACGACAGCGTTGCACATTGCATCAACGAGAAGCGATCGCTCGTGCGTGTGCGCGTCGGCGGCTTCACAGATGGCGCTCGGGACGACGCCATCTTCGTCCGCCGCCCGGGCTCGATCGAGCGCCGTGATTAGCGTGAGCGTCGGCTTCTCGAGCAGCTCGTCGATCTGCTTTCGCCGCGAAAGCCACAGCTGAAGCTCGCGGTCGAACTCTTCGAAAGTCGACAATTTCGCCGGCATTGCATCCCTCCTTAATGGGAGGAGTGACAGGAAGCGATCCAATCCTACGTTTGGTTATGGAATCGCGTGGAAGATTTCCGCTCGCGAAAATCGCGACCTTGCGAGTCACTTTACGAGGCTACAACTTTCTAAGCAACTCTAACCGAGGAACGCTCGCGAAGTCGCGGCGCATGAGTGCCTTAGATTGGCGGGGCCGACGGAGCTCGAACCCGCGACCTCCGGCGTGACAGGCCGGCGTTCTAGCGCCGCTACGGATGTATACAACGGCTCTCACGCGATCCCCGCGCGCTCTCGTACTTCTTTGCAGTACCGCCGTGCTGCGACATTCGTCCGACTTGAGCAATCTGTTTCATATATGAAAGTGCGCCAAGTCATCCGCCGGTTGTAAAAGTGTTACGCTGCCAGTTACGCGCACATGCGAAAGAAACGTGGCCCGGAGGCTGAAACATTGCTCGCGCTCGATCGCGACGCGGCAGTGGACGAGTACGACTTCGTGGCTCAGCTGATCGCCGCACCGCAGCCGTCTCAGCCGTCACCGCGCGTCTTCATCTCCTACGCGGCCGAGGATCGCGCGCGTGTGCGGCGGCTGTATGTCCGCCTGCGTGCAGACGGCTACGACCCCTGGATGGATGTAGTCGATCTGCTGCCAGGCGTCGAATGGAGATCCGCGATCGAGACGGCGCTACGAAGCGCCGGAGTGGCGTTACTCTGTCTCTCTCAAACCTCAGTCGCGAAGACCGGCTTCGTGCAGACGGAAGCACGGCAGGTTCTCGCCCTTGTGGCCGAACTCCCCTTTGGCCGGATCGGCCTGATCCCGGCGCGGCTTGAGGACTGCGACATCCCGATGCCGCTGCGCAAATACCAGTGCGTCGACCTGTTCCGGAGAGGTGGCTACGCGCGCCTGACCCGAACGCTGCGCGAACTGGTGGCGGCGCCGCGATGCTGAAGCAGATCGAAGACTTCGCTCGCGCGCTAGCGCAGGCCACCTACGACTGCTCGATTGAGCGCGACGCGAAGATCCGCCACTACTACGACGCCGACATCATTCTCCCGGTCATTTTTGGCCTGCGGTTCCAACTGCGTGACCGCGACGCGGAGCTAATCTGCGCGCTGCTATCAGCGGGTTTCATGGGACGAGCGCATCTACTGCGGCCGCATGCGTTGGAGGTCTCGAATTACGTCAGGCATCAGGCGTCCCGCGAGTCACCCGCCGAACAGGCGTACTATCGGACGCTCGCAACCGATTACTTTGAGCGCAACGGCGTCCTCGATCGGGTCCGCGCTCTGCGCGAAGCGCTGCAGGCGGAGACGGACCCGCACACAAGGGCCGAGCGCGCGATCGCCGCTTTGCGCGAGTCCGGCACGGACATGTTTGTGGCCTTGGAGTTGACGCGGGGTGACTGGCGCCAGCGTCTCCTGCGGTTTCACGGCGCGGTGCTGCGCTTCACCGACGACGCCACGGACGTCCCCGGCGTTCTTGAGCATCCGGTGCTGCCGCGCATCCTGGACGCGCTCGCCCGCTTCCGCCCACAGTCTACGTACAACAACTTCATGGATGCCGTGGCAATGACCACGCTTCACTTGCAGGTGGCCTCGCCGCGTGCCGACCGCGAGCAGGTGCGATTTCACACGCACACGTTCATGCTCACGCGGGCGTTAAGGGAGGCGGCCGTGTCCCGCCATTTCTCTTACGGCGTCAACGATCGCACGCCCGATCCATGGGAGTGCCGAAACGCTCTGCGCAGTAACAGCTACTCTCTGGTGCGGGCGAGCTTCGATGCGCTTCATTTTCCGGGCGTCCGGCGCGGAATACACCGGCCCCCAGCAGTGACGCTCGAAGAGCTCGAGCGCGTTGCCGAGGAATTGACGGATGCTCTGCACGCCAATGACAAAGCCGCGGTACGGAAGGCATCGCGCGTCAGCATCGGCGGCGTGGCTCTCCAGACTGTTTTAGAGGATCTGAGGCGATTTTCCTTCCTCGACTCGGTTCTAAGACATTACGAAGTGCCGGCGATCGACGCGCTCGTGGACGATCTCGACGAGATCTTCAGCACGGCACGTACTGACGCGGCACGCCAAGCCATCCACGCACGGATTCGCGCAGATGCCGATCGTCTAATGCTTCATCTCGCGGTGGAGGTCGATACGATGCGCGACACCGTGGCGCTAATCTCGGCCGTTTCGCACATGCTGTCGGATACGGGATCCGCCGCCGAGTATCGCGTCAGCGATCCTCTCCGGGACGTCGGGATGGCGCGGTGGGGATTCGACGAAGCCTCGCTCGATGCCGAGTTCGCACAGACATTGCTCATCCGCCTTCTGTCTCCTGACGCCGGACCAGACGTACTTCGCGCGTGCGCAGAACTCGCGGCGGCAGAACGCGAGCCGCGGACGTACGCCCGTTGCGCGGCGGTTTGCACCGTTCTGCAGGTGCTCGGTCTTCATCAACGAGTCGTGATCGCGATCACAAAACTCGAGCAGTCAGCGGGAGACGTGCCGATCCCGCTTCACTGTCTCCGCCTTGCTTCGCGCCTCTTCGCGCGCGATAACGTAAGCAGCGGCGAGCTTCTGCTTCAGCTTGAAGCGCTGGAGACTCACGCGCGAAAGCAAACTCCCGACACTCGCGCCAAGGCGTTGTTGGGCATTGCCAGTGTCCTCATGCTCGCGGTGCGAACTTCGGCGACCAAACCGAACCTCGAATGGCTGGAACGCAGCGTTCACCTTGCCGAATACGCCCTCGACGATGTTCCGCCCCACTCGCTCCAGTCGTTGTTCCTCGTCGACCACTGTGTGCACGCCGGCTTGGATGCGGGGCTGCCGGAGGAAAGGGTCACTCTGGCGGTGGATGCGTTGCACTCGGCGCGGGCCAGCCGCTGGTGGCATTACCGCTTTGCTAATACGCTCGCCTATGCGTGGCTTGATCCGGTCCGTAGGGCACTCACTGGAAAGTCGGAACTCGGCAGCGATCGTGCGTGCTTCCTGCTGGCCATGGCGTACGAAATCCTACATGTCCCGATCCCCCGCTACCGGGACGTCGAAGGTAGATATTTGGCCGAAGTCGTAGGCGAATTGCAGGTCCAATTCGGTTGTCGTCGCGCGATAGGCCACGCCTCGCACACCTGAGTTGAAGCCGCGATTCTCCAGCCGTCCAGGATGGCGCTCTTTTCCGTGATCGGCCTCGCCGCCGGCTTCGCCGGCTCGAAGGTGCTCGGCCACTTCACCGGCTGGGATACGGTGATGTCGCCGCTGGTCATGCTCGTCGCCATCGGCTTCTCCGGCGCGGTGGGCGTGTTCTTCGGGTACTACCCGGCGCGCAAGGCCGCCGCGCTGAATCCGATCGAGGCGCTGCGGTATGAGTGAAGCGCGGCTATGAACCAGTGGCGATCCATTTGCTGATGCCGGGCTCCGGCCGCTGATTGGGACCGATGATGAGCTGGTAGTTTTCCGTATACACCACTCGAAACTTGTCCACCGTCAGCTGCCCGGCCGCCACTCCGGTCGTGCGGAAGAGATGCTTGCCGGGTGGCTCGAAGACATCCAGGCGGTACTTCTGCGGATCCCAGGTGCCATGGACCGACGACAACACGTAGATGAATCCCGTGTCCTCGAGCGCCATCGACAGATAGTCGATCTCCTGTCTCTCATCGATCTCGAGGTTCAGCGGAATCCATGGAGCGCCACCGGGGAAGTAGTTCGGAATCGACGTGCCGTTGACCGAGAAGACCTGGATGCGTTTGTTCACCGCCTCCAGCACCAGGAAGGCATTGCCGTCCTTCGTCGCGGCGATCGCCGTCGCGCCGTGCAGGCGTCCGACATAGGAGCCCTCCCCGCCGGTGTACGTTGCATAGACCGCATCCGACAGTTGCTCGTACGGCTGGGACGGCAGCTGGAGCAGTTCCACGATCTCAGCTTGCGAATTCAGAGCGAGCAGGAAGCCGCGCGGATGAACGCAGACCGCGTCGAGCGATGCCGACGCGAATCGCCCCCAGCTCCTGCATGTGCTGAGATCGATCGGCGAGTTGCCGGTGAGCGCGACGCGGAACGCGTGATACTCAGACTGGCCCGTGGCCGGATCGACCGCGGGCGCGACGATGAAGTGGAGGCCATCGGCAGGTCCGAGGAGATCCTCCACCAGGAAGACCGGCAGGCTGTAGCCGGCCTGATTCGATCCCGAAACGAGAATGCGCAGGCCGTCGTCCGGCTTTTTCTCGCCATGGAGTACGCCGACGTTGATCACCTGCGCGGTGCTGAGGATCTCCGGAGCTCCGCTCCACGATGCCTGACCGGGAGGCAGAAGCGTCGGGCTCATTCCCGACCACGAATAGCCGACGTGTCCGGTCATGTTGATGCTGATGCCGCCGAGGCGGTCGAGGGACTCAGTACCCGCCAGCTTGATCTTGCCGAGGTCCGAGGCCGTCTCCGTGGGCGCCGTCCCGACCCAGATGTGCTGCCTGGTCCCGCTGTCGTACTGCAGGGTGTGCAGGTGCTCGTACTGCGTCGTCTCGGTGAGCGGCCTCACCTTCTCCTTGAGCGGGATGTCCGCCTGCACCGCGCGCTGGCCATTGAGCAGATTGGGGCCGCTCCACGAGCCGGTTGCCGCCTCCCACCCGTCCTTCGCGCGCAGCTTCACGTCGACCTGCGCCTGTCCGCCGGACGGGATGTTCGTGAACGTCCAGGTCAGCGTCTCCCATCCCTCCGGATAGCCGGGATACTGGTCCTCCAGTTTGATCGTAGCGGTGTACGTGATCGAGCCCGTCAGCATGACGGTGATGTCCATCCACACCGCCGATGCGACGAACTCATAGTCTTCCTGATCCGGCTTCACGTTCACGTCGATGTTCAGCGTCCTCGTGAGCAGATCGGGGATGATCTGCGGAGACAGCAACACGTCGGTCCTGGTCTCGGTCAGATCGGCCATGGTCGCCGCGACGTTCGTCGCGTACAGGATCTGGCCGGCGATGGGAACCCACTCGAGTGCCTTCTCGGCCGCCGACAGTTCCATGGCGCACGCCAGCAGGGCGAGGAGCTCCCCAGGCCCCTCGGTAATGACGGCCTGCAGCACCGCGCTCGCCCAGTCCGTATAAAGACTGCTCTGCGATACGTCGCCGGACGGGATGGCCGCGACGACGGCGTCGTTCACGAATGCCTCCAGCAGCCATTCCACCAGTCCCAGGACGGTTCCCTGGCACACGGTGAGCAGCTCGTCGGCGGCTACGCCCCAGGCGAGGAACATCGTCGGCAGACCGAGGTCGAACACGGCGGTCAGTATGGCGCCCGGAGTCTGGACGCCCCAGTAGGTCTTCTCGATCCGGCCGGTGCCCATGCCGCCGGCGAGAATCATCATCGACGCGGCGGCATCGGGCAGCTTCACGGTCCTCTCGGTCGACGAGGCATCCTGGGTGGGGATGCCCATGAAGCGTCCGCGCGACGAAACCCAGTCAACCATCAGGTCATATTCCGTGTCCCAGTGCCCGGGCTTCAGCTCCGTCCTTCCACAGCCAAGATCGGGCACCGCGATGTCTTTCAGCGGGATTGGCTTGCCCGCCTGGTCGAGGAAGCGCAGGAAGATGCAGAGATGGCGGAAGTAACTGTTGTTCAGAGTGAAAGTGATCTGCCGGTCGATGGTCTTGCCGAGCACGATCTGCCGGCCGTGGTGATAGTCGGGGTCGCCGAGCTGCCATGAGTAGCCGCCCGGCGCGGCCGCGGCCAGCGTCTTCGGCGGGTGCGGGGAAATCGCCGGCTTCGGATGGGTGACGAGAGCCATCTCCGCCGGTGACGAAGCGGCGGCGTGCACAGGCGTCACCGAATGCCGGCCGTGGTCGATTTTGAAGCTCACGCCGTCGAGGTGCGGCTGATCGTTCACGACCTGCAGCGCCTCCTGCACGACCGGCTTCATCGCCTCCAACGTCGCCGGTGTCGGCACCCACCACCACTGCGGCTCGTGGGTGATGGAGTTGCAGACGGGATTGCCGTCCTTGTCGAGCCACGGCTGCGCCGTGGCGAAGCCCTCGGGCTGATGCTTCAGTGCCCACACCAGGCCGCCGGCGAGCCTTTCGTGGCGATCGTAGATCGCGAAGCTCGGCGTGGACTGGATGATCGCCATGATCTCCGCGGCCGTATCGGAGCCGGACTCGGTGCGTGAGGAAGTCAGAGTGATGAGGTTGCTGTGGTGGTAGACGAGATAGATCGCGGCGTCGTTGAAGTCGACGAAGTCGGCCAGGTCGCCGTGGTCGAGCCAGGGCGGCGGCAGTGGTCCAACGAGGCCGAGATGGCGAGCCTTGCCCGAGAAGAGACCGCGGTGATGGCCCAGCCTGCCATGGGCGCGCGCTGCCACCGCCTTCGGAATCATGATGCCGTAACCGGCAAGCGTCGGGTGCGGGTGGCCGGACGGGGAGGGATGCGAGATCCAGTACGACTGAATGGTGTCGGCCGACACCTCGACCTCCGGGTGGTAATGCGTCAGCTGGTCCTTCAGATGGTCGTTGTTGTGAATGTACTCGAAGAGTCCCCTGAGCGCGGCGCGCGAACCACCATCATGCGGCTCGAGCTCGAACGTGCGACGCCCGAGGTGGAGCGTGTGGCGCACGCCCGCGGGGCTGTGCGCAAGGTTGAAGTGAAGGTGCCGTTTTTCGAAACGTCGTTCGCTCATGAAGCTCTCCCTGGTCTACTGACAGAGACCGTCCGCACAGGCGGGGACGCCGCCGGCCGACCACTGCTTCTCTTTGCAGGGGCCGGGTGTGCCGTTCGGACAGATGGTGAAGCAGCCGACGCCTTTCGGCGGTACGCCGTTCGTGAGCGGATTGGTGAATTTGACGGCGTGACAGGTGAACCCGCCGTCGCTCCCCTGAATCCTGCGGGCAATCGATAAGGAAGCGCCGGTCATGTTGGCGCCGGTCATGTTGGCGCAGTTGAAGTTGGTGTGGTCGACGATGGCGCCGCACAGCAACGCGCCGACGAACGACGAGGCCGTGACCGTGACCGCGCCGCCGCCGGTCTCGTACTGCTCCGGGCCGAAGTCCATGTCCTTCAGGTTAACGTTGGCCAGGTACGCGTTCGACATGTCCACGCCCAGCGTGGTCGCCCCGGTGAGATCAATGCCGCCGGCGTCGGCGCCGGCGAAGCTCGCGCCGCTGAGTTTCGCATGGGCGAAGTTGCCCCCGGTCACGTTTGCCTGGCTGAAGTCGGTGAGCCGCAGATCGGCGTAGGTGAAGCTGGCCCTGACCAGGCAGGCAAAGGCCAGCCGCGCGCCCGGCTGCGGCGGTTTCTTCCTGGGATCGTAGGCCAGGCTCGCGTAGTCGAATTTCGCCTTCTCCGCACAGGCGTAGGACAGATTCGCGTTCGTGAGAACCGCCCCCGTCCCGTCCGACGGGCCGCTGAAGTCCGCGTTCGTCAGATTGGCGGAGGTGAAGTTGGCGCCGGCGAGGTTCGCGCCGCGCCACGTCGTGCCCGACAGGTTGGCCGGGTTTTTCGGGTCGCTCGAGAAGACCACGCCGGGCATGACGGCATTGGTGAAGTCGGCGCCGGAGAGTCGGGTGCAGTTGCTGATGTTCGCGCTGGTCAGGTCCAGTTCCTTCCACTGCCCGATGAACTCGCAGTTCATGGTCGTGAAGGCGAACGACGTGCGGCAGGAAGTTGTAGAAAGATTCAGGGTCGGGCCGAAGATGGCCTCACTGATGTTGGATTCTGCAAAGGTGGTGCAATCGAACTTCGCGAACTGGAAGTTCGCCTTCGTCAGCGTGGCTCCGGTGAAGTCCGCCTTCGTGAGCGTGGTCGCGGAGAGGTCGGTGTTCTTCAGTGTTGCTCTGTTGAATTTCGCGCTGGTCAGATTCGCGCCGCTGAGCGTCGCGTCGGTGAGATCGAGTCCGGTGAAGTTCGCTCCCGTCAGGATCGCGTTGGAGAGATTCGCGCCGACGAGGTGATAGCCCCCGGTGGTGAAGTCCTTGTTCGCGAGATTGCAGTCCTGAGTCGGACAGCTGTAGGGGGTCTGCGCCGCCGCCGTGGTGGCGACGCAGACCGCGAACAGGACGACGAGTGCGGGTGTCAGACTGTGAGACCGCATGGTGCCTCCTTCCAGGACGGGCTCAAAAATTCGTTCGCACGGCAACCATGCCGGCATCGCCACGATCGCCCCTGGGGGTGACGCAGCCGGTGGCCGAGCCAGCGCCGCCCTCGCCCGGACTCCCGCTGATGCCGAGGTCGTTGCTCGTGTCGGCCTGCCAGTTGACCCACGAGGGATAGCGCTGTGTCACGAAGAGGACCGAAGGGCCACCGTTGCCGCCCCCTCCCGCTCCGCCCCAGCCGCCATCGCCCCCCTTTCCGCCCTTGCCGCCTGTGCCGCCCCCCTGGCTGGTTCCGCCGGCACCGCCGGCACCGCCGTACCCGCCGGCACCGCCTTCCGTGCCCTTTCCGCCGTTTCCGCCGTGGCCGCCGACGAGGCGGCAACCCTTGAACCACACCGAAAGAAAAGGGAGCCTCTGTTCAGGGTAGGTGGTCGAGGCGAGGATCGTGAACGAGGCGCCGCCCTGCTGGCCGCTTTTGCCCCCCGAACCGGCGCAGCCGCCTGCGCCGCCGCCCCCGCCCTGGTTTCCGTAATATGTGGTCTTGGAGCAGGCGCCGGCCTTGTAGCCGCCCGCGCCCCCTCCGCCGCCTCCGTTTCCAGGGTCGCCGGACCCGCCGTCGTTCCTCCACGATGCGATCCAGACTGGAACTCCATCATCCATGAACCCGTCCGACCCGCCAGACGACGGATATAATTTAAAACTGCCGCCGCAACTGCCAGGCCGGCCCTGGCCGCCGTCTTTGCCCGCAGCCTCTTCCTTCTTTTTCACACAGGAGCTGCAGCTTTCCGTTCCAGGCTCTCCGCCGTTTGCCCGAGGATCATCACGATTGACAACCTGGCCAGGGACTCCCTGACAGGAGGCAAAACCGAGGTTCGGGCAGGAGCCGCTGCAGGAATTCTTGTTGTAGACCGTGACGGACATCGGGCCCCCGCCCTTGCCGCCTGCTCCGCCCCCGCATGGCGAGGTTCCGCCGGCAGCGTCGTTGTATCCACCGGGGGCGCCATCTCCGCCCTTCGCCGCGGGCGCCGGGCGGGCGCCACCGTCCGCGCCATCCGCGCCGCGGTTGCTGTAGAGGGTGCAGTTGACGAACGAGATGTTGAAGCTGTCGCGGAGAGTCACGGTGATGCTCGGAGCAGCCGTCTTTCCCGAGGCGGCAGAGCCGCGCAGCGCCAGGTTCTGGATGATCGTCGGGTTCCAGTAGTTGATGATCTTGCCCGCGTTCAGCACCGGCGTGCCTCCCTCCGGCGCAAACACATCCGACCTGTATTCCGGGCCGGAGATTCCGGGAAGGCAGCCGCCGTACACGCTCACGTCTTCGCGCACCTGGATCGTGGCCGTCAGATGGTACTGCTCGTGATAGACGAGCACTCCGCAGCCCGGTGGCGTGCAACTGCTGATGCCGGCGGCGATGGTCGCGCAGGGCAAAGACCTGCTCTTGCCGCAATCCTTGCCGTCGATGCCCGTCGGCCTGACATAGACGACGCTCTTCAGCTGCGACAGATCCGCCGCGCCGCAGACCCAGTCATCGACGGCGGCCGCGGCGCTCGCGTGCGCCGCCGGCGGGTCGACGCGCACCAGATCCGTCGTGTCGGCGTGCGCCGCGTCGAGCTGCACGTCGCGGCGCAGGCGGGCGCCGCGCAGGTTCGTCCTGCCGCTGCCGGTCGTGCCGACGCGAAGGACGGCCCCGATGGTCGCGCTCGAGAGATCGACGCCGCCGAGGTTCGTCCCGGAGATCCTGGCGAACTGCAGGTCGGTGCCGTTCATCCTCGCGCCCTGCAGGTTCGCGTTCGTCAGAGTCGCCGTCGACAGATCCGCGTTGCCGATGCTGGTGGTGTTGAACGATGCGTTCGTCAGATTCGCGCCGGTGAAGTTCGCACCCGACAGCACCGCGCCGTCGAAGACGGCGTTGGACAGGTTGGCGCGGGAGAAGTCCGCGCCCTGGAGGTTCGCGTTGGTGTAGTTCTTTCCCGAGAGATCCGCATTGCGGAAGTCGCAGAACGGACACGCCAGCGGCTCGGCGGCGATGAGAGTGGATGAAATCGAGACCGCGAACAGGGCTATCGATACACGGACTCCTGATGCGAGCCGGCTCATACGGCGATGCATACCCTCTCCTTATTTGCGACTGATGGACGGATTATGGGATTTGCTGAACGCAGTCAATGTGGATCGGATTATGTGATCCGTCAAGGCACACTTTTGGCGTTACGCGCCGGTCATCGTCACCGTCTTGCACCTATGCCGCCGAACGTGAACGCGGCTACCAGTACGAGGTGACGCCGAGGTCTTTCGCGCGCTTCGCGAGCTTCTGGTCGAAGGTGGCGATGGCGTCGTATCGGTGGGTCGTGGCGACGGCGATGATCGATGCATCAGCGAGGGCAGCCAGGGGATTCGCCCAGAGCTCGAAGACGCGGCGCCATGGGCAGGTGTCGATCGTCTGCACGCCGGGAGTGGTGACCACGTCGCGGATCACGGAGGCGAGCCGTTCGCCTGCGATGCCGTACTGGCTCTGCAGCAGTTCGTCCGCCGCGTCGCGCTGCCTCGCGATGCGATCGACAAAGAAAGAGACCAGGACGTTTGCATCGACGACGACGGTACGCACGTCAGATGCGTCCTCGGGTTTTCCGCGCTTCGTGCACAGCCTTCACCGCGTCGTCAGGGCCGTGCTTGATGAAGCCTTTCCACCGCCAGAGTCCCGGTCGTTCAGTGGTGACGGCGACGCGCCCGCCGTTGACCTCCCACGTGATCTGGTCGCCGGGGCCAACGTCGAGGGCGTCGCAGACTTCCTTCGGCACGGTCGTTTGTCGCTTGCTGGTGATCGTCGAGCGCGGCATCGGAGAGCCTCCTTACAAAGACTATCATGGGTAAGGAGCTATGCAAAAAAGCGGGCGCGTCGTGCGATGCGCCCGCTTCGTCGGTCCTCACCGCGCGGGATTCGCCGCCCGGGCTGCGGCCTTCGCCGCCCGCTCCGCCGCCTTCGCGGCCTTCGCCGCCGCCTTCCGCGCGGCCGTTTCGGGCGACGCCCTCCGGCCGCGTCCCAGCGCACGGCGCATGTCGGCGACGTGCGGAGCCAGGTGCGCGGTCTTCGGCTGTTTCGCCAGACGCTGCGCCAGGGCATACCTCGTCAGCGCCTCGGTGCCGGCGATGTTCCGCGCGGTCATCGTGCTGTGCCGGATGAACTGCGCCACGGCCTCGAGCTCGTCCGCCAGCGGATTGTACGCATCCGCGTAGCTCACGAGGTATCGCACCTCGTCCGCGGTCACGCCGTCGTTGCGCACGAGCGCCGACTCGTTCGTGACCGCCACGTTCGTCAGCTCGATGAACTCGGGCGAGACCGACGCGGCGGAGCTCAGCCGCTGGGTCTCGTCCGCGGACGACGGCATGACGAAGTGCGGGATCAGCTCCCGCCAGCGGCGCAGCTCCTCCAGGCGCTGCTGCGCCGTCTCGGCATGGGAAATGGGGGGTTCGATGATGTCGACGGTCGTCATGAGCTCCTCTCTTGCTGAGGACGCGAGATCGCCGCGAAAGGTTTCGATGAGTCGCGGCGAAGAGTTCGATCTGTTCCGGGAAGAGATCTTTCTGTTCGGCAAAGAAATCGATTTGTTACAGCAGAGGGATCGATGTGTTGTGAAAAAGAGATCGATCTCTTCCTGGAAGGAATCGATTTATTCCGGTAAAGGAATCAATCTGTTCGGAGAAAGAGATCGATCTGTTCCAGCAAATGGATCGATCTGTTCCGGGAAGAGATCGATGTGTTCCGGCGAAGGGATCGATCTGTTCCCGGAAGGCATCGATCCCTGATGGACAGCGATCGTAATCAGGCGGCCCTGGCGGCCAGGTCGAACGGGGATGGGACGACGAACAGCTCGCCCTGCATCAGCACCGACGGCGGCAGGCCGAACATCTGATGGAACGTACGCGTGAGGTGGGCGGCATCGGCGAAGTCGGAGGCCTGCGCCGCCGCGGTCAGCGTCCGTTCCCGCGCGATGGTGATCATCGCCCGGGTCACCTTGCGCCAGAGGATGTAACGCCGGAAGGCGAGGCCGACCTGTTGCTTGAACAGATGCTGGAACCGGCTCGGCGAGAGGAACACGCTCGCGGCGACCCGCTCGAGCGACAGCCGCAGATCCTCGGACGACGAGATCATGTCCAGCACTTTTGTGATTCGAGGATCGGGATGCCGTGCCGGCGGGACTCCGGCGCATAGCGATTCGACGACGTACCGAACCAGTGCTCCGACATCCATGCTCTCCAGCGGCCTCTCGCAGAATCGGCGGAGCGCCTCGGCGGCCGGCAGCACTCGCGAATCGGGGACGATCGTCACTCGGTTCGCGATCGTCGACCGCAGCCAGATCCCTTCGATGGAATCGGGATCGACGAACAGCATCGCGCCGTACGAGCCCTGCCCCGAATAGCTGTGGACGATGTTCGGGGGCACGATGATCCCCCGGGCGGATCGCCACTCTTTGCCCTTCTCGGCGATTCCCGCTTCCCCTTCCATCGTGATGACGACCTGGATCGCGTGATGGGAATGCGAGGGCACGACTCCCTCGCTGCCGGCGATGAGGAGGAAGCCGCCTTCCCACAGGTACCACCGCGGTGGTGCGGTCCACGAAGGATCGTTCATTCCAACTGGAGGATAGCCGGTTTGTTCAAGAACTCCGACCGCTCCATTCAATCGTCCGGGCGAGTCGCGCTCCATCTTGGGCTCATCACCGAAATGGAGGAGAACATGACAAAGCGCATCGGAATGTTTCCTGTGGCAATCATCATCCTGGGCAGTCTCGCCGCGTGCGCGCACGTGCCGGCCGTGAACGAATTCGGTCTCGGACCCCGCACATCCGCGGGGGGACTCTACACCGCGACGCTGCAACCGCAGGAGTCGCTGAAACCGCGGAAACTGCAGACGATTCAGGTCGCGCTGAAAGACGCAAAGGGTCAGGCGGTCGACGGCGCGGCGATCACCGTGGACGGCGGGATGCCGCAGCACGGCCACGGTCTCCCCACGCAGCCGCGGGTCACGAAAGCGCTCGGCGACGGCGTGTATGTGATCGAGGGCGTGCGCTTCAACATGGGCGGCTGGTGGGAATTCAAGCTCGCCATCACCGGCAACGCGGGCACCGATACCGTGACCTTCAATCTCGCGCTCTGAGGCACGAACATGACTGCCAGACGATTCCTGCTTCTCTCCGCACTGGTCCTGCTGCCGGCGCTCCTCTGTGCCGCGCGTCCGCGAACCGATCGCTGGACGGCTGCGCAGATCGACGAGCTTCGCAAGCTCTCGATCAGCGGGCTCGAGACGCTCGTCCCCGACCCGACGAATCGCGTTGCCGACGATCCGGCGGCGGCAAGCCTCGGCCACGAGCTTTTCTTCGATCCGCGACTCAGCTCGAACGGGAACGTCTCCTGCGCAACCTGCCATCAGCCCGACCGCGGTTTTCAGGATGGGACGGCGCTCGCGCACGGAGTGGGGACGACGAACCGCCGGACGATGCCGATCGCCGGCACCGCGTACGCCCCGTTCCTCTTCTGGGACGGGCGGAAGGACAGCCAGTGGGCGCAGGCCCTCGGGCCGCTGGAGAGTCCGGCGGAGCACGGCGGGACGCGCGAGCAGTACGCCGGCGTGATCGCCGGGAGCTATCGCGCGAAGTACGAACAGCTCTTCGGATCGCTGCCGGATCTGACGCAGCGCGACGGCGTGACCGCGGTCTTCGTCAACATCGGCAAGTCGATCGCCGCCTACGAACGGCGGATTCAGCACGCGCCGTCCCGATTCGATCGCTACGTGGACTCCCTGACTGCAACCGGCCGGCCGCCTGCCGGCATGCTGAGCGACGACGAGGTGGCCGGGCTTCGTCTCTTCATCGGAAAAGCGAACTGCACGCAGTGCCACAACGGTCCGTTGCTGACGAACAACGAATTTCACAACACGGGCGTGCCGGCGAATCCGTCGGTGCCGCAGGATCGGGGGCGGATCGAAGGCGCGAAGGGCGTCCTGGCCGACGAATTCAACTGTCGCAGCCGCTGGAGCGACGCGAACGCGGCGCAGTGCTCCGAGCTCGAATTCCTGAAGCCGGACGGGCACGAGCTGCGGCGGGCGTACAAGGTCCCCTCGCTTCGCGGTGTGGCGGAACGCGCGCCGTACATGCACGCCGGACAGTTCGCCGCGCTGTCCGATGTGCTCGCGCACTACAACCAGGCGCCTCCAGCTCCGGACGGTCACACGGAGCTCCGGCCGCTGAAGCTGAGCGCGCAGGAGCTGCGACAGCTCGAGGCGTTCCTGCGTGCTCTGAGCGGCGGCATTGCCGCACCGCCTGAGCTCCTGCGAGCGCCCGTGACCACATCGGAGAGACGACCATGAGCGTTACACCGCAGGCGACGTACGTCGCGTTGGTGATCGTACAGACCGCGCATCTTCTGCATCACCGCCTGGTGAAGCGGCACATCAGCTTCGCCGAGGTTGCCAGCAGCGCGATCCTCTGCATCCCGCTGACGCTCGGCCTTCCGGCATGGCTCTACAGCACGGCACACCTCGGGATGATCGCCGTGCAGATCGTCGGCAGCATCTGGATCCGCAGGTTGTCTCCAGCGTGGGAGAGCTGACGTCTAGTGGTGCGAGTACGGCGACTGCACCGGTGCCAGCGTCCACGTCTTCGCCGTCGCGTTATAGAAATTGTTCCCCGACGGAATGGCGAAGGTATCCCACCAGATCAGGTTCGTCGACGCCGGCTTCGTGCATGGCTTGGCATCGCTGGGATCGATCACGCACTGGCCCGGCAGCGCGTTGTTCGCGTCCACCGTATAGAACGGCACCGCGACCTGATAGGACGACGCTTCCTTCACGGACTTGTTCGTATCGATCATCAGGTGATGCTCGTCCTCGATCGACTGCACGATGCCCGGAGGCGCGGCGCGTTTTTCGGGATGCGCCCGGTGAGCTGCGTCTTCGCGGCGCCCTTCCCCGTGCAGATCTGATGCACCTGGCTGGTCAGGTTGTTCCAGGAGATCGAATCGCTACGGCGGGATGGATTGCCTGCCGATAAAACGGCGCGCATAATCGGGTCAAATGCCAATGGCTGCCGATGGGTACACGCACGACGTGTTCGTCAGCTACAGCCATCTCGACGGCCAGTGGGTGGCGGAGGTCCTGGTCGCGAAGCTGCGCGACAGCGGGATCCGGGTGCTGCTCGACGAGACCGACTTCGTGCCGGGCGCCAGCTCCATCGAGAACATGACCAACGCCGTGAAGCTCTCGCGGCGCACGCTCGTCGTCCTCACGCCGGAGTGGGTCAGCAGCGACTGGACGCAGTTCGAGGCGCTGCTCACGACGCAGCTCGATCCGAGCGGCCGCGAGCGGCGGCTGATCCCGATCATGCGCAAGCCCTGCAAGCCGCCGGAGTGGGTGGGCTACCGCTCGTATCTCGACTTCGTCGACGACGCGCGCGTCGAGCACCAGATCGCGCGGCTGATCCGCGCGCTGAAGGACTCTCCGTCGCCCGCCGAGGTCGTGAAAGCGGATGCCGTCAACCAGGGACTGCGCACCCTCGCCGACCTCCTGCGCGAAGGCCCGGTGCGCGACTCGCTGATCGCGTTCCGCGTCCGCTTCGAGACCGTCTCCGACCGCATCGAGCGCCTCGCCGACTACAAATACGTCCACGACCAGCTCCATCAGCTGCAGTTCCACTGCTACGAGGCGATCCTGCGCGATGTGCCGCGCATGACCACCGACGACGTCGCCGACGACGCGCTGTCGTTTTACGCGCAGACCTTCGAGGGCATCCTCAGCCAGCTGCGCCGCCTCGGCGCGAAGGAGACGTTCGCGCGCATGCCGCTGGCGTGGATCGCCACGCTCGAGAAGGCCTACACGCAGCTGACCGACGGACTGCGCGCGGCCGATCCCGCGGTGGTGAAGCGGGCGGCGGGCGGCATGGATCGCGTGCTGGCGATCTACCCCGCGCAGATCGACACGCAGCTCAGCGCCGCCGCGAACGAGCTCGAGCTCGCGGAGCTCATCGCCGCCGTCAGCACCGCCTCCGACCGCGCGCGCGCGACGGGCATGGACCCGGCGCGGCTGCAGACGCTCGAGGACGCGCTCACGGCGATGATGGAGCTCGACGACAACCTCGAGGCGCTCGTGCGCGATCACCACCGCTGGCAGAACGCCGACGTCGAGCTGCGCCGCGTCGACTCCGGGCTCGCCTCCGATACCGGCGAGCTGATCGACACCTGGCCGGACCTGAAGAAGCTCGCCGAAACGGCGAAGAGCGAGGAGAGCTGGGCGAAGACGCTGCGCGAGGAAGCGCAGCAGGTCGATGCCGCGATCGCCGGGAAGGACGATCGCCTGATGGCGAAGCATTTCCGCCGCTACCGCCGCTCCGCGAGCAATCGCTTCTTCGAAGTCGATGCGACGCTCAAGCTGCAGTGCGATGAGCTGCGCAACGCCGGCGAGCCGCTGGCGGCGATCGTGGAGACGCTGGCTTGAGCGCCGAGCCGTTCCCGACGATCTTCGACCTGCGCAGCGCGCATCGCACGCTGCTGCAGCAGCAGCGCGGCGGCGCGGCGCCCGAGCAGCTCGCCAGCGAGGCGATGCTGTTCGTCGCCCGCGCGCGCCGCACCGGCGCGTGGCTCGACGTCGAGGAGCATCGCGAAGCCGCGCAGGGTCTGATCGACTACTGGACGACCACGCTCTATCGCTCCGCGGTGAAAGTGCCGGAGACGGACCTCGCCGACTTCGATCCCACGCTCGCGCCGACGCTCGGCGACGAGCTCTGTCCGTACGTCGGGCTGACCGCGTTCGACGAGCAGACCAGCGATCGTTTCTTCGGCCGCGAGCGGATGGTGAAGATCGCGCTGCAGCGTCTGGAGAAGGAACGCTTCCTCTCGATCCTCGGTCCTTCGGGCAGCGGCAAGTCCTCGCTGCTCCTCGGCGGGATCATCCCGGCGTTGAAAACCGGCGGCGTGCAGGGCAGCGCGGACTGGCACTACCTTCCGCCGATCGTCCCCGGCTCCGATCCGGTCGCGAACCTCGCGGCGGTGTTCGATCCGGAGAAGCTCGCGGACCAGACGGTGGTGCTGGTCATCGATCAGTTCGAGGAGCTTTTCACGCTGACCTCGACGGACCGCGCGCGGAATCAGTTCGTGTCGTATCTGCTCCAGCGTCTGGAAACGGTAGCGCCGCGGCTGATCCTCCTCGTCACCATGCGCAGCGACTACGAGATGCAGCTCGCGAAGGTGCCGGGGCTGCAGCCGCTGTTCGAGAAAGGCGATCTCCGCGCCACGCCGCTCACCGCCGCCGAGCTGCGCGAGGCGGTCGAGAAGCCGGCCGAGCGCATCGGCCTGAAGTTCGAAGCCGGCGTCGTCGACTCCCTCGTCGCCGACGTCCTCGGCGAGCCGGCCGCGCTGCCGCTGCTGCAGTTCACGCTGCTGCGGCTCTGGCAGGAGCGCGATCACAACCGCATCACGCTCGCGGCTTATAAAAAGATCGGCGGCAGCCGCGGCGCGCTGGCCCGCGCGGCCGACGCGTTGTACGGACAGCTCCTCCCCGAGGACCAGACCATCATGCGGAAGATCCTGCTGCGCATGGTGCGGCCGGCCGCGGGCGAGGAGACGACGCGCCGTCGCATCCGGGTGAAGGAGCTGGAGAAAATCGGACACGCGCCGCAGAACGTGGAGCGCGTGCTGGCGAAGCTCGTGGACGCGAGGCTGGTGCGCCGCACGGCGGGCGAGACCCCCGACGACGATCAGATCGAAGTCGTGCACGAGGCGCTGATCCGCAACTGGCCGCTCCTCGTGACGTGGCTCGAGGACGTGCGCGCGCAGCTGATCCGGCTCCGCCGCTTCGAGGCGCTGGCGGAGGAGTGGGAGCGCTTCGACCGCAAGTTCGGATTCCTCGACAAAAAACAGGTCGAGGATGCCGAGGAGTGGATGGCGTCGGACGAAGCCGCGGAGATCGGCGTCAGCGAGTCCCTCGCCGCGCTGGTCGCCGCCAGCCGCACCATGCTTCAGCAACAGCGGAACGCCAAACTTCGCGGGCGGACGATCGCGATCTCGATTCTGGTGATCCTCGTGACGACGATGTTCGTCCTGCAGTCGATGCACGTCGCGGATCTCGAGAAGAAACAGAAAGAGCTCAACCTCGCCCTGGCAAAAACGAAGGCCCAGGAGATCGAAGCCGACAATTCGCAGGTCGAGGCGTATAAGACGACGCCCCCGGCGCCGACGACGATGGACGGCCTCGAGTCCTTCGCGCCCGACATTCAGAAACCGGAGCTGCTCGCGACCGCCGAGGACCTCGGGTTGCGGAAAGCGGTCCTCCCGATTCCGCTCGGCGCGAGCATCGGCTCCTTCGACGGCGGCGGCACCGGCAATCTCTGCTGCCTCGTGCAGGACAGCGCGGGGCAGCAGTACGTGCTCACGCACGCGCTCGCGGTCGGCCTGCCGGGGACGCAGGTCATTCAGCCCGGACAGGTCGACGACAAGGGCGGCCAGATCATCGGCACCGTCGTCCGCGTCGCGAAGAGCTATCAATCCGCCGCGCTGATCCGCCTCGACCCGAAGATCAGCGTCGACATCAACGGATCGAAGCTCGGACCGATCCGCCGCGTGGCGAGAAAAGTGCGCGTCGGCGACGAAGTCCGCATGATCGGCCGAGGGTCGGGACACGTGAAAGGCACCGTCATCCTCGACCGCGGCAACGTCTTCCTGACGAACTTCGAGACGCACGGAGACACCGGCGCGCCGGTGGTCAATGCGCGGAACGAGCTCGTGGGCATTCTCTACATCCCCGCGGGCCTCACGCAGAACTCCGTCGTCCAGCCCATCGGCCCCATCCTGCGCGAGCTCGAAGTAACCCTCGTGCCGTCAAAATCGGGGTCAGGTCTGGAATTTCAACCTTGATCCGGCGAATCTGCGTGTTCTGCGGCTCCAATCGCGGCTCCGACGGGGTCTACGCGGAAGCGGCGCGCAACCTCGGCCGCCTGCTGGCGCAAGAGGGCGTCGCGCTCGTCTACGGCGGCGGCAGCGTCGGGCTGATGGGCGAGCTCGCGGACTCCGTGCTCGCCGCGGGCGGCGAAGTGATCGGCGTGATTCCGCACGCGCTCTGGGCGCGCGAGGTCGGACATCGCGGCCTCACCGATCTGCGCATCGTCGAGACGATGCACGAGCGGAAGGCGATGATGGCCGATCTCGCCGATGCCTTCATCGCGCTCCCCGGCGGCCTCGGCACGCTGGAGGAGATCTTCGAGATCTGGACGTGGGCGCAGCTGGGGATGCATCAGAAGCCCCTCGGGTTTCTCGATGTGAACGGCTTCTACGCGCCGCTGCTGCGCTTTCTCGACGGCGCGACGCGCGCGTCGTTCCTGAAGGAGCAGCATCGCGCGATCGCGGTCGTCGAGCGCGATCCCGCGGCGCTGCTGCAGCGTTTCGAGACCTGGAATGCGCCGCGCGTGGAGAAATGGATCACGCACGAGGAAACGTGACCGTGCTCGTCAAGAGCGCATCGTTTCTGATGGGCTCCGAGCACGGCCGCGAAAATGAGCGTCCCGTTCACCGCGTGCGCGTCGATGCTTTCGAGCTCGGCGCGACGCAGGTGACGAATGCCGAGTACGCGCGCTTCCTCGAGTCGGCGAATCATCCGCCGCCGCCGACGTGGAATGACCCGAATTTCAATCACCCGCGCCAGCCGGTGGTCTCGGTGTCCTGGTTCGACGCCACGAGTTACTGCGAATGGCTGACCGCCGTCACCGGCCGTTCGTTCCGTCTGCCATCGGAGGCGGAGTGGGAGTGCGCCGCGCGGGGCGGAGCGGAAGGGCGGCTCTACCCGTGGGGCGACGAGCCGCCGGAGACGCGGCCGGAGTACGCGACGCGCTGGCGCAACGGCCCGGAGCCGGTGGCGCGCTTCGCGCCGAACGCGTTCGGGCTGTACGACCTGTGCGAGAACGTGCACGAGTGGTGCGGCGACTGGTACGCCCCGGACTATCACGCGGTGCCGCCCGGCACGCGCCGCGTTTCCCGCGGCGGCTCATGGCGGCATCAGGTGAAGATCAGCCGCTGCGCCGCCCGTTCCAGCCTCCCGCCTGAGCTCCGCTACGCGGACTACGGTTTCCGAGTTGCCGCCACTCGGTTGGGCGGCGGGACGCCGCCCGCTCAGCCGGCGGGGACGCCGGCGTTCCGGTGACTACTGCGGAGCGCCGCCGTCCCGGCGGCTGATGTGGCGGCGTCCCGCGCCGCCACCTGGGGGGGTGGGCGGCGGGACGCCGCCCGCTCAGCCGGCGAGGACGCCGGCGTTCCGTTACGGCCGCCAGTCGTAGAGACTGAGGGCGCCGGCGGGCTCGAAGCCGATCGAGCGGTAGACGTTGTAGCCCATCTCCGACGACTGCAGCGCCGCGGTCGTCGCGCCGGCGGTGCGGGCGTGGCGCAGCGCGGCGGTCGTGAGGGCGGCGCCGATGCCGCGGCCGCGGGCGTGCGGGAGCGTGGCCACGTGATAGATCCCGGCGAGCTCGCCGGCCATCAGCAGCGACGTCGTCGCGACCGGCGTCGGGCCGAGCATTCCGACGAAGTGCGTCCACTCGGGGCCGCACGCCCGGTACGCATCGAGCCACACCGCCGCCTCCGAGGGTGGACGTTCGAAGCCGGCGGCGAACACGTGCGACCACGCCTCGAGGTCCGACGTGATCGACAGCTGCGGCGGCAGCGGTGCATCGAGCGCCAGCGCGGTCAGATCCGCGGTCATCGCCGTCGCGTCGTACGCGTGACGGAGCCCGTGCGATTGCAGAACCGCCACGAGATCGGGCGGCGACGTCGGAGAGATCCACCAGCGGAACGGACACTGCTGCGACCGAAACACCTCGACCGTTGGTGCGATCGCGGCGCCGGCGGCGGTCGTCGCGATGCCGCTGAAGAACGTCAGCGGCACTCGCGTGAGGACGCCGAACACGCCGTCCGCATCGATGAGGCGCGCGCCGGGAAAGCGGGCGAAACTGCGGAAGCACGCGCGCGAGATCGCGTCCGCAAGCAACTCAGTTGTAGCCCTTCGCGTACAGCGGAGCGATCACGCCGAGGAAGAGGATCGGATCCGAATCGCCGCCCTGGTCCTTCGGGAACCCGACGCCCACGTTGAAGCCGTACGTCCTGCGCATCTTCGTCGCATTCAGCGCGAAGCCGTGCGTGCGCGTGACGTCGCTGCGGAGATAGCTCGCGCGCACGCCCGCGGTCCAGTTGCGTCCCAGCGCGTAGTCGGCGCCGGCGCTGGCGATGACGCCGCGCGCGATGCGGAACTCGCCGAAGCGCGACCCGTAGATCGCGTTCTCGCCTTGGACGTCCCACGAACCGCCGACGACGAAGCGGTTGACGATGTTCAGCGACTTGCCCGTCATCGCGTGCAGCGACTCGCGCAGATGCACCTTGCCGAAGCGCCGCCCCGCGCTCTGGCGCACCGACAGCCGCGACCACGTCTCCTGTCCGGTGAACACTTCGGCGCGCGCGCTGATCAACACGCCGTCGAACGACGAGATCAGCGGACTCTCGGAGCGCATCATCTTCCACGTGTGCGTCACATCGAGGCCGACGAACGGCCCTTCCCAGAAATCGACGACCCGTCCGTCGGACAGATCGCTGACGCGCTCCATCAGCGCCGCGACGCGCAGGTCCGTCGTCGAGTGCTCGGTCGGCGTCAGACGCAGCCCCGTGCGCACGCGGTACGACGCCGCCTCGTACTCGAGCTCGTGCGCGCGCTCGCCGTTGAGGTAGATGCGGTCGCTGCTGTGCGCGTTCACCGGCGTGATGTCGGCGGAGAGCAGGAACGCCTGACGCGCGGAGCGGTGCTTCACCATCTCGCCATCGATCGTCCAGCCGAGGAGCGCGAGCGAGTACTCGGTCGTCGCGCGGTCGCCCGTGGTGTATTGCAGGACGGGGCCGACGATCGAGGAGTCCGCGAAGATGCCGGACACGAGGAGCGAGCGCTCCTCGGCACCGAGGGATGACGCGAGCAGGAGGGCGACCAGGAGCAGCCGGACGGGACGCATGCGCGGACCTCCACGGATCGATTTCGGACGTTGCCGAGCACGATAGCACGCGGCTCAGGGCAGCGTGTATTCGAGCTCGTACGAGTGCGCGCCGCCGTCGATGAGGATGTTCATCGCGCCCGCGAGCCCGGTCAGCTCGCCGGTGCCGGAGTCGGGGACCACGCGCACGCTGAGGCTCGGCGCGCCGCGCGTCATCGTGCCGATGTGCTGCAGCGCGAACGAGCCGCCGCGGCCGTGCAGCGTCCCGCGCACGCGCTCGATCGCGACATAGCCCGCCGACCCCTCGACCTCCGTCCCCACGGCGAGCATCTCGCCGCGGCTCGTGCCTTCGAGATCGCCGTGGAACTGCTTGTCGAGCACCAGGCGCCCGATCGCCGAGTCGTCATCGGGGCTCGGCGCCTGCGGCGTGACCTTCACTTCGAACGTACCGCGTGCCTGCGTCATCGCATCGAGCTTATCACCGCAGCTTCTCCAGACCCCAGCCGCCGGGGCGGGCGGAGGTTAGAGGGAACGACAGGCGGCGAGGACGCCGCCTGACCAGCCGCCGAGACGGCGGCGCTCCGCGGCTCAGTACGTGACGCGGTGGTAATACTTGAACGGCGTGCGCTGGTTCTTCTGGATGATCGGGTGGAACTTCGCCGACTTCAGCGCCTGCTCGTTCTGCGACGCGAGGTCGGGGATGCCGGTCGTGTTCACGAGGATGCGCGTCGAGACCACGTCGCCGTCGCTGTTCACGTCCGCCTCGATATACACCTCGCCGTGCGCGCCGGGGGCGGAGACGGGGAGGGGCATGATGCGGAAGCGCGGAGTCGGATCCGACTCGTACGCCTCCTTCGCCTGCGCCGTCGCCAGGTCCGCCACCTTCGCCCAGCCCGATCCGTCGCCGCTGCGCACTTCCGCCCACTCGCCCTTCTGCGTCAGCACCGAGATCGCCTCGCCGTTCTGATACGTCGCCATCACCGGCGACGCCTCGTTCGGCTGCTCGTGCACCGGCAGCTCCGGCGCGCCCACGTACCACACCCCGATCGCCTCCCGCGTATCCACCGTCCCCGGCTCCGGAGGCACTTCCTGCGCGCAAAAACAGATCAGCAGCAGAGGAAGAATGGCGAGGCGCTTCATCGCGCCGCAACATACCACGCGGACATCTGTCCGCGGACAGGTGTCAACCGGACGTGTGCGCGGACACGCTAACGTATTGAAAACACAGCGCGGCCTCGTGGCACATCGGTTGCGCTGAGGGAGTGCCGACGTCATGATCCAGGACACCTCATCGATGGACCGGCCCGTCGCGGCCGCACGCAGCACCCGCACCATCATCTCCGTCTCCGCCGGGGCGGCCGCGCTGCTCGTCCTCGCCGTCATCCTCTATCCATCCTTCCGCCGCTGGATGCGCGCCGAGACCGCCGTCGACTCCACGACGCTGCGCATCGGCACCGTCACGCGCGGCGATCTCCTGCGGGACGTCTCCGTACAGGGCCGCGTCGTCGCGTCGCTGCATCCGACGCTCTTCAGCGGCGGGCAGGACATCATCACGCTCCGCACGCGAGCCGGCAGCGAGGCGAAGCAGGGCGACATCCTGGCGACCATCGACAGCAAGGAGCTGCAGAGCGCGCTCGAACAGGCGCGCGCGCAGCTCGGCTCGATGCGCGCGGAGCTCGAGCGTCAGAAAATCATCGCGCGGCAGTCGCAGCTGCGCGCGCAGCAGCAGGTCGACCTCCTCTCGCTGCGGCACGAAGCCGCGCGCCGCGCGCTCGATCGCAACCAGCGCATGTTCACCGAGGGCCTGAGCAACAAGGCCGACCTCGAAGCCGCGCAGGACAGCGTGCGCACGTCGCAGATGGAGCTGGAGCAGGCGCGCAAGGAGCTCGATCTCTCGCGCGAGACGCTGTCCTTCGACGTCCAGACGCGCGAGCAGCAGTTCGTGCGCCAGCAGTCGGTGACGGACGATCTGCAGAAACGCGTCGACGAGCTGACGATCCGCGCGCCGTTCGACGGCATGGTGGCCTCGGTGCAGGTGCAGGACCGCGACGCCGTCGCGGCGAATCAGCCGGTGATGACGGTGGTGAACCTCACCTCCCTCGAGCTCGAGATCGCGCTCCCCGAGGAGTACGCGGGGGAGACGAACATCGGAACGCCGGCGACGATCTTCTTCAATGGCCGTGAATACCAGGGCAGGGTCACGGCCATCTCGCCCGAGGTCGCGAACAGTCAGGTCGCGGCGACGGTGGCCTTCGTCGGCGGGCAGCCGCCGGGACTCAAACAGAGCCAGCGCCTGACGACGCGGCTCGTGTTCGAGTCGAAGAAGAACGTGCTGAAGGTGGCGCGCGGATCGTTCGTCGACGCCGGCGGCGGCCGCAGCGCCTACGTCGTCGACGGCA
>Ga0134123_10000279_pt1 | contig 35105 bp, 29 predicted proteins | sample KB303_FD_96460 | JGI IMG/M metagenome (GOLD analysis project Ga0134123, IMG submission 96460) | Terrestrial soil microbial communities without Nitrogen fertilizer from Kellogg Biological Station, Michigan, USA - KB3-0-3 | ecosystem: Environmental > Terrestrial > Soil > Unclassified ...
CAACCCTGATTTTACAACGGCGATGCGGACGACGGAGGCGATAGACGGGGTATTCGGCAAGGGAAGTGCGACGGCGGTGAGTGCCGGACTTGTCCGGGCGGCGATTCCTGCCACATTCCGAGGCCGGGTCGTCGAGTACATTTCCACGATCGAAGGACTGGACGTCAATGTGGACCTGCCGGCGAAGGTTGTCGTGAACGAACGGACCGGTACAGTGGTGTTGGGAGAGCATGTTCGTATCTCGACTTGCGCCGTGTCGCATGGCAATCTGACGATTTCGGTAAAGAATACACAAAACGTCTCGCAGCCTTCAGCTCCGATCTTTGGAAACAGCGCCGGGCATACGACAGTCACAGAAGATGTTCACACGGAGGTGAAGGAGCAGGAGTCCAGACTGGTTGTCATGGATGAAACCGTGACGCTTGGGGATGTCGTGGGAGCATTGAATGCGGTCGGGGTAACTCCCCGGGATCTGGTCGCAATTTTGTCGGCCCTCAAAGCGGCAGGAGCACTTCAAGCAAATCTTGATGTAATATAGGTAAGCAATTGTTCAAATGCGTAAATACGTTACGGTGATATTGTGAGCGGTACCATTGCAATGCAGGGCTTTAACCATTATATAGCCCAAACCCAATATAACCTGTCGAAGCTGCCAGAAATACCTACAGAGGACCGGCAGGGCGAACTGGATGCCCTCAAAGGCGCAGCCCATGAATTCGAAGCCTACTTTATCTCTAATCTATTGAAAGTCATGAGAGAAACGATTCCAAAAGGAGCACTGGAGAACAAGGGCGGAGCCTACTTTTACTCCTTCTATGACCAGGAAATCGGTCGATTGGCTTCCCAGGCAGGTGGGCTGGGTCTAACCAGGATCATTCAGGAATACACGGAAAAGATGCTTCCCTCCTCAAGTTTTCAGAACCGGCAACCGATACTATAGCCGACAAGGACCACTAAAAGAGAGAGCAGAGAGGAGCTACCGTCATGCAGATCTCCGGTCATGGTAAGCCAGATCATCTTGCGAAGCTCCTACTTGGTATCCAGGGAGCCGAAGTCATCGGCGCGAAGCAGAGAACCCAACAGGATGGGCGCCAGGATCGTGTGCAGATCTCAGATCGGGCAAAGGAGATTCAGCGTATCAAGTCGTTGGCCGACCAGCCGGATACTGCGCGAGAAGAGCGGATCGAGAGCATTAGTCGAGCAGTGGAGGCCGGCACCTACTCAGTCTCGGGAAAACAGGTTGCCGACGCGCTGATCCATCAGACGCTCACCGACGCAGTTCTTTAATAGGCTGGGAAGGCTGAAGGGGTGCAGGCTGAAGGCCGAGGACCAGGGATCAGAGATCCGAACACTTCAGCCTTCAGTCTTAAGCCTTCACCCCGCCTCGCGAGTCTCGCAAGAAAACGGCAAACGCTTCACGATTAACGATTCACCCTTCACTGGTACGGGGAACCATGCAGGATATCGCGACGGCCCTCCAGGAACTCGATCACATCCTACGCCGTGAAGAAGCCCAGTGCGATGCGCTGGCGCACAATATTCAGCGGGAACGGCAAGTCCTTCGCACGTTGAAATTGATGGACATGGCAGAGGTCAATCATCAGCGAGCCGAGTTGCTTAACGATCTTCATCTGCTTGAAACGGAGCGAGCGGCCTGGCTTGCACTGCTGGCTGGTCATTGGAATCTTGCCCCTTCGACCATCTCTCTGAGCGTCATTCTGGAGCGGCTCGAAACAGCAGAGGCTCAGCGGTTAGAAAGACTCTATACAAGGATGGCGGGGAAAATTCGCGCGCTTCGTCACGAGATATCAATCAACGCCGGCATCCTGAACAGCCTTCAAGTTTTTATCACAAAAGGGCTGAACGTCGTACGCCAGGCCACGGCCCCCTTGGGACTCTACTCCGGGTCCGGAGAACCTCAGGGATGTGGTATGGGTGCGCTGATGTTTCATCAGAAGGGGTAGCCGCGTTGTGGAAGGTTAAGACTGTGCTCAACCTCGACTTCAACCTCAACCCTCTTCAAATGCTGCGGTCCCGCGGAGTCTCAGATGGCTATTAATCGACTGGCGGACATCGGTAAATCCGCCCTGTTTACTGCCCAGCAAGCCATCACCGTCGCGGGCCACAACGTCGCGAATGTCAATACGCCAGGCTATTCCCGGCAAGAGGTCACTCTGGCTGAGAACAGGCCTGAGAACGGATCTCCAGGTCAGATCGGCACGGGCGTGCATGCCGAGTCAATCAGACGCGCATTCGATTCCTTTGTCGATGCGCAGCTCCTCGCTTCCCGTGAACGGTTGGGAGAGTTTACCGCTTCGAGCAACAGCCTAGCTCAGCTGGAGTCACTGTTCGGGGACGCCAACAACCAGGGCATCGGTGCGGGGCTCAATGAATTTTTCGGGGCGCTTCAGGATGTGGCGACCAACCCGAGTGACTTGTCTGCCAGGACTGTGTTCCTCTCAAAAGCCACGGGGCTCGCTGCCCGACTCAATCAGTCTGATGCAGATCTGACTGCTGCGCAGGGGTCCATCAATCGTCAACTCGGCCAGACCATCACGGATGCGAACCGGCTGACCAGCCAGATTGCGGACCTGAATGCAAAAATCGCCGCTGCTGAGTCCCATGGACAACATGCCAACGATCTGCGCGATCAACGGGGAGTTGCCCTCGCAGGTTTGGGCGAGTTGATCGAGGTGTCATCGATCGAAGATGCGACCGGCCAATTGACGGTGTTTGCCGGTCGTGGACAGGTGCTCGTGGACAAGGAACGGAACTACCAGCTGGTCGGGGTTCCGGATCCCGGCAACAATGGCCTGCTGGCTGTTCACTATGACGCAGGAACAGGGGCTACCAGCAATCTGTCGTCAGTGATTCAAAGCGGGAAGCTCAAGGGGCTTCTTGACGTCCGCGATCAAACCATCCCTTCGTTGCGGGCGTCGCTCGACGCATTAAGCTCGGAAATTGTCACCCAGGTCAATCAACAGCACCGATCAGGGTTTGGATTGGACGGCTCTACCAATATAAACTTCTTCGCGCCGACGGGAACGACCGCTGGTACGATGGCTGTGTCATTGACCAACGTACGGCAAATCGCGGGCTCGTCGACTGCAATAGGAGTCCCAGGAAATAATGCCAATGTCCTGGCTCTGGCTGACCTCAGGAACCAGGACTTCGCCTCGCTCGGCAATGCGACGTTTCAAGAGTATTACAGCACGACCGCCGGAAGTTTCGGTTCGACCCTGCAGGGGGTCGAAGGTAATCTGAAGGCGCAACAGATACTTCATGACCAATTAACGTCGCAACGTGCCTCCATCTCCGGCGTATCGATGGACGAAGAGCTTGCCAATCTTCTCCAATATCAACGGAGTTTTGAGGCGGCTTCGCGGATGATCGTCATTGCGGACGAGATGTTTCAAACCATCTTATCGATCAAGCGATGATCACGCGCAGCATAGCTGCGCGAGATAGACTGAGGTTAAGGTTAAGGTTGAGCGAAGATCGAAGCTTAACCTCAGCCTGAACCTTAACCTTATCTTGCCAGAAGAAGGAGCCTGACCATGCGAGTGGCTGATCAACAATTGTTCGGCTCGACGGCCGGAAGCTTGCAGCGCGTGAAGGAACGTATTGTCCGGGTCCATGAACAGATCGCGTCCCAGCAACGTATTGCCAAACCCTCCGATGATCCCGCCATTTTCGGTCAGGCCATCCTTGAAAAGTCCTCACTCGCGGACAACAGTCAATGGATCAGGAACATCCAATTCGGTACCGTGCGTGTCGCAGTAGCCGATCAGACTCTGGGGCAGACGCAGAATCTGCTCAGTCGTGTTCGAGAACTTGCGGTGCAAGCGAGGAGTGACACAACGTCTGCACAGGGACGGGTGGCGATCGCTCAAGAGGTTCGTCAACTGCATCGGCAATTGATTCAGCTTGCCAATGCCGAAGTAAACGGACAACCGGTATTTGCCGGAACGAAGACCGATGCCCCTCCCTTCGTGTTGGGCATCGGCGATTCCGTTTCCTATCAGGGAAACAGTGAGAGTCAGTCCATTGCGGTTGGCCCGAACCAGACCACACAGATCGTTCTTCCCGGCGATCAGGTGTTCGCGGGCGCTACGACGAACATCTTTGACGATCTCGCCAACCTATTGACCGCCTTGGAGGCAAACAATGGTGCGGGGATTGAAGCGGGCATCGGAGACCTCGACCAGGCGATCGGCCAGGTGAGTCTTGCGCAGGGGCAGATCGGGGCTATTGCCAATCGCCTCGACCAAGCAAACGGGATCTCGCTGGTGGTGTCGGAGGCTATTCAGAATGTGCTCTCAGATCAAACCGACACAGATTTGGCGACGGCGCTGACTGAACTCAAGCTCCAGGAAACGGCTTATGAAGCGACCAGCCAAACATTTTCGCGGTTGTTCGACCTATCGCTTCTCAGGTTTCTCCGCTGAGAACAACTCTGAATCAGGTTGAGGCTGAGGTTAAGGTTGAGCGGGAAAGAATGTTGGCGGCGGTTAAGGATGATTTCAGCACATTCTTAAGTTTCGAACGCGAATGCCGACATAGTCTGGTGGGCGCAGGTGGCAAATAGTCGCAGGATGCTCAAAAAGATGAGAAGAGGGACTTTTTCAGTATTCTGCTAGAGAGCGGACTGCACGGATGCTGGTCCTGACACGAAAACGCGGTGAAGGAGTGGCCATCGGTCCGGACATCCGGGTCGTGGTGTTGGGGATTAAGAATGGGCAGGTCCGCTTGGGCGTGGAAGCGCCACGAACGATCGAAGTGCATCGTGATGAGGTCTGTGTCAGGATTCAAGAAGAGAACCAACTCGCGGCGCGTACCCCGGTGGTTCCGCTCGATGTATTTCAACGATTGTTGCGCAGAAAAACCGCTTGAACGTAAGGAGTCTTCGTGATGGTTGTCGCATCGACTCGCTTCGGAACTTTGAACATCCCTGCTGAATCGTTGCTGACATTCCCGTCAGGTCTGCTCGGGTTTCCAGAATGGACTCGCTATGTGATTCTCGATCATGACACCGATGCGCCGTTCAAATGGCTGCACTGCGTGGAAGAGGCGTCCCTTGCATTCGTGGTCATCGATCCTGCGTTGTTCAATGAACAGTATCAAGTGACGGTTTCTCCGGAGGCGCGTGGCGAAGTGGAGGGGAGCGAGACTGACGAGTTGGGTCTTGCCGTCATCCTGACCATTCCATCTGACGATCCATCCGCAGTGACCGCCAATCTTCGCGGTCCTCTGCTCATGAACCACCGCACAAGACTCTGCAAGCAACTTGTGCTGTCCGAGGATTATCCCACTCGATATCCGGTATTTTCCGCCCCGAGGCGTGCCGCTCATACCCTGATCCTTCCTCTCGCCGAGGCAATTCCGGCCTAGGTGGGGACTGACACCCTTCCCCGCGCCTCCGCGTGGTGTCTGTCCCCCTCCGAACCGGGACAGGCACCGTCGAGGACGATGGAGCCTGTCCCTTACGCTGCACGTTTCCCGGTTGCGGTCTGCGCCCGGCATCGCTCTTCCAGAACCTGAACAAGGCGTAGCACTGCTTTTTCAATCTGAACGTAGAGGATCGGTCCTTCAACCAACGTGCCGAGTCGCCCCAGCGCTTCCAATTGACTGGCGGATAAGACCACCTCCGATGCGCAGAGATTGCTGGCTGTCCCTTTGAGGAGATGCGCTGCCTGTTCCACGGCCTGCCGATCTCCATCGGCCAGGGCGGTGCGGATTCCCTCCAACATGGTTTGATAGCGCTGGAGGAACAGATTAACCAACTCCTCCATTAATGCGCGGTCGCATCCGATATTGCGTACCATTGTAACCGCATCGAAGATGACGGGGAGAGACCCGTTGTCTTGCCCTTCCATGTTTTCTTCCGTTCCCGGGGCAAGGGAGGCCTGTGACTGAATAGAGGCTGGAAGCCAGCGGTCAAGGGCTCCTTTGAGGTCTTCTTTCCGTAGAGGTTTGGTGAGGTAGTCGTCCATACCTGCCGCAAGACAGCGTTCTCGATCCCCCCGCATGGCGTTGGCCGTCACTGCGATGATCGGAATATGGCGAGGCGGTGCGTCGTTCGCTCCATCTTGCGCTTCACGTTGTCGAATGAGCCTGGTCGCCTCGAAGCCATCGACGATCGGCATCTGACAGTCCATGAGGACGATAGCATAGGAGTTTCGATTTAAGGCTGTTAGCGCTTCTTGACCGTTTTCCACGACATCCGATTGAAGACCGAGCTTCTCTAGCATGCGAACGGTGAGTTTCTGATTGATCAGATTGTCTTCCGCCACCAAAATTCGCAGAGCCGACCCCGTCTCCGCTAGAGTATGCCTTGTGATGAGCTGCGGCGTGGCTGTCGTGGGCTGCGACGCTGTTGCTTGCTCCATAAGTCCCGGCAAACCAAGCACGGTTCTCAAACAGTTCGCAAGTTGATCGTGGCGGACCGGCTTGGTGAGATAGGCAACAAACCCGGCTTGGCGTGCCAATTCTGCGTGTCCTCGCTGAATGAGCGAAGTGAGGACGATGAGACGGACGAGGGATCCCACTGGATGCTTTTTGAGTTCTTTCGCAAGTTGTAACCCGTCCTTGCCGGGCATCAACATATCGACAACGGCGATATCGTACGAGAGGCCTTTCTCTGCCTGTTGCTCGATCAGTGCGATGGCTGAGGTTGCATCCTGGGCTTGATCGTCGACCATTCCCCATCCCGTGACCAGGTGGTGGAGAATGATCCGGTTCGATTCATTGTCGTCTACGATCAGGACGCGACGCCCGGATAGTTCAGCCGACGGCATGATGGCCAGAGGAGAAATCGTCTGTTTGAGAAAGCGGGCAGTGGCCCAGAATGTGCTGCCTCGCCCCAGTTGGCTGATGATGCCGACGGTACCGTCCATCTGCTCAACCAATTGTTTCGAGATCGCAAGTCCTAGGCCGGTTCCTCCATATTTGCGCGATGTAGAGCTATCTGCCTGGGTAAAGGGTTGGAAGAGTCGGGCCTGTATATCCGGAGGAATGCCGATTCCGCTGTCCGTGACTTCGAATCGAACAACCACCGCATCATCCAGATCTCTCTCAAGGAATGCTTGAATCGTCACTTCACCCTGTTCGGTAAATTTGATCGCATTGCCGACGAAGTTCGTCAGGATCTGACGGAGACGTCCCGGGTCGCCGCGGAGGCCCGTCGGAAGTGCCGCATGGACAAGTCCAGTGATTTCCAATCCTTTCGTCTGCGCCCGTTCCGCGAACTGGCCTAAGACATCTTCCACCGTCGTGCGGAGGTTGAAGTCGATACATTCCATGTCAAGTTTGCCGGATTCGATCTTGCCGTAGTCGAGAATATCGTTGATCAAGTTCAATAAAGCCTCGCCGCATTGACGGATGGTTTCGATATAGGTTTGTTGTTCCTCAGACGGCTCCGTGTCCATGAGTAGGCCCGTCATCCCAATGACTCCGTTCATAGGTGTCCGCAACTCGTGGCTCACAGTCGCTAAAAACGAATCTTTTACTCGAGCGGCATTCTGCGCCGCCTGGAGTGCCTGATCTAACCGGCGATTGCTGTTGCGAAGGTGTTCTGCCGACCGGTGGAGTTCCGTTTGTGCTGCATGGATATCCGTCATATCGACCGCGTAGCCGCGGACTAACCGATGCGAGGGAACTGGACGGAAAGTCCATGAGTAGCCTGCTTCGGCCATACGGATGTCTTCTCCCCCTATCTCCCGTCCCGATTCGAGACAGCGTTGGACGAGTTTCGGCAGATCATCGGGACAGACCACAGGGAATCCGTTCGCGGCATAGCCGAATCGCTGTAGCAACTGCGCCATCGCGGGATTTGCATAGACGAGATTGGCATCGGAGTCCAATTCGATAATAGGGGAAGGGCTCTCTTCTGCTATCCGCGCCAGCCGGTCGCAATCCTGCTGCAGTTCCTTCTCCCGAGTCAGATCGCGTATCGTCAACAGGCCGCCGGGGCATTCATCGAGATCCAGAGGGACATAGCTCCATTCAACCGGCTGTGATTCATTCACCGGGTCTGCGAGCGTAGCTCTGGCTCCTTGTATTGGGCGACCATCGGACATGGAGGCTTGAATCCGCGCCGCCATGTCGTGCCCCGATATACCAGCCTGCCTCGGCAATACCTCGCGAAGCGGTTTAGACGAGCAGAAATCAGCTGTGTGTCCCAGGAGGCGGGCAGCTTCGGCATTCATCGAAACGACGTGAAGCTGTCTGTCTAGCATGAGTACTCCGAGCGGGAGCGTGTCCAACACAGCAAGGTTCAGGTGTGGACAGACTGGCGTCGGTCGCAGGGAGCGGGGTGATTTCTCGCGATTTTTCGTGGTGTGTTTCATCAGGCTGCCTCTTCGTGCACGCCGTCCAGAACCATGGCCACGTTCACCTGTTCATGCAAAGGATCCAACACCTTTAAGATTGCGCGAGCTGGCTGCCCCGTTGCCTGCGCTCCCAGATCGATGCGGATCGGAGTGAGATAGAGTCCTCCCCGCGGGTCGGTAATTACTTTGACGACCGGTTTGAGTCTCTGTGTGCGATTCAATCCCACAACCACAGCCTGTTCTCCCGTATTCATCAAGGCCAGACTGCCGATCGGGTACACGCCAAGACTGCCGATCAAGGTTTGGATCAAATCCTTGGGGTATTGTCCTGTATCCCCAAGCCGAAACAATTGTCGGATGGCATCGTGCGGCAGCATTGCCGGCTTGCCTCCGCGACGACTCACCATGCCGTCATAGATGTCCACCGCGCCGACGAGCTGTGCCAAGATCGAGAGGGAGTCTCCTTTGAGCTTATGTGGAAATCCGCTTCCATCGCCGCGCTCATGATGCTCCGTGACAATCCGGACGACCGCATTCCTGTCCTCCTTAGCATCCTTCAAGGTCGCCAGCCCCAGCTCAGGATGCTGTTGCATGATGGCCATCTCTTGCTCGGTGAGGTCGTGGCTTCGCCGGTATAGATTTCGTGGCAGCCGGATGTAGCCGACGTCATGCAGTAACGCACCGGCGCCGAGCTCCTCCAGGTCTCCCTCTCGAACCCCGTAGTTTTGACCTACGATAAGTGAGAGGGTGCAGATATCAAGTGCATGCGACGCCAATGTGCGATCGAATCGTTTCATTTTCTGGAGAGAGAAAAGATTGAGCATAGAGGCATCATCGTTCAGCACTCGTGTGAGCACATCCGAGACGACCGATTGCAATTTCTCCAGCCGTGAGATTCCGCCTGTCTCTAATTCCTTAAACATCCGTTCCATCGAACGGACTGCCTGGTTGTAGGTCTCTTGGGCAGCCGCGGCCTGTTCCCTTGTAATCGCCGGGGTCGGTGTGCCTTCCTGCGTGGCAGACGGCTGCTCTGCTGGGTTCGTCTCTGTGTTGGAATCGGGCTTCGAAGCCGTTCCTGGCGCTGTAGGCTGCGGGAAATGGTTCGGCTGAGGAGCGGCGACTGTTGTCTGTTCTGTGTCCTGTGCAGGAGCCGCGTCTCCCGAAGGGGCCTGCTCCACGTCGAGGCCCTGGCTTGAGTCGATCTTCAGCTCTCTGACCCCGATTTGTCGGAGCAGCTCAATGTCTCTCGAATCGCGGATCAATCGTTTATGGGTCAGGAAGGGAGTTCGGTACCAAGGCTGGTCCATTCCCACAACGAACATTCCGGGCTTAAGTTGATCGATCGAAATCGTTTTCGTGTGCTTCATCGATGATCGCCTAAGGGAGCTACCCCCCTTGATAGCGCGCCAAGCTATGGGGACAGGTGCCGGTAAAACCGGAGCCAGCCCCCTTTGTATCGGGATAAATTGAACTGAACTTGATGATAGGGGGCTGGCGCCATTCCTCTGACGCCTGTCCAGATTTAAAGGCGGAGCCAGTCCTCGGCCTCTCTCAAGATTCTCCCTTCGACACCGATAGAGTCCATCAGGACATGTTGCTGTTCAATGGTTCGGACTCAGGGGTTCAGGCTGAATGCTTTTATGCTGAAGTTCCGAACACTTCAGCCTGAACCCCTTCAGCCTATCTACCTGGCGCTCACAGCGTCCGGAGGACGATGCGCAAGCGAATTTCCATCGATCAGCTGAAAATCGGCATGACGGTCGAGAAGCTCGACCGTTCCTGGTTGTCCACGCCTTTTTTGCGTCATCGGTTCAGGATTACGTCTTCAGACCAGATACAGCAACTGTACACCAGCGGTGTCCAACAGCTCGATGTCGAGGTTGATGACGCGGATTCGGACTCCGGCCCTGTCCTGTCAACCATCCTTCCGGAGACGGAACCGATTCAGCCGATAGTCACACCCCCCGAGCCGGAGCCGGCGACCGTTCCATTTGCCGAGGAGTTGCCCGCAGCGAGGCAGGTGTACCAGGCCGCCAAACTGGTCATTCAACAGGCAATGGAAGATGTCCGCATGGGCCGCGCGTTGAATATGGAGGCGGTCAGTGAAGTGGTCGGGAAGATGTCCGACAGTATCTTGCGCAACCCTGATGCGCTCACCAGTCTGACGCGCCTCAAACAGTTCGACGAATATACGTTTTTCCATTCGGTCAACACGTCGGCGCTGGCGCTGTCGGTCGGGAGACATCTCGGGTATGAGCGCGTGGCGTTGCTTCAGCTCGGAACGGGCATGCTGTTGCACGACATCGGCAAGACACTCATTCCGGTGGAAATTCTGAATAAGCCGGGGCGCTATGATCCCGGCGAGTTTGAGATTATGAGACAACACGTTCTGCGTGGGGCGGAGATCTTGGCGAGTACCACCGGCCTCAATGACATGTTTCTGAAGCCCGCACTGGAGCATCATGAGCGCGTTGATGGGACCGGATACCCCCATCGACGACCCAAAGCAGACCTTAGTGAATTCGGACTCATAGCGGCAATAGTGGATATCTATGATGCCGTGACGAGCGACCGTTGTTATCACAAAGGGAAGACGCCGTATGACACGCTGCAGATGCTCTATAAATTGGGGGCGCAGGGCCACGTGGACGGGACGCTGGCCCAGCAGTTCGTCCAGGTCGTGGGGGTCTACCCGGTCGGTTCCTGTGTGTTGCTCGATACAGGAGAAAAAGCCATCGTGAGGCAATTTAATCACCAGGCTCCGTTACGCCCCCTGGTCATACTGATCACAGATGAAGCCGGGTGTCATCGATCCACTCCTCTCGATCTCGACCTCGCAATCCAGCTTCGCAAACCGACGAAGACGATCACGTCGATCCTCGATCCCACCACGTTGGGGATTGATTCCCACGCCTATCTCGATAAGGAAGCCGCCTAATGGACCCTGAGCATACTCCCGCGCAGTCGGCCATTCTCAAGGTCGGATTACCGCTTCAGCTAGTCATCGGATCCGGTCAAGACCCGGTGAACTGTGGTTCCACATTGCTGGGCTGGAGAGAGCGAGCCTGGTTGATCTGTGAATGGCCATTTCATTTTGGACAAGCGGTGCCATGCGAAACAGGAACCCGCTGTCTTGTTCGTTCGATGGTGGCGGGTAAGCTCGTCGCGTATCAGAGTGAAATCTGCATGACGCAGACGTCTCCGCTTCCCCTTCTGTATCTCGCCTTTCCCAAGAGGACCGAGGAGATCCATCTCCGCAAGCATGCCCGCGTTGCCAGCAACGAGCCATTGCTCCTACGGCAAACGACCCAAGGAAATGCGCTGGTGACCCATCCGAATGGACCAGCGCCCATCGGCGGCCTGTTACAGGATCTCAGCCAGTCCGGTTGCCGGATCATGCTACAGAGGGCGCCAGACGCGCTGGTGTTAGGCGCCATGGTCTATTTAGAGTTCGAGCTGATCGGAATCGGGCACATCTCGCATCTGGGAGGTGCGATCAAGAATATTGCGGAACGTGACGGTGCTCTCGTGCTCGGCATCGAGTTTCGCTATAACGGAAAAGAGTCCATCGAATTCCGTGGGTGGGGAGGGAACGTTCAAAAAGCCATTGAGTACTCTGTGATGCAGCGGCAAACCGATTGGGGATTTTTGACGCCTCCGTCAGAACCGTGACGGATTTGCCGTTTACTAGGTAATTCTTGCCTGATTGAATCGCGCTCTTTCCTCTGCACAGTTCTCTGGACCCGCTATCCTCAGTCCATTTCTCTCTTCCCTTCGATTCCATGCCGAATGGCGCAAGCCTTGCACTCATGCGAGTCGTCTCATGGATCGAGGTTGTACAACATGTGTACCGGCATGAATCTCGGAAGTGAGCGCTCATCATGAAAGCTGTCATTCTAGCCGGCGGGATCGGATCGCGCCTCAGTGAAGAGACGGTAGGGCGCCCCAAACCGATGGTAGAGATCGGAGGAAAACCGATCCTCTGGCACATCATGAAAATCTATGCTGCGCATGGCGTCAATGACTTCGTCATCTGCCTCGGATACAAGGGGACAATGATCAAGGATTACTTCATTAATTACTTCATGTATCGGTCCGACCTCACTATCGACATCGCCCACAACAAAGTGGAGGTCCATCAGAATCATGCCGAACCCTGGCGAGTGACGCTGGTGGACACCGGTGAACATACGATGACCGGTGGTCGCCTCAAACGCGCTAGGGAATATCTGCGTGAAGAGGAGGCATTTTGCTGCACGTACGGCGATGGGGTGACGGATCTTGACGTCGGCGCGGAGATCGCTTTTCACCGGTCTCATGGCAAGCTTGCCACAGTGTGCGCAGTCGTACCGCCGGGACGTTATGGGGCGCTCGTCTTGGATAGGTCGGAGGTTACCGGATTCAAAGAAAAGCCTCCGGGCGACGGCGGGTTCATCAATGGTGGATTTTTCGTTCTTTCGCCAAGAGTCATCGATCTCATCGAAGGCGACCAGACGTCGTGGGAAGGACCGCCGCTGGATCGCCTGGCAAAATTGGGTGAACTGATGGCGTTTGAACATCGCGGGTTTTGGCGCCCGATGGATACGCTGCGTGACAAAACTCAATTGGAAGATTTCTGGCAGTCAGGCTCTGCACCGTGGAAGGTTTGGTAATGCCGCCGACGGATTCGTTCTGGGGAGGAAAGCGGGTGCTGCTCACAGGGCACACCGGATTCAAAGGAAGCTGGTTATCGCTTTGGATGGCGAGTCTTGGCGCCCGTGTCACAGGAGTGTCCTTGCCTCCGGCGACGGAGCCCAACCTCTATCACCTCGCGCACGTCGACAAAACACTCGACAGTTACTATTGCGACATCCGAGTTGAGAAGGCGCTGGTACCGATCGTACGCACGGTTCTTCCGGAAATTGTCGTTCATCTGGCAGCCCAGCCTCTCGTTCGAGCAAGTTACCGGGTACCGATCGAAACGCTGGCCACCAATATCATGGGCACCACGCACCTCCTTGAGTCGTTGCGCGCCATCGACAGTGTGCGCGTGGTTGTCATTGTAACAACCGACAAGGTGTATAAAAATCCCGGCCCGTCCAACCCCTATACCGAGGACGACGCGCTTGGCGGCCACGATCCTTACAGCGCCAGCAAAGCGGCCTGCGAAATTGTGACGGACTGTTATCGTGCCTCTTTTTTGAAGGATCGCGCGGTTGCGGTCGCGACTGCCAGGGCCGGAAATGTGATTGGAGGGGGAGACTGGGCAGCCGACCGTCTAATACCGGATGCGATCCGAGCCTGGAGTTCAGGCCATACACTCCACGTGCGTCGTCCGAATGCGGTGCGGCCATGGCAGCATGTGCTTGAGCCTCTCTCTGGATATATGAGTCTGGTCGAGAAACTTTGGGACAACCAGTCGCTTGCCGGGGCATACAACTTCGGCCCGCCGGCCCATGAGACTGCCACGGTCCGCGAGGTGCTGGAACTGGCACGAGCGGCCTATGGTCATGGAGAGGTGGCCTATGGCAACGGGAGCGAAGGGACGTACGAGGCAGAGTCCTTGATATTGAAAGTGGAGAAAGCTCGTACATTGCTCGGAGTGGAGCCCAAGTGGCCGCTCGCCACCGCGGTGGAGCGAACGATGCAATGGTATGACGGTCAGGCCGGGGGGCAATCCGGCCGCATATTATGCGAAGCCGACCTTACGGCCTATCGGGCGGTAGATTGATGAGTCGATTTATGGTTGTCGATACACCGCTGGCCTGTCTGAAGGTGATCACTCGGCAGTCTCTCCGCGACAGTCGTGGATCGTTCTGTCGTTTGTTCTGTGAGGGTGAACTGGCCTCTGCCGGATGGACGAAGCCCGTTGTGCAGATAAACCATTCTTATACCAGAAATCGCGGCACGGTTCGCGGGCTACATTTTCAGCGTCCCCCCAAAACAGAAATGAAACTGGTCTCATGCATTCGCGGTGAGGTATGGGATGTAGCCGTGGATATCAGGATCGGCTCACCCACATTCCTACACTGGCACGCGGTACACCTTTCTAAGGAAAACGAGCTCGCGTTTCTGATACCCGAAGGCTTTGCTCACGGCTTTCAGGCCCTCACCGACGATGTCGAACTTATTTACTGCCACTCAGCGCCCTATTCGTCTTCCCACGAAGGAGGGTTATCGGCACTGGATAAAAATTTGGACATTCAATGGCCGCTGCCGGTGGGTGAACTCTCATTTCGGGACGCGGGATACCCCTCGGTTGCTTCGGCATTTGAAGGAGCCTCGCTGTGAAGTGCCGACATTGCGGCGCCGAACCTCGCCTGCAGTTTCTCGATCTCGGGATTGCGCCGCCGTCGAATGCATATCTGACCGATGAGCAATTACGGGCTCCTGAAATTTGCTATCCCCTCAGGCTGGTAGTCTGTGAGGACTGTTGGCTGGTCCAAACCGAAGACTATGTCGGTCGCGAGAATATGTTCAACGACCATTACGGCTACTTCAGCTCTTACTCCACCAGCTGGCTTGCGCATGCGCGGCAATACGTGGACTCCACATGCCGGCGTTTTGGGATCGGATCGAACTCCTGCCTTGTCGAGGTCGGAGCTAACGATGGCTACCTCCTGCAGTATGTCGCAACAGCCGGCATCCCCTGCTACGGCATTGAGCCAACGGCAGGCACGGCGCATGAGGCTCGCCGGAAGGGAATTGAAATTATCGGGTCATTTTTCGGGAAGGTGCTCGCTGAAGAACTCGGGGCGGCTCACCGCCAGGCAGACGTAATGGTTGCGAATAACGTCCTGGCGCACGTTCCGGACATCAATGATTTCGTGGCAGGCTTCACGAGCCTATTAAAAACCCATGGCGTGGCGACCTTCGAGTTCCCTCACCTCTTGAACATGGTCCGGCACAATCAATTCGACACCGCATACCACGAGCATTTTTCCTATCTGTCACTCACGAGCGTCGAACGAATTTTCCGGTGTAACGGGCTCACGGTGTTCGATGTAGAGGAAATTCCCACCCAGGGAGGAAGTTTGCGCGTCTACGCACAACGGGTCGACACCGGGCGTCGATCGCGTGAGGCTTCTGTCGACGAACTGCTGCAGCGTGAGGACGACGCCGGCATGCGAGGCCAGGAATTTTATGCCGGTTTCCAAACACGAGCGGAGAACATCAAGAACGATCTGCTGAAGTTTTTGCTAGAAATGAAGAGCACAGGGAAGATTATTGCTGCATATGGCGCGGCAGCCAAGGGTAATACGTTGCTCAACTTTGCCGGGGTGCGGTCGGATCTGTTGCCCTATGTGGTGGATAAGAATCCGTCGAAGCAGCGAAAGTTTATGCCGGGTAGCCGTATCCCGATTCTGTCGCCTGCCGCCCTGCGCCAATATCGCCCCGATTACCTGCTCATTCTCCCCTGGAATATCGCCGCAGAAGTCAAAGAAGAGTACGCAGAATTGGCGGATTATCGGGTGAGATTTGTGACGGCGGTGCCGCAGTTGGAGGTGGCATGAGCGGCCTGTGTCTTGTGACCGGGGGAACCGGCTTTGTCGGGCGTCAGGTACTGCGTGCCTTACGCGAGGCGGGCGTGCCGATTCGTGTGGTCGTGCGCGATGGAACTCATCGTTCGTTCGAATCTGATGGAGAGGTCGAAAACATTATCACCACTGCCGACCTATTCACTGAAAACGCCGCCTGGTGGGCTGATGCCTGTGACGGGATCGACACAGTCATCCACATCGCTTGGTATGCAGAGCCCGGCACATATCTGCACTCGCCCAAGAATTTGGAATGTCTGCTCGGCACACTTCAAGCGGCCCAAGGTGCGGTGCAAGCAAAGGTCAGAAGATTTGTAGGGGTTGGCACCTGTTTTGAGTATGACGTCAACCGGGGAATGCTTTCAGTGGACACGCCACTACAGCCGACGACCCCCTATGGCGGAGCCAAAGCAGCGGCCTTTCTGGCGCTCTCGCATTGGTTGCCGGCGCAGGGAACGGAATTCGCCTGGTGCCGGCTGTTTTATCTCTATGGCGAGGGCGAAGATGGCCGGCGGCTCGTGCCCTATCTGCGAGCGCGATTGGAAGCAGGAGAATGCGCCGAACTAACAGGCGGGAATCAGATCAGGGACTTTCTGGATGTCCGGGAAGCCGGACGATTGATCGTTCAAACGGCGTTGGGCGGACGTCAAGGCGCAGTCAATATCTGTTCCGGCATTCCGGTCACGGTCCGGGAGCTGGCCGGAAGAATCGCGGACGAGCATGGCCGCCGAGACTTGCTGCGGTTCGGTGCGCGTCAGGAGAATACGGTCGATCCGCCCTGTGTGGTGGGAGTGAGAGAGGACTACTCATGCGCCGTCGACCGATAAGATCGATCAGGCGTGACCGAAACAACAAGGAGCACTGCCGGACATGAAAGCCAAAATACAACCAAGAATCAATTTGGACGACCGCACAGCTTTGCAGGACGTTATTCCCTTGGAGACGCCATTCATCCTGTTCGTCGATCCTTCCAGCGCCTGTAACTTTCGATGCACATTCTGCCCCACCGGCGATCGAGATTTGATCAAGGGAACAGGGCGTTTTCAGGGTGTGATGGATTTCGATCTGTACAGAAAAATTATCGACGATCTGGCCCTGTTCCCGCAATCGATTAAGGTGTTGCGCCTGTACAAAGACGGTGAACCCCTGTTGAACAAACGGTTTGCCGACATGATCGCCTACGCCAAGAACAGCGGACGAGTGCCCTATATAGACACCACGACGAATGGATCGATGATTACCCCGGAGCGCATGGGTCCGCTGATCGAAGCGGGCTTGGACAAAATCAATATCTCCGCATACGGCATGACACGAGCGGAGTACATGGACTTCACGAAATACGATTTTGATCTCGCCAAATTTATCGAGAATGTGAAGTGGTTGTATGACCATAAGATGGACTGCGAGATCGTCATCAAGATACCGGGAGAGTTGATTACGGAAGCGGAGAAGCGCGATTTTTTCGACACCTTTGGGGATTATTGCGATCGAATCTTCATCGAGAATTTTGCTCCTTGCTGGCCGGACTTCGATGTCGAAACTCGATTGGGCGTCACTATTGAGACGGGCATTTATCAGCAGCCCATCAGTATCACGGATACGTGCCCCTATATCTTTTATGCAATGTCGATCAACGCAGACGGATTGGCGAGCGCCTGTTTTGTCGACTGGGGGCGCAAGCTGCGGGTAGGCGATGCCCGACTGCACTCACTCCCTGAGATATGGAACTCGCGGGAGTTTAACGAACTGCGCATGGCTCACCTGGAAGGAAAGCGGATGCAGCATCCGGTCTGTTCCAAATGCGGGCAATTGTCGCACTGCCGACCGGACAATATCGATCGATACCGCGACGAACTCATCCCCAAAATGAAAATGCGCATTGAGGGCGTTGCATGAGCGAGCCTGCTTTCGCAGCGGAGGCCGGACTGATGAGTGGGGGTTGGGGATCCGGCATGATAAGACATCTGCCCCTACCGGATAAGCCTTCTGCTCAGGCGGCGTTTGCGGAGATCCTTTCCTGTCCGCCTGCGGAGGGGCCTCGCTCCCTGAAGGGGCCGTTCGCCCTCTATGGGGCCGGCAAGCTCGGTCTGATGGCCATGACGTTTTTTGAACATGTGCGGCTAAAGCCTGACTGGGTGATAGATGCCGATGCCGACAGACTGCGTGATTCTGAGGCTTGGGGTCGTTGGCCGATGCAGGACCCTCTTCACGTGCCGATGAGCCTGAAACGTTCCCTTCCACTCGTCGTGAGCATTGCCACCACCGGGTTTGCGGAATTGGCCGAACGACTGAAGGCTCAGGGCTGGCGCGATGTGATACCGATTTACGACGTCACGGAAGCCTATCGCACGCGCTATCCTTTGGGCAACGGCTGGTTCATGGGCGAATTGGACGAGACTGAGCGATCGGCGATCGAGCAGGTATTGTTCGCTTGGAGCGACGATGTTTCGCGGGCGCATCATCTGCAATTTATCGCCTGGCACCGTCTCCGCCAAGATTGGGTATTCAAGGGTGCGCCCGTAGACATGACCCATCGCTATTTCATTCCGGAGGTATCCTCGGTCCTGGGAGACCGGGAAGTGTTCATAGATGCTGGCGCCCATATCGGCGAAACTGCCAAGGCTTTTCGCGAGAAGGTCAGCGACCGCTTCACTGGGATCGTGATGTTCGAACCGGACAGCTGTAACGCCTCCTTAATAGAAGCAAACCTGGAACAGTTGTCCGGCTCCCTCAGGCAGAGGCATCGATTGTTGCGCCGCGCCTTGTCACAGGCCGGCGGCCGGCGGCTCTTTTTCCCGCATCTCGGCTATGGGTCGCAGCTCTCCTCGCTTGGCACGGATATGGTGGATGCAATGGCGCTGGACGACATGGAGGTGGCACCGACCTATATCAAGTTGCATCTTGAAGGGCATGAGCTGGAGGCCTTGCAGGGGGCCGAGGCAAGTCTCCGCATCCATCGGCCGATCGTATCGGTGACGATCTATCACAGCGATGCAGGTCTCTGGAAGTTGCCGTCCTGGTTGATGGGCAAGCTGACCGATTATCGGCATTACCTGCGATTGCACAGTTGGTGTGGAACAGGCGCGGTGATGTATTGCGTGCCAGCCGAGCGATCCCGTGCTCGATCGAATTCGAAAGGGAGCTAGTGGGGGGGACGACCATGAAAGCTGAAATTAAATCGAAGCTGAATTTGGAACAGCGCGTGCTCCTGCAGGAAGCGATCCCCTTGGAGACCCCCTTTCTGTTGTATGTCGATCCTTCGAGCGCGTGCAACTTTCGCTGTACTTTTTGTCCCACCGGCCATGCGGATTTGGTGAAGGCATCCGAGTATAAGCGCAGCGTCATGCACCTCGAACTCTTCAAGAAGTTGCTCCAAGATCTGGAGGCCTTTCCTCAGCCGCTCAAGGTGATGCGCATGAACAAAATAGGGGAGCCGCTCTTGAACAAAGAGCTGCCGACCATGATTGCTTTGGCCAAGGCCAGCGGTCGCGTGCAATCCATCGACCTGGCGACGAATGCGTCGATGTTCTCGCCAGACCTGCTCACCCGGCTGGTCGATGCAGGTTTGGACCGGTTGAATGTTTCACTGGAGGGGGTCACTCGGGAGCAATATGCCCAGCATGCCAAGGTGGATGTGGATTTCGATCATCTGGTGGACAACATACGGTGGTTGTATGCCCATCGCGGCCGATGCGAGGTCACGATCAAGATCCCGGGCGATTATCTGAGTGAGCAGGATCGGCAGCGGTTTTTCGATCTGTTCGGCGATTATTGCGACCGCATTTTTGTGGAGAAACTTTCGCCCATCTGGCCGGAATTCGACGTCGCGCAGCGAGCAGGGGTCGCGATGGAGGAGCATGAGGGCCAATATCGTCAAACTCTCTTGGAGAAAGATGTTTGCACGTACATATTCTATGCGATGGCGGTCAACGCCGACGGCACAGTGAGCGCTTGCTGTCCGGATTGGGATCAGAAGCTGGTGGTCGGCGATCTGAACCATACTCCTCTTCGGGACATCTGGCATTCACCCGCCATGCGCGATCTGCGATTACAGCATCTGCGAGGCGCACGCCGGGATAATCCTACATGCAAGGGCTGTGGACACATCAGACATGCCCAGGTGGACAACATCGATGGCTACAAGCGCCAGTTGCTGGACAGGCTGGCGGGTCATTCAGCGGCGGATTGAGGATGAGACAAGCAAACGAGTCGGCTCGAGACAGGTGCCCGGCCTGCAGTCGCACTGCTGCGTATCTCCTGGATTGGGAATTCAGCGGCCTTGGCGACTCCATCTTCAATTACACAGCCCAATTCTTTTGCTGCCAGGATTGCAGCCTGGTCTATGTCCAGAACATCGACGATGCGAGGTTGGCTCGCTACTATGCCGGAGAATGCAGCTACTTCGAAAAGCCCCATTTTGCCGTCACGTCTCTCACGAACCAGGAAAAGTATGAAGCGTACATTCGTTTTCTGAATGACAATAGGGTAGCGCCTGTCGACATGGCCGATATCGGCTGTGGCCGAGGCGGCTTTGTCAGCCGGCTGAGCGAGCGTTGGGAGGCAACATGTTGGGGAGTGGATGTGGATATGCGGAGTATGCCGCAAGGTGAGCGCACGGGCAGAGTGGCCTTCAGAATGGGGGATGCTGCGCGACTGCCTTTTGACGACCGTTCACTCGGGTTACTCACCTATTTTCATATCTTGGAACACGTCCGCGATCTGCGCGGCCTCCTGAGCGAAGCGGTGCGAGTTTTACGCACTGATGGGTTCATTCTGATCGAGGTTCCGGACGCAGAAAGCTACCGTGCGCATCCGATCGGTTCTGCTTTTTGGATATCCATCCGCGAGCATATTTACCATTACACCGCCAAGGCTCTCATTGCAGCGCTTCAGTCCCAGGGACTGCACGTCCTCCAAATATCGCGGCAGACCCTTCCGACGCCGGAGTTTTCTTATCCTTCCTTGATGGTATTGGCTAAAAAAACAGAGCGGCCAGGGGCGGCCGCGAATATTCCGAGAGCGGGCGATGTCGCGGCCTATGTCTTGGAATCGAGAGAGGCTCTTCTCAAGCAGGCGCAAGAGATCCTCGCTGTGGCGGAGAACCAGCACGTGACACTCTGGGGCTGTTCAGCCGAGCTCTTCAGCTTACTGCCATTGCTTGACCGTCGTCTGGTGAGAATCTGCGACTCCTCAAAACAGAAGCAAACGAGCTCCTACAAAGGCATGGCGATCGAAGATCCCCATTCGGTTCCCATATCCGGCAAGCTCATCATCGCCCCCTACTTGCATGGCGCGGTGATCAAATCAACGGCACGCCAGCTTGGCTGGTCTGAGTCGGCAATCCATCTGTTGCATTGAAACATGAACCGAGGGATAGACTCCGTGACAGGTAGATACAACGAAAAATTGGTGGAAGACGAGCGACGGCGGCGCGCCTCCTCCGCGGCGGGATTGGAAGCCAACTTTACCGCAGGCATTGCCATCTATGGGGCAGGATTTGTCGGCACCTGGGCTGCTCGTTACTTGCAGTCCCTGGGGGCCAGAATAACGAAATTTATTGATCGCGACAGTCGCAAGATCGGCCAGAAGATCGACGGGATTCCCGTCGTGGCTCCAAGCACGGAAGAACTGGCGACCGTGTCGGCCATGTGTATCGCCGCTCGTCATGCTGTCCGGGATGTGGAGCAAGAGATGGTCTCCTACGGCTTTCCCATTCACTCTTTCGATGGCTACTTCGTGCTGCGCAACTATGAGCGGCTGCTGACGATCCGAGATCAGTACTTCGACGACTCTCGTTCGGTGGAGGTGTTCAATGCGCTGCTGATGGCCATGCTGACCGGCGGCATCGCACCCTGCCGTGATGTGATGGAAAAGGATATGTATTTCTGTCTGCCGGAGTTCAGCGGGAACTTCGACGAGGCCTTCGTGGATGCAGGCGCCTTTGTCGGCGATACAGTGGAACGTTTTGTCTGGGAAAATCTCGGTACGTTCAGACAGATCTATGCCTTTGAGCCGGGCGCCAGACAGTTTGTCGCGATGGAGCAACGGGTGAAACGGCTGGCCGTAGAATGGGCATTTGACCCGGCAGCTGTGTCCCTGATCAAGGGAGGCCTCTCTGACAGAGCCGGACGCATGGCCTGCACCTTTCTAAATGACGCGCCCTTGCGGCATGGCTTGTCGGAGATGGCATCCCAATCTCAGGGAGAAGAACTGGACGAGACGACTTCTCAGGTTCTGACCCTGGATGGCTATCTGGCCGGAAGACCCGTGACCCTTATCAAGGCGGATGTAGAAGGCATGGAGATGGAATTGCTCCGGGGCGCTCAGGAGACGATACGCAACTGTCGTCCCAAACTGGCGCTATGCATCTATCATTATCCGAGCCATCTCTATGAAGTGGCGGAGTATGTCAGAAGCCTTGTTCCGGGGTACCGGTTTGCATTGCGACACCATGCTCCTCTGTTCGGTGATTTTGTCTTGTATTGTTGGATCTAACTAGCAGGCTGTTGATACAGTCCACCAGCACATAGGGGAGGTTGAGGCTGAGGTTAACGTTGAGAAAATAAAAGTACCACTTAACCTTAACCTCGGCCTCAGCCTTCTTCAGACGCTGCGGTCTTGCTGTCCGGCCTTTCTGAACAGCCTGCGATGGCCCTTAAATGAGTCTAATGGGTATCCAGACTTTGCATTTCTGTCATGGCTCGGTAGCTTGTCAACATTCTTCTAACCAGTAGAGGTGACAGACATGACTCCCCTCGAACAATATCGACAAGAGATGGACGGCCGAATTGCCACCTATCGTGGCAACAAGGAATTGCAGACGGCTGCCCGGTCTTTCTTCAACCAAATAGGCATCGGCAAGGCCAACTATGTCTACAACTTCACGTGGTTGGGCATCCCCATTCTGCAGATTCCCCAAGATCTCCAAGCCATGCAGGAGATTATCTGGCTCGTGAAGCCGGACTTGATCATCGAGACCGGAGTCGCCTGGGGTGGATCGCTCATGTTTACCGCTTCCATGCTCGCCATTCTGGAAGCCTGTGGCGAAATCGACGAGGGCAGGGTGGTAGGCATCGACTTGGAAATACGGCCCCATAATAAACTGGCCATAGCAGCCCATCCGCTAGCCAGGAAAATTACTTTAGTTGAAGGATCGAGCATCGATGAGGCCATCGTTTCGAAGGTCCGAACGATCGCCGCGCAGTACAAACGGGTCATGGTGTGCTTGGATAGTCACCATACTCATGACCATGTGTTGGCTGAGTTGGAGTCCTATGCTCCATTAGTCGGTGTGGGGAGTTACTGTCTGGTAGGCGATACGATTATCGAGGATGCTCCGGAGGGGATGTGTGGAAACCGTCCTTGGGGAAAGGGTAACAGTCCAAAGACAGCGGTCTGGGAGTATTTGCGCCGCTTAAGAACAGAGGGACGCCAAGATCTCGATGGAAACGTGATGCGTTTTGAGATCGACCATGGGTGCGAGGACAAGATCGTGCTCACCGGTTCGCCCGATGGGTATCTGAGGCGACTGCAATAACCGCGGAACGCTAGCCTTCGGGACGCCATGTATGAGTCCTATGTGGCATGTCTGTTTCATGGGATAGCTAAATGTTGAAGCTTTTGCACATCACGGCGCACTTAGGGGGAGGCGTCGGCAAGGTATTGGCGCAGGTGGTCGCTGAGTCGCGGCAGCGAGAGCCTGAGGTTCAGCACACGATAGTCTGTTTGGATGCCCTGGAAAAGTCGCAATTCGCTGATCGCGTCACATCATCCGGAGGAACGCTGCTTCTGTGCCCAACCAAACTGGAACTGGATGCACACATTCGGTCCGCCGATATTGTTCAACTGGAATGGTGGCATCATCCCGTGGTTGCCGGATGGATGTGCTCCGGCGAATTACCTCCTATGAGGCTGCTGATATGGAGCCATGTATCCGGCCTGCATTCGCCTGAAATACCCACTGCGTTTGTGGCGGCGCCCCATCGTTTTCTTTTCACCTCGCCCTGCTCCCTCGAACATCGCGCCATGGCTGCCGTCAAGACCACGGTTGGAGAGCGGGCCGGTGTGGTCTTTAGTTCAGGTGGATTCGATGAATTTCCGCCGGCTCCTGCTCGCATCCACAAGGGCCCTTTGCGGGTTGGGTATGTCGGGACTCTGAACTTCGCCAAACTGCATCCTCGTATTCTAGATTTTGTAGCGGCTGTCCGTCAGCCGGACTTCCGCCTTGCCTTTATCGGCGACCCGACGACAGGAAAGGATCTGCTTGAGAACGCTGCCCTGCGCGAACTTGGAGGCCAATTGGAACTGCGCGGCTACCATACTGACCTTGCGAAACAATTGGAGCGTCTGGATGTATTGGCCTATCTCCTCAATCCGCTTCATTACGGGACGACGGAGAATGCCCTCCTCGAAGCCATGGCGATGGGAGTCGTCCCCATTGTGTTAAACAATCCAGCAGAGCGGTATCTGGTGAAGCATATGGAATCAGGTCTGGTCGTCGATAATCCTGAGACGTTTGCCGATGCACTGGATTGGCTCACCAATCATCCGGATGAGTGCGCCCGATTATCTCGGAATGCGGCTCGAACCGCGCGAGCCAGCTTTTCCATCGGAGGTACGGTCGACAATCTTCGGACCCATTACAAGGCTATTCTCAGCGACCAGAAACGGTGCTTCGACTTTCGTCCCATCTTTGGACCTGAACCGGCTGACTGGTTTCGCTCATGCCAGGGAGGAGAAGTCTGGCGGTTTAGCAACGAGGAGGCCCCGAGGAACCTTTCAGGCCGGGGGCCTTCGTTTCTCTATGAAAGAACCAAGAGTTCCGTGTTTCATTACCGAGCGGTCTATCCAGCCGATGCGCGCCTCGCGCGTTGGGCTCAACAGTTGGATGCCGGGCCATGCATGCCGACCTTGCCGAATGAGGATGCCTCCCACGCTGCCATCGGGATGGGGACCAGCCAATGATGCGACGACCTGTTCCCGTAATCTGATGCAGTTCATGCCGCCCGATGTGGCGTCTCCAGTCCTTCACAGGGAATAATTTACCTGGCTCCGGGATTGTGCCGAGCACGTTTACAGAGTCCGAATGAACAACCGGAGTGTGGTCAGGATCGCTAGAGGCATGAATATTGGGCAATCGTTGCAGGACGAGGCAAAGTTTGCCGAGAGGGTCGGGTTCTCTGTTCCCTGGTTCAGTGCTTGCAGAATGACGGCCTGATTTGTCTGGGCCTGTTGCCAGTAGAAAATGGAGAAAGGCATATGAGCGGCCATACACCTCTTCTCACCGTTGGACTGCCGGTCTTTAATGGCGAGCCCTATCTAGGACACGCCATTGAATGCATTCTGTCGCAATCATTCCGTGATTTCGAATTCATCATTTCTGACAACGCATCGACCGATGGCACCCAACAGATTTGTCGGCATTATGCCCAACGGGACCAGCGTATCCGTTACCATCGACAGCCTGCCAATATGGGGGGAGCCAGAAATAGCGACTGGATTCTCGGGAACGTCAGGACGGAGTTCTACGCGACTGCCTCTCACGATGACTATTTTTCGCTGAACTACTTGGAGGCATGCTTGGCAAAACTGCAGGGTACGAGGAGTGCCATATCCTGCTGCCCAGAGCAAGTCGTCGCGATCGACCCACGTGGGAACGTCAGATCGAGTCAACGCAATTTCAATTCGGAAGGCAAGGACCTTTCCGCCCGGATGCATGACCTTGTGAACAGGCTGGGATGGTACGCCTATTATGGCGTCACGCGCACTGAGAGCAGTCGTGTCTTGCTGAACGCTATGGGGCGATATCGGTGCGTCTATGGCGGGGATGTGATTTTGATGGCGCTCGCGCTGCTGCGGGGAGACATCGTCGCCGCGCCTGGAACCAGTTTTTTCTATCGTGAGCCGGATCTGGCGAAGGTGTCTAGACAAATGGAGGGGATATTGCCTGGGTCGGCGGTTCCGCAGCAGCCCTATTCGGGTCTTGCTCGCGATCTTCTCCAAGTGGTGCAGGCTTCTGATTTGGCCCTCGACGTGAAGACGAAGATCTGTCTGACGATGCTCAGTACGATGGCCAACCATCCCGATTGGGCGGTCGTCCTGTCGCGGGAGAAAAAGGGGATTGCCGATTTGGCAGCGGAACTCTGGTCGCGTGCCACGCATGCGGGAGGGGGGGACGCGGCGGGGCAGGCGCTGCCGGGCGAATTGTCGTCAGACCGGCGCATGGCCGTGCAACCCAAGGCCCATCGGTCTCTACGAATATTGTTTCAGAATCGGTCCACTGCCAGGTCCCATCCGGGGGGGGACACCGTCGTGATGAATATCCTCCGCCGCGAACTCGAGCAACTGGGGCATCGGGTTGATGTGGCGCTGGGACCGGCAAATCTTGCCGGCTATGACCTTGTACAGGCATTCAATTTCGCCACTCCAGAGGTAACTGACGAATATGCTCGTAGAGCAGTGGCTGCGAAGATTCCCCTGGTCATCGCCGCTATTTATGAAGATTGGCCGCTGTTCCTCAATAAAAGTTTGGCCATGACTGAGGTCTTTCGCCAGTATCAAGAGGGAAGAGACGCGTCGAAATTTCAAGAGAATTTGGAGCGTGTAAAACAGCTCCCCGGCGCGAAACGATCTGAAAACAGCTACGCGGCGCGTAGTGCTGATTGTCTGGTCGCATTCAGTCGTTCAGAGAAAGAGAGGCTCTTTGCCGATTATCCCGATTGTCGGCGTCTCGAAGTGATCAGGCTCGGCGCCGATCATCTCAAGATGATCGATCCCGGCCCGGCTCTCTTTCAACAAGCATATGGAGTCGAAGATTTTGTGTTATGTGTCGGACGATTGGAGACGAGAAAGAATCAATTGATGTTGCTGAAGGCTTTGGAACACGACCCCATCACGATTGTGTTCCTCACAGGAGGATTCAGTTGTCAGCCAGGCTACGTGGAACTCTGCCGGCGGTTTCATCGTGAAGGGAAGACACTGTTTCTTGACCGGTTGCCCGATGAGATGCTTGCCTCCGCCTATTCGGCGGCCCGGGTTCTCTGCATGCCAAGCTGGTACGAACTTCCTGGTCTTGTCGCGTTGGAAGCGCTGCGGTTCGGATGCCCGGTGATTGCCTCACGATGGGGGACTTTGCCGGACTATGTCCCGCAAGGCGTCACGTACTGCGAGCCCGATGATCCTGAAGGCATCCGTACTGCAATTCTGTCTTCCTATGCAGAGAGGGCCAAGTTGAGACCTCAGGAACTGGTGCAGGATTTCAAATGGAGAGAGGCAGCAGCAGGCTTGGCATCCATTTATGAGGAGTTGCTGGATCAACGCAGGACAGAAGCGCCTGGCGATCCGACTGAGTATGCCAAAACCAATGCGACGCCATCTGCTAGCGCGAAATATGACTGTTCCATCATCATCCCGGTGTGGAACAAGAGGGAGTTCACAGAGCAATGCTTGGCAGAACTATCCAGGGTCACGTCCGGCATCTCCTACGAAGTCATCGTCGTGGACAATCATTCGACTGACGATACAGCACAGTTCCTCGATCAGCTGGGTGGCGATATCCAAATCATCCGAAACAGCGAAAACCTCGGCTTTGCCAAAGCCTGCAACCAGGGTGCCCGGGCGGCACGGGGACGGTTTCTTGTCTTTCTGAACAACGATACGATTCCGCTGGAGAATTGGCTGGCTGCATTGGTTGAGGAGGTTACATCGCATCCGGATGTTGGAATTGTCGGAAGCAAATTGCTCTATGAAGACGACACGATTCAGCATGCAGGAGTCGTCTTCTCACGGGAGGAAGGGTTGCTGCCCTACCATCTGTATCGCCGCTTCCATCGAGACCATCCGGTGGTCAACCGGCGTCGAACATTCCAATGTGTCACGGCTGCTTGCATGCTCATCAGGCGGGAGATCTTTGAGACGGAGGGCGGATTCGACGAAGGATTTCGGAACGGGTTTGAAGATGTCGATCTCTGTTTGAAGGTCATCGAGAAAAACTGGCAGATCGTCTATCAACCATTGAGCGTCCTCTACCATCTTGAAAGTCAAACGCCGGGCCGCAAAGCTCATGAACAAGAAAACGCGCTCCGGTTCCTCATGCGATGGGGGCATCGATGGTGGAGTGCAGACGAAGACCTCTACTATTTCGAAGATGGTTTCATGTCCATTCGCACGGGAGACCGGGATAAGAGGTTGCTGGACCTCCGCCCTCTTCCGCACGATGGAGAGAGAGCTTCATGGAGACTGGTAGCGGAGACCGAACGTGCGGCCCTTTGTCGAGACATCTCGCGCGTGAAGTCCCTTCTGACCAAGTGGGATGAATGGCCCACTGCCTCAGATGTCCTCCATTGGGGCGCCTGGTTGTGCCACAAGATCGGCCATGCGCCGTTGAGCCGGCAGTTCTATCAACGACTATTACAACATCATGACGATCCGGCAGCCAGAAGGGCTTTGGCGCGCATGGCATTGGAAGAAGGAAAGTTGCCTGAGGCGGATTCCCTGTTGACTGTTTTGCTGCAGCGGTCCCCTCAGGACGGTGAAGCCTGGGTTCTGCGCGGCATTCTGGATATGCGGCAGGCGCAATATGCCGAAGCAGAACAGGCGTTTTTGACCGCTCTGGCGCAGAGCGGGGACAGACGAAAGTCCATGATGGGGTTAGGGATGGCGCGCATGGGTCTGGACAACGCTGGCCAAGCCTGGAACGATTTCTGCGCCCTGTTGAACGAATTCCCCGACGATGTCGAGGCGATCCATTGGCTATTACGAGCGGGCAGCGCACGCGGCTCGTGGACAGAACTGAGCGAGCGACTCCAAGGTTTTGTGTCGAGAAATCCTGCCGATTTGTCCGTTCGATATGCGCTGGCAGGCGCGCTGATACGAAGTGGACAGCCCGATGCCGCGCAACAGGAATACCGGACGCTCTGCGCTCTGGCTCCTTCCTACGAAGGGCTCGAGGAGTTGGCGCAGGCGCTCTCAAATCATGAGACCTTGGCGGAAACTGTTCCACAATCTTGAGCGTCCATGACATCACGCGCCCTCATCATCCAACTCGCCCGATTGGGCGATCTGGTCCAGAGCTTGCCGGTGCTCGCTGCGCTCGCAACCCGCTATCCGAGCCGGCCCCTCGATCTGCTCTGTCCTGTGCCGTTGGCTCCACTTGCCGGCTGTTTTTCACTGGTGGATAAAGTGTTGGAATGGAACGGAGCGCAATGGCATGCCTGGGCCGACTCCTTCACCGGAGGATTTGAGCCATCATGGTTGCACGAGGTCGAGCAGTCTCTCGCTGCATTGATAACCGAGTCCTATGGGAAGGCCTACGTGTTGAATCAGCATCCACGGGCTATCCTGGCCGGCGCCCTGTTGGCGACAGAGGTTCAGGGTCCCTATCTGGGTGGGCCGTTGGATGAGACGCTGTCACCCTGGGCATCATATCTGCGTGACGTCGCCCGCGCGCGAGGCTCCAATCGCATTCACCTCTCCGATGCATTCTGTGGGCTGTGCGGAGTCCTCCCTCCGACGACTCCGCCGGTCTTGACTGTTCCCTCGAACGATCTTCCTGCTGATCTGGCTGATGTCGGTACATTAACAGGGCAATGGGTTGCGGTGGTCGTGGGAGCAGGCGACGCGGATCGAGCTATCCCTATACCGGTTTGGATTGAATGGATCTCGGCGCTGCTGAGCCATAACAGGCCCTCTTCTGTCGTCCTGGTCGGAAGCGAACGAGATCAGAGCACCGCCTTGGCAATCCAGGATGGGCTCTCACCGATAGTCGCAGGATGCCTCTGGGATGCCACGGGGCGTACGACACTTCCGCAACTGGCCGCACTCTTGAAGCGCTGTCATTGGGTGGTCGGCGCCGACACAGGTCCGCTCCATCTGGCTGCTGCCGTAGGTACTCCGGTGATGGGGTTCTACTTCTCCCGAGCTCGCATCCATGAAACCGGGCCCTATGGACGGGGCCATTGGGTTTGGCAGGCAGATCGAGCCTTGCCGGCGACCTGGCCGATTCAAGCCAGCGTGAAACTTCTCGGGGAACCTGCCACAGCAGCACAACAAGAGCCAGGTGCGGGCTGGTCATTGTGGCAGTCTCACCATGACGAGTGGGGCGCCATCTTTCGGCCGGTGGGCGAGAGAGACTCACAAAAAGATTCGCGAGCCGCGGTCTGGCAGCGATTATCGGAGCAGAGCCTGTCACTGCAGGGGGTGCGATGAATTTCTTCGAGACCAATATCAGCCGGTTGGCTCAGAGTAATCCTATGTTGGCAGTGGCACTCCGCCAGAGTGGAGGAGGCAGGCTGGAGATCGCTCCGGCCCGTAACGGGATTCCTTCCGCGCGCGCGAACGGGCGCTGGATTCACAGCGCCTACGACCCCATAAAGGAAGCGCAGGCATGGGCGGAAGGCCAGGACCATCAAAATGGGGAAACAATCGTGGTGCTCGGCATCGGGCTGCTCTATCACGTCGAAGCGTTGTGTGCCCGGTTGCCTCGGACTGCGACGGTCGTCTTAGTCATTCCCGATCTGAGCGTCTTAGCCGATGCAGCTTCTGCTCGTGTCTGGGACGACTCGATGGATCGCGTGATCTTGGCTTGGGGCGCGACGGAGGCGATCACCGAACGGATTGTTTCCGCCGGCCATCCGATCCGACTCGTAACCTATGCCCCCGCTGCGGCATTGCACGCGGATGGACATCGTGCCGTCGAGACGGCCTTGCAGCGGAGGGTTGCGGCTGAAGCAGGCGGGCAACTGAATATCGCCGTGGTCGGGCCGATCTACGGAGGGTCTCTGCCCATAACAGGATTCGTGGTGCGCGCGCTCGAATCGCTGGGGCATCGAGTCCGGTGGCTTGACCACAGTGTTCATGCTACGAGCTATCACCAACTGGAATTGCTCAAGAGTCCACAGCATCGCTTGGCCTTACAGAGTAAGTATGCCGAAATGCTGAGCCGAATCACGATGGCTCAGCTGGCGGAGGATCCTCCCGACTTCGTGCTGGCGCTGGCACAGGCGCCATTGATTCTCCCGATGTTGGAGCACCTCAGACGCAAACGGTTTCTGACCGCCATGTGGTTCGTCGAGAATTACCGGCACCTCACCTATTGGCAGCAGTTGGCAGCGGGCTATGACTTTTGGTTCGTGATTCAGCAAGAGCCCTGCATGACTGCGCTGAAGCAGGCGGGGGCGAAGATCGTGCATTATCTTCCCATGGCAGCCGACCCGTCCGTACACTGTCCCGTGGAGTTGACCAAGGATGAGCAAGAGGAATACGGGTCCGATGTCTCGTTTGTCGGCGCAGGCTATGCAAACCGTCGCGGAATCTTCCCCCGGCTACTCAATCAGGAGTGGAGCTTTAAACTCTGGGGCAATGAGTGGGATGGCGCGTCCGATCTGATCTCTGTCCTTCAACGGAACGGCGCACGGATTGATACCGAGACCTGCCGGAAAGTCTTTAACGCAAGCGCAGTAAACCTCAATCTGCATTCATGGGCCGGGGCCGGGTTCGATCCTGATGCCGATTTTGTGAATCCTCGCACCTTCGAGCTGGCAGCCTGCGGCGCCTTTCAACTCACCGATCGTCGATCGCTGATGCAAGATCTGTTCACAGCGGGCGAAGTCGCCAGCTTGTCGTCTCCCGACGAACTCCCCGGGGAAATCTCCCGGTGGATTCGCGAGCCGGAGCGACGGGTCGCCATGGCGGAAAGCGCTCGTCGGCGCGTGCTTGCCGGACATACCTACGTCCACCGCATGAGCGATCTTTTGGCGAAGATCGGCATGGCCAGCCCGGATCGCATCGGGTCGATTCTGCGAGGAGCCCGCCAGGCGCAGGCGTTGGCCACAGCGGCCGATGGCTCATTTCCAGCTGTCGCATCAGCTCTCCGGACGTTTCGCCCAACGCAACGGGTCGAGTTGAACCAGCTTGCGGCACAGATTCGTTCACGGGGCCCTTTAACCACCCTGTCCCGTGAAGATTTGATGGTACTCATGCTGGACGAGTATCGGTCTGAGACGAAAGATTTAGTATGAGTGAGCGGTAGATAGACTGAAGGGGGATTTGCGTTGCCCAAACAAGTGCTCATCATCAACGTGACCCGCATGGGGGATCTGATTCAGACCGGCCCTCTGCTGTCCAGACTACGGGAGGAATGGCCCGATGTCGCGATCGATCTGGTCGTCGATCGGAGTTTCGTGCCGGCCGCATCGCTTCTTACCGGGCTTCGCCAGGTCGTCAGTTGCGACTTCAATCGGCTGCTCGACGACTGCCGTACCCAATCCAAAAGCCTTGTAACGCTCATGCAAGAGATCACCGTCTGGGCTGCTCCGTTGCGGGCTGCGCGGTACGATCGCATTGTCAACCTCACCTTCAATCGCCAGACAGGCCTGCTGGCATCGTATATCGCTGCGCCGGATCTACGCGGACTTACGGCGGGACCGGACGGCAGCCTCATTGTCCAGAATTGTTGGTTGGCCTACTTCACGGATCTGCACCGGCATCGACGATTCAACCGGTTCAATTTGGTGGATCTCTATGCCATGGGCGGGAGTGGTCCCGGCATCTTCTCGCCGCTGTCGGTCACAGTGCCGGCTGAAGGGAGAGCCTGGGCCGACGAGTTTCTTCAGCGCCAGGCTGGCACCATTCGCCACTGGATTGCCGTACAGGTGGGAGCCAGCGACGTCATAAAGGCCTGGCGGCCGGAGTACTTCGGCCGGGCGATGGCCCATCTGAGCCGACAGTCCGGCGTGGGGTTTGTTTTGATCGGTACGGTTGCCGAGGCGGAATGCATCGAGTCGGCCAAAGCGGCTTATCGAGCGAGTGGAGGCAGGGCGCCGATTCTTGACGCCAGCGGTCGGACCAGCCTGCATCAACTTGTCGGCTTGCTCTCACGTTGCCAATTACTCCTCACTAACGATACAGGACCGATGCATCTTGCCGTCGGCGTCGGGACTCCGGTGGTCGATCTGTCGGTCGGCCATGTCGATCACAATGAAACCGGACCTTACGGGCCGGGTCATTGGGTGGTTCAACCTGATCTTGCCTGTTCGCCATGCGGGTTCGACCAGATCTGCGCCCACCACGCCTGCAAGGACCGATTGGTTCCCGGAGAGGTCGCGGAGCTCTGTCTTCACGCGCTCGGCCTTGGCCCCTTTCAATCCTGGAGCGGAGGCGTCCGAGTGTATCAATCCAGTATCGACGCCGACGGTCTCGGCTCCTTTAGTTTGCGCGCAGGATCGGTCGATGCCACAACCACGTGGTATGCCGGATTCTGGAAGAGATTCTGGTACGAAGACTTTACAGGCAACCCGAGTCAGCTGGCCCCGAACCCCGAACCGGCGCCGGACCATGACCGCGTCTTGGCATTGATCGGAGAAGCTGGTCAGCCTCTGCGCCGGTTGGCGCGGCATGCTCAGGATATTGCCGAACTTACGAGACGACACCCGCTGCCGATTACAGAACTGAAGCAGGAACAGGCCTTACTTCGCCAGGAGCGAGAGCAGCTTCTCACTCGGATGATGGCCCATCCGGTCACCGCTCCTCCAACCGTTGCCATGATCAGAGAGATTCATAGCGACGACGTCGTCGGTCTGACCATGTTGGCCGAGCGGCATGTAAGGGCCTATCGACGCTGGCATCAGCGTATCGCCCGTGTCCATGAACTATTATCGGCCGCGCCGGCGCAGATGGAGAGCCGACAGCGTTCGTTGCCGATGGTGTCGAGTGCTGCCTGACAGGGCTCAACCTTAACCTCGACCGCAACCTACTTCAAAGAGGTTCGTGTTTCTAGAAAGGAGTCATTCGATGCGTATCACTCTTGATCAGGATCAGTGGGAGGTGAGTGACGATCAACTGGTCAGCGAGGTGTTGATGGAGGTCAGCGACCGTGCCCATGCGCGACGTCGTCTGGTCACGTCATTGAAACTTGGAGGGTGTTCGATCACGGATCGCGACATTCAGCCACTGTTGTTGAACAAACGTCTCAAAGAGGTCGGTGCCATCGAAGCCTGCTCCCAGGATATTCCAGAAATCCTGACAAATGCTGCCGCGGCTGTCACACGGTTCGCTTCCACGTTGAAAGAGGAGGCCGAGGGATTTCTCAAGCCGCTCCGCACCAGGGGTATCATTCCCATGGCAGCGGACCGCTGGTTCGGGCAGTTGGCCGATTATGTGGAACTCCTTCAGACCGGCGCGCAGGGCAGTTCAGCCAAAGCTGATATGCAGGCTGTTTCTTCCTGGATTCATGAACTCCTGGAGGCTCGGTCCATTCAAGATCCCGTCCGAATGGCGGATGTCCTTGAGTTTGAAGTTATCCCGTATTTGGCGTCCACATGAGCGCGTCCGAAGCAATCGAAAGCGATCCGGCGAAAGGCCGGGGGCGACTCCCTCTCGCCTCCTGCCACTTGGCTCTCGTCCAGCTTCTCGGACTTATCGAATATTGTCGGTTGTTGACTGCTCTGACTCCTCTTCGTCCTGTGCCCTGGCCCGCTCAAGTGCAGACCGGCTCAGACCGATAAGGGATCCACGACCAGGGAACCTTGTCGGTCTGCATGCGATCGGCTGGGTCCTAGGCGAAATGTCCCGGCACGGATGCCGGGAAGTACGAGTGGTTGATTCGATCAGTTTTCAAGGAGGAATAGGACCATGCCTTTAATCGTCAATAACAATCCGGCTTCAATCGCAGCCCAACGCAGTTTGACCGTCAACACGAATCAGTTGCAACGGTCGGTTGAACGGTTGTCTTCAGGCCTTCGGATTACTCGCGCGGCTGACGATGCCGCCGGTCTTGCCGTATCCGAAACCTTGCGCGCGCAGATTCGCAGTATCAATCAAGCGACGCGTAATGCGAACGACGGTATCAGCTTGACGCAGGTTGCTGACGGGGCCGCGGGCACGATTGGAAACTTGCTCCACCGTCTCCGTGAGCTGTCTTCGCAGTCGGCCAGCGGGACTGTGGGCACCACGGAGCGATCATACTTGGACCAAGAGTTTATCGCACTCCGGTCTGAAATTGACCGAATCGCCACTGTAACCGAGTTCAACGGTCAGGCGCTCTTGAGCGGAGCCAGCAATTCGTTCGAAGTTTTCATCGGGTTTAAAAGCGGCACAGGCAATTCGCTCTCTGCTGATTTGAACGATGTGGACTTGGCGAGTCTCAGCTTGTCATCCGTGAACATTTCGACGTCGGCCAATGCCCAGAGCGCGTTGGGCAATATCGATAGCGCGATCAGTGCGATCGCCACGGCTCGAGCGGAATACGGTTCGATCCAGAACC
>Ga0134123_10000281_pt1 | contig 35040 bp, 24 predicted proteins | sample KB303_FD_96460 | JGI IMG/M metagenome (GOLD analysis project Ga0134123, IMG submission 96460) | Terrestrial soil microbial communities without Nitrogen fertilizer from Kellogg Biological Station, Michigan, USA - KB3-0-3 | ecosystem: Environmental > Terrestrial > Soil > Unclassified ...
ACCATGCGCACCCACCCCTCACAGCCAAGGCTTTGGTGAGGGCTGGGCCGGGATGGCCTAGGGCTCAGAAAAGCGGAGAAGCTCCAGTATAAGCCCTATCGGTCCGATTCCACGAAACTCATCGTAGAATCGTCAGAACGAGCAAACGATTGATACCGCGCAACTTGCTCATGCGGAGACCCGCTGCCACGAGGTCAAGGCAGGACCGGCGGACTGGCGCCCAGTTCTGCTGTCGGGCCGTGCAACAGGAACCGTCGGACTTTTCGTGACCAGCCTCTCAGTTCCGTCACATCCGTCGCCACCTGCGTGCGCATGATCGTTTCGATGACCTGGGCGGCGGTCGTCCACGCCGGATTATTGCGGCTCCGAAACGCGCGCACCACGTCGGTGTAAGTCGCCCGCGGATCCCAGCTCCCGAGTTCTCCGAGAATGGCGCTGGACGCCGATTGCGAGCCCGTGCCGATCACCAGCAAGCCCAGGACGATCTGATACGGCCCCGAGCGCGCCGCGCCTTCCTGTGACTCAGGAACGGTCACGAACGCCGCCAGTTGCGCGTCGGATAATCGCGCCTTGATCAATCGATACGCATTCACCAGGCGCTTGACGCGGCGCGGCGACGATCCAACGTAGGCGGCGAGCGCTCGCATGTAGTCGAGTTCCACGCTCGAGATGTCGACGCGGGTGGCGGGCGCCGACGCGACGGACGCTGCGAAACCGGCCGGCGCGGCGGCCGCCACCGGCGGCGACGGGCGGACGAGAGACGTCAGGTATGAGGCGGCGCGGCCGGCGGTCATCGGTTCCAGCCAGAACGCGATTTGAAAAATCTTGTCCAAATAATCTTCGGGCGTCAGCGGGGCGAACGGTTCGACTGAGGGGCGCGCCGCGGGTCCGGCGTCGGATGAAGGCGACATCACCGGCGCGGCCGCCCTGGACAGCCACGGATAGCTTTGCCGCAGCGCCTGCTCCACCCATCGTGCGTCAACGGCCACGACGACCACGAAGAGCTCGAACGCGAGCAGCATGTGCACGAGCTGCAGCACCCGAACGACGTCCTCCGGCTTGCACCGATCGAGATCGTCGACATAGAGGATGACGCGATCGACGGGGCGGAGTCCGGCGTTCGCCTCTCCGGCATCCACGCGCTGATCGCGAAGAATGTGGCTCAGCGCCTCGAGATCCGCCCGGGCCAGCGACAGCGTCGTCAGTTCCTTCGCGTAGGACCGGTCCTCGATCCGGCTCGTCGCCAGCTGCAGCGTCTGCGCCGGCAGCGACGCCGCCGTCGCTTCTGCCCTGGCCCGGGCGAGATCCTCGCGGGTCGCCTGCAGCGCCGCGGCAGCCGTTTGCGCGTGCTCTTGCGCGACGCGCAGGGCCGCCTGCGCTTCGACGACTTGTGGGTCCTGTTTGATGCGCCGTTCGTATTCGGCGATCACCCGCGCCAGGACCTGGTCCACGTTGCTGACGGCACGGGAGGCGGCTCTCGCGCAGAATCCCACGACCACGAGCAGCGCGGTCAGCGCCGAGAGCATCGCTTGAACATCATTCAGTTTGGCGGCTCGGCGCGCCACGATCATCGCGAGCGGGGGCACGACCAGCACCAGCACCGCGAAGAAGGCCGATCGGATCCATCCCAGATCGCCGAGCATTCGCGCCGGCCGCGCGCGCAGCCGCTCGACTCGGCGCTGCAGTTCGCCGAGGTCCTGAACCGCCCCGCCCACGGCCGCGAGCACGCCGCTGTCCTTGACTTCCGGTCTGTCCGCGAAAGCCGCCGTCGTCGCGTCCCACACGTCGCTCACGGCGCGTGTCAACGACGACGCGCGCTGAGCCGCCTCGTGCTCCCGCGCGACGAGCTCCGCCTGCGAGGCGGAGACGGCGGCGGTCGCGGCCGCCTGCAGATCGTTCGATGCGTCCACCTGACGCCGGCGGCTCTCCAGCGCCTTCAGTTTCTCGTCGAGCCATCCCCTGGGACCAAGCGCGGGCGCTGCCTTCACATAGGCGCTGATCTGGCGAATCGTGGCGTCGACGAGACTCGAAATCAACGCGCCTTCGGCGAAGTGCCAGGCGTTGAATTCCACATGAACGATGTTCGCCACGTCTCGCCCGCCCGCCGCCCCCGGCTCGCGAACGTGGTCGGCATGACGCTGGACGGCTCGTCTCAGCCGTTTCAGGAACGTGGTCTTGCCCGATCCCCACGGACCGAAGAGACCGATGGCCAGCGGCGGTTCCAGATCGCGCGACGCGAGCAACGCGGCAAACGCCTCGACGTCGGGACGGATGGCCAGCGGGTCGCTGGTCCATGCTTCATCCAGACGCACGACGGCCTCGGGTTCGTCGCTGTTCAGCTCTACGGGCCGCCCTGTGAGCAGCGTCTCTTCCTCACCGAGCATCTCGCGCCACACGTCCGCCGATTCGCCGCGGGCAAGCGCATGGGCGACAAAGGATTTGCGCAGCTCCGGCACGTTGATGCCAAAGGCACCGAGATCCTCGTCCGCATCGACGCGTCTCGAGACCAGGGCTCCCGCCAGCTGGAGCGGCGTCACCTGAATTGGATCGCCGGCGGCGGCGAGTCGGGCGCGCGCGGTGGTCGCCAGTTCGCGCGCGGTCTCCAGGGTATTGAGGACGCGCGGACTGACGTCCAGATCCGCGAACACCGTCGGCGCCGCCGATTCGGTGTCCGCGATATACCGGTTGAGAGCCGCGGTATAGTCCCGGCCGGCCTTCTCGACGGCATTGCAGATCGGCAGAACCGCGTCGCGAACCGCCGCGTCGTTCGCGGCGATCTGCACGAGAGCGATGAACAGCGTCTTGAATCCCAGCGAGGCGTCATCGGTGTGCCGATGCCATCGAGCGGCCTCCTCGAGAATCCGTCCGGCTCGCTCGTCGCCCGGCCACGCCAGCGATCGTCCCTTGACTTCCGTCTGCTCGAACGCCACGCGGCTCGCTTCGGGGGCAGCGCGCTGACTGGCGGCGCTCCACTCCTCCCAGGTGAATCGTCGAGCCACCCACTCGAAAAAGGGGGCACGCCAGAGGCCCTCCTTCACCTTCCAGGAGCGCAACTGATTTCGATGATAGGCGGGCGGGTTGATCACGTACGAGGCGACGAGATGACGGACACCGATATCGCTGCCGCCGACGCGCTGCGCCCAGTTCTCCGCGCTTTCGAGGACCGCGCGCGACGACCCGGTCAGCAGCTGCTTGTCGGATGACACGCGCAGAGACGCGCTGTCGAACGGCGCCGTCGGCCGTGTCGCCGCTTGGAGCACCGCATCCGAGATCCCCTTGTCTGCATGCAGGTCCCTCTCATTCGGTCCAAGCGTCTTCGCGTTCGCGGCAAACCACCGGCTCGTTTCGTCCTCCCCGACGAGCAGCGCGGCGGCGAGAGTCGTGAAGCTGATCGGCGGATCTTCGGTCTTCTCGGTCTGCACGCCAATGCGATAGGCGCATTCGTAGACGCGCAGCGCCTCCTGATCGAGCGTGAGGGACCGCGCCGGTGGATAGGCCGCCAGCCAGTCAGATGCGGTCACGGTGGAAGCGCTCGACATGGCCACTCCCTTCTATCGACAACCGTCGGCGGCGCGAACCGCGGCCTCAGTACATGCGCATCGATTTCGCGAGCGCCTCGACTGCGGGCAGGAGGTCCTGCAGGGCCGCCTGCAGCGTCTGCAGTCGCTGCGCCGAATCGGGGTGCGCCGCCAGTTCCCGCAACAGCACCCGGGCCTCTTCCTCGGACATCGTGACGCCTTCGGCGGCCATGGCCGCGCGCCACTCTTCGACGCGTTGATCCAGCGCGGCTTCCACACCGTGCTTCGCGATCTTGGGCAGGTGTGCTCCGGCCACGAGCAGCGCCGTCGTCGCGACGACCTTGGCGAACTTCTTGACGGTGAGGTTCTCGACGAGCAGCCCGCCTTCGGTGAACCCTCTGACCCAATCGATGTGGAACAGCCGGCCGATGAAGAACGCGATGTCCTCCGCCTCTACTCCCTTGGGCAAGTCCGCGAGCACTTCTTTCCCGACGGACCAGGCGATCCTGTCGAACAGCCGCGGATACCGACCGCGGAAGTCCCACAGCAACTGGATCACCCGCACCGCCTGCCGCACCCCGGCATGGACCCGGTCCGGATGCGCCGCGTACGACACCAGGGCGACGGCGACGCTCGGCGCGGCCAGGAGGTACCAGGGGACGAAGATGCCCTCGAGCAGCGCGATCTCGACCTTCGCCACCGTCGTCCAGTAACTCGCGCTGGCGACGCCCCTGGCGAGCGCGTCGAACCAGAACGTGCGCAGGAACGTGGACGGTGAGCTCTCGTACAGATTGTGGCCGACCGTGTAATAGACGATCCAGTCGGACGCGTAGACGAGCAGCTTGTGATTGTCCCAGACCGTGCCCGGGACCAGGCGCACATAGCCCGTCGAGGTCGCGAGGGTGATCGGGCGTGCCGTGGGCAGAATGCGCGCGACCGCGGCGGCCGCGTGTTTGCCGGTCAACAGAAAGTGCGGATCGTCCCGTGCGTGTCCTGGCGTGGCTTTCGCGCCGCCTTGGAGGGGCCCTGCCGGCGTCACGGCGGTGTGCTCGGGCGCGGCGCTCGTCGATGCGCTGACAATCGCCACGCGATTCTCCGCCCGGTTCTTCGCCGAGAACTCCGTCGTCTCGCCGTGCGCGTACGTGGTGATGTGGCTCGCCGGCACGCCGGCGCGTATGAGCTCGTCGCGCACGCTTTGCGCGCGCCGGCAGGACAGGCGAAGGTTGTACTCGTCGTCGCCGTCGGTGCTCGCGTAGCCGTCCACGCGGACCGGGCCTGTCTGACGCTGGGGGCCGAGCAGCGCCAGGAATCGCGCCAGCTCGTCGGACCCTCCCGCGGTGTCGGCGTGGTCCGACGCAAAGTGCACGCGTTCGAAGATCGATCCGGTCGGATCCGAATCGGGACGGCGGCAGGCCATCGGCGCGTCCGCCGGACGCTGACGCACCGGCGGCGGCGTCATCGTCAGGGGCGACGACACGGACGGGCCGATGAACGCGGACGGGTCGCTCGGTTCGCGTACGACGATGTCGGTGGGCAGCGGCGGCGGCTCCGCAGCGACGGCCGCCTTCGCATCGGCCACCGCTTCCAGCGGAACCGGCTCGAAGGTGACCCACATCTTCTTCCAGTCTTCCCGGTCGCCGGGCCGGATCGGATGGACGCCAGTCTTGTCCTTCCGCTGAACCGCGATGCTGCGAATGTCGCCCTTCGCCTCGTCGAAGAGACGCGTCATGTACGCGAGGCGGCGCCTGACCCGTTCCTCGTCGGTTCCGGTTTCCTCGAGAGGCGCCAGGTCGCCGTTGCGCACGAGGTCTTCATACAGGTTGAACAACCACCAGGCGAAATCCCTGTAGATCGGCTCGGCGGGATCGATCTGGCTCGAATGCGTCATCTGGACCCACAGCCCCTCGCGGCCGGCGATCGCCGTTCCCCGCTTCTCGCTGGCTCGGGCCGGACGCCGGAAGATGTGGTATTCGGTGATGAACCGTCCCGTCGCCGCCTGGAAACGGGATTGAAACAGGTTGGCCCACGCGGCGCCGCCCTCCGGCGACCTGCCGACGTTGCAGCCCCAGAACTCCACGAGCGCACCCGGCGCCATCACCCGTTTGACGATCGCGCGCGTGGATTCGCGGCGGGCGACCGCCTCGATCTCCTTCGGCGTGACGCGGTCCTTGGTCGCCTGCCCCTTCAAGCGGAGCGTGACGATGCCCGCCGGCGTGCCGTGCGACACGATGCGGATGCGGCGCACCTTCAGGTCGTTGTCGGCCAGGAACTTGAGATGGTCGAACAGGTCCTCGACGCTCTGGATCTCCTGCACGACGTCCGGCACCAGCACGGTCTCGGCGTACTTCTTGATGTCCGGCGTGAACAGCGCGGTCGGCACGATGAACATCACGTCCAGGCCTTCGCCCTGTCCCGGCGTGACGCCGCCACCCGGAACGGTCCCCGGCACCGTTGCGAATTCCTCCTGCCGCTGCAGCCGCGCGATGCGGACGCCATCCGCCGTGTGCAGCGGAGCGGTCGCGGCAATGCGCGGGGCCGCACGGCCCGACGCCACGCGGGCGGCGACGCGAGTCGCTTCACGTTCATCCGGTTCGTGCGGAGCGCTGACCACATAGGGCTGCGCCAGGCCGAACGCCGCGGACTGGAGAGTGCGACGCTGCTGCACGACGTGCGTCAGCTCGTGCGCGAGCAACCGCCGGCCATCCGTGGATTCGGGTTGGTAGCGGCCGCGCGCGAAGTAGATGTCGCTGCCGGTCGTGAAGGCGGTCGCGCCAAGCGCACGCGCCGCGCGGGCGGACGACGAATCGGCGTGCACGCGTACACCACTGAAGTCCTCGCCGAAGCGCGACTCCATCAGCGCGCGGGACACGGCCGGCAGCGACTCGCCTCCTGCACGAGGCAGCGCGAACTCGGGCTCCGAAGAGCCGGACGACACGCCCGACCGTGCCGATCGCAGGACCGCCTGATTGCCGACGGTCCGCTGCGCACGCAGCAGCCGATGAACGGGAGTGGCGGATGACGATGGGCAGACCACCGGCGGCGCCGTCCTGGCGGTCGTTTCAGGCGCCGCTGTTCCAACGATCCTCGCGTTCGCCACGGATCTCCTCAGAACGCTGTCTGCAATTCGGGTCTGCCCGCGACCTGTGTTACGTCAGCGCGCGCCGATCGGGACAAGGTCGGCGTACGGAACCATGATCGTCGCTTTGACGTTCCCGGTCACCTCGCTCAGCACCGGCACCGTGTCGGGCGAGTGGATGACCGAGTCGTAGCGCTTGATCGTCCACAGCGTGCGGATCGCCGAGTAGGTGTTGAAGTCCGCGCCGCTCACCGTCGCGACCCCGTCGTGAACGCCATGGAGATAGAAGACCGGCGGCGTCATCCAGCGGATCTTTCGCTCCAGTCCCTCGTCGCTCCCGTCGTCGACGCGCACGGTTGCCGTCTCGGGCGCCGTGCGGTATTGCAGGCGGCGCGCTCCCGCCGGGGGCTGGACCGCGGCGAAGCCGCCGATCGACGAGTCCATCGCACTCTCGCGCGGAGCGGTCCCGGACCCCATGCGTTCAAGCCCGCTCTCTGTGTTCGCGATGATCCGCCGGGTCATCGTGCGCATCAACTCGGTGAGCCTCGGGACCTCGACCCAGATGCCGTCCTGGACATGGTTGAACCCGCTCTCCTCGTATTTGCCGGTATTGACCTCCCAGCGCGCGGCGGGCCACCCGCCAGGTCCAGCGCCGTCCACGGAGCGGACCGCGTCCTGTCCGGAGTCGTGGAACAGCGTCGCGTACTCGTCGTAGTTGCGAACCGCGTAAGTCAGTCGGGTACCGAACACCACGACGTCGGCATCGGTGATCGGAGGCCGACCTGGTTCGGAGGGTATGTAGAGCCCGTCCCAGCGATTCTCGCCGAGACCCTTCACGACTGTCGCAACATCCGACTCCCTGGTCGCCGAGCCGTACCACGGATCCTCGACGCCGACGAGGGCGGGAGTAACGCCGAGCTGCTGCCAGAACAACAGCCGGCGGAACGTCGGAAGGACGTTCTGGCTGAGGTTAATCGCCTGGTGCGTCTCGACCGTCGTCTTGATCTCGGTCGCGACGTTCACCGCCTCGACGAACAGCAGCAGCCACGAGGCGCCCCTGGCGGTGCCGACCTTCCCCCTCGACCAGGTGCCGCCAACGGCCATCGGCTCGTAGGGCAGTCCGCCGCTGTCGGGCAGCACCGCGCGCTGAAATCCGAATTGCGCCCGGAGGCGCTCGAACGCCTTGAGGTCGGGCCGACGTCCGCCGCGTGGACCATACAGCGCGCTCTCGCGTGTCGCCGGATCGACCTGGGTCAGCAGGTAGCGGAACGCGACCTCGCTATAGATTCCGCGAGTCATCGCCGCGTTGACGGCGATGTTCAGGGGGATCGTGGATGGCGGCGCGGCGCGCAGCTTGTCGAGCGCCGCGAAGCCCTGGGGTCCGAGCGACGTCTCGGCCGGCGTCGTCGCAGGGATCGCCGACAGCGACGCCTGGAACGCCTGTCCCGGTGCTCCACCGGCGGCGGTGTAGTCCCGCGCGCCGCTCGCGGTGCGCGCCCCGCTCGCGCGGACCTCGGCCATCGCATTCGCCGCGGTACGCAGCGTCGGCACGAGCTGTGCGATCGACGCATCTATGCCCGCCACCTCGGCATCGAGGGCCGCAACGGCCTCCGCGCCGTGGGTCTCGGCCACGGGTCGCCACAGCCGAAGCGTCTCGCCAGCTTCGACGAGGCTCCGCAGCCGCGCGACGCCGGCGGTGAACTCGGAGGCGATCACCGGCGTGGCGACGGCATTGGGACCGCGGGTCGTCAGCGTGTCGCGGCTCGCGCCTGCGCCCGACGGTGCGTCGGGCGCCACCGTCCCGCCGGACGGAGGGTTCGCCGGCTTGTCGGTGTAGACGAGTTCGACACCGAGGCGTTGCATGAACTCGATCGTGTCGGCGCGGGCCCGGAGTTCCGGCGACGGCGCGTTGCGGCGGTTCGTCTGCTCGACGACGCGCAGCCGACCGGTCCGGAACATCGTCACGTCGAGCAGCTGCAGGAGACCCGTGACGTCGTCAGTCCCAAACGCCCCCGAATGGTGGCTGAAGCCGCTGAGCGTGGTGGCGCCGGCGAAAAACTCGTTCCAGGAGCCGACGCGCTCTGCCTCCATCTCGGTGCGGAACCTGGCCAGATGCTCCATCCGGAGATCACCCAGGACTATGATGCTGAACTTGTTCGTGGTGTTGGTCAGCCGGGTGAGGAATGAGGCCGCGTCGGCGAGACGCGAACGCGCGTCCTGTGAGGGGGCCTCCGTGAACGCCTCCAGGGCGCTGCGCAACGCTACCTGCTCGATGACGACCGGCCCTTGACTGTACCGGAACCGGGCGAGGTTCGGTCCGCCGCGATCGCGTGCGATCACGATGGGATTCCACGTCGGTCCAAACGCGGGATCCGCGCGGACCGCGGCCAGGGCGGAGCGGAGCGCGTCGTGCACCGTGCCGGTGAGGTAGGCGCGCGGTACGACGACCCGCGTGCCAGGCGACGCGCGCAGCACGTCGACGATCCTGTTCACGTGGTCGGCGTGCACGTGAAGAATCCGCACCTGGCTCACGTCGGTGACGCCGACGTTCGCGAGGGCAGCCTGAAATTCCGCGAGGTAGACGACAGAGCGGACGCCGCGCGTGTCAGCGCCTGAATCCAGCATGAAGCCCGTCCGCGCGCCGACGCGGATGATGCGCGTCCCTGCGGCGCCGACGCTCGGAACCTCGAGCAGCGGACCGAGATCGCGATCGACGAACGGCTTCACCCGGGCGATCTCCGCAAGGTCGATCGCCGCCGGCTGGTAGACGATGTCGCGCGCGGGGAGGATGGCGACGCCGCCAATGTGCTGGACGACGAGCAGCGTGTTGCTCGGGGACGTCCACGCATCGACGTCTTCGGCGGACGGCGCCATTCCCGCGTCGGTCCCGGCGTCAGGAGCCGCCGTCAACAACTGACACTGCACCGTCCCGCGCGCCACGGGAGTCATCTCACCGCCCGGCGGGACGAGGGGCGCATGCGCAGGCCAGGACGCCGCTGCGATGGTGGCCCCGATGCGATCGGCTTCTCGTTCCGCATGACGTGCGATGTCTGCGGAGGGAGCAGTCGTCGTCCCGCCGCGGCTCTGCTGCACGACGTGGATCAACTCGTGCGCGAGCAACTGCCGGCCGTCGGACGATTCGGGTCGATAGCGGCCGCGGGCGAAGTAGATGTCGCTGCCGGTCGTGAAGGCGGCCGCGCCGAGCGCGTGCGCCGCGTGGGCGGACGACGAGTCAGCATGGACGCGCACGTGACCGAAGTCCTCGCCGAAGCGCGATTGCATCAGCGCGCGCGTCGCGGCAGGGAGCGGATCCCCTCCTGACGGGCTCACTCCGAGAACGTTCTGGCGATGCGGGCTGGCTGCCGGTGCGCGTGACGCCTTCGATCGCAGCACGGCCTGATTGCCGATGCGTCGCTGCGCCATGAGTAGTGGGTGCACACCAACGACAGACGAGGTGGGCGACGCGGAACGCGGCGCGGCCTGCGCGCGACTCGCCGGTACTGGTGCGTTGGCCGCTTTCGCGTCAGCCACGCGTACCTCGAACGATCTCGACGATAAAGAATTCCGATCCGCGCCGCATCATCGCTGGTAGGATCCGGTCCCTGCCGCGGGCGCGCGGACCGGAGGGATTTCGATGACCTCTCACGACCAACGACTGTACGGTCCGGCCCGTGCGCTGTTGGTCACCGACGAAGCCGTCCTCGCTGATCGCGTGCGGCTCGCGCTCGATCATGGCCGCTATACCACGCGAGTGGCCCGAACCGTCGATGACGCCGCTGCCGTGCTCGCCCGCTGGAAACCCCACCTGCTGGTGATTGACATCGACGTCGACGGCGCCGCGATCCTGGACCGGTTGCTCGGCCCGTGGCCGCAAGGAGATCGCCCGCCGGTCATCGCGCTCACGCGACGCGACGACCTGAAGGCCAGGCTGGCCGCGTTCGAACGCGGCGTGGACGACGTCCTCGCGGTCCCTTTCTCGCCCGATGAACTGGTGGCGCGCGTCGTCGCGATCATGCGACGCACGTATCGCGAAGCCGCCGTGTTCACTCCGGTCCTTCGGCTGGGCGAGCTCGAGATCGACATCGTGCATCATCGCGTCCGGCTCGGCGAGACGGAGCTGCATCTCACCTCGCTCGAGCAGAACCTGCTCTATCTGCTCGCCGCCAATGCGGGACGCCTGCTGACGCGCGATGAAATCCTGGACAGCCTGTGGGGTGCCGACTACATCGCGGAGAGCAACGTCGTCGACCGCCACATCAGCAACCTGCGGGTCAAGCTGCAGGGCCATTCGGAGCGCGGGCGATACATCGCCACCGTTCCCGGGTGCGGGTACCAGTTCGTAGCGGTCGCGCCCGGAAAGAAGCCGTCCGGCTCGTAGCCCCGGTGTCGGCATCAGCGCGACGCGAGATGCCACCGGAGACATCGATCGGACAGCGGCTGCCATTCAGTCCAGCTCTCCTGAACTTTTCCTCCCGCCAGCGCGCAGTGTGTCGTCCCGGCCGACACGGTCTCGACGGACGATGCCCCTGCCGGCGATAGATCGCCGGCGCTGGTGGCGCACCGGGCGGTCCAGCGCAGCGCGACCGTATGGTCGTCCGCCGTGAGTTCCTCAATCGTCACGGTGAGGCCGGGAAAGGCCGCGCGGTACAGCGCCGCGCTCATCTTGACCGCTTCCGGGCCGGCGACAAGATCCGGAATCAGCCCGTTGTGGTTGACGTACTGCGCGTCGAACACTTCGTCGGCGACTGCCAGGTCGCCGCGGCTCCAGATGGCGTCGACCGCGTGACGCACGATGGCCTCGTTGGTGCTGGCCGACATCGACCTCCGCGGCGGGGACCGGCACCACGAACGCTCCCCCGCCATGCGCGTTGCCGAGAGCGTGGCAGGGCGCGCGCGCCGCGTCATGAAGTTCTCTCATCCCGCGGTCCGGCATGAGGAAACTTCACAACTCGCCGTCATCCATTCCCGATACTGCACCTTCCATCGGCACCGCCGGACGCGGCCGGAATCGAGATGAGTGTGAGCGACGCCCTTCAGCATTTCAACGACGCCATCCAGCAATACAGTGACGATGCCAGCTCGGCGTTCGGGATCGCCCGCGCCACGATCCAGTCGACTCACCCCGATCTGCCGTCGGCGAACGAGACCGCGGACCATAAAGCGACGCGCGAGGCGGCTGAACAGAAACTGAAGCGGGCGCAGGGTCAGCTGGCATCGGCGCTCCTGCAACTGTCGCAGGCCGCGGGCATGGAATCGGATCAGCAGGGGCGGGAAGGCTACACGGCCGTCGTCAAGCTGATGGCGTCCACGGCCAACACCGCCGCGGTCGTCTGCGGCAGACTCGACATCCTGACCGTTCTGGACCCGCCGACCACGACGCAATACCAGAACATCTCAGCGCTCGTCGCGGTGCTGGAGGCCCTGGCGCGCCTCTCGCCCATGTCCGTGTGGCAGAAGGCTCCGGTCCTGGGCGGCGGCCAGAGTTGAGCACCAGCCTGTTGCGGCGGAGGTTCTTATGAGCAAAACCACGGCGCTCGGCACCGGTCCGATCGTGTTTTCCACCGACGACGGGGCGCAGATTGAAGTGCCGCTGTCGGCGATCTACTTCGAGTCGAACCGCGTCGGCACGTATCGATCGCCCGCGTCACCGCGGCTGACGAAGTGGCTCGAGTTCCTGGCGTCGCGCGGGCGGCTCGTGCCGACGGCGACGCCGCCGCCCCCGGCGGCGATCGTGGTCACCGCGGTTGCGGCCGGATACGCCGGCAACAACATCGCGGTCACCGTGACGCCGAAGGCCGACCCGACGAAGGTCGACGTGACGGCGACCGAGACGGACAAATACGAGCGGCTGACGCTCGAGACGTTGAATGCGCAGCTGGGAGTCACCGGCGGTGAGGCGGGAAGCCGGCCGGGCCTCCTTCGGGTCAAGACCAACCCGAAGACCGCCGATCCGGTGGCGGCGCTCGACATCGCCGCGACTCCTCCGGCCGCCGGCGCAACGCTGCCGACCTGGACGGTCGCGGGGGCCGGAGCCGCCGTCGCCTTCACGCTCGAGCCGCGCCGCCCCGGCACCGCCGCCTTGTTCGACGCCGGCGATATCGACGTGTCGGTGAGCGACGTCACGCCGCCGCCGGGCGGCGGCGCCGTCGGCGGTACCTTCACGCTGACCGTCACCTGGTCGAGAAAGGCGACGAACGTGACGGCCGGAAACGTCGCGGCGAAGCTGGCGGATCTCGGCTACGTCGTGACGGTCGACCCGCCGGACGGGGGATTCAAGCTGCCGCGCCCGGGCACGGTGAGCCTCGCCGGCGGCAGCGAACCGACGGCCGCCGTGGCGGCGAAAGCCAACGTCCTGGCGAACGATTAACTGCCGTCGCGGTCGATCTAGGAATACCTCGGAGGAGGCTGCATGCCGGTCACTGTCTCGTATCCCGGGCTCTACATCGAAGAGCTCCCCAGCTCGGCCCACACGATCACGCCCGCGCCGACGTCGATCACGGTGTTCGTCGGCTACACCCACCCGTTCCAGGGAGAGGTGGCGCAGAACGGCGTCGACTGGGGCAAGCCGATCCAGATCTTCAACTTCACCGAATACGAGCGCGCGTTCGGCGGCCTCTACCGCAGCCCGATTCTCAGGTCGGACGTGGCCGATGCCGTCTACCAGTTCTTCCTGAACGGCGGCACCAACGCCTACGTCGTCGGCCTGCAACCGACCTACTACACGACGGCCACGCCGCCGGCGGCGATCAAGGTCGTGGACGCGGCGTCCGGCGCGCTCGGCGGCATCAAGTTCACCGCGAAGCATCTCACCGACGCGTCGAACAAGGTGTCGATCACGATCCGCAACTTCAGCCAGACCACCGCTGCGAACGACACCGCGGACATTCTGATCTCGTACGGGTCTCGCATCGAGACCTATCGCGGCGTGATCACCAAGAGCGGGGCGCCCGCGGCCAATGCCGACGCCGATTTCATCGGCAACCGGCTCGCGTCCTCGGCGATTGTGGCAATCGACCCGGCGGCGGGCGGCGCGTACGCCGGGGCCTATACCGCGGCGTCTCCGGCGGCGCCGCTGCAACTGGATCTCGGCGACATGCCGGTCCCGGTGGTGGCCTACACGACCTTCCGAACGCAGGATTTCCTCGACGTCTTCAAGGACGACAACCCGCTCGACAAGGTCGACATCTTCAACCTTTTGGTGATTCCCGGGGTCTCCGACAGCGGTATCTGGAACACCGCGCTCCACTTCTGCGAACGCAAGCTGGCGTTCTATGTGATGGATCCGCCGCCCGACGCGACGGCCGACGGGATGGGGATCAACCTCGCGCAGATCAAGGAAGTCGTCAACGATCCCAGCATGCCGCGCTTTTCACCGAACGGCGCGCTGTACTTTCCCTACCTCAGAACGAGCGACCCGCTCTCGAACGCCACCCTGCTGCAGCCGCCGAGCGGATTCGTCGCGGGCATTTACGCACGCACGGATACGAGGCGCGGCGTCTGGAAGGCCCCGGCGGGCCTCGAAACGTCGATCGTCAACACGACCGGCGTCGTCGAAGAGGGACGGATGACCGACATGCGCCAGGGCGTGTTGAACCCGCTCGGGGTCAACGTGCTGCGCTCGTTCGCCGGAAGCGGGACGGTCGTCTGGGGCGCGCGCACGGTCGGCGTCAACGCCGCGCTCGAGCAGTGGCGTTACGTGCCCGTGCGCAGGACCGCGCTGTTCATCGAGCAGACGCTGCTGCGCAACCTCGGGTGGGTCGTGTTCGAGCCGAACGACGAGCCGTTGTGGACCGCGATCCGGATCAGCGTCGAGGGGTTCATGCTCTCGCTGTTCCGGCAGGCCGCCTTCCAGGGCGCCACGCCGAGTCAGGCCTTCCGCGTCCAGTGCGACGCGACGACGACGACGACGACCGACATCGACAACGGAATCGTCAACATCGTCGTGGCATTCCGTCCGCTGAAGCCGGCTGAGTTCGTGGTCATCAAGATCGCGCAGATCGCCGGCCAGGTTCAGTAGGAGGACTTGTGGGGAAGCCGTTTTCGGTGAATATCAATCGCTTCGACCCGTACAAGAGCTACCGCTTCCTCGTCTTCTTCGGCGACACGGTCGATCCCGTGGCCGGGGTCAGCAAGGTCACGGGCATGAAGCGCAGCTCCGATGTGATCGACTACCGCGAAGGCGGCAACGCGATCATTTTGAAGGGTATCGGCCGGACGAAGTACGAGCCGATCACGCTCGAGCGCGGCGTCACCCACGATCTGGACTTCGAGAACTGGGCCAACGCGGCGCAGAAGCTGGACAAGGGCGCCCCCGCGTCGTCGCTCGCCGACCTGCGGAGGACCGTGCGCATCGTCCTGCAGAACGAAGCCGGCCAGCCCGTGCAGCAATACATCGTCCACCGATGCTGGGTCTCCGAGTACCAGGCCTTGCCGGACCTCGACGCCGGCGGCAATGCGATCGCCCTCGAGCACATCAAGCTGGAAAACGAGGGATGGGAGCGGGATACCACGGTCGGCGAGCCGGACGAGAAGAAGACCTAACGTGGCCAACGTTCGTCTTCCCGTCTCCGGGATCGAGGTCTGCGTCGAACTCCCGACCGGTGCCGACGACCTGCTCCTGTTGGAGGGGGGCGCGCCGGACGTCGCCCTGGCGCTGTCGCTGCTGCGCCGGCTGGTGCACCGGGCCGACGGCGCCTCGATCGACTGGAGCGCGCTGGCGATCACCGACGTCGACGTGCTGCTGCTGCGGCTGCGCCAGCGCGTGCTCGGCGACGTCGTGCGCGCCGAAGTCTGGTGCCCGGCGCCGGACTGCAGCGCACGGGCCGACATCGCCTTTTCCATCGACGGCTACATCGACCATCATCGGCCTCATCCGCCGGCGCGGCTGCTGCCCGCCGACGAGCAGGGCTGGTTTCGTTTCGACGGCGGCGATATCCAGTTCCGGGTACCTCTGGCTGTCGACCAGCTCGCAATCGCGCTGGAGGCGCGGCCCGAGCAGGCGCTGGTGATCCGGTGCGTTCGTCCCCCCACGCTTCCAGCGCGTGCGCGGAGGCGCGTGGAGGCGGCGATGGAAGCGATCGCCCCGAGCCTCTGCTCCGAGCTTCGAGGCGCGTGCCCTGAGTGCGGCGCGATCGTGACATGCACGTTCGACCCGCTGCAGTACACGCTGCGCGAACTGCGCGATCAGGCGGCATTCGTCTACGACGACGTCTGCGCCATCGCCGGGCACACGCACTGGTCCGAGGCCGAGATCCTCGCGCTCCCGACGGCGCGGCGGCTCCGGTATGCCGAGTGGTCAGCTCGAGAAAGAGAGATGGCGTAAGTGCCGCGGGGAACGTATCTCCGGCTCGCGGCGCATCGCGCGGTCGCTCGCGTGCCGGCGATCCACCCGCCGCGGCGGCTCACCCGCGCCGGATCGATGATGCCGCCGGAGGAGCCGCCGCCGACGGTGACGCCGCCATCGGCGATCGCGGCGAGCGCGTCCCGGCCGCCGCGTCCCGCCGAGGCCGATCTGCGAGACGATCCTCCGCCGTCCACGATGCGGCTCCGCGTCACGGCTGCCGCGGCCTCCGCGGATCCGATCCCGCCCGCACGTTCGGAGCAGCCGCCCGAGGACGTCGCGTCCGATGCGCCACAGGTCCGCGCCGTACGCTCAGAACGGCCGCGCGCCGATTTCGTATTCGACGCGCCCCGCTTCGCGTCGAGCCATGCGAAGGTGCGGAATCGAATTCCGTTCGAGACACGTCCCCCGGTGGAACCGGCTGGCGCCACAGCCCCGCTCAACGGCGAGTCCGCCGCTCACCCAGCGAGGGCAATGCGCACGCGTCATAAGCAGGACGCGGTGCCCTCGCAGGACCCGGTTGCCGTGGGGCTCGCCGCTGCCGGAAGATGGGTCGCGTCCGACGCTGCGCCAGCGACGGTGAATCGATCGGCGCATCGAACTGATGCGGCGGCGACGGCGACGGACCGGCCGATTGCTCGCTCCACGCCAAATCCGGCCGAGCCGGTCACCCATCCGTCCGCACTCGCGGCTGCCGCGCCACCACTCAGCCCGGCAAGGCCGCTGCCGTCCGCTGGCCACGCGCACGCCGCTGAGGCGCGGATGGATGGGACGCAACGCGACGCGGCGCCGGATCGGTTTACCGGAATCCACATAGGATCTGTCGCCGTCGAGATTCTGCCGCCGCCCGAACCCGCCAAACCAGCCGTCGCCCCGCCCGCGCGCCCGCGCGCGGGTGGTCTGACCGGGCTTGCGCGCGGCCTCACGTCGTCGATCGGCCTTCGACAGAGCTGACGACGATGCCGCTTGGACTGCTCGATCTCTCGATCGTGACCGACCGTCTGGTGAAGCATCTCAACGATTGCGCGGCGGCGTCGCGCTTGTGGGACGAAGAGCCGACCGACCCCGAAGGCACGCCGCCCGACGCCACTCCGACCGAGCGGTTCACCATCAATTTCACCGGCCTGGCTCCGGACGTCACCCGCGGCATGGACGACTGCCAGGTGAGCCTGTACCTGTTTCACGTCACGCGGGACAAGTTCAATTCCAATACGTTTCCGCTGGGCGGCCGCGCGCGCACGATTCCTGAGCAACCGCTGGCCCTGACGCTGTACTACCTGTTGTCCGCCAGCGCGCCGAACTCGTACATCCACGAGCAGCAGGCGATGAGCGTCGCGCTCAAGTGTCTTCACGATTTCCCGATCGTGCGCGCGAAGGTCCCGATCGACCAGCGGACGGAGGAGTTCACGCTCACGATGGAACCGGAGAGCGTCGACGACATCGCGCGCCTGTGGCAGGCGATGGCGACGCCGCTGCGCCTCGGGGCCGTGTACCGCGCCAGCGTTGTCTTCCTCGAGCCCGAGTCGGTGGAACCGCCGCAGACCAAGCTCGTGCTGCGGCCGCACGTCGAGGCGATCACGATTCACGGCGGACCGCACGCGAACGTCTCGGCGGCAACCGTGACGTCGGCGGGACTTGCCACGATCACCGGCACGGGCTTCGTCGCCGGATCGGTCGACGTGCAGATTGGCGGCTTCGTCTTTCAGCCCCGCACCGCAGCCGGTCCCCCAGCGCCGGGTGAATTCCGCATCGTCAACTCGACCACCATCGAGCTGCAATTCCCGGCGAATGCGCCGATGCCGTTGACTGGCAGGTATCTGCTGCGCATGCGGACCGGACGCGAGCAACCGGCCGCCGAGATCTGGTTGGACGTGCCATGAACGGAGCCTCGAGTGACCTGACGGTGTATGAGGTGGCGCCGACCGCGGCCCCGTACGAACCGGCCTTCCTGAGGCGTGTCCGGCTGCGCGCCCGCCGCCTCGTGCTGTGGCTGCAGCACGTCTGGACGAGCGCTCCCGGCGCGTTCGGCCTGTCGATCTCGTACGACGAGGTCGATCGCCTTCTGCGGGACGGCGCGGAACTCGCGCGCCACGAGCTCGCCTTCTACGAGAACGATCCGGCGGCGCGGGCACTGGCCGGGTTGATCGACGACGCCGACGCGGCGGCTGCGGCCGATCCCATCCGCGAACGACTGCGCCGCGATCTCGGGCTCGAGGACGTCGAGCTGGATCTGCTGGCACTCACGGTGGCGGTCGAGGCGGATCCCTGGCTTCGCCGCGTCTTCGGCTACATCCACGACGACGCCACGAGTGCCTTGCCGACGCCGTGGCTCGCGCGACAGCTTTTTCAGTGGCCGTCGGGGACGCGCATCGGCCCCGCGTGCGGCTTGATCCGCTGGAAGCTGGCGCGGCCGGTCGAGCCGCAGGCGAATCCGTGGTCGGTCACGGCGTCATGGATGTCCGATCCGTTCGTCGCGAGCTTTTTGATCGACGGTACCGCGCTCGATCCGAGTCTCGGCTCGGCCGTGCGCCTGGTCCCGCCACGCGCAAGGTTCGACGCCGCGGAGTGTCTTTACCCGTCCGAGCTGGCGACGATCGTCGCGTTCGTCCGCGCGCTCGACGACGAGGTGACGGAGGTCGGACGCGGGCGGTCGATCGAAATCGTGCTCGCCGGTCCTCAGGGCGCCGGCAAACGGACGCTTGCTGCGCAACTCTGTACGACGCTCCAGCGGCCGTTACTGGTCGCCGACGCCGCGTCCTGGTCCAACACGGCGATCGATCCCGCGGCAGGGCGAGACGCCGTCCTGCGCGTGGTGCGCACCGCCCGCCTGCTCGGCGCGGGTGTCTACTGGCAGGATTTCGCCGGGACGGCCGCGGCGGCTCGCGATCTGCCGGCTCCGGCCCTGTCGCTCTTCGGCGCAACGGGGGCCGCCACTCCCTCCCTGGATCCCGCCGCGGCGCGCCGGATGGTTCGACTGCCGCCGCTGACGCAGGCCATGCGCGCCGAGCTCTGGGGGAGGCTGTCAGGCCATGCGGTCCCGCCGCCGGTGCTCGACTGGCCGCTGCTGCCCTCGGATATCGTGCGCGCCGCGCAGGTGGCACCGGCGGGACTCGACGCGGTGACCGACGCGTGCCGGGCGACGGCGCGCCTCGACTCGATCTCCCTCGCGTCGCCGCTTCCACGTCCTTACGTCTGGGCCGACCTCGTACTCTCGGCGTCCGTGCGACGTCACATCGACGAGCTCGAGATGCAGGCGCGATGGCGCTGGCCGGTCTACGAGGGCTGGGGCTTCGCGCGGCTGTGCCCGATGGGCCGAGGCATCACCGCCCTCTTCGCGGGCGCGAGCGGTACCGGCAAGACGATGGCGGCCCAGGTCCTCGCGCGCTCGCTCGGCATGGAGATCTACCGGGTGGATCTCGCCGCGGTGATGAGCAAGTACATCGGCGAAACCGAGAAGAACCTTGCGCAGGTGTTCGACGCGTGCGAGCGGGCGAACGTGCTGCTGTTCTTCGACGAGGCCGACGCGTTGTTCGGCCGGCGCATGCAGATCAAGGACGCGCACGATCGCTTCGCGAACATCGAAATCGACTACCTGCTGCAGCGCATGGAACAGTTCGACGGCATCGCGGTGCTGGCCACGAACCGCAAGAACGAGATCGACAGCGCCTTCCTTCGCCGGGTGCGGTTCATCGTCGATTTCCTGATGCCTGGCGTGCCGGAGCGCCGGGAGCTGTGGACACGCGCGCTGCCGTCGCACGCGCCGGACGGGGAGGCGCTGCTCGATGCCATCGATTGGGACTTCCTCGCCCAGCGACTGACCCTGTCCGGCGCCGACATCAAGAGCGCGGCGATCGGGGCTGCGTTCCTGGCGCGTGGCGAAGGGGTGCGGATCGGGACGTCCCACGTGATGCGCGCCGCGCGCCGCGAGCTGGCCAAGCACGGCATCGTCGTCCGCGCCGGGGAAATGGAGGCGTGAGATGAACCTCCAGGTGGATCGGCTCGCGCTCCGGATCGGCGGCATTCCCGAGGTCGATGGGCGCCGCCTCGCGCAGCTCGTCGGCGATGCCCTGGCGACGGCGACACCGCCCGCGACAGACGGGACTGTCGACGCCCTGCGGGTCAGCGTCGAGACCCGGCCCGGCGAGGCGCTCGAATCGACGGCGCGCCGCATTGCCGCGGAACTGCTCCGCGTTCTGGTGAGGGCGCTGTGATCAAGGGCGCGCTGGTCGAGCTGATGCCCGCGTTCGGCTTGTCGATGCCGAATGTCGTGGCGTTTCAGTTCAACCCTGAGACGCTGCGCCACGCGTGGAGCCAGCCGCCTGCCACGACTGCGGGATCGGATCCGCTGGCGGCGCAGGGGCTGCCGGGCGAGACCTTCTCGCTGACGCTGGCGATGGACGCCACCGACCAGCTCGCCCGCGGCGAGACCGACCCGCAGGGAGCGGACGCGCGACGCAACGGCGTCTCGTCGAGGCTCGCCGCGTTGGAGATGCTGATGTTCCCGCTGGACGCCGACAGCGGACTGACCGCAGTCGCCGCGCCGACGGGTGGACGGCGCAGCGTGCCGGCCGCGCAACTCCGCACCGTGCTGTTCGTCTGGGGAGAAGGGCGCATCGTGCCGGTCCGGGTCACCAGCCTGGTGGTCACCGAGAAGCTGTTCGACGCGGCGCTCAACCCGACACATGCGGAGGCGCAGATCGAACTGCGGGTGCTGACGCGCGACGATTGTGAAGCGATCGCCGGCCCGCTCAAGGTCGTCGCGTCGGGCGCCTATGCCTATTCACAGAAGCGGCGCGAAGTGCAGGCGCTCTTCAATCTCACCACCGCGGCCGGATCCATCGAGCTGCCGCATTTCCCTGGAATCTGACGATGTTCTCGCCCAACAGCCGGTACGCGAACGCCGGCACCGATACCGTCCCCGGCGCACACGGCGCCGGCGTGACCGTCTGCAGGATCCCGATCCGCCCGCGCACCGCCATCCGCGGTTTCCACCGGTGCAGCGAAGGCCAGCGGCTGGACGGAATTGCCGCTCACTATCTGTTCGACGCGACCGGGTTCTGGCGCCTGTGCGACGCCGCCGGCGCGGTCGTCCCGGATGCGCTCGCCGCGCGCGAACTGGTGCCCATCCCCGCCAGAGAGCGGTAGTCGTGCCGAGCAGCTTTCAACTGTTGTTCGGTGACGAGGCCAGCCCCGCGGCGCCCGCCTTCTACGATCGCGTCACCTCGGTCGAAGTGGAGGAGAACGCGGATCTGCCCGGCGCGATCCAGCTGACCGTCCCGATCTCGACGCAGGCGGCGGCCGGATCCGAGGACCTGAGCGAGGTCGGCGAGGATCGCTTCAAGCCGTACGCGCGGATCGCCGTCGTCGTGAAGGTCGACGGCGGCGGGGAGGCGTGCATCTTCGACGGCTACGTGCTCGCCCACAAGCTCCACGTCGACCGCGGCACGACCGCGTCGTCGCTGCAGGTCTGGGGACAGGACGTCACGTGCCTGATGAATCTCGAGGAGAAGGTCCGCGACTGGAAAGCCACCGACGGGAATATCGCCAACACGATCTTCGGCGAGTACGGCTTCGGCACCACGGAGACCAACACGAAGGACGATTCGCCGGATCACCCCGAAGACAAGCACCTCCTGATCCAGCGGGCAACCGACGCGCAATTCCTGCGGGACCGGGCGCGTCGCGCCGGCAAGCTGTTCAGGGTCTGTTGCGATACGCGCGCAGGGACGAACGTCGGCTACTTCATCACGCCGAACCTCGAGGGCACGCCGGCGGTGACCTTCACGCTCAATCCGACGCACGCGTCGAACGTCGACACGCTCGATTTCGAGTGGGACGTCGCGCGCCCGGCCGAAGTCGTCGCGCAGACGCTCGGCTCGACCAAGGACACGCTGGACGGCGGTGCACGAGACTCGGGACTGCCGCCCCTGGACAGCCGATCGCTGGCGACGTTCACCGGCACGCACGTGATGAAGACGCGGCTGACGGCCGCAGTGGACGATGCCGGCGAACTGCGCGGCCGTGCCGCGTCGGTACTTCGTGAGGCCGGCTGGTTCGTGAAGTGCGTCGGCGAAGTCGATCTGGCGAGGCTCCCGGCGGTGCCTCGCGTCGGCACGCTGGCGCAGATCAACGGCGCCGGCAGGCTGCACTCCGGCAAGTATTTCGTCTGGAGCGTGCGGCATGCGATCACCGCGCACGCGCACCGCGTGAAGTTCGTGTTGATGCGTAACGCGGTCGGCGCGGCATGACCTGGGACGGGAACGACTGATGGACGAACACGTCCTGATGGACATCGTCGAGCGGGTCCGGAACCGTTTCTACGGCAAGTACCGCGGAACGGTGACCGAGGTGAAAGACGACGGACGCATCCGGGCGCTGGTGCCGGCGGTGCTCGGAAAGCTGCAGACCGGGTGGTGCATGCCGTGCCTGCCCTATGCCGGCGACCAGGCCGCGATCGCCTTCCTGCCCGAGGTCGATGCAGGCGTGTGGATCGAGTTTGAGGGAGGCGACGTGTCGTACCCGATCTGGGTCGGCTGCTACTGGCACGACGGCGAGCGACCGAACCGGGTCGCGAAACAGGTGAAAGTGATCAAGACCAAGGGCAATCAGCAGATCGTGCTGGACGACAAACGCCACTCGATCACGCTGATCGACTCGAACGGCAACAGCGTGACCCTCGATCGCAAGGGGATTGCCATCGTCCGCGGCAAGGGCAAGCTGGAGATCGTCGACGGCAAGGTGAGCGCGAACGACGGCGCGATGGAGGTGACGTGATGGCGACGCATTTCCTGACCACGACGAGCGTGCTGTCGTGCCCGCACGGTGGAACCGTCACCGCTTCCACCAGCAACACACGGGTGCGGGCCGGCGGCAGTCCGGTACTCCGCTCCACCGACACCTTCACGATCGCGGGGTGCCCGTTCACCATCGGTCCCGCGCCGCATCCGTGCGTCCGGGTGAAATGGGACGTGCACGCGGAGCATCACACCTCGCAGGGCGACCCGTCGCTGACGCTCGAGAGCGTCGGCTTCTGCCTCGCGGCGGAGGGCGGCACCCAGGGCATCGTCGTGATCTCGTCGACCCAGTCCCGCGGCGCGGGGAGCTAGGCATGGCCGACCGCGACGATTACGCATTTCCGTTCCGGATCGATCCGGCGTCCCGCCAGGCGCAGCGCGCGCCCTACGACGCCCACGTCGCGCAGATGGTGCGCCAGGTGCTGCTGACCACGCCGGGCGAGCGCGCCGACCTTCCGGAGTTCGGCTGCGGCCTGCGCGCGCTGGTGTTCGCGGGCAACTCGGACGCGCTGTCGGCGGCGACGCAGATGCTGGTGCAGCAGTCGCTGGCGCGCTGGCTATCCGACTACATCACCGTTCGCACCGTCGAGGTCACTCCGGTCGATGCGGAGATCCTGGTGCGCATCGAGTACATGCTGGTCGCGACGCGGGCGAGCCAAAGCGTCGAAGTGCGGGTGATCTGAATGTCTTCGCCGCGCGATCGACGTGCGAAGCTCGCCACCCAGACCGCGTTGAACGGCATCGATTTCGTCGAGGTCCTCGACGCGGCGCAGACGCATCTGCGGGTGCATTTCCTGAACCAGGCGCCCGGAGCGGCGACGCTGGCCGCCGCGGTGACGCATGCGACCATCACCGGCGGCGACACGGTCGCGACCGTCGACGTGCTGCCGCTGACCGCCGCCAGCTGGGACACGCGTGCGGGACGCCCGACGCTGGACCTCTTCGTCGCCGCGCCAGGCGATTTCTCCACGTATGTCCTGACGCTCGTGAGCCGGCCGGTCGTCGCGCCCGCGCTCGACCGCTTCTTCGATCACGTCGAGTTCTCGTTCAAGGCCGGCTGCCCCTCGACCCTCGACTGCCGGCAGCCGCCGATCGACTGCCCGCCTCCGGCGGACGCGGCACCGCCCATCGACTATCTGGCGAAGGACTTCGAGAGCTTTCGCAAGGCGCTCTCCGACTTCTCGGCGCTTCGCTATCCGGCCTGGCAGGAACGGTCCGAAGCCGACTTCGGCGTCATGTTCATGGAGGCGCTGGCCAGCGTGGCCGACGACCTCAGCTACCAGCAGGATCGCATCGCCTCCGAGGCCTGGCTCGAGACGGCCACGCAGCGGCGCTCGCTCGTGCGGCTCGGACGCCTCGTGGACTACGAGCCGACGGTCGCCGTCGCCGCGCGGACGTTGCTGCAGTTCGAAGTGGCCGTCGCGAAGAACGTGTCCATCCCTGCCGGCCTGCCGGTGAGCGCGCTCGCCGCCGACGGCGCGTCCATCGAATTCGAGACCGGCACGTCGCTCGCCGACCCGACGGCCTACCTCGTCGACGCCTCGTGGAACACGATGCAGCCTCATTGGTGGGACGACGACCAGCGATGCCTGCGGCGCGGCGCGACCGAGATGTGGATAGAACGGCCAGGCCGGCAACTGGCCGCCGGGCAGCTCCTCCTCATCGACACCACGGCGGAACCCCCGGCCGACCCGCCGCGGCGCGAGATCGTCGTGTTGACATCCGTCGCGGACGCCGACGATCTGCTGTACGGGACGCCGCTTTCGCGCATCACCTGGCGCGCCGAGGACGCGCTGAAGACCGATCACGACCTGACGCGGACGACGGTGGGCGCCAATCTGGTGCCGGCGACGCAGGGCAGACGCCACATCGACAATTTCGTCGTGTCGAGTACCTGGTCACCGGTTCCGGGACCGCCGCGCGCCATCCTGCGCACCGGCGCCAACGGCACGCCCCAGTTTCTCCACACCTTGCGGCATGCGCCGCTCGCGTGGCTCGCACAGGCCGATCCGACGGAAGATCCGCGGCCGGAGATTCGCGTCGTCGAAACGAGCAGCGGCGAGCCGGTCGCCTGGCAGTGGCACCGCAGCCTGCTCGGTGCCGGAGAGTTCGAGCCGGCGGTCACGGTCGACCCCATGCGCTACCGCACCGTCGATGCGGCGATCGGCGCCGCCGACTACGACGGCGCGGACGGCGCCACGCTTCGCTTCGGCGACGGCGTGTTCGGGGCCATTCCCGGCGACGATACCGCGTTCGAGGTCACCTATCGCGCGGGAGGCGGCTCCCGCGGCAACGTGGCGGCCGGCGCGATCACGCGCGTCGATGCCGCACATCCCGCTGCCGTCGACATTGTCGCGGTGTTCAATCCGCTCGCCGCCTCCGGTGGCCGCGATGAAGAACCCGACGATCAAGTGCGCGAGATGGCGCCGCAGCGATTCCGCGCCCAGCAGTATCGCGCGGTCCGGGCAGAAGACTACGAGCGGGCGGCCATGACGCTGCCGTGGGTCCAGCGCGCCGGCACGCAGTTCCGCTACACTGGCAGCTGGCTGTCCGTGTTCACCGCCGTGGATCCGCAGGGCAGCGAATCGCTGCCGCCCGACAGCCTGCTCGATCTCACCAACGTCCTCGACCGCTACCGGCTCGCCGGCTACGAGGCGTTCGGCCTCGCGCCCCGCTACGCGTCGCTCGATCTCGACATCACCGTGTGCGCGCGCTCCGATGCGTTTCGCGGCGACGTCGCACGCGGGGTGCTCGCCACGCTCGGCGCCGCCCGGCACCCGGACGGCACGCGCGGATTCTTTCATCCCGATCGGTTCACCTTCGGCCTGCCGCTCGAGCGCAGCGCGATCGAGGCGGCCGTCCAGGAGGTGCCCGGTGTGGCCGGCGTGATCGACGTGCGCTACCGGCGCCGCGGCCACACGCCCGGGTTCATCGTGATGCCGGACGCGGTGGAAGTGGCGGCCGACGAGATCGTCCGCGTGGACAACGATCCGAGCCGGCCGGAGCGAGGTTCGCTGCGCGTGAACGTGCGAGGCGGAAAATGACCGCGCCGGCATGTCCCTGCGGTGTGTTCTCCCATCCGCGGATCATCGCGAATCCGCCCGGGCGCGCGTCCATCGGCTACCGCGTCGGCGACTACACGGCGTTCCGGCACGCCTTGTTGCTGTCGCGCCCCGACGAAACCGCGCTCGCCGAGTGGCACGCGACCGCCGGCGGGGATCTCGCACTCCAGTTGCTGGAGTGGTGGGCCTATCTCGCCGACGTGCTCACGTTCTACAACGAACGCGGCATGCACGAGGCGCTGCTGCGAACGGCCGGTCGCGCCGAGGACGTGCGGCGAATCGTCCGCCTGCTCGGCTACCGTCCGCGGCCGGGGATCGGCGCCACCGGGATCGTCGCCGCCCTGACCGACAGTGCGCGGCCGTTCGTGCTCGCCCGCGGATTTCCGATCCAGTCGGCGTCCGAGTCGGGCAACCCGCCCCAGGTCTTCGAACTCGATCAGGACGTCGAGATCGGGCTGCTCGGCCTGCCGCTGCCGGAGTCCGCGCGTTTTCCCAGGTTGACCGGCCGCGCCGGCACATCCGCCGTCGTGGAGTCGCGGCCGTGGGGAGGCTACGCCGCGAGGGGCGCCGAAGGACGGCTGCTCAGCTTCGTTCCGGCGGACGAGGCACCACCGCCGTCGCCGCCCATCGCACCCGGGCAGCGCTGCACCGTGACGATCGACGGTGTGGTGACGCTGTTGAAGACCGACGACACCGTGCTCATCCTGAAACGTGACTGGAACGGAGAGCCGGAAAAACTCGAATCGGCCGCGCCGGCGCCGCTCGACCACGCGCTCGCCGTCGTTGACCGCATCGCGCCCTCGTGGGATGCGTTCGGCCGCCCGGTGACGCACGTGACGCTGCATCCCGGACACGAGCTTCCTGCCGGATCGCTTCCTCAGGAGTATCGGATCCTCAAGGCGACCAAGCTGGCGCACCTGTGGCTCTATCACGAACGCTATCCCGGCATGAAGACGCCAACCGTCGGCGGCCTGGTCGCGCAGGCCGTGGAGAGCTTCTTCGACCCGGCCGGTCTCTTCACCGGCGGCATCTCAAAAGAGCCGCCTCAGGATCCGCACGTGCTCACCAGTGAGGTCATGTCAGGCCCTCCGGGCGCGCCGGGCGTGGCCCACCTCGAGGCGATCACCCGCGGGATCAGTCCGGGCGATCCCGTGCTGTTCGAGCAGAAAGTTCTTCCCGGCGGGCTCGCGTCGCTGTTCGCCGCCCTGGCCCAGGCGTTCGGATCCCAGGCCAATCAGGCCCTCGCCGATCTGCAGAAGAGGCTCTTCCAGAACACGCTCCTCGCCAAGGTGACCGATTACTCGGAGGTGATCTGGTATGCGAACCCGCCCGAGGGCGATCGCATCGGCCAGGGTCCGCCCGTCGGTCCGCCGAGCCATGCGCTGCTCTCCGGCGGAGCCGCACCCATTCCCATTCCCCACTCGCAAATCCGCTTCAACGATCCGCACGGCGTTGCGAGTCTCATGTCGGGCGTCGACGACGTCAACATCGGCACGGTGGTGGTGCATTACGGGTGGCAGGAAGTCGGGGACGTCGCCGCCGTCGCCGACGGCGCCCCGCCCGCACAACCGACCGCTCCCGTGATCACGCAGCCCGCCGTGCCGCCCGCTCCGGGCGTCCCGCCGGAGGCGCCCGTGCCCGTGGTGATCGAGGACGCGACCGGCGCCGGCGTGCCCGGCTGGCTGGGTGTGACCAATCCCGAGGGTCCGCCGCTGGTCGGGCCGCTGCGCGCGCTGTTGAATCTGCTGCCGGTCTCACGCGGCCAGACGGTCGCCGCGGAGATCCTCGGCAGCGGCGATGCAATTCTGATCAACCAGGAATTCGCGCTCAAGCGGTCGCCGCTCACCTACCTCGCCGACACCGGCCCGGGCCCGATGAACGGATATCGGAGCACGCTCAGGATCCGGGTCGGCGGGATCGAGTGGCACGAAGTCGCGACCTTCTTCGGACAGCGGGCCGATGCACGCGTGTTCGTCACGCGCGAAGACGACGAGCAGCGGACGCACGTGCGATTCGGCGACGGCGAGTTCGGCGCGCGGCTTCCCTCCGGCACCGACAACGTCGTCGCGACGTACCGCTTCGGCAGCGGCGCGGAGGTGCCGCGCATTGGATCCTTGACGACCATACTGCGGCCGCAGGAGGGATTGCAGGCGATTCGCAACCCGATTCCTCCGGGGGGCGGCGCGGATCCGGATCCTCCCGAGCAGATTCGCCGCTATGCGCCGGCGTCCGTGCTGACGTTCGGGCGTGCCGTCTCCGGCGACGACTACGAAACCGTCGCGGCGCAGACACCCGGCGTCAGCCGCGCGCGGGCCCGCTGGACCTGGGACGCGCCGTCCCAGCGCACGCTCGTCAAGGTGTTCGTCGGCGACGATGACGCAGCCGTCGCGGCGGCACGCCGCGCCCTGCGCGCATTTGCCGACCCGAACCGGCCGATCGTCGTCGAGCTTGCGGCACCGCTGTTCGCGGACCTGAGCTTCACGCTGGAGGTCGATCCGGACTTCGCGCCCGACGCCGTGAGCGCCGCCGTCCGGGGCATGCTGCTCGATCCACAGCAGGCGCCGTTTGGCCGCGATGTGGTCCGCATCGGCGATGCCGTCTACGACAGTCAGATCTCGGACGTCTGCCTGCGAGTCCCGGGAGTCGTCGCGGTACACGGCATCGCATTCGAACCGGTGAGCGTGGCGGCCAGCATTCGCCGGCTGCCCCCCGGCTTCGGCCCGGCGTTCAAGCGCTGGGACGCCGTCCTTCCGGGCGGCAGGACGCCGCGGGAGAGCGGCGAGCGGCATTCTCCGGGAGAGGGCCGGTTCTACCTGCTGGGCGCCGATCGCCTGCACATCACCACGGAGCTGGTGCGCCATGGCCGCTGACGCCGACCGCTACGACGCCTGGTACAGCGAGAAGCTGTGGACGCTGTTGCCGGCGCTCTATCGCGCGGAAGACTCTCCCGAGTTCGATCGGCGCGGTCCGCTGCGCGAGCTCGTCGATCGCATCGGAGCACAGGCGGCGATTGTCCGCAGGAGCGTCGACCGCCTGTGGGAGGACCAGTCGATCGAGAGCTGCGACGACTGGGTGATCGACTACATCGGCGATCTGCTCGCCACGAACCTCGTCGCGAGCCTCGACGCGCGCGGACGCCGCGTCGACGTCGGCAAGACCATCTACTATCGCCGCCGCAAGGGCACGGTCGGTCTGCTCGAAGAACTCGCCACCGACATCACGGGATGGAGCGTCCGCGTTGTCGAGTTCTTTCACCTCCTGGCCCGCACCCGCCACGGCCTCGATCCGGCGATCGGTCTTCCTGCCCTGCCGACCGATCCGCGCGGCCGGCTGCAACGCGCGCAGCGTCTCGTCGGCGCGCAGACGCGCACCGCCGCGGGCGGATTTGCCGATCTGCGCAACGTGCACGGAGCGAACCTGGCCGGCACGGCATTCGACGAGTTCTTCCACACCGCCGACATGCGTCGCGGCCGCGGGACGACCGGGTGGCACAACATCCCGCATCTCGGCGTGTTCGTGTGGCGGCTGAAAAGCTTCGCGGTCCAGCAGGTCACGCCGGTTCAGGACGCGACCTGCACCAACCAGTACACCTTCGATCCCACCGGGCGGGACATCCCGCTGTATGCCGCCGACGATCATCCCTTTCGGGATCGCTGGATCTCCCCACAAGAGCACCAGGTGCCTGGACCGATCACGGCGGACCTGCTCCACGCCGCCTTCGTGCACCTGTACCGCGACGACGCGCCGCGTTCGATCGGCGTGCACCGATGGGTGGGTGGCGCCTCTCCGTACCTGTTCGTCCCGCCGGCGGAGGTCTCGCAGGATCCACGCGTGTCGACGGGGCGATTCGCGATCGATCCGGTACGCGGCCGAATCATCGCGTCCGCCGGCGCTCCGGCCGCTCCACCGGCGGCGGCCGACGGACTCTATCGGGTCGACTACCACTACGGGTTCTCTTCCGAGATCGGCGCGGGACCGTACGACCGCCGTGTCCAGCGAAATGCGGCGACTGCGGCGACGAGCCCGGCGACGGCTCCAGCGCCCGTGCACGTCGCCGGAGGGGCCGACAGACTCGAACAGGCGCTTCAGACCCTCGGCCCGACGGCATCGGTGGTCATCGACGACTCCCTCACCTACACCGCGGTTGCGAATCTGACGGCCATCCGCAGTGCGGCGCTGCGCGCGAAGAACCTGTCGCGGCCGCTCGTTCGCCCCGCTGCGACGACGGCCTGGGTGTTCACCGGCGCCAACGACGCGGTACTGCTGCTGGATGGGATATTCCTCAGCGGCGCGCATCTCGTGCTGCGCGGCTCGTTCGATTCCGTCGCGCTGTCGTGCTGCACGCTCGATCCCGGGACGTGGAACCCGGCGGGGAACGACTGGGCCACGGCGGCCGACAGCCGCCCACTCGCTGCGACGGAGCTGCGGATCGAGGGGACGGTGCGGCGGCTCGTCATCGATCGCTGCATCACCGGACCGATCAGCGACAACGCCGGCGTGGTCGAGTCGGTGACGGCGACCGACAGCATCATCCAGGCAGCCGCGCCGGAGGCCGATGCGATGGCCCTGGCGACCGGCGAGGTCGCGCTGTCGCGATGCACTATTCTCGGCACCCTGCGCGCCCACCGCCTGAGCGCGAGCGAATGCATCCTCCACGACGTCGCGACGGTTGACGACACGCAGCACGGCTGCGTGCGCTTCAGCGCGTGGGCGCCCGGCAGCGTCCTGCCACGGCAGTACGAGAGCGTGAAGCTGACGGCGCGCGCCGACGTGTTCGTGGGCCGCGATTTCGGCCGGCCCGAGTTCGCACAACTGCTCGCGACGACGAGCGGCGACATCACCGAAGGCGCGGAAGACGGCTCGGAAATGGGCGCGTTCGCGCGCGAGAAGAGCCGCATCAAGGAGCGCAGCCTTCTCATCAAGTACCAGGAGTACCTGCCGCTCGGCCTCGAGCCGGTGATCGTGCACGTCACATGACGGGGGAACGCAATGGGTGCGGATAGAGCACGCAGATCGTATGACGCCAGCCGGATGTACCGGTCCGTGGTGTCACAACAGGGCCGGGTCACGCTCGAGGCGGATGCGAACGAAGCGGAGGACATTCGGACCGCCGAGTCGCGCGCGGAGCTGATCGATCTGATCGGCGCCACCGGAACACCCGACGACGGATTCAAGATCTCGGCCCCCGGGGACGGCACGTTCGACTTCGCGATTGGACCGGGGACGATGTATCTCGGCGGTGTCCGCGTCCAGCGCGCCTCCCGTGAGACCTATCTGCATCAGCGCAAAGTCGAGTGGGCCGATCGCCCGGTGAAGGATCCAGACCAGCCCGCCCCCGACACGCCGCTGCCGTTCGCCGAGCTGGTCTACCTGGCGGTGACGGAACAGGAAGTCAGCGCCGTCGAGGACCCGGCGCTTCGCGAGGTGGCGCTGGGCGGCCCGGACACCGCGGCGCGCACGCGTCTGATCCCGCGCGTGCATCGGGCGGGCACCACGGTCACCGACTGCGAGGCCGCGCTCGAGGCCGTGCTAAAAGAGAAAGCCCCAGGCGTAGTGTGCGACCCGCTGACGACGAAGCTCGAATCGGCGTCGCGCCTCAGAGTCGACTTCGTGCCGGTGTCCGGGGCCGCCGACCCGTGTCAACCGGCGGCGCAGGCGGGGTTTCTCGGCGCCGAGAATCAATTAATCCGCGTGCAGGTCACCAGCGAGCGCAAGCTGCTGTGGGGCTACGACAACGCGTCGGTCCTCTATCGCGGCGCCATCAAGAGCAAGAGGACCATCGCACTCGAGGGCTCGCCAGTCGACGTCTTTCATCGACCCAGACCGCAGCAGTGGGTCGAGGTGCTGGGCACCGCCGTCAACCTCGGTCGCGGCGTGTGCATCGCGAGCGCGGTGGGGGACGCGCGAGAGCTTGCCGGCTATGACGTGGCCGACAACCTGATGACCTTGACGGCGGATCTCTCACAGGAGCTGCTCGACGGCAAGCCGCCGCAGATCTTCGTGCGCATGTGGGAGGATCAGATTCCTTTCGTCGGCGACACGACCACCGCAACCGAGCTGTTCACGCGCGGACAGCAGGGGGCCAGTACCGGCGTTCGCGTCTACACGAGCGGGACGGCCGTCCCGGGCGACTACTGGATGATCGGCGTGCGCCCGAGCATGCCGCAGGCGGTCTTTCCGGCGCGGCTCACGCAGCTTCAGCCGCCGGACGGGCCCAGCCGCTGGGCGACGCCGCTCGCCACCATCGCGTGGAACGTCGGCACGCCGGCGTCCATTCACGACTGCCGTCGGCCGTTCGACAACCTCGTCGAGCTCACACGGCAACAGTGCTGCGAGCTGAAGGTGCTGCCCGGCGATGATGTGCAGAAGATCGTCAGGGATCGCATTCGATGGAATGCCGCACATGGCATCACGGGGCTGCACGTCCGCTTTGGAGCAGGCGTGTTCAGGCTCGACCAGCCGTTGCTGTTCGACGCGTTAAAGGGCGGAGACGTGACCGTGAGCGGCTGCGGTACGCGGCTGGTGGCCGCCACGCAGGAGACGGCGCTGGTGCTGTCGCGGTGGAGCCAGGCAAGCGTGTTCGATCTCTCGGTAGAATCCGCCGTCGCGAAGCCGCGCGACCGGACCCGGCCGGGAGGCGAGGCCTTCGCCCACCTGGGCGGCGCGCTGACGTTCAGGAATTGCGGATCGGCGACCGTCGAGCGCGTGGTCGCCGTCTGCGGCAGCGGCGATCGGCGAGCCGCCAGCTGCCTCACGATTTACAACGACGAGACACGGCCGGGCGGTGCGGTGGTGCGCGCGTCCGACTTCTCGATCGGCGCGCGCCAGGTCGGGGTGCTGCTGGTCAACGTCAACCGCGGGACGCTCGACCAGAACCGCATCCGGCTGGATGCGCACGCAATCGCGTCGATCCCTGCCGATGTGATCAAGCGATGGCTGATCGGCAACGTCGCGGCCGGCACGCTCGAGGGCACGACGCCCCCGCGGGCGGCGGAGCCGATCAGGGTCCGCGCCGCGGTCGCCGGCGACGCAGGCCAGCCGGCGCCGACTCGCCTCGTGCGGGAGCACGACCTGCCGGGAGGGCAGAAGCTCCGTTACGTCACTGCGGAGGCGCTGGCACCCGCGTGGTCGGCCGCCTTCACCGCGCTCGACGCGCGCATCAATCCTCCCGGTGCGCGCGCGGCGACGCTCACGCGCAAGGATCGGCGCCGCATTCAACTGCTGATTGACGCGGTCGTCGCCCAGATCATGACGCCGGAGAGGACCGGCCCGCTCGAGGCCGGCCTCGTCGATCCGTTCCGCAAATGGCTCGCGGAGGCGACTCGCTCCGATCTCGCCGTGGCTGCGGCCGGACAGGGCATCGTAATTGCCGGCGCGCGCGCCGGCGACATCCGGGTCCTCCACAACACGATTGCCGACGCCATGGACGGGATCCATATCGGCCTCAGCAAACGTGGCGAGCGCAGCGTGCGGCTGTAGGCGGATCGCGTGCAGGTCGTCGGCAATTCGATCGCGGTGCGGGTACCGTGGTACGACCGCGGTGCGCGCGCCGGAATCTTCATCGGCAACGTGGATTTCGCCACGGTCCGTGACAATCGCGTCGACGTGCAGCAGATCCAGGGCACTATCCCGGACGGGGGTCCGGTCACCGGCAGCCATGTCGATCAGCCCGTCACGCCCGTGAATCGCCTGACGCGGCGCGCCGACGCGATACGCGTCTGGGGCGTGCCGGGACCGATGCTGCTCGTGACCGGCAACATGTCACAACACGCCGACATCGGCATCCATGTCGTCCACGTCCGAGGTTCACAGACGACATCGCTGGGCTTGCTGGCGCAGAACCTCGCCGTCGACGCGGCGGTCGCGATCGAGGCCAGCGCGGATGTCACTGTCGCCAGCGACAACGTGCCTTGACAAGCGCCCGCCGGTTGGGTCATGGTCCCGATGTACTTCGCACGGCATGGTGCTGGCTTGGCTCGCGAAATCGGAAACGGTTCGCGTTTGAGCAGGGTTCGAGTCCCGCGGGTACGTTGAGAGGGGAGCCGATGAAAAGGAGCCCCTCTCTTCTTTTTGTCCGCGCCTTGCCGCGCCGCGCCACCATCTCGCCGCCCGGCGTGGTATCGATCTCCGATTAAAATGGAGAAACGGAGAGATGGCCGAGTGGTCGATGGCGGTGGTCTTGAAAACCACTGTACCCGGAAGGGTACCGGGGGTTCGAATCCCTCTCTCTCCGCCACCCTTCGCTCGCCTGCATCCGTGAGCGAGCTTCGGGCGGCCGGCCAGCGAGCTCACGTCACAACAGGCGAAGGGTGTCCACCGTAGCCGCGCAGCGGCGAAGGCGGACGTGATATACCACCGCCATGCGTCGCTCGGTGCTTGCTCTCGCGATCCTGCTGTCGGTGCTGCCGGGCCATGGACCCGCGGCGCAGCCGGCGCAGGCCCGCAATGTCGTCCTCATCACGCTCGACGGGCTGCGGTGGCAGGAGTTCTTCACCGGCGCCGACCGCGACTACTTCAAGAAACAGAAAGACGGAAAGCCCGGTCCGGCCGAGCTGCGGTTCTGGCGGACGGACGCCACGGAGCGGCGCAAACTCCTCATGCCGTTCGTGTGGACCACGATCGCCGCGAAAGGGCAGATCCTCGGCGACGCGTCGAAGGGCAGCAGCGTCCGGCTGACCAACGGGTTGTGGTTCTCCTATCCCGGCTACAACGAGATGCTGTCGGGCGCCGCCGACGCCCGGATCGACAGCAACGACAAGGTGCCGAACCCGAACGTGACGGTGCTCGAGTGGCTCAACGGACGCCCGGGGTTCCGGGGACGCGTGGCGGCGTTCGGATCCTGGGACGTGCTGCCGTTCATCGTGAATACCGGGCGCAGCCGGATTCCTGTCGGCAGCGGCTTCACGCCGGTGCCGGCGCCGGCGACCGAGCACGAGCGGGCGCTGAACGAGCTCGCCGACGATCTGCCGCCCTACTGGAGCTACGGGACCTTCGACGCGCCGATCGTCTACGCGGCGCTCGACGCGCTGCGCACGAAGAAGCCGCGGGTGCTCTACGTCATGCTCGGCGAAGGAGACGAGTGGGCGCACGAAGGCCGCTACGATCTCTATCTCGACGCGACCTTCCGCGCCGACCGCTTCATCAAGCGCGTCTGGGACACGCTCCAGTCGCTGCCGGAGTACCGCGGGCAGACGACGCTGATCGTGACGACGGATCACGGCCGCGGCGACACGCCGAAGGACTGGAGCGA
>Ga0134123_10000284_pt1 | contig 34954 bp, 22 predicted proteins | sample KB303_FD_96460 | JGI IMG/M metagenome (GOLD analysis project Ga0134123, IMG submission 96460) | Terrestrial soil microbial communities without Nitrogen fertilizer from Kellogg Biological Station, Michigan, USA - KB3-0-3 | ecosystem: Environmental > Terrestrial > Soil > Unclassified ...
TGATGTCACCCCCACTTTCCCGGTTTTCTGCATTGCATCACGCAGCAATGAATATGCCTTTGCGGCTGACTTATCGGGTTCGAGATAATAAGGCTGCTCATAGTAGATGCTGTCAATTTCACTTTCATCGGTGAAATTCAGAATTTCAATTGTTTTGGTTTTCATAGCATCTGCAGCTTCAAAGTCTTCCTTCTCCAGCACTACATAATTATCATCCACCTTGTATCCTTTTACAATATTTTCATACGCCACCTCCTTCCCTGTGTTTTCATTTACACGTTTAAATTTAATATTCGAAAGATCACGGCTGTCCAGCATATCCAAATCCAGTGTGCTGTCCTGAACGGCCGAAAATATTTTAACGGGAATGTTAATTAATCCGAAGCTGATGGCTCCTGTCCAAATTGATCTCATAGTATTTATTTTTTAATTTTTTCATTATCTGAAATCTTCTTTAAAATTTTATTGAGGTTAACTCCTTTACCGGTCACAGGTTTCCAGAGATCGCCTTTTTTCTCTATTCGTTTTAAAATATTTTTAATCGTAAAATCAGCAGGATTTAATTTATCATTTACTTCCTTCCATTCCAGAGGTGTTGAAACGGTGGCTCCCGGTTTCGGTCTTGCCGAATAAGGCGCTGCCAGGGTCTGCCCCCTGCTGTTCTGCAAAAAATCTATATATACTTTATGCTGACGCTTTGCAGGCATGCGCTCGATGCTTGTAATATCGGGTAACCTCACATTTACCGTATGCGCTGCCAGGTGAGCAAAGTTTTTTACCGTATCATAATCATAGCGTCCGGCAAGCGGAATATAAATATGTAAGCCGGTTGCGCCCGAAGTCTTGCAGTAACATGCGGTTTCCAATTCATCCATCAGCCGCTTAACTTCCAATGCTGTTCTCACCACTTGCTTAAAATCAATTTTCTCAGGATCTAAATCAATTACCGCCCAACCGGGATTTTCAGGATTGTTTACAGTAGAGTTCCACGGATTAATTTCAATGCAGCCCAGGTTTGCCATATAGATTAAGGTGGCTTTATCATTGCATAACAAATAATCTATGTATTCTTTATTGGATTCCGAATACACTTTTTTTGTTTTAATCCAGGCAGGGCTTTTTTCAACATCCACATCTTTCTGAAAAAAACTTGGGCCCTTTATTCCATTCGGAAACCTGTTCATGGACTGAGGACGGTCTTTTAAATACGGAAGCATAAAATCAGCAATTTCCCTGTAATAATTTACAATATCGCCTTTGGTAATATTATCATCGGGAAAATAAATTTTATCCTGGTTGGTTAAATGCAAAGTTATTTTACCAACTTTAAAATCAAAATCTTTTGAGGATTTTTTTCTTTCTTTTTCTGTTGCCGTTTGTTTCACTTCACCGGATTTTTTATCTGTTCTTAAACCTGAGTACACCGGGTGACGCATAATGTAAAACGGCATGTTTTTGAACAACAAATTCTAACGGGCCTTTTGATGAGGTCACAGTTCCGCCTGGCTCAGAAGGTGATTTAAATTCCCGTTTCTTATTATGTTTACGAAGAGACATATCAACTTTTGTATTTATCCATTTACTATTTCTCCCCCGTTGGGATGAATAATTTGCCCGGTAATATATTTTGCATCATCAGATGCAAGGAAAACAAAGGCTGGCGCCACTTCAGCCGGTTGTCCCGGACGACCCATCGGGCAATCTGTTCCATAGGTTTTAACTTTTTCGGACGGAAAACTGGAAACAACCAGGGGAGTCCAAATAGGTCCCGGAGCCACACCATTCACCCGGATTTTTTTATCAACCAGGTTTGCGGACAGGCTGCGTGTAAAAGAAACGATCGCACCTTTTGTTGCGCTGTAATCAATCAAATGCCCGCTTCCGCGATAAGCAGTAACCGAAGTTGTATTTATTATCGAACTTCCTTCTCGCATATATGGCAGGGCGGTTTTGGTAATCCAGAACATGGAAAAAATATTAGTTGAAAAAGTTTTTACCAGTTGTTCACTCGTTATATCATTCAGGCCATCAGCCGGGTAATGCACCGCTGCATTATTTACCAATACGTCAATGAATTTATATTCCTTAATAACCTTGTTGATCCCATGAACACACGGTTTTTCTTTACTGATATCACATCGCAGCAGAAGACATTTTCTCTGATATTTTTTCTCAATGATTTCACAGGTGTCTTTTGCATCTGTGCTTTCATTTAAAAAAATAATGGCAACATCCGCACCTTCTTTTGCAAATGCAATAGCCACGGCCCGTCCTATGCCGCTATCACCGCCTGTTATAACAGCAATTTTATTTATTAGTTTATTGCTGCCCGGCATTTCCGAATCAAAAACAGGAACAGGTTTCATTTTATATTCGTTACCCGGACGGTTTTGATGCTGCGAAGGAAAAACACTTTTCTTCTTATTCGATTTTTGCATTAAAAAATTCAGTTAAAAGAATTGCAACGGCTATTTTTTAAATCAATCCTGTCCCCTGCTGTAATAATTATTCTCTTCATCCTCTGAACCGGTATCTTCCCAATCGTCATCTGCATCCGCACCCGGTACATCAAGATCATCTCCTGAAAAATCAGGGCCTATTTCCAGGCCGGGCAATAATGTTTCATCATCACCTTCGTCCATGTCGCGGTCTTTTGGACCGAGTGTCTCTAAATCCCTGCCTGTAACATCCGCTTCTGTTCCGGGAATAATTTCAGGGCTTGAATCTGTGCCGCGTTCAACAGGTTTACGTTTTTTCAAGTCGCTGTTCTTACCCATTCGTGAACGGGATAAATTTTCCACATCAGTATCTATGCGTTCAGCATTTCCTTCGGGGCTCATTATATCTTCCGAGTCAGGATAATGCGGATAGCCGGTTAGAACTTCCTTCTTACCTGGTTTTGCTTTTTTTCCTTTTGTTTTCATTTTTCTAAAATTTTATTTACTGTTGAGACCTATCCTGTCACCCTCAAGTTTTTTTTTCAGTTTAGCGCAATCCGAAATATTTCCTTTTGAGTCGACACACTCACCTTCATTGAGAAATATAATTTTTCCTTTTTTGTCCACCAATTCCGCTGAAGAAGTAAGTACATTTCCCTTTCGCAGCGCCATATTATTAAATATTGTATCAGATTTCACTTCTGTGTAATAATGAATAATGTAATCACCTTCCATTACATAATAATCATGTTTTGAATTTCCTTCGTTGCCGCATGATATCTCATCCTGAGCAAAACTGCATTGCAATAGTACAAGCATTAAAAGCGTAAACAGTATCTTCATTTTGTATTGCTGTTTAATATAAAAAGGATAAAAATTTGTACCAGCCGGGGTACAAGCTATTGACTCATTCACGTATGCTGAATTTCAGCGCAGCAGGTCAATAAATCCCTGTAAAACAACGGGCTTGCCATTGTCAAGCCTGCCATTTAAAAGATACGCATAGGATCCCTCTGAAAGCTGTCTGCCGTTGGAGTAACCATTCCATCCCACATCATTTATAAAAGAAGGGTTATTGCATTGAAAAATTAATGTACCCCATCTGTCAAAAATTTTAAGATCACAAGATTTCATGCCGTGCGATGGGATGATAAGATTATCATTGATGCCGTCTCCATTCGGAGTGAATCCTGAAGGAACAAAAACAGCAGGAGCCTGGTCAATATCTAATGAAGATTCAGCGGTGTCCTTACACCCGTATTGATCTGTAACATATAAAGAAACTTCGAATGAGCCGGGTGTTTTATAAGTGTGTACGGGATCAGCATCATATGAAAGAGCGGCATCCCCGAAATCCCAGAACCAGTCAGTTACTATAGTACCGGTGTATCTGAAATCAACCGGTGCGGTAGCAAGTGGTGCCTGCGGGAAGTACGTAAACGAAGCGTCCGGTTTTACTGATTCATTCAGCATTTTTACTAATGTATCCGTGGCGCATCCTCCGTTTATATATAACGTAATTTTATAATTACCTGTTGAAGAAAATGTGTGTGATACATTTTGTGCAAGCATAGCATTATCCTGGCCTGAAAGAGTATCACCAAAATCCCAGCGCCACGCGACAGTTCCGGGATAATCAGTAATTCCGTTGAAAAATGCGGGTTCGTTAATACAAGATGTTGTAAAAGCAAAATCATTAAGCGCTTTATTTTCTCCGATTGTCAAATGCAAAGAATCTTTACAGCCGGTTGCATCTGTTGCAACTACGAGGTAAACTCCGGCACCAAGAGCTGAAGCAGTTTGAGTATATTGACAGGGATTCGTGAACCACTGATAAGTATAAGGAGAGGTGCCACCCGAAATATTCACGGAAGCCTGACCGTCATGCATGCCGCATGAAGCATTCACAAGAAAATTCTCAGCCAGTTCAGGAACCCCGGTTGCATTTATTTTGACATTTAAAAATGAAATACATCCTTCATGATCAGTTATCCTGACTGTGTAAATACCGGCAGCAAGCCCTGTAGCAGTAGGGTTATACTGTTGCGGGTTTGTGTACCATTCGTATAGGAAAGGCCCGTTTCCTGAAACATTGGTTACAGAGGCGCTTCCGTTCGGCTCATTACAGGTGGCATTCACCACATCGGAAATAAATCCATTTGGTCCGTCAAAATTGCTCACGTAAGCCACTGCATCCACTGTGCAATGATCACTGTCAGTGATCATAACCTGGTACGCACCTGCAAAAAGATTTGATGCTGCTGATGTATATTGGACAGGTTGGGTATTCCATAGATAATTATATGGTGCATGCCCTCCGGATATACTAACAGTTGCGCTTCCGTCATTCAAGGTGCAGCCGGCATCAGTTGTTATAATATTTGCAACAAGAGGAGGCGGGCCCGTAATAACTGCAGTAATAGAATCCCTGCATCCTGTTGCATCAGTTACTGTAACAGTATAACTTCCCTCTGCAAGATTTACAGCTGCAGCAGTTGTTTGCGGAGGATTTGTATTCCATAAATATGTCAACGGAGCAGTTGACTGGCCGGCTATAACTGCGGCTGTGCCATTGTGAATATTACCGCATAAAAGATTGACTGTTGTAACCGAAAGCTGCATTCCGCCTGTAGTAATTACAACGCTGGATGAACTTGTGCAACCTGATGCATCCGTAACAGTGAGTGTATACGATCCCTGTCCCAGCCCGGAGACCGAGCTTGCAGTCTGCCCGGTTGACCATAAGAAGGAAAAAGGTGCATTCCCGGTTACAGTTGCAGTTGCAGCGCCTGATGCAGAGTTATCGCATGGAATATTTGAATGCGAAATATTAATGACCGGCAATCCTGATAAAGGAATGACTGCTGTAATCGAAGCAGTGCATCCATTTGCCCCCGTTACGATAACAGTATAGCTGCCTTCGGATAATCCGGAGGCTGTCGCAGTTGTTTGCACCGGATTAGTATTCCATACAAAGGTAAAAGGCTGCACCCCTCCGCTTACTGTAACTGTTGCAGATCCATTGTTCAAAGCACCACATAATTCCGGTGTAATGGAAACCGCGAGATGCGGAATTCCAACAGAAGTTATTACTGCATTTGCTTGGCCGGTGCATTCGTTAGCATCTGTCACTACAAAGGTGTACAAACCGGGCGATAGGTTACTTGCTGTAAGACTTTGCTGCGGTGGATTGCTATTCCAACTGTAATTGTAAGGAGGCGTACCTCCGCTAACTACAGCAGCCGCAGTGCCGTCATTGTTGTTGCAATTAGCATTAGTTGCAGAAGTGATGGTTGCAACAGGTGAGGTATAAAGAATTTGAAAATCTATTGCAGAATTGTTGGGAATAAAATTATCACAGAAATCGCTTAAAGTATTACCATCGCTTCCATTCTTTATATGCAATGTATAATTTCCGGGAACTGTAATAGGGTTGGTAAAATAAACTTTAATGCCGGGAGTGAGTAATGTCATATTGTTTGAAAGCGGTCCTGCGGAAGAAACAGAAACACCGGAAGGACCTGTTACTTTAAAATCACTGCCATTAGCAGCAATGGTTGCACATTTAATACTTTCACTGAAATATACATAAGCCATTGACGGACCGCAGGAAGTGATATTTGTAGTAGTAAGCTCCGGAGGTTCAGTATCATATATAGTTGCAGTCCCGCTGAAGGTAAGTGTATATCCTGAATTTGTTGCAGTAAAATTATTTACCATCAGCAGATACTTTTCGTTTTGAAGAACTGTGATGGGTGCACATTGGTTGAGCCCGTTAGATGAAACACTGATCCCTGTTGAACTTTGTGCTAAGCCTGTGCTTCCGGCAGCAGATGAATAATTGCAGCGTAAAGGCGAAACCGTTCCATTCACAATATCAGAACAGTTTCCGTTGAATTTATATAAAACAAAATCATAATCGTCCTGGGTATTTAAAGGGTCTATTTGAAATAATAATGTGCCGGGATCCTGAATTGAAAACATATACCAGGTTGAATTGGTTTCTCCATTGCCCAGGCAGGTTGCTCCCGCAGCTATTTCCTGGATATTTCCAAAACCTGCACTGGAAGTTGTTTGTACATACGTATTAGTGCACACTGAAATTGCATTGATACAATCCTGGTGAGACTGGGCTTTGAGAGTTCCCGTTTGAATGCAAACAGACAGAAAAAAGAAAACCGTCTTGTACTGATAAACAGCTCCGTAAAAATTTTGTTTCATTTAATTTTTTTTCCTGTTGAAAATTGTAATATAAAAAAACAGGCCATTGCCTTGCCGGGCTTGGGTTTGAGCAAAAAAGAGAATTTAATTTCTCAGCTCAATGGCATAAAAAGAAAATAAAATTCCATAATCAAAATCATAAATTGAGAGAGAGAATTTATTTTATGACAGGCAAAATATGAAGAGATTATTGCTTTGTGGATTTTTTTCATCATATTAATGAAGTCAGCGAAGAATCATTTGAAAGCTTAATTCTTTTCCATCTGCCGCAACTGCACCACAAACCAGCTCCGTGTAAGAAGAATAATTATTACCAGGAAAATAAAAAAACTATAAGCAGTAAATATACAAGCGGAATAAATTTCAAAAAGAATGTAATCATTAAATCAGCAGTCCGCAGATAATGTTTTTGTTTCCGCTTTCCTTTTTTGACACCCTCTCAAAAGGCGGAACAATCACGAGGCCTTTGCAAGATATGTTCCGGGGAGCCTATTTCGGCATTTTCACTGAGCGGTTTGGAATAAACCGGATGTTTAATTGCATGGAGAAAAAATAATTCAATAGAGTAAGGCAGCAATTAAAAAAACAAGCTCCCGTTTAACCAGGAGCTTGTTTTCATTTAAGCGGACCGGACGGGGCTCGAACCCGCGACCCCATGCGTGACAGGCATGTATTCTAACCAAGCTGAACTACCGGTCCATTTTTTTCAAGCGGCAAAAATAGATATTTTTTTCAATAGGTGCTAACCGGTTTTAACTGAAAAATAAAACCCGTTTCAAATCTTACCTCATGCGTTCTCTCTTAATGAGATAGGGCAACAAAACCTGCTTGTACCCGAGATTAATATCGGCTTCAATAAAATCAATGCGGTATTGGGCGCATTTAAGCATCAATTCTTTTTTATAATCGGCCATTGCTTTGATATAAATGTTTTTTACTTCGTTGGAATGCACTTTCACCTGCTCCCCCGTTTCAATGTCAATAAACTGGTAAGGGCGGTTTTGAAATTCGAAATCTATTTCCTTGCTTTTATCCGTTACGTGAAAAAGGATGACCTCATGCTTTGCATATTTTAAATGCTGCAATGCATTGAATAATTCTTTTGAATCATCTCCTGCATTTTCAAGCATGTCGCTGAAGACAATAACCAGCGAACGTTTGTGAATATTTTCTGCAATTTCATGCAATGCAGAAGCCGCAGACGTTTTTCTCTTTACGTTTTCTGAAGAAGATAGAATTTCTTCCAGCTTATGATAAAGCAGCTTATGGTGAACGGTGCTTGATTTTGCCGGTGTATGGGCTTCTATTTTATCAGAAAAAACACTTAAGCCGACTGCATCCCGCTGCAATTTTAAAAGATTCATGACAGCAGCACAGCAATAAATTGAAAAGGTAACTTTATTCTGAAAGTCGGGTTTTTTCTTGTCGGCTTCAGGATAATGCATAGAGGATGAATTATCAAGAACCAATTGACATCGCAGATTGGTTTCTTCCTCGTATTTCTTAACGAACAATTTGTCAGTCCTGCCGTAAAGTTTCCAATCAATATGGCGGGTGGGCTCACCGGTATTATACAAACGATGCTCTGCAAACTCTACTGAAAATCCATGGAAGGGACTTTTATGCAAGCCTGTAATAAAACCTTCCACCACCTGCTTTGCAAGCAGTTCCAAGTGGCCGAGCGCCTGAATGTCGTGCTGGTTTATCAAAAGATTATTCTTTACAGGATACTCACTTGGAGTAAATCAACTCAGAATGGCAAAAAGAATCAGGCAAGCTGGGCATCCAGCTTTTTTGCTAAAATAGATTTTGGGACAGCGCCTATCTGCTTGTCTACAATCTGGCCATTCTTAAAAAATAAAAGAGCCGGAATATTGCGGATGCCATAGTTCATGGAAATATTGGGGTTGTTGTCAACATCCACCTTGCCCACAACTGCTTTACCTTCATAATCTTTTGCCAATTCTTCAACTATCGGGCCCACCATCCGGCAGGGACCGCACCACTCTGCCCAGAAATCAACCAATACCGGTTTGTCTGATTTTAATACAAGCTCATCAAAATTTGAATCATTAAATGTTATTGCCATAATCTTTTGTTTTTACTATTTTATAAGTGAACCTTGTTTTGTCAAGTATTATACCAATTGGATTTACCTGACATTTGTTCCATGCAAAATTAACGAATTAAATCCGCTATTTTTTGATGGTAAGGACAAAATTAAATTTTCGTTTCATTTACCAGGTTTAATTTTTTTTTCATAAAATTTTTGAGAGCAGCTTTTAATAATTTATGGAAAGCTGAATTTTTGAAACAACAAGGGTGCTTTTTCCGTATTCAGTTTGAATTCTAATACAAAACACTTTCTGCATGAAATTTATCACAAAAATTTTTATTGCTTTAACAATAGTAATTTACTTCTTTAAGGTACAGGCTCAAACCGCCTCAGCTACATGGGCATTATCCTCAAATGCCACCGGATCAGTCTCAGGAAATGTCTCAGCAAGTAATCAGACGGGCGGCACGGGAATCGGGGCAATGACCTATGGGGCAGCTAATGGAGTTACTTCTCTTAATTGGGGCTCTTTAAGCCAGAATGCGAATGATTATTACCAATTCACAATTTCTCCGGCTTCAGGAAACGGCTTCAGGATAACTTCTGTCAGCACAACAAACAATACAAGTTCCGGTGGTGTCACCAATGTACTCTTAGAATATTCGTTCAGTTCATCTTTTACATCCCCGGTAACTATTGGAAATCCGGCAACATCCGGAACTTCTGCCTTTAATTCTCTTTCAATAGATGTGGCTAATGGCCAGGCTATTTATTTTAGGATGTTTGCCTGGGGTGCATCAAACGAAACAAACAAAACCTTCTCATGCAAGAATTTTATTATTTCGGGTACCACTTTAACCTGCCCTTCTTTACCCGCTGCAGGAAGTAATAGTCCCGTCTGTGCGGGTTCAGCCATTAATCTTACTTCCTCTGCTACCGGGGCATCTTTAACTTATTCCTGGTCGGGTCCTAACGGTTTCTCCTCCTCATCACAAAATCCGGTCATTTCATCTGCAACAATCGCTGCATCCGGAACCTATACAATTACTATTTCAAACATATGCGGTGGGGTTTCATCTGCAACAACTTTAGCAATTAATACAGCCCCTTCTATTACAACTCAACCCATTGGTCAGACAATTTGTTCCGGTGATTTGATTTCAACTTCTGTTGCTGCAAGCGGAACAAATTTAACTTATCAATGGAGAAAAGGGACAACTAATTTATTAAACGGAGGAAATATTTCAGGGGCCACCACAGCAACTCTTACCATAAATCCTGTCATGGCAAGTGATAATGCTTCTGATTATAATGTTTCAGTGAGCGGAGCATGTGCTCCTTCTGTTACTTCCAATAATGTTATCATATCTGTGGTGAATAACCCTGCTGGTGCCAATACGGGGTCTGATCAAAATATCTGCGGAACTTCAACAACTTTGGCAGGGAATACTCCTGCAGGTGGCACTGGTGCATGGAGCATTATCAGCGGAACTGGCGGAATAATTAATTCATCCGCGAATGCAACATCAACTTTTACCGGAACAGCAGGAAATTCTTATACCCTGAGATGGACAATCAGCAACAGTCCATGTATTGCATCAACGGATGATGTGGTGATACATTTACATCCGGTTCCTTCAGCAACAGCATCCGCAGTTTCAAATGCAATTTGTACAGCACACAACGGTGCAGCAACAGTTTCAACAAGCAGCGGGACATCACCATTTTCATATGCATGGTCAAATGCCTCTTCAACTCAAAATATCTCAGGGCTTGCAGAAGGAAATTATTCGGTTACGGTAACTGATGCCAATGGTTGTATTACTTCAACCGCTGTTTCTATTGGTAAAAATACTCCGTCTATTATGTCTTCCACTTCTTCCACCAATGCAACTTGCAGCGGTAATAACGGAAGTGTATCAGTCAATGCTGCCGGAGGTACAGCGCCTTACTCCTGGTTATGGTCCAATGGTTCAACATTACAGGATGTCTCAGGCCTGTCTGCGGGAAACTATACCGTCTCCATTACGGATGCTAACGGATGTAATACAACGAATGATGTTTCTATCAGCAATAGTTCCACCGGAGTTACCGTATCATTGTCATCCGTTGATGCAAAGTGTAATGAAAGCAATGGTTCCGTAACAAGTTCTGTTAACAATGGAACAGGGCCTTTTAATTATGCATGGTCGAATGGGGCAACCACTCAAAATATTTCACAATTAGGTGCCGGAACATATTCAGTAACGATCAGCGATGCCAACGGTTGTAATACAACAGCATCTGCAACAATTATTAATTCTTCCGCTACAGTTTCTGCCTCAATTTCGGCTTCACCATTTGTATGTACAGGAAGCAATAATGGAACGGCAACAATTACGGTGAATGCCGGAACGCCTCCTTTTACCTATAACTGGTCAAACGGGGCTACTTCCGAAACTGCCACTGACCTGGCTTCGGGAAACTATTCCGTGATTGTTACAGATGCGAATGGATGCAGCATTTCCCAAAGTGTAATCATCGCCTCAAAATCTGCCCCGGTGCAACCCGATCCTATTACTTCGACCGGTGCAACTCAGATCGTATGCCCACCTGTAAACGGTGTTGTTCTTCAGACTAACAACGATCCAAATGCAACAAGCTACAGTTGGAGCACTGAATCATCCGGAATTACAATGGCAACTCCATCAGCCACCAATATCCAGGCAATTAATATCGGAACCACCGGAAGCTCAACTTATACAGTCAGAGTGACGGCTTCAAACGAATGCGGAGCTTCGCCTTATAAGGCTATTCTGTTCAGAAGAGCTGTCAGTGTTCCGGAGATTTCAGGCCCTGCAAATGTGTGTGCAAATTCAACGCAAAATTATTCCTGCAACGTTGTTGGTGCAACTTCTTACCGATGGTCAGGCACAACGGGAATGCTTATTAACGGAAGCGCTGCTCCTTATAACAGTACGGATACATTTGTTACTGTTACATATACTTCCGCTTTTACTACCGGTATTTTATCAGTATCGGGAAGCCTTGGATGCTTTACCAGCGCCAACAGAACATTAACGGTGACTAAAAATGCTCCTGCATTATCTTCCATCAGCGGAAGTCCTGCAGCGTGTCCCCAATCATCACAGGTTTATAGTGTTCCTCCTGTGGCAGCAAATGTTACTTATATATGGACACTTCCTGCTTACGCAACCGGCAGCTCTTCTTCCAATTCTATAAATGTAAACTTTGGAAATTACACAGCAACTGGAAATATATGTCTAAAGGCCGTAAACAGCTGCGGGATACAGTCAAATACTCAATGCAAATCATTGACGGCTGGCATGCCGGCAGTTCCCGGAACTATAACCGGTCCGGCAACACAGGTGTGCGGAACTAAAACATATTCTGTAACGGCAATAAGTGGTATTACTTATAACTGGACCGCTCCTCCAAATGCGTCCATTGAAAGCGGCCAGGGAACAAACAGCATAGCTGTCAATTTCAGCAACGGGTTTACTACAGGCGTTATTTCGGTTACCGCCACAAATTTGTGCGGTACAAGCGCTGCACGGACGCTTGCAGTAAGCTCTGCAGTTGCAGCTCCTGGAGCCATTACCGGTCAGTCGGCTCTTGTTTGCGCGGGAGAGGTAGTAACATATTCCATACCGGCAGTAAGCGGTATCAGTTTCAACTGGACGGCACCCGTCAACGCTTCGGTTACTAACGGACAAGGAACTAACACCGTAACCGTCAGTTATAGCAGCGGATTTACGACAGGCAATCTTTCCGTCACAGCAACTAACGGATGTGCTGTCAGTGCAGCACGAACATTAGTAATAACTTCACTGCCATCCACACCGGGAACTATTACGGGACCCGCCACACAAGTCTGTGCCGGAACAAGTAAATCGTATTCTATTCCTGCAATAAACGGTGTGACTTTTAACTGGACATCGCCTGCGAATGCAGTTATTTCAGGCGGGCAGGGAACCAACAATATTACAGTTGGTTTTAATAATTCATTCGTCTCGGGAATGCTCTCTGTTGTTTCAGTCGGGCCATGCGGTTCGAGCGCAGCAAAAACACTTGCAATTTCTTCCGTGCCGGCCGCACCGGCCAGCATCACGGGGACAGTGAATAATAATTGCGGTGTTACCTCTTTATTTACAACAAGGAAAGTAACAAATGTAACCGCTTATAGCTGGAGTACAAATGTTGCAGGTGCGATTGTTACTTCTGAGCCTGTACCGGGTGATACAATTGCAAGAATAACTTTTCCAACCTTTACCACAGGTACAGTAAGCGTGGGATCTGTGAATACCTGCGGAACAGGCCCTTTGAAAACATTAACCATCTCAGGCGCACCATCCACTCCCGGTACAATTATGACAAATCCGTCACCGGTTTGTGCAAACTCTGAAGTTCAATTTACAAGCGATGTAAATGCATTGGGAACAGGTTGTACTTATCTCTGGACGTATCCGGCATCTGCCACTTACGTTTCCGGGCAGGGGACTTCAAACCTCATGCTTAATTGGGGAAGTGCGAATGGAACCGTCACTTTAAAAGCCACCAGCAGTTGCGGAAATTCAACACGTTCTTATAATGTAGTGATCGGTTGCAGCAGGTTAACAGGAAACAATGGGCAAAATTCAAATGAGCTAAAAGGAGCCTCTCACAATACCGAACTGAAGGATAACAGTTCACTCAACCTCCAGGCTTATCCTGATGCAGACCAAAAAACCGTAACGTTCACTTTTAATTCGGCAGAAGAAGGCATTTACACGTATAGTTTGCTTGATGAATCAAACCGTGAAGTCCTGACCGGAATCATAGAAGCGCAGAATGGCGTCAATATGCAGGACCTGGATGTGGCAGCGTTGCCGGCAAATATGGTTTACAGGCTGAAGCTCAGTGACGGAAAAATATCAACACATATAAACATAACAATGAAATAACAGGTTTATCATCCGAACTGTTATACTCAAATCTAATAATTCAAATCTTTAACATGGCAAAATTAAGAATGAAAATGAGAGCGCAGCAAAAAACGACTGTAAGTTTCAAAGCAAGGCTCGTGATAGGCGCTTCATGTTTTTTATTAATTGCTGCCGGGATTTTTATTTCTCTGAACATAGGCAATATGCACGAAACAATGGCAGCCGTTTCAGGAGATTACCGCAGCCAGGCAAACGGAAACTGGGAAGATGCTTATGTATGGGAAATGTATGACGGAAAAAAATGGCAGCCCGCAGAGACCGCACCGGTAAACACTGAAAAAAGAATTTTTATAAAGAGCGGCACTATAGTAAAAGTCAACAGCGAGACAACTGTTTCCGAAATGATCATCGAGAAAGATGGGAACCTTCAGATAAATCATCCATCGTTCCACATTAGAAAACAGGGATCTTCGGGGGAAATGACCATCTATGGAGTGTTAGATGCCGGCACGTCAGTCATTGACGGAGACGGTGCTTTCAGTCTCAAAGACAATGCAGAAATAATAGTCGGCTCACCGGAGGGGATAAGCAAATCCAATTCAGGAAATGTGCAGGTGGCCGGAACGCGCTACTATAGCAGTATTGCACATTATACTTTCAGGTCAGGTGTTCTGCAAAAAGTTGGAAAAGGACTGCCTTACAGTGTTTCGGCTCTCACTGTTGATAATCCGGCCGGGGTGAGTATTGAAAGCAATTTGTTTGTTACGTCATTGCTGCAGTTGAAAAATGGTGTTTTAAATACAGGTTCAGACACGCTTATCCTGGGAACGGGAAAGGCTTCTGACGTTACCGTTACAAGGGAGCATGGAGGTATTTCGGGGAATTTAAAGCGCTGGCTGAATAAAAAAAACATGAAGGATGCTTTATTTCCTTTGATGGAAGGTGCTAACTACAATGCCATTTTCATGACTGTAAACCAGGCAGATTATTCTTCAGGGGCATTTGCATTCAGCTTTGTTCCCGAAAAAATAAAAAAGAATGATCATCCTTCCAATGCCAATACACGCATCATCGCCATTGGCGAATCGGGTTACTATAAAGTAACAGCCTCCGATGGTTTTGAAAACGGGCTTTACAAGCTTGTTGCTTCCATAGCTGTTTCAAAAAATGAAAATAAAAGCTATTGGATAATGAGTGCGAAACCCGTTGATGATGAAAAAAAGAAAGAACAGCCAATTGATGAAACCAATGCTGAAATGATCAGTAACATAACGGTTGCGCCTAATCCCTTCAGAGAAAAATTCATTGTAAAATTTGATTTAGTGCAGGAAGCAGAGGTTGAAATCAACCTGCTTAATGCTAAAGGCCAGGTGGTGGTTAAGGACAGGGTGAACGGAAAAGAAGCCGGTAACAGCTACGAATATTTTGACCAGAAAAATTTGCCACCGGGTAATTATATTTTACGGATTATCACGGGCGGTACAGTGGAAACATTAAAGGTGATAAAACAATAAAGAGCTTTTGCCTGTCCACTTTGAAAATGCAACAACCTCCCCGTAAAATGGGAGGTTTTGTTTTTAACAGATGCTTGTTAGGTACCCGGTTGTTTCTTTTAAGCGAAAGTAATTTTTCTTCCCCAATTCAAAAAAAATAAAACGTCAGCCTTTTTTCGCTATTGTGCGTGAGGTAACAGTTTTAAACAATATATAAAAATCATACTAAAGTATAATGGCATTTGGTCATTTTAAAAGTAGATTTGCTATGTCTTTTTTTAAAAAAATCATCATGAAAACAAAATACTGCCTCTCAATCATTCTGCTTAACCTGTTTTATTCAGTTTACGAAAAAGCATTTGCACAAGCTCCCGCCTGGGAGTGGGCCAGAAGCCCTGTCGTTAGCGGTGATATTCAATCACACGCAGTGGCTGCTGATGGCTATGGAAATGTTTATAGCACAGGATGGTACTATAACACTGACGTAACCTTTGGTTCGGTCACATTAAATTACTCGGATGACGGAGATATTTTTGTGGTGAAATATGATGCTGCCGGAAATGTTGTGTGGGCGAATGGTGCTGGAGGCACTGGCTTTGATGAGCCGCGTTCGGTTGCTGTGGATGCTTCGGGAAGCGTGTATGTGGCAGGCATATTTGATGGTCCTGCTCTTACTTTTGGTTCCACTACACTGGTTAATGCTGACAGTACAACCATTGACATCTTCATTGTCAAATACGATTCAACGGGCAATGTGCTGTGGGCAAAAAGTGCAGGCGGAGTGGAGCGGGAGTTTGCAGAATCAGTTTCAATTGACTTTGCCGGCAATGTATATGTATCAGGTTCTTTTGAAGGCGATTCACTGAGTTTTGATGGTGTTGTTATCACAAACGTCAATCCGGCTACCGAAGATATTTTTGTGGTAAAGTATGATTCGGACGGAAATGCGCTGTGGGCAAAAAGCGGTAACGGAAATGATTTGGACTGGTCAACCTGCGTAACCACTGACCCTTTCGGAAATGTTTTTATTGCGGGTCCGTTTTACAGTGATACGCTCGTATTCGATGGCGTTCAGCTGGTGAATCCGTTTTCATCGACTGCCTTTGAAGAAATATTTATCGTAAAGTATGATTCGTCCGGAAATGTTGTATGGGTTAAAGAAGCCATCGGCAACGGATATTTTAATGAACCCTACTCTTTGGCTTCCGATGCATTCGGAAATGTTTTTGTTGCGGGTGTTGCCAATAGTGACACCGTTACTTTTGATGGCATTATTCTGACTAATCCGCTTGCCGGTTACAATGATATGATTCTTGCCAAATATGATTCAGCCGGAAATGTGCTGTGGGCCAAAAAAACCGGGGGGTATGGCAGCGATTACGGGTATGCAGTTACAGCAGACGCTTCAGGAAATGCATACGTAGCCGGTTACTTTGACAGTGATACCATCTATTTTGATGCGGTGACTTCTGTAGTCATCAACCCTGTTACTTACAGCGATTTGTTTTTAGTAAAATATGATGCGGGTGGCAATGTTGCGTGGGCGAAAAGTACAGGAGGAATTTATCAGCCGTCATCATGGGGATACGCACAGCAGGGAATTGCTTCCGGTGGTGCAGGAGATATTTATACGGTCGGCAGTTTTAATTTTGATACCCTTGCATTCGATTCCGATACATTGCTCCTTGGCGGTTCTTTCTCCAATGTATTTCTTGCCAAACTGAATGATGCCGGTGCATGCGCAGCAACATTCACATTATTTCCTGACTCCGCAACGCAGCATCTTTACTGGGCATTGAACCAGGCAACAGGCGTTGCCCCGGTTTCATATCTCTGGAATTGGGGAGATGGCAGCACTGATACGATTCCATATCCAAGCCATACGTATGCCGTTGGCGGCTTCTATACAATATGTTTAACCATTACGGATTCTGCAGGATGCACACATTCCGTTTGTCACACTTCCCAGTTGCAGCGTAACGCATATTCATCTGAGACTGCAAATACAATGGTGCAGGTAAATGTAGTTGCTTCCCTGTCTATTGGCTTTGAAGAAAATCAGGTGCCGCCTGGTATTTCGGTTTATCCCAACCCGGCCGCCAGTCATTTCACAATCGCCCTCCAGGGCATCCAGAAAAAAGTTGAGTTAACCATCACCAGCATGACCGGAAAAATAATTTATTCAACCGCTGTATCAGAAATTCAAAAGATGGAAGTGAACGTAAAAGATTTTGCAGAGGGAGTTTATATCATGCAAATTCAAACAGCAGGTTTTATAAAAACGACAAAGCTCGTTATTGTAAAATAAAGTCAGCGTGTGATTTTCGAGAGGTGTGTGTCCGCATACACGATTTTATTTTAAACAGTAATTCTCTTGCGTCCTCACATGGCCGCATAACCTGTTATAATGCCACTGCAAGAAAAAGCATGATGCAATAAAATCCCTTTCAACAATGAGAGGGATTTTTTTTATTAAATTGTATCAGTTATTTTCCTACCTTTCGGGAAAACAAAAATTAACTCATGTCAAAACATTTCCTCCTTATTTTAATTTTTTTCAGCTTCAGCTTTGTTAAGAATACGAACGCCCAAATTAGCGGCTGCACCGATCCGCAGGCAAGTAATTATAATCCTTCCGCCACAGTGAATGACGGTTCGTGCACCTATGCAGTTACAAACCTTTCACTGACGGAAAAAACTCCGTTGAGCACTCCCCTGCTCGATGAAGATTCGGGAATTGAATTTGTGGATGGCAAACTGTGGACACACAATGACTCAGGAAACAGCAATGATATTTTCAGGATTGATACGGCTACGAATACAGTTTTTCAGACAGTAAACGTCAGCAATGCAACCAATACCGATTGGGAAGATATGACTTCAAGCAAAGATTATTTATTTGTAGGCGACATGGGAAACAATAATGGAAACCGTCAGAATTTAAAAATTTACCGCATTGATAAAAATGATCTGACCAGCGCGGCAACTTCAGTAACTGCTGACATAATTAATTTTTCCTACTCTGACCAGGCTTCTTTTCCTTCGCTTCCAAACAATAATAACTTTGATTGTGAATCTATTATTTTCTTTAATGATTCCATTCATCTTTTCAGCAAAAACTGGGTGGATAAGCAAACTAAACATTATGTACTGCCTAACATTCCGGGAACACATGTGGCTCAATTACGTGAAACGCTGAACGCGGGTTACCTCGTTACAAGCGCTTCCGTTCAGAAAGGCGGAGTGATTGCTTTGTTAGGTTATGATAATGGCGGAGTGGCTCCTATTTATATATATATGTTATATGATTATAAAAATAATTTGTTCTTCAATGGAAACAAAAGAAGGTTCAACGTTGCGAATGCTTTGTCACACGGACAAACGGAAGGTATAGAATTTTTCAGTGGAGCCTATGGCTATATTTCCAATGAACGATTTAACAATATTGTAAATATTCCTCCGAAACTTAAAACATTTAACCTTGCTCCTTATCTGCCGAATGCATTTGTATATCCCAAACCGGATGCAGCATTTGTTTCAAGTGTTACTTCTGTTTGTAAAAATGCAACAGTTGCTTTTACAGACCAGAGTGATAATGACCCGACATCATGGCAATGGAGTTTTCCCAATGGAACACCTTCCACTTCAACCTTGCAAAACCCGGTAATTCAATATAACACTGTTGGAACTTATTCTGTTACCTTGATTGTGGGAAACGCCACAGGGCTTGATACAATTGTCAAAACAAATTATATTACCGTAAATACGCTGCCGTCTGCCGGTATAACAGCAGGAGGGCCGCTTAATTTTTGCACAGGAGGATCGGTTTTGCTTTCTGCAAATACAGGAACAGGTTTAACGTATCAATGGAAAAAAGGAGCAAATGTTTTAGCAGGCGCTGTTTCCTCAACCTATAGTGCAACAAGCACGGGAAACTATAAAGTTATAGTTACAAATCAATCCGGGTGCACAAGAACTTCAAATGTTCTTTCAGTGACCGGACCGCCATCCGTTTCTATCACAACAGCCGGTTCGCTTGATCTTTGTCCAGGTGACAGTGTACAATTCCAGGTTCCCTTTGCATCAGGAAATCTTTATCAATGGAAAAAGAATAATGTAAACATTCCGGGAGCCACATTGAACAGTTATGTTGCCTACACAGCAGGAGTTTATAAAGTAAACGTTACCAATTCATTTGGCTGTTCAAAATTATCAGGTAAGAAAACAGTGACAACAAATTGCAGGGTGGTTGCTGATGCATTTAATAATTTTGAAACAATTAATATCTATCCGAATCCCGCCTCCGGATTTTTTACAGTTAATCTGAATCATAACAACTCCTACAGAATTATGCTTTTTGATTTATCCGGAAAAGAATTGGAAAGCCACGCTGTTTCAAATACCGGGAATTTTGAATTTGGAGAAAACCTTCTACCGGGATTTTATCTGTGTCATATTTATTTTGAAAACGAAAGCAAAATATTTAAGGTGGTGAAGTCGGGTAATTAAATTAAAACAGACTTTACTTTCCATTTCGAGTTGAAATAAACGGGATTAGCCAAAATTAGTTTTCCCGATCCGGTTTTTTTTGATATATTTCGAAAAATTAAATGCTTATTTTTATGTACAAACCCTTACTCATTATTTTATCCTGTTCATTCATTTACTCAATTAACAGCGGTTATGCACAGGTGAGCGGCTGCACCGACCCGCTGTCAAATAACTACAATCCTTCTGCAACAATAAATGACGGTTCATGCACTTATAATGCCACCTCCCTGACATTAACTGAAAAAACTCCGCTCAGCACTCCCCTGCTTGACGAAACTTCGGGATTAGAATTTCTGGATGGTAAATTATGGACGTTTAATGATTCGGGCAACCCCAATGATATTTACAGGGTGGATACTGCTTCGAATACTGTTTTTCAAACGGTGGACATCAGCAATTCAACCAATGTGGATTGGGAAGACATGACTTCAAATAATAATTATTTGTTTATCGGGGATTTCGGAAACAATAATGGAAACAGGCAGAATTTAAAAATTTACCGTATTGATAAAAATAACCTCACACCCGGTGCCACCTCGGTTACCGCTGATATAATTAACTTTTCATATTCCGACCAGGCTTCTTTTCCTTCGCTTCCGAATAATAATAATTATGATTGTGAGTCTATGATTTTTTTTAATGACTCGATTCATCTTTTTAGCAAGGATTGGGTGGACAAACAATCCAGGCATTATGTGCTTCCCAATACACCGGGAACACATGTAGCACAATACCGTGAAACGTTGAATGCAGGATTCCTTGTTACAAGCGCCACCATCCAGGATTTCGGAGTGATTGCTTTGCTCGGATATGATAACAGTGCATCAAAACCGATTTCCATGTGGATGCTATATGATTATAAAAACAATTTATTTTTTAATGGTAACAAAAGAAAATTCGATATTTCAACGGAGTTGGTTTACGGGCAAACAGAAGGTGTGGAATTTTTAAAAGGCGCTTACGGCTACATTTCCAATGAACGTTTTACCAGCGGGGCAACTGTTGCACCTAAGCTGAGAACTTTTAATCTCGCTGCTTACCTGCCAGCTGCTTATTTATATGCAAAGCCGGATGCCAACTTTACAGAGAACGTCACAACCATTTGCAAGAACGCATTTATAAATTTCACAGACCAGAGTATTAATACACCGGTTTCATGGCAATGGAGCTTTCCGGGAGGAACTCCGGCAACATCAACTTTACAAAATCCGCAAATTCAATACCTGGCTGCCGGAACTTATTCTGTAACGCTTATTGCAGGAAATGGTGCGGGTTATGATACGATTGTCAAAACAAATTATATCACAGTAAATGCATTACCAACAGCAACTGCAGGTGGACCAAATACGGTTTGTGAGTCAGCATCACCGGGAGCAATTACTTTAAACGGGGCAAGTGTTGGTGGCAGTGCAACTACAGGAGCGTGGTCAATTACATCAGGAGGTGGAACACTTAGTACTTTATTACAAACAGCGGCCCCGGAAACAGTAACCTATACTCCGGCAGCAAACTTCAGTGGTACAGCAACATTACTTTTGACCTCTGATGCAGGAACAGGATGCAGCGCAGCAACAGCAATAAGAACTATTACAGTAAATGCATTACCATCAGCAACAGCAGGAGGCCCAAATAGTGTTTGTAAATCAGCAACACCGGTTGCAATTACTCTAAGTGGGGCAAGTGTCGGGGGAAGTGCAACGACAGGAGCGTGGTCAATTACATCAGGAGGTGGAACACTTAGTACTTTATTACAAACAGCAACACCCGCAGCAGTAACCTATACACCGGCAGCAAACTTTAGCGGAACCGTAACATTACTTCTAACCTCTGATGCAGGAACAGGATGCAGCGCAGCAACAGCAACAAGAACCATTACAATAAATGCATTGCCAACAGCAAGCATAACTGCCGGAGGCCCGCTTAATTTTTGTACGGGAGGATCTGTTTTGCTTTCTGCAAATGCAGGAACAGGTTTAATATATCAATGGAAAAAAGGATCAAATGTTTTAGCAGGCGCTACTTCATCAACTTATAGTGCAACAAGCACAGGAAACTATAAAGTTATAGTTACAAATCAATCCGGGTGTACAAGGACTTCAAACGTTCTTTCTGTCACAGGCCCTCCGGGCGTTGGAATTACTGCAATTGGTGAACTTGATCTTTGCCCGGGCGACAGTGTAACGTTCCAGGTTCCCTTTGCAACAGGCAATCTTTATCAATGGAAAAAGAACAATGTAAATATTTCAGGTGCTACATTGAATAGCTATGTGACTTACACCGAAGGAAATTATAAAGTAAATGTTACTAATTCATTTGGCTGTTCAAAATTATCCGGAAAGAAAACTGTAACCACTAATTGCAGAATGGTTGCTGATGCATTTAACAATTCTGATGAGATTAAAATATATCCAAATCCTGCTTCTGAATATTTCAATATTGTTTTGAATAAAAATAGTTTTTATGAAATAACTATTTATGACATGTCGGGAAAGAAAATGGAAAATAGTTCAGTCACAAATACCGGAAATTTTATAATTGGAGAAAATCTTGAACCGGGATTTTATCTATGCGAAATTATTTCTGAAAACAGGAGAGAGCTATTTAAAATTATAAAAGCAGGAGAATAAATTTAATTTATTTTATAATCTATTCCATCCGTATTTTCAAGCGTATCGAATAACTGCTTATCAAAATTTATTCTTATTTTTTTTGAATTTCCCTCTACAGTACTTTTTGAATCATCATCCCGCAAAGCAATCTTGACAGGAATTTTTCCGGGGTGTGAATTTACCATATCAAGAATTTTTTGAAGCCACATTTCATTTATATCATCCGTCCGGGTAATTAACGTTACGCTCTTTGCCATTTCATTCCCCACTTCAGAAAGTAGTTTTATTTCCTGTATCTGTAATTCATACTGGTCGGTGGAACCATAACGTAATTGCGCAACTGCCTTAATGAAGAGGAACATATTTTCCTTTAAATATTTTTCATACTCCACATATTTCTTCTCATGAAATAAAGCAATGTCCATTGACCCTGTTAAATCTTCAATAATAAATGTTCCGAAACGTTTTCCTGTTTTACTTACGCGATGATTTGCCTGTGTAATTATTCCTGCAAAAGAAAAATCTCTTTTTCTCCCACTCCATTTTTTCAGGTTATCCTGGTCTTTCAGATTTTTAATTTGCTCGGTGCAAAAACATTTTATTTCATATTTAAATAAATCCAAAGGATGCCCCGAAATATAGAAACCTATCACATCTTTTTCATGATGCAATTTCACAAGCGAGTCCCATGGTTCGACCACAGGCAATTTTGGCTCGGGAATTTTTTCATCCACATGATCTCCGAACAAAGACTGCTGGTTCCTGTTTTCCGCATCCTGGAATGAATTCGCAAAACGCACTGCCTTATCCAATCCTGTTCCGTTATCTTTTGCATCGAGAGCGAGATATTGTGCGCGGTGAACATCTTTGAAACAATCAAATGCTCCGGCTTTCACAAGGCTCTCTAAAGATTTTTTATTTACAGAGCGCATGTTTACACGCTTCAGCAAATCAAAAATACTTGTGAAAGGCCCGTTTGCATCCCGGTCTGCTATGATTGCAACTGCTGCTGCTTCTCCTACTCCTTTCACTGCACCCATTCCAAAACGGATTTCTCCTTTATCATTCACAGCAAAATTGAAATAGCTTTCATTGATGTCAGGACCTAAAACAGGCAGGTTCATCCTGCGGCATTCTTCCATGAAAAAAGTGATCTTGTCAATGTTACTTAAATTATGAGTCAGAACGGCCGCCATATATTCTGCCGGGTAATGCGCTTTGAGGTATGCAGTTTGAAATGCAACATACGCGTAGCATGTAGAATGCGATTTATTAAATGCATACTGTGCAAAAGATTCCCAATCGGTCCAGATTTTTTCAAGCTTATCTTTTGGATGTCCGTTTTTCTGCGCTCCTTCAAAAAACTGATCTTTCATTTTATTGAGCACAGCAATTTGTTTTTTTCCCATCGCTTTGCGCAATACATCGGCATCGCCTTTTGTAAAGCCGGCAAGCTTTTGTGAAAGCAGCATCACCTGTTCCTGGTAAACAGTTACACCATAAGTTTCTAAAAGAAACTCTTCCATTTCCGGAAGGTCGTATGTCACTTTTTCGCGCTTGTGTTTACGCGCAATAAACAATGGAATATATTCCATTGGTCCCGGACGGTAAAGCGCATTCATAGCAATGAGATCCTCAAATTTATCCGGCTTTAAGTCTTTCAGGTATTTCTGCATTCCCGCAGACTCAAACTGAAATGTTCCATTGGTGTCTCCGCGCTGGTATAATTCAAAAGTTTTTTTATCGTCTAACGGCAGGGCGTCTATGTCAATTTCAATTCCATGATTTTGTTTGATGAGCTGCAATGCATCGCGAAGGATGGTTAATGTTTTCAGGCCGAGAAAATCCATCTTCAGCACTCCGGCATCTTCAATAATTTTTCCTTCGAACTGGGTAATGAGCAATTCGGTTTCTTTCGAAGTTGCAACAGGAATTATTTCGGTTAAGTCTTTCGGGGCAATTATGATTCCTGCCGCATGTATTCCGGTGTTGCGTACCGAGCCTTCAAGAATCATCGCTTCTTTCAGAACATTTGCGCGCAGATCAGTTCCGGCTAAAATTTCGCGCAGCTTTTTCACATCTTCCATTTCATCGCTGCCGAGAAATTCTTTTAAGCTTTTATCATTATCCGTTGAAGGTGTAAGCAATCGGTTTAGTTCAATTCCCGGTCTCTCAGGAACCAGCTTTGTCAATGCAATGGATTCTGCCAACGGAAGATCCAGCACGCGTGCAACATCTTTGATGCTTGACTTTGCAGCCATTGTACCGTACGTTACAATCTGCGCAACCTGGTTTTTGCCATATTTTTCTACAACATAATCAATTACTTTTTGCCGTCCTGCATCATCAAAATCTGTATCAATATCAGGCATTGATTTACGGTCCGGATTTAAAAATCTTTCAAAAAGCAAATTATATTTTATCGGGTCAATGTTGGTGATACCTGTACAATACGCAACTACAGAACCTGCAGCAGAACCACGGCCCGGTCCTACAAAAACACCAATGTCTCTTCCATGATTTATAAAATCAGCGACAATTAAAAAATATCCTGCAAAGCCCATTGTCTTTACAGTGAATAATTCAAAATTTATCCGTTCTTCAATTTCAGATGTAATTAAATCTCCGTAACGTTTTTTTGCTCCCTGCAAAGTGATGTGCTTCAAATATTCATCCTGCGTTGTAAATCCTTCAGGAATTTTATAGTGCGGAAGCATGATGTCCTGCTTCAGCTTCAGCGGCTCAATCTTGTCAACAATTTCATTGGTGTTATCAATTGACTGAGGAACATCATTGAAAAGCTCGCTCATCTCACCGGTGTTCTTAAAATAAAACTGGTCGTTATAGAAAGCAAAACGTTTTCCTTTTACGTTCACATCATCATCAGCAAATTCTTTTATAGTGGGCGTGCTTTGTTTTTCACCGGTGTTCACGCACAATAAAATATCATGCGCATTTGCATTTTGCTGATCCACGTAATGTGAATCATTCGATGCAATAATTTTTACATTATATTTTTCGGCAAACTTTAAAAGCGCCTTGTTTACCTCATCCTGCTCGGGAATCTGGTGGCGCTGCAATTCGATGTAATAATCCTCACCAAAAATATCCAACCACCATTTGAACTCCGCTTCTGCTGCTGCTTCGCCTTTTTTGAGAATGGTACGCGGCACCATAGCGCCAAGACAACAGGTAGTTGCAATTAATCCTTTATGATATTTCAGCACCAGTTCTTTATCAATGCGCGGATATTTTCCGTACAAACCCTCCATATATCCCAAAGAACACAGCTTAATAAGATTGCGATAGCCTTCAGCATTTTTGGCAAGAAACAATTGATGATAACGCTGATCTTTATCATCTTTCGTAAATTGTTTTTTATGGCGGTCGGCAACGAGATAAAATTCGCAGCCAACAATGGGTTTTATTGTTTTCGGGTTTTCAGGAGTGTTATGTTTGGATGCTTCGGCAACAAATTTGAAGACACCAAACATGTTTCCATGGTCGGTGATGGCAATGCCAGGCATTTTATCTGCAACCGCTTTTTTATATAAAGCGCCTATATCAGCCGCTCCGTCAAGAAGCGAGAATTGAGTGTGAACGTGAAGGTGAGAAAAATTCATTTAGAAATTATGGATGATAAATTATGAATTATAAATTGGTTTGTAAAATTATTGAATTGAAAAATGAAAAAGAAGATTGTTTAAAATTGGTGAAAAGTTTTATCTACCAGAAATAATTTTCTCAAGATGACCCATAATACTATCCATTTTTGCTTCTCCCGATTTTTCGGCTTGCTTCATTGCGTTGAGCAATGCAATGTCTTCAGCTTGTTGAAGAGTAAATGTTATTGCTTTTTTACCCATTCCTTTAAACAGGTTTAGATTTCTTGCCTTATAAGATGCAAGTTTCGTTTTATGCGAAATGTATTTATTTTTTGATTGAACTCATCAATTTTTCTAAGACTTTATCATCAACATTCTCTATTTCAGATTTATCATAAATAGTTAAAAGATAAATTTCGGAATCATTAATAACAATAAAAGTAATAATACGAATTCCTCCGCTCTTTCCTTTTCCTTTTCCTTTACTTTTTACTCCAAGTCTGACTTTGTAGGTATATCTCCTAAAGGAATACCTTGAAATGGATTGGAAAGTAAAGATGTTTCAAAATCTTCCAATTCATTTTTAAGAGAACGATATTTCTTTAAAAGCTTTTTCGCCTGCTTTTTAAACTTGTCGGTAAGAACAACTTTATAGTTCATTCAAAAAAGCAGACAAAGATTGTTTTTTCATTTTGCCTGATTGCATTTTTTTTACTTCATCAAAAGCTTCGGACAGATCGCTCTTTATTCTCAATGTTTGCTCGTATTTTTTTAAACGCGACAATAGCTTCTGCCATTCTGAAAAAGGAACCTGAACTGCCTGGATATTTCCTTTGTTATCGTTTAAATAATTTAAGATAAGCTTCATATCAATTGTTTTTACAAAGTTAATTTATTTTTTATAGAAATTATTAAATTGAAAAATGAAAAAGGAGGTGGCGAAAAAAGTGGTGAAAAGTTTTTTTGGAAACGCTCTTTCAAAATTAAATACTTTTGAATTGAAAATCGGCTATGCTTCACACGAGAAAAATAATTCACATTGACATGGATGCATTTTATGCCTCGGTGGAGCAGCGCGATTTCCCGGAATTGCGCGGCAAGCCTGTTATTGTCGGCTCCCCGGAAGGGCGCGGTGTTGTATTAACATGCAGCTATGAAGCGCGGAAATTCGGAGTGCGCTCTGCCATTCCCGGAAAGGAAGCAAAGCGGTTGTGCCCGGATGGAATTTTTGTTAACCCGCGAATGGCTGTTTATAAAGAAGTTTCGCAACTTGTACGCGAAATATTTTTCCGGTACACCGATCTGGTCGAGCCGCTTTCGCTGGATGAAGCGTACCTTGATGTAACCAGTGATAAGTTAAATATAGGTTCAGCTATTGAAATTGCAAAATCCATTAAGCATTCCATTAAGGAAGAAATTAACCTTACGGCATCTGCCGGTGTGTCGGTCAATAAGTTTGTTGCCAAGGTGGCTTCGGGAATGAATAAACCTGACGGGCTTACTTTTATTCATCCTTCACAGATCGAAGCTTTCATGGAACAATTGAATGTAAAAGATTTTCATGGCATCGGCAGGGTAACGGCTGAAAAAATGAACAAGGCGGGAATTTTTACAGGGGCTGATTTAAAAAAGCTTTCGCTGGATGAAATGACAACCCAGTATGGCAAGCCCGGAAGATTTTTTTATGATATTGTGCGCGGGGTGGATAACCGGCCTGTGGAAGCTGACCGCGAAACAAAATCAATAAGCGTGGAAGATACTTTTAAGGAAGATGTGGCGGATATGGAGATTCTTGAAAAGGAGCTGGAGCGTTTATCACAATTGCTTTTTACACGTTTGGATAAATACAAACTTTACGGGCGCACCGTTACGCTCAAAATAAAATACCATGATTTCAAAATCATTTCGCGCAGCAAAACTTTTCCTGAACAGGTATCCGATCCTGCTCTTATTGCTGAGACTGTTAAACAGCTTTTAAAACAAACTGAAGCGGGACAAAAAAAGATCAGGCTGCTGGGTGTGGGTGTTTCAGGATTTGCCGCAAAGGCTGAAGGAGAAAATGAAAAGACAGACGCTCAGCTAAAACTTTTTTGAACTAATAATATTTTGAAAAAAGAAAAAAGAAAATAGTTCAGTTTTTATGTTTCTTATTCTTTCACCATTTATCATCCGTAACTTTAGCGGTGGATGACTTTTCCTTTCTTAATCACTTCGTTTCTGTTTCTCACTTCGTAAAGATAAATACCCTTTGCAAGCTGTTTTGCATTTAAAGTAATTGCGCTGAAAAAAGTTTTCTCCAAAAGTTTTCTCGATGCAATGTCATAAATAATAATTTCAGAAAGTTCATTGTTTTCCACAGTGAAAGTTATTTTATCCCAAAAGGGATTAGGGAAAATATTAATACAATCAAAAGAGAAGGGCTGCTCCGCTGTTCCTGTTGTTGTGCTGCTTAACTTGGCAATTAAAATATCCCCGTTGCCGGGGCTTGCATTGACAAGGATCGTGCTGCCAAGCTGTATGGTGTCGCTTTCGAAATATCCGGCCACATATATATCATTGTTGACATCCACGCTTATAGAATATGCGCCCTCGTCCTTTTTCCTGCCAAATTTTTTTGCCCATATTGCATTGCCTGAAGAATCAAATGAGGCTACAAAGGCATCATACTTGCCCACCGAACTTGGATTTGTTAAAACAGTGCTTCCTAATGTAAGTGACGTACTTGCATATAGTCCCGTCACATAACTGTTTCCATTTGCATCCACATCAATCTCGTAACCAAGATCATCATCAGCTCCGCTGCCGCTTGAAGCCCAATGGACATTGCCTGAAGAATCATATTTAATCACTATAATATCACGTTGGAGGTGCACTGTATTAATAACCGTATAGTTGCCAAAAACACTGGAATCACCAATCACCCACCCGGTTACGTAAACATACCCCTCTGCATCAGTCGTAACACCGTTACCGGCAGATCCGCCATTGTATTCAATCGCAGTTCGCACCCAGGCAACATTGCCTGACGCGTCATATTTTACCAGGAAAAAATTATGGTAACCTGTTTGTGCTATAGTTATCGAATCAAATGTAACCGACTGACTTCTGAATTGCCCTGTTATGTATGAATTGCCATCGGCATCTGTACTGATTCCCACGGGATAGTCCTCGTCAGTCCCGCCCCCTCTTTTAGCCCACAGTACATTTCCAAAAGGATCGTACTTTGCTGTAAAAATATCCGTAAAGCCCGCGCTGCTTAAATTAATAGTATCAAATAACATACTTGCTCCTTCAACAAAACCGGTAATGTATGCATTTCCATTTGCGTCTACCGAGATACCCTGGCTCTGATCCTCAGAAGTGCCTCCTGCGGCTTTTGCCCATAATGGAGTGCCCGATGAGTCATATTTTGCAGTAAAAACATTCCAATAGTTCAGATGCAGACTGTTTACACTGATAGAATCAAATATGCAGGTTGCGCCATTAAATTCGCCTGTTATAAAAAGATTTCCACCGGCATCTGTTGCTATACCGGAAATCACTTCGGCTTGGGAACCACCGAGAGTTCGTGTCCAAATCACATTACCCTGGGAGTCATATTTAACAATATATGCTCCTCCACCTGTTAACGTATCGGTGCCAAAAATAACTGAAGGGCTGCCAAATATACCTGCCGCGTATAAATTTCCGGCCGGGTCCAGGGTGGTTGTATATGCCCATTCATCCGAGTTCCCACCCGCACTCTTTGCCCACTCCCAATGAGGTATTTGTGCATTGCATATCCTGCAGGCGAGTAACAATATGATTAAATAAATTCGTTTGTTCATAGTGTTACATTTTAAGCCAGGTTTGAAATTTAGTTTATCAATCTTAAGCCTGGCAGGCGAATTTCTACCTGTCACGATGTGGGTTTCAATTGTTTTTAACATTCTCGGTCAGCCTGAGGACAGACCCGAAGGCGGAAAATATCCTCTACGGGGAAACAAGTATTTAAATTGGGTGTTGGGACACACACGCAGGCGGAATCGATTTCGCTATTTCGTTTTTATAAGCCGTAAAACTTTTTTATTTTTCCCATCCGTAATTGTCGCAGCGTAAACTCCCGGGGTTAATTGTGAATTGTGAATCGTGAATCTTGAATTATTCATTTCACCGGATTGAAGTAGTTTTCCCACCATATCATAAACGCTGATAGATATTTTTTCTGTAGCTGAATTCTCTCCGAAGGAGTCCTTTCGGACCGTTTCAAAAATAAAGTCACCTGATGACGGATTGGGATAAACTTTCACATCAAACACACTTTCACCTTCACTTTCACCTTCTTTACAGGGAACTGTCACCGTCACCCCGGTTGATAGCTTGCTGCATCCGTAACTGTTGGTCGCTTTAATTTTATATGTACCGGCATTGGTTGCAGTGTAGTCTTTATTGGTTGCTCCGGTAATATTATTTCCTCCTTTTTTCCATTGATAAGTATATCCTGTTCCTGCATTTCCTTCCAGCAGCACGCTTCCTCCTGCACAGAATGTTGTGGGTCCCTGTGGAGTTATGGTTGCGGATGGCTGCGGATTTACAGTAAGCACGGTTGCGTTTAGAGTGGTTTTTGAACACCCGGTAACCGTATTGGTAACAGTCACCTTATAGTTTCCTGCCGTGGTTGCAGCATAAGAGGAATTGGTTGCTCCGCTGATATTATTACCTGCTTTTTTCCATTGATACGTTTTATTCGCCCCTGCGGGAGCATTTAGAACAAGCGTATCGCCTATGCAAAATGTGGCGGAACCTGTGTAGGTTATTGCTGCGGATGGAAGAGTATTCACTGTGACTGTAACAGTATTTGATACAAGATTTCCACAACCGGTTACTGTAACAACACAATTATACTGGCCGTATGCGGTTGCTGAATAAGAAGATAAAGTAGCCCCGGAAATACTGACTCCGTTCTTTTTCCATTGATATGCAGCACACGGTGAAGCGGTGAGTAAAACATTTTCCCCTGTGCATAAATTCACAGTTCCCGAAGGGGAAATAAGAACGTTGCATGTCGAATATTGGGCAACATACCTGTATCCTGAACTGTCGGTGAACTGTCCTGCTGCATAAATATTTCCCGGTGCATCGCTGCAAAGAGCCAGAATAGTATCATTAACAGCCAATCCATTCAGTCCTCCCAGCTCGCTCCAGGCGCTTCCGTTATATTTGGCAACATACCTGTTTCCTGAACTGTTGGTAAACACTCCTGCTGCATAAATATTTCCTGCTGCATCACTGCAAATAGAATAAATCCAATTATTAGCTGCCAATCCATTCAGTCCCCCCAGCTCGCTCCAGGTGCTTCCGTTATATTTTGCAACATAATATTTTCCTGAACTGTTGGTGAACCGTCCTGCTGCATAAATATTTCCTGCTGTATCATTGCAAATAGAATAAATCCAATTATTAGCTGCCAATCCATTCAGTCCCCCCAGCTCGCTCCAGGTGCTTCCGTTATATTTGGCAACAAACCTTTTTCCTGAGCTGTTGGTAAATCCTCCTGCCGTATAAATATTTCCGGAGGCATCGCTGCAAATAGATCTGATACCATTATTAGCCGCCAATCCATTCAGTCCTCCCACCTCGCTCCAGGAGCTTCCGTTATATTTGGCAACATACTTGTTTGCTGAACTGTTGGAAAATCCTCCTGCTGCATAAATATTTCCGGAGGCATCGCTGCAAACAGAATAAATAATATTATTAGCCGCCAATCCATTCACCCCTCCCAGCTCGCTCCAGTAGTTTCCGATATATTTGGCAACATACCTGTTTCCTGAACTGTGGGTTGGACCGTTGGTAAAATCTCCTCCTGCATAAATATTTCCGGAGGCATCACTGCAAACAGACCAAATAGGATAATTAGCTGACAATCCATTCTGTACTCCCAGCTCGCTCCAGACGCTTCCGTTATATTTGGCAACCTCATATCCTACCGCAGCATAAATACTCCCGGATGCATCGCTGCAAACAGAAAGAATATCAGTATTAGCCGCCAATCCAATCGGTCCTCCCACCTCGCCCCAGGAGCTTCCGTTAAATTTGGCAACATACTTATATCCGATACGGTTGTAAAATCCTCCTGTTGCATAAATATTTCCGGATGCATCGCTGCAAACAGAAAGAATATCATAATCAGCCGCCAATCCATTCAGTCCTCCCAGCTCGCTCCAGGAGCTTCCGTTATATTTGGCAACATAATTATTAGATGAACTATTGTTAAAGTCTCCCCCGGCATAAATATTTCCGGATGCATCGCTGCAAAGAGAATAAATAATACCATCATATGGATATCCATTCAGTATTCCAATATTGCTCCAGGAGCTTCCGTTATATTTGGCAACATATAGTTTTCCTGAACTGTTGCGAAACTCTCCTGCTGCATAAATATTTCCGGATGGATCACTGCAAACAGATTCAATATAACTATTAGCCGCCAATCCATTCAATCCTCCCAGCTCCTGCCAGGAGCTTCCGTTATATTTGGCAACATAATATTTTCCTGAACTGTTTTTAAAATATCCTGCTGCATAAATATTTCCGGAGGCATCGCTGCAAATAGATTTAATACCAGAATTAGCCGACAATCCATTCAGTCCTCCCAGCTCGCTCCAGGAGCTTCCGTTATATTTGGCAACATAATATTTTCCTGAACTGTTGCGAAACTCTCCTGCTGCATAAATATTTCCGGAGGCATCGCTGAAAATAGAATTAATATTATCAAAAGCCGCCAATCCATTCAGTCCTCCCAGCTCAGTCCAGGCGCTTCCGTCATATTTGGCAACATACCTGTTTCCTGAACTGTTGGTGAAAATTCCTGCTGCATAAATATTTCCGGATGCATCGCTGCAAACAGAAGTAATATAATGATTAGCCGCCAATCCATTCAGTCCTCCCAGCTCGCTCCATGCGCTTCCGTCATATTTGGCAACATACCTGTTTCCTGAACTGTTGGTGAAAATTCCTGCAGCATAAATATTTCCGGATGCATCGCTGCAAACAGAATAAATATAACTATTAGCCAGCAATCCATAATTTCCTCCTCCCAGTTCGCTCCAGGACTGAGCTTTAATAAGGCTGCAGAAAAGAAAAAGCGCTGAAAGAAGAAGCATCCCACTTCGCTTCAACTTTGCTGAAGCTACGCTGAACGCGTGAAGCTTACAACTACGTTTAAACTCCGTTGCACAAGTCGCGGGAATCCCACTTCGCTGAAGCTTCGCGGGATAAATAAATTTTTTTTTCATTTTGTGGTTGGTTTATCCCGAAGGGACTCCTTCGGAGTTTTTTTGCTTACACAAGTTTTCGCTATTTCGTTTTTATAAGCCGTAAAACTTTTTTTACCTGTCCCGATCCATCGGGATTTTTTCCATCCGTAATTGTCGCAAAGTAAACTCCGGGTGATAATTGCGGATTGCGAATTGTAAATTTCCCGATTGGCTCGGGACGGGACGGATTGGTTATGCTCCCTGATAAAATCAATTTTCCAATCCTGTCATAAACATTGATTGAAATTTCTTCTGTTTTTGCATTCTGTATTTCGAAAACAAAATCACCCGATGACGGGTTGGGAAAAACTTTTACAACAAATTCGTTTTCATCATGTGTATATTCAAAAGAATTTTTACATGGCACCAGTACTGTGTCTGCATTCGAAAGTTTTACACACCCGTTGTTATCGGTAACCTGTACACGGTATTTTCCCGCTGTCGTAACAGTATATGTTTGTGCAGTGGCTCCGCTTACAGCGTTATGGTTTTTTCTCCATTGATAAGAATAACCGGTTCCTGAATTAGCTGTAAGCAGCGCACTTTGTCCTGCGCAAAAAACAATGGTTCCCGCAGGAGAAATTGTTGCAGGGGGAAGTGGATTTACAGTAACAACAGTCCCTGCTGCTGTTGTTTTTGAACATCCGGTAATGGTATTGGTAACTGTTACTTTATAAGTGCCGCCTGTTGTTACAGTATAGTTTGAAAGTGTAGCTCCTGCAATATCCAACCCGTTTTTTTTCCATTGATAGGTTCTGTTTGCAGCAGCCACTGCATTTAAAACAACGCTGCCTCCCGAACAAAATGTTGTGGGACCGGCTGGTGTTATTGCAGCAGATGGAAGCGGATTCACCGTGACTGTAACAGTATTTGATACAACAGTTCCACAACCGGTTGTTGTAACAACACAATTATACTGACCGGCTGCGGTTGCTGAATAAGAAGATAAAGTAGCCCCGGAAATACTGACCCCGTTTTTCTTCCATTGATATGCAGTACCGGATGAAGCAGTGAGTAAAACATTTCCCCCTGTGCAAAAAGTCACAGGTCCCGAAGGGGAAATAAGAACGTTGCATAAAGTATATTGGGCAACATACTTATTTATAATATAGAAACTGTTGCTAAAACTTCCCCCGGCATAAATCTTTCCGTAAGTATCGCTGCAAACAGATCTAATTTCTTTATTAGCCGCCAATCCATTCAGTCCTCCCAGCTCGCTCCAGGAGTTTCCGTCATATTTGGCAACATAACGTTTTCCAGAACTGTTTTCAAACCCTCCTGCTGCATAAATATTTCCGGAGGCATCACTGTAAACAGAATAAATAATACTATTAGCCGCCAATCCATTCAGTCCTCCCTGCTCGCTCCAGGAGCTTCCGTTATATTTGGCAACATACCAATTTCCGGAACTGTTGGTGAAGTATCCTGCTGCATAAATATTTCCCGAGGCATCACTGCAAATAGAAAGAATCCAAAAATTAGCCGCCAATCCATTCAGTCCTCCGAGCTCGCTCCAGGAGCTTCCGTTATATTTGGCAACATAACTATTTCCTGAACTGTTGGTAAACCGTCCTGCTGCATAAATATTTCCGGAGGCATCGCTGCAAACAGAAAAAATATCATCATTAGCCGACAATCCATTCAGTCCCCCCAGCTCGCTCCATGAGCTTCCGTTATATTTGGCAACATACCTGTTTCCGGAACTGTTGGTGAAGTATCCTGCTGCATAAATATTTCCGGAGGCATCGCTGCAAACAGAAA
>Ga0134123_10000287_pt1 | contig 34873 bp, 58 predicted proteins | sample KB303_FD_96460 | JGI IMG/M metagenome (GOLD analysis project Ga0134123, IMG submission 96460) | Terrestrial soil microbial communities without Nitrogen fertilizer from Kellogg Biological Station, Michigan, USA - KB3-0-3 | ecosystem: Environmental > Terrestrial > Soil > Unclassified ...
GACCTTGTGGACACGTTGAAGTTCCACGACGGGTATCCGCCTTTGCTCAGCACGCCCATTTTGCGCGACGTGAAAAACACCCGCTTGGCGGCGTGGGTGTAAGCCGTGCCCTTCATTGCCCACAGCGCGAGGGCATACTTCTCGCCGCCGATGTCGAAGATGAAGACCGTGTCGTCGTCCGCGACGTGCGCCGGACGCTTGATGATTACGAACGCTTCGGCCAGCGTCTCGAACCGCTTCATGCCAGACGCGGCTTTGAGTTTCCACTCGTTGTAGTCGAGTGTGCCCCCGGCGGCGCGAACGTCGGCCTCCGTGTTCACAATCATTCCGCGCTCGCCGCCGGAAATCTTTTCCACGAAGCGAGTCGGACGGAACCCAAGCACCGTCAGGTTGACCGGCGGGAGTCCAGGCACCTTGATGTTGCCCGTAGCACGGTCAATGATGGGCAGCGTGAACAGTTCGAGTTTCTGGTCGAACACAATCGCGCCGGGCACGAAGCTGTCTTTCAGCGAGCCTATGCTCTGCACAATGTTGAGCCGGGGCAGGATAATGTCGCGGAAGCCGGGCAGAAAATCGCCGGTGATGAACCCGTCGTTACTCACCTTGGCCGGGAGTCCGACGCCGGACACCGGGCCGGGGATTTCTGTTCGGGCAATATCGCCCGTGTGGGTTTCGTCGAGGGCTTCGAGCCGCCGCGCTTCTGTTTCGGCAGCGGACTCGTCCACTGCGGTTTGGTTTGCTCCAAATGATACTTCCATATTACGTATTAACTTTCTGTTGGTTTGTTGTTGTCTGTTTGTTTTTTCTCGGGCGTTGCCTTCAAAAAAGTGTATGGCTGTTCTCGGACTACCGCACCGGAGTCGAGTAGTTCAGTATTGAACGATTCTACCGCCGCTTTCTTTGCTCCGCGTGGGGCCTTTTCCTTAATTGAGTCTTCGATTTTGCCGAATCCGACCGTGCTGGCGTCCTGTAGTTGTTGCTCCGTGACGTGCCGTAAGGCAACTTCTCGGAACCGAACCACGTCGGCGATAGCGCGTTCCGAGCGGGTTTGCAGCGTGTGGCCGGGCGGGATGTCGGCCTCGCCACGAATGATTCTGTCTGTTACTTGGGTTTTGAACGCCTTGGCCCATACCGACACCACGCTGGCCAGTTGCAGCCCGAGCAGGGTGTCGCGGGTGCTGTGCAGGGCACTCGGTGTAATGTCCGCCGGTATCGCCAGCGGGTGAAACTTGTTGCCCACCTTACAGGCGAATGCCGCGACTGCCGGGCATCGCCCCAGGTTGCCGCAAAAGTTGCACGCGGGAACCATCGGGTTTGCGCCGGTCCAATCATCGCGCAGGATGGCGGCGCGCGCAGCACGGGCACGGGCCACGACGGTTTGGACGCGCAGATACAGCGCGGGCAGTTGCTCACGAGACCAGCACGCATGACTCACGCTGTTCAGGTGCGGCTGCTTGAAAAAGAATTCAAACCGAAGCAGACTCGGGTAACGCTTCGCCAGCCCGAGGACATACGCGATGCCTTGCAGATTGTTGTCGGCATCTTCGACTGGCCACATACCGAACTTCCAGTCGAAAAGTTTCGCGTGGGTGACGGTGTGGTCGATGACACAATGGTCAACGTATCCCGCCGTGGTGGACTTCGCATCCGGGAAAACTTCGTCGTCGATTGGCAGATACGCCTCTTTGACTTCGAGCACGGGGTCGCAACCACACAGCTTGTGTTCCTGTATATACCGCGTCCGGGCTTCCTCGAACAGCCTGCGGTGGTGCTCCACGAAATCCAGGCACTCTGCGGCTGCCGCTGCGTCTTCGTCCGACAGCCGGTTGTCGTCTTCGCCGGACTCCGCGACGCCGTGGGCGCGGGTGCCAGCGGTAGTGCGTTCGTGCTCCACGGCGGACTGCTTGCCGATGTAACACGGACAGGCTTCGAGCGATTGCAGCGTGCTCGGGCTATATGGGTGATGCACTCGGACATTTGCATCGGACTCGCAATACACCGGGTTTGCGTCCGGCTCAATGTCGCTGATGTCGGCAGCGTTCGGGCAGTGCCGCACAGTGCTAATACCGTCGCCAACCATATCTTCGTGACAAAATTTACAGGTGCTCATAAGTGTGTTAGCTGAGGAAAAACAGGTCAACGCGTTTGCCGAGAATTTTGCCGGAAAAAACTTCCTTGTGGTCGTAGCAGTGTTTGCAGTCCTTGATGTCAGTCACGCCCCCGAGGGTGGTCAGGATGCCACGCAGTCGTTTGAATTCCGGAGTTTCGCTTTCGGTCGTTCTGTGCGGGTAAAAAAACAGGTCAAGGTCTTTGGTGCTGCTGCCGCGCATCAATGTTCCGCCGCCGAGCGCGACGTGGAACCCTTGTGGTTTTACAACCTTTTCCAACGCGCGCACGACTACGAGCGCCTCTTCGAGTGTCCAAAGCACAGTGCTCACGCAGATTTCCCCCTTTCCAATCCCCGGCGCACGGCACCAGTAAGTTTTCGTTCGCGGGCCACTTCTACTTGGACCGGTGCTGCTGGCTTGACGTTGGCAAACATTGCGGCCCGGCGCTGTGCCCGGTTCGGTCGCGGACTCACAAACACAAACTGGCGCGGCAGCCCGGCGGGCTTGGGGTTAGCGCAGTCGTGCAGACTGTGCATCAGCCGGGAGTATGGCTTCGTGCTGGTGTTAGAAGCGTTCAGGGCAAGCAGCCCGAGCCACTGACGGTTACTGTAATTTTCGGATTGTCGGATTTGTCTCATATAGTTTCGACTCTCAGGTTACCGGAGGGTCCACGGTTTGTCAAATTATTATTCGGGTTTTCCTGTTTCGTCGTGCTCGAACGTCCGTTTAAACATTGCTTTTGCCGCCGTGTGATAAATCACGATGCCTTCGGGATTTCCGAATCCTGGCGACGCCACGCTGCCGGACATGAAAAGGTCGTCCATTACTTTGTCGATGGCAGCGGTGTTGAACGGGCCACGATACAGCACCGGCACCACCGTGCAACACTCGGGCGGGTCTTCAAGCCCACAAGTGCAAATTGGAAAAGCTTCCGTTCCCTCGCAAGTGCATTTTCCCCAACGACCCACGTTGAACAGCGCGAAGCGTTTCTCCGTCAACCCATACCGCCGCTGAATGCCCTCGCCGAACCACTCGCCGAAATGCCGCCCAGGTCCCAGCGTGAGTAGCTCCGTTTTGTGCTCCGACACCCAGCGCGCAAAGCCGTAGTTATCGTTCTCCGGCGTAATCCACCGGGTCCGACTCGCGGCGAAAATTTGGCTACCGTCGTCGGTAATGAATACTGACGCGTTGGTCCCGTCGATTTTTTCAGTAATCACGATTTCGCGTTGCAGCCGGGCCATGCGCGGAAACCCCTCGAACACCGGGGGCGATAACATGGTGGTGGGGTTGGGGCAGGTGTCGTCCATATTAGTATTTATCCCCCATCACGCGTTTCTTGATACTGTCGCGCGCCGGAGCGCCGGTCGGTTTCCAGCCGTGCTCTACAGCGTTGAGCAGGTTGCGCTGCCGCTTTGCGTTGGTGGGAGTGCTGCCCTTGCTCTTTACGCCGCCGGGAGTGCTCACTCGGACTTTACCGGACTTCAGCTTTTGCATTTTCACTGGCATAGTTCGTATCTTTCTATTGTTACTGTGTAGCGATTCTAACACTTTGTCAAGCGGAAATTCTCCGGGCTGCAATCTGCGTCGTTAAGGCAATCCAAATTGTTGCTCTTGGCACGCAACGCTCGGGCCATACTCTTTTCCCCGGTGCCGGACGCAAACAGCACGCGGTAATGACTGTGAGACTTCCCACCATCTCGCGGTAGCCGTCCGAAAATCTGGCGCATGGCTTCTGCGCTGGGGCACGGAAAAACATTGCCGATGCGCGGGTGTTCTCCGTGGACATCCTGTAGCCCGATAGACACGCCCCCGGCCTGATTGTTCAACAGAATTACGCGGGTGTAATTGCGCTGAAACCGCGCTACCCGCCCGGCACGCATACCGGGCCGGTTGTGCTCTGGTCTTCCGTCGATAATACAATCCGTGTCGAGCCGTTTCGATAACTCGTCAATGGTCGCGCTAAAATTGCAGAATATCGCCACGGAATACCCCTTGGCTAAATCGTCTTCGGTAAGTTCAACCGCGAGCGGGATTTTGAGTAGCTCAATTCGCTGCCAGGCCCGAAGTTGTCGAGTGATTCCACTATCAGGAGATACGTCCGAAGCTTGTTGCGAAGCAAGGGCGTCAAGCGGTCCACGCATCTCAGCGTAGAGCGCATCAATTTGCGCTGGGTTTTCGATGTCATAAAGTTCGGCACTAATGGTGCGTGTTGGGAAGTTAGGGATGTCTGCTGTCCGGACCCGCACGCCACGCGACGGGATGATTTCGGTGCGGATTGCGCGCATGATTTCCTGTTGTCGCGCCTCGCTCACCATCCACTTGAAGCCTGGCTGGCCGGGCGGTTTACGACAGCCGAGTTTCCGACACCAGTTGTAAAAGTCCGACTTGCTACCGCCGTGCAGCCCAAGCAGGTAGCCCAGGGCGTTCATCTTGAGCGGGCCGGTCGCAGCGGTAGCCGACAGCCCGAGCACCATTTTGTTCTGACGCTTCGCCGCGTGCAGCATGTCGGCATTGAGGGAGTCAATACCGGAGCATCTATGAACTTCGTCGAAAATCACCAGCCGCACCGGCTCTGCAAACCTAAAGTCTCCGTAGTTCCAAGCGGTTTTCTTGGCAACAAGACAATGTATCCCTTGCGGGTGACAGTAACATGCGCTAGGAGAGGCGAGTAAAACCGGCAACTGACAGCATTGACAGATGAATTCCGGAGGCGGCGTGCTGCTAGGTGGTCTGTGCTGCCATGTGCCGAACGGCGTGTTACCCATTCTGAGTGATTCATAATTTATGACTGATATAGTGTCGTTGAAATGTTGTTGTGCTACGGACTTCCAAACGGTTTGACTTATCTTCGGGCACACCACCAACGTCGGCGCGCGTAACAACTTGGCCACGGCGCACGCGACATATGTTTTGCCGACCCCCGTGTCGCTCAGGTCCACCGCTGCGCCGCCGCACACCAGCGACTGTAGCAATGTCATCACCGGTTCTGGCTGCCACGGGCGCAACCGGTCGAGCAATTCTTGGGGCAGCGTTATCATCTCGGGACCAAATAATCTCGGACAAAACGACTATTATCCCGGCAAAAAACTTCGAGCGCACGACCGAGAAAAGTCACGACTGCCTCTTCTTCTTGTCGCTCCGGGAACGCGTGCTCGTGCATCAATGCGTGCAGTATCTCGTGCCACAGCGTATCGTTCATCAGTCTTTCATCGAGCGTCCGGTCGATAATGATTAGCTTCCGTTCGTAATCACACCACCCCCGCGCATCCGCTAGCTCACACGCGCTCGGGTCAGCGAACATCACGGAGTAACTTCGGGTAGCTATTCGGATTTTCATCAGTGTTTGTAGAGAAAAGTTACCGTTGCCGTAATGGCGAGCGCGGAGAGCCAATAACAACAATCAGCGGGCTTGCGCTCGAAACCCCAGCGCACGGCGTTGAGCAGATACAACGACATGATGATGTAGTTAAACAACTTTGGGTCGAGGAAAAAAGATTTCATAAATACTTGGCGGCGGTCTTCCACCTATACCACTGCAACCAGCGCTCCGGACTAGCGTGGGGCATCGGACTGTTAGCAACATACTCCCGCACTTCGCCAGAGAGCCGGGCGCGCAACAGGTAAAACCACGGCGGGTCAAACAACACTGACAGCTTGTCCGGCGCGCACAGCGCGGACGGTTGTTGTCCACAATCTAGGGCGTAATGACTGCTATGGTGCCGGACTAACTCCCACAGGTCGAGCGCACGAGAAATATTTTTTTCCGTGTGGCTGTGTGTCCGCATGAATAGGGCGAAAACAAGCAACGCGCCGCGTTCCGGATGGCGTTTCCCGAGATACCCGTCCATGTTGTAGCAGCCCCAGTATCCCCAGTCATGCACGATGATGGCAACGGTCTCCCAGAACGTCGGGGTGCGTTTGTAATAATGCCGCCACGCGCGCCAGACGGTGAACGGGTGCCACGCGAACTGATGCACGCCGAAAAGCAATGAGCGAGTCCCGACTTTCATTTTCAACCCCACGCGGGAGCGTCGTCAATATCGACTCGTTCAACGTCAAGTTTGTCACCCGTTAAAAAAAACAATCCGTCTAAAAACCCTTCAGAAATTTCCTTCCCCTTGTCATGATAACTATCCCCGTATTTTCTTACGGTTTTACCATTCACCTTGATTTCAATTGACGTGTAGTCACCACCTAAATTACCTTTTGGGTAGTGTGTAATTATTTTAATTTTCATTTGTGCAAAAGCACGAACACCAGAAAACACACCACGATGATGATGTCGTAATATTCGTGAGTATTCATCGGAAGCTGTCGAAAAATCGCCGCACAACGATAAGGCCAATCATTGCCAGCGCGAAAAATATGATGCACGCAATAGTCATCGCACGATGGGAATGTGAATCCGTTCGGGTTGGCGCGTGCCCTCGGGACGGCTATCCGTTTTCTCGGTGCTGTCCGTCTCGGACTCCGGCGCGTGTCCGTCGCCAGGCCATTGCGGTTGCTGGCCGTCGGTGCCGGGTTCAACTGGAATTAAGTTGTTGTTTTTGTCTTTCATATTATTCGTTGTCGATGATTGGTGCGGCGGAAATGTTAGCCGAGTCGAGGAATTGTTGCACCGTCCAGAGACGGGAACTCGGCGGGGGCGTGGTGCTGTTCCAAATGACGCGCAGCTTGGGGCCGACCTTTTGCTGGCTTATGGTGCGGATAACTTGCGCATCCAAGTGCGCCGCGAGTTGTTCCGACGTGTCCTTCAGCACCGGGCTGTTCAGCGCAATTTTGCGCGACGCCAGCCGGGCTTCCCATTCCTTCGGGGTCGTCATGACGTGCCAGTTGGTATAACCGGACTCCGTCAGAGCCTTGAATTCATTCGCATACCGGACGTTGGTGATTGCTACCCGAGCCGGACTCGCGACATTGATGCGCGCCAGCGCAGCGTTCAGCCAAAGATTCTCGTCCCGCCCGTAGTCTTCCCACTTAACCCCGAGGGATTCGTCGAGCAACTTCGCACCGGCCAGGCTCCGGATGGCGGCGATGAACACGGCACGCGCCGGGGTGTAAGGATACTGTTCGTTGACGACCCCGCGTCCCCACTGGCCAGCGGTTTGCAAGAACGCACGCATTCCCGGAACGTCTTTGTTGATGCCTGCGTTGACAGGCACCCCAAAGAAAAACTCCGCAAGGTGATACAACGGTCGCGCGAAGCCTTCGACTGTAGCGCCAGTCAGCCCGGCGACGTAATCCTTGCCGGAGCACAACCGGCCCGTGTAGAACACGCGGGCCAAGTTAATGGACACCGGAGAGGGCGGTGGTGCCGTGGGAGCGGTAGGAGCGGCAGCTACACGGGGTGGTTTTGCGCGCGAGGCTGCCGACTGTGCCTTTTCCAGTTGGCTGATTTCGCTAATCGGCGGTGCTCCCGTCGCCAGTTCGCCCGTGCTCCCGTCGCCTTGCGTGGTTGACTCCATGACGGGGCTGTTCAGAAAACCCACCAGCGCATTCAGCGCAGCGGTATCGTCCCCGAGCGCGGCGCGGTCGAGGGGTCGTTTCAGTTCGGAAGCCAGCAGGTTGTTCGCGGGCGATTCTATGGTGGTGTTGCTCATATGTTAGTGTTGTTTTACTTGGTGGTGGTGGTCCGGTATTTTGTTCGGCAACTCGACAGGCTGTTCGGATTCAAGGAACGCCAGGTAATCGGCATACCACTCGTCGTGCTCTGCGTCGTAGTCGTCGATGTCCATATACAGTGATGCTTAGTTGGCCGCGCCGACAGCACGGAGTAGCGCAGCGCGACGGCGGACAGCCGGGTCGATATGCTTTGCGCCAGTGCGCAGAATTCGCATCGGGTTGTATGTCCCGGCCCGGCGCGTCAATTCGTCTTCCAGCGTGTCACGCGCGGAGTCGAGAGCATCGGCCTGCGCTTCCAGCACGGCAATCCGAAAAGCGCGGGCGCGTAATTGTGCCGCGCTGAATTTGCTAGTATCTTGACCGTCCAGCTTGACCGCTGCGGCCTGGACGACGAGTCGCCGGGCAATGACGCGCCGGAGCCACTTGCCCACTTGGCCGACAGTCTTGGGGCGCAACTTGACCGCGCCGGGCGTCGGTTTCGCGGGAGCATCGTCGGTGAAAAGCGGCGTCGCCGTGCTGCGCACCTTGAGTCCGGCCAGCATCGGGGTTTCGCTACGAAAAACCCGGTCTCGGGCACACTTGGCAGCTTTGTGAAAAGTGTTAGTCAGCTTGGCCTTCGGCTCCGTGAGGATGGCTGTGGCTACTTCGCGAGGCATGGAGTCGTCGTTGTGTTGTGTCGGAATTATCGGATTCATTGTATTTGTGTTTAAACGGATTGTTGTTCAGTATGCTTGGGCTTCTTCTTTTGTCAAGAAAAAATGAATTCCCCCGGAGCATTCAATCAACGGGTTCGGGTCAAACTTGTGTGGGCGGACGGTCTTACCCACCCGGTATTTAAAACTGTGGTCGTGTCGTGAAATGCCCCCGCCTTCGAGCACCACAGCAAATTCGGCCCGGCACTTTCGGCCAATGCAACCCCCTACCCGAGCAGCTTCAACCGGAATGCGCAACTGACACAGTTTCCCGTCTTCGAGTTTTTTCCAAACCAACAATTCCCCGGCAGGAACAATTGTTCGTTGGGCCACAAAAAGGTCCTGCTCACCTTTGGTCCACTCCACACCGCGCAAGTCCGCGCTGCGCAAGTCCGCGCTGCGCAAGTCCGCGCTGCGCAAGTCCGCACCGCTCAAGTTCGCGCTGCGCAAGTCCGCACCCCTCAAGTTCGCACCGCTCAAGTCCGCGCTGCACAAGTTCTCGCTGCGCAAGTCCGCACCCGTCAAGTCCGCACCGCTCAAGTTCGCGCTGCTCAAGTTCGCGCTGCTCAAGTCCGCGCTGCGCAAGTCCGCGCTGCGCAAGTCCGCGCTGCGCAAGTCCGCGCTGCGCAAGTCCGCACCGCTCAAGTTCGCGCTGCTCAAGTTCGCGCTGCTCAAGTTCGCGCTGCGCAAGTCCGCGCTGCGCAAGTCCGCACCGCTCAAGTTCGCGCTGCGCAAGTTCGCGCTGCGCAAGTCCGCGCTGCGCAAGTCCGCGCTGCTCAAGTCCGCGCTGCTCAAGTCCGCACCGCTCAAGTCCGCGCTGCGCAAGTCCGCGCAGCGCAAGTCCGCACCGCTCAAGTTCGCGCTGCCTGTGTCGAACAACTCTTTTCCCGTAAATCTGTTAAAAATTTTCATGATATTTTGACAGTGTTGTAGTAATATCGTTCAATTAAAATCCGCAGGCGGCGAGGAACCGGGCAGACTGGAACTTAGGGTTTTCCACGGCAAAGTCATGCGCAAGGCGGGCAGCCAACGCGTGGAGATTTTCAATCGTGAGAGACGCAGCGCTGGGATGGGCGGCGGTAATGGCTTGGACGCGTTCCACTTGGGTTTTGATGTTGCGGGCGACAGTTTCAAAATGTTTTTTGCTCATATTTTTTCAGTTGTTCGTGGCTCGGGTTTGTTCCCTTACCTGTAGCAATGTATCACACCCCCAGGTTGTCGCAAGTGGGAAATCCCCCTTCGGGGGATTCGGGAAATCCCCTAGCTCTCCGGATACTTCGTATCCGTCGTTCGGCTACCCACGGAACAAACCGGCACTTTACTGACTCGGTTATCCGAAAAACTTTTCCGATAAATCCCACCAACAGCGCGTCAGGCTGGCGGAAACGGTTGCCCGTTGTGGCTCCGTTGATGTCTTCGACAAAGTCTTCCGCGCAGGGCCAAATCATAATAGTATCAACAAACCCCGTCAGGCATGGCTGAGTCATAATTCTGATTCTGCTTCGCGTGGCAGCAGTGGACGACTGTCACGCTGGGCTAACATACGTTCACGCGCCAATTCCTCCGCTTGGCTGAGCCGCATTGTCTGGGTTTGCATCGCTTGACGCTGGCTATAAGTCTCGCGGGCCGCGTCTTCGTTCGGGATATTGTCGCGAATAAATCGCCACGTATCCCGCTGACTTTTCAATGCGGCGTTGTTACACGCCAGCACGGTGTTTTCATCCAGCAACCTTTTGTTCTCAAGGCGCAACTTCTTCAATGCTCGGAACGGATTCTTTAATTTGGGTAATTTCATGAGAAAATCTTTTGGCACAGGCCGGGTTGCCGCACAGGATGTCTTGATGCGGAGTGTCGCAGATGGTGCAAAAATTCAGGACGTGGTTGTCACGTTCGTTGGCACAGTGCGGACACTTCATAATCTGGTAAATGTTCGGTTGCAACGCCACACAAGCCCGGTGCGCTCAAGTTCTACTTTGTCATAGGGCGGAGCGCCGTCGTAATACTTGGCGACAACGGCACGGCGGTAAAGTATGGGAATGACCCACCGTGGCTTTGTCTTCACCACTAACGGAGATACAAAGCCTGCGAGCGCCGCACCAACCGTTCGCCGGAAAAAGGTTCGCCTGTTAAACATACTCTTGGAGTTGCTTGACAACAGATTCGTCTTGCAACGACTGCACCACAGAATGAGTCTGTTTTAGCGAGATACTGCCAGCAACGCATCCCCCAAGTTCAAAGGACACCCTGCCCGCACTGGTGACCGGCAGGCCGATGCGCGTAGCCATGTCAGAGTGGTCTCGGATGCTGTCGAAAATTACCAGGCTCGGCACGCCGCCGTTGTCGAAAATAATGTATTTCATAATTTAGTAATGTAGTAACAGAATCGGACTTCGCTGTCTGCGAATCGGGTTGACTTTATCGGCGTGGGTATGCGGTTACCGCTATCGACTAACATGCCGTTCTGCACCAACACCCAATGCCCGGCACCGGGGTCCACGATGCACAAAGTCAGTTCATCAAAATCGTCGAGCCGATAGTCCGGGCCGGGGTTCGCGCCTTGCACCATAGAATACCCGTGCAGCCGGAGGGTCTCACGCACAACGCTTATGCCGCACTTCCCGGCATCATTCAGGTGCTCGAACGCGCTGGTCTTCAGTCCGGTGATAGCGGCGAGCACCGCCGGGCCACACCAAAGCTTGCCAGGTAAATCGTGGACGATGGGGTTCATTCGCTACAGGTCACGTCGAATTGAATATCGTCCGGCTTGGCGCGCAGGCAGCCGTATCGCTTGACCAGCTTGCGACCGTCACGCCGGAAGCCGGTGCAACTGCCGGACCAGTCGATGCTGTCGTAATTATTGCGCCAGTTCGGGGAACCCAGGTTGGTCCGGGGGGCGTCGCCCTTGCCTGCGCCGACATTGTGGCCGGGGAAAAGGTTGCGCGCTGGTTGTCCGCTATTGCGTGCCATATTATTTATCGTCCTTCTGTTGTTGTTGACTGTCAATTTCTTCTGCCATGACCGATGTGAGGGCGTCACGGATGCGGCTGTGCTCGGGAAAAACTTCGCCGGTTAGCCGTTGCGCTTGCTGCCGCAGGCTGTCGAATTGGTGCAACAGGTCCTGCGCCGTGACCAGCCTCGCGGTTGCATAGATTCTAACACTCATTTTTCGGATTTATTGTGTCGTGAAAAAGTTTCTCTGCACTGACCTGTCGCCCGTTTTGATTCTGCACGGTCATTGGCAACCAACGACCTTGTTCATCTCTAAACTCACTGATATACCAGTAGGTCATGTCAGCCCGGCGCTTGACGACCCGATGCCGGACTTCGCCCAAGATGACCGAACGGACAATTTCCAGATTGTTGTTCTGCGTGGCACTCACGATGTCGCGTATTTTGACCGGTCGAGGGTGGCGTGGGTGTCGTCGATGGCATTCGTCCAGAGCGTGACGACGATGGCAGCACCGTCGTGAAAATTGCGCAGCACGAGAATAATGTCGCGGGTGTTATCGTAGGGCAGCCGGACCACGAGTTTCGTGATGTCGGTGTCGTTGGTAATCTCCGCTTCGATTACTTGCGCGTCGCTGAAGTCAACCCACTTCGGCGGGCGCGTAACTGTCCCAAGTTTATCGCGCAGTGCTTCGAGCATGGCGTGCCGGGAGTAGGCGAGACGGTAGCTGGCACCGAAGTCGAAGTGCAAGATGTTCGCCGGGAGGAAAATGTCTTTGTGATATAACTTGGTCGTCATCGCAGTATTAGACAGTGGTGGTTGTGTTTCGTTCAAAGAATGTAGCTGGTCACTTCATATCTCCCGGAGTCCATGCGATAGATGGACGCGTGAAAATACTTCCGGGTGGGTTTACCCTTGAGACTGACGATGGGCCAGTCGAAGGTGTGAGTGGTGCCATAGGCGACGTGGCCCTTGTCGTAGATATTGCAGGACCAATCCGGAGCTATCTCGGCACCGGCGTCAATGATGTTGGCGTGCAACGCGACAATCGACTCGCTCAGGGTCTCGAAGTAACATGATTTACTCATGGTGATTTAGACAAGGGTGTCGAGTTTACGTTCAACGATATGTGACAATACTGCAACTGAATCGGCGAACAACGTAGGGCAGCCCCTGCTGCTTGAACGAAGCCCGAAGTTCTTTGACACGAGCCGACGCAGCAATGTGGTTGCCAATGAAGGAGCACAAACCCACCGCGATTTCCAGGCGCTTTCCGCCCGCCGTTATTACTCTCGGAATATATGTTGTATCAGTCATGGTGCTAATGTAGCACCATCCGGAGGGCGGTCAACTGGAATTTCTACCGGCGACTTACTAGGGGATTTACTGACTGCTTCGATAACATCAATCAGGTCCGAGACCCGCACAAACCGCCGGGCAGCGGCAGCCGGGTCTGTCAAGCAAAGGTGCCAATGGCCTGGGACATCGTTGACAGGCCACATGCTGCCATCGCTACCGTCGAGATACAGCGGCAGTGATTGGAGACGTATCTGTGTTAGTGGGTGCATGATTTGTAGCGCAGGTATCCGCCGTCGTCGGTGTGCAGGGCCATTGGCAACAGCCAGCATAGGTTCGGAAGATAAACGAGATGCTCGGTGAAGTCGTCGGTGAGGGCAACCACACAAATTTCTTCGTCCGTCATGGTGCGGGCGTGAGTCCACATGTTTTCTGATTTGAAAAAATGCACGATAGCCTCGTCGAACTCTTGAGTCAGAAAAAGTTCCCATGCCGGTCGCCCAGCGGGGTCGAAAATGCGCTCGCCCGTCTCTTCGAGATACTCCCGCGCCATCGCAGCCAGTGGGGTTTCTCCCGGTTCAACATGTCCTCCGATACCGTTGAGCTTGCCTGCTTGCCATTCCGGGCGGCGCTTGCGTATCAGCACCACCCGTGTCGTCGCGTTCGGCTCGGGCGCGCGGACGAAGTTGAACCCGACGACGTATTCCTGTTTAATCAGGCTTCCTTGAACGCTAGTGGTCACGAGAATTCCTTTTCAAGTGTGTCGAGTATGAGCCGCAGCGCCGGGCCGGAAAAGTAATCCCCCGGATAGTTGCACAGTTCGCGGGCTGCGCTGCGTTCAATAGGTGCATGATGCTTCACCAGTTCGCCGAAGCGTTTGACGACTGCGCGCCGCGCCGCCGATTTGGATTCTCGCAGCGCGGCGTATTTCTCTTCTGTCAGCGTGTAGGTCATTAGCCTCCGATGGGCACAATTTTGTTGTCGGTGGGTGCCTGTTGCTCCGGTGCCGGACCAGCGGCACGCGCGGCGGCATGTTGCGCCAGGATGCCCGAGACCCGGCTCGCGGCTTGGGCCACGATGTTGAGCAGCGGCTCGTATTCATTCTTGACGCCGAACCAGCATCCGATGAATTCGTTCGCGTGGTTGATGAACGTGTTGGCCATGTATTCCGTCAGGCCACGAATTTCGGCATCATCCTTGGGCTGCTTGATGGTTGCGTTGCGGAGATACTCAAAGCGCGCATACGACTGCGCGAGTTGCATTGCCTCTTCAGATGTCAGGTTGGGTTTGTTATTGTTGTTGCTCATAATGTATTGGTGGGTATTGGTTGTTAGTTAGGGTGAATAGGATTTGGAGTCACAGGCTTTGGCCGGGACGGAATGAAAAGGATGTTGTTGTTCTTGTTTTGACTCTTCAGCCATGCGGTCGATGTCGGCGCGAAGTGCGGTCAGTTTGGCTTCCGCCGCCGCATCATCTCGTTTTGGTCCAACAGTGCAATCAGCGCCGGGCTGCGCCATATCATAGCAACTGACCCCGCCGTCAATAGCTTGTATCGCCTTGCCGAGCCGCATGATTGCGTCTTCGACGTGGCGGTAGCTCAGTGTTAGATTCGCGATGACTTCACCACGGTCAACGCCGGGTTCGGCGATTCGTTCGGAAGATTCCACGCGGGTGCTGAGGACTTGGCGTCCGATGCTGCGCAGTTGAGTGCGGATATAATTGCAGGATTCTTTAATAGTCATGATAATGTTGGTTTGTGTTCGCAGGTGATGGTGTAAGGCGGCACCCATGGTTCTGGCATTGGTGTAGTTGGGCCGGTAGGAAAAACTCCGGGACTCGTCACGATGCCGGGCGGAATTGGCGAAGCTGGGTATATCACAATTGGTTGCCGGGCCATGTCCGAGACCCGAGCCTCAAGCGACTTCAGCCGGGATTCAATTCGCATCAGCACCGCAAGCAGGTGTTTGTGGCTCGGGTGTGGCGTTGGTTTGTTGTGTTGGTGGTTGCTGCTCATGATTTTTTTGTTGTTGCCGTCTGGCTTTTTCACATCGGCGAACGGCGGCATGAATCATTCGGGCGTTGCTGTTACCAGCGTAAATTTCAGACTTGTCACTCATTGGATTTAAGAGAAGCTCGTAGCGCGGCGCTACTCGCTGTTGATAATCCCCCGTCGTTGTTGCTCAGTGCGGAGTAAATCCCAGCCAGGATAATTCGAGTCTGTCGAATGTTTTCATCAAGCATGTCGAGCGTTATCTTTTGTGATTCGTTGGTGTGCAACAACGCTCGCGCTCGGAGCACATCAACACCGAACTGGCGAAAATGGACCGCCATTTGTTTTGCCAACAGGTCGGCAGGCCGGTTGTCCACCGTGACATCACTCACCACAGCACTATCGGAGATTAGGCCGCGAAGACTGAGCGCCTGCTCTAGCGACACCAAAATTTGTTTCGCCTGGGGCACCGCGTCAAGGTCACGCAACGCTGAGCGAAGGGAAAAATTTAGGTCTGAGTCAACGATGGGACGTTTCCGGCGGGTTCGATATTTGGCGAAATACACCAAGGCCATATCCGCGAAGCGCACCGCCCGTAAGACGTTGAACGTTTCGCCGATGATTCGTTGCTCCCCGCCAATGAACAGCTTGACCTGCCAGATGCCGCCGAACCCACAATAGCAATTGTGGATTGTCTTCCCGGAATGGCTGATTTGCTTCAGCCGAGTTTCCAGGTCCGGGTCCTGTGGCCATTCCGTAATACTATCGAGCAATCGCGCAGTTGCGTTCATATTCTGAGAGATAGTGTAGGCAAAGCATCCGGATGTCAATCAAAATCGTATTAGGCCAAGAATTTTACTCCTAGCACTCCCACTATACCTTTGGGGTCGCCCCCATAAAGGGCACTGATACATAAAGATAATCTATAAAATATTCACACACATATATTACACTATACTATATACCCCTTTTAATGGAACGACCGCGAGGGAATAGTGGGAGTGCTTATAGGATGGCGCGGGCGGCTGGCGCGCAGCACTCTTTTCTCGGATGCCTGATGATTCTGCAAAACAAGTTGACGATGCGTTGTTCCGCCGGATGCCTGCTGATGTCCGGGCGCTGAACCGCAAGGCGCGTGGCGAATCTCGCCGTGCTGAGCGATACGCTTGGGCGACTGCCCACCCCAACAATCCCCGAGTCGCTGGCAAGAAGCTGAACAAGCCATGATACCCATCGAGACCATCCCAATTGACCGTGAGCAGGCGTTCCTGCTGTTCGCCACATTCACAGGCGACATCGCCAGGACGGCGCACGCACTCGACGTGCCTTCGGCTGCCGTGCTGCGCATGGCTGAAGAAGAGGGTTGGACAAACAAACTTGGTCCCATCCTCGCGCTGAAGAAATCCACAAAGCCCGGAGACGTGGAGCGCGGAATCAATCGAGCGCTCAACTTCGTGCAGGCCCATCGTATGCGGTTGTTCATTCAGCGTGTGATTACCCGGCTCACTGCGCTAAATGAAACTGAGTTTGAAGATTACCTTTTCGTGGGCACCACCGACAAGATTGGCAACACCACAAAGAAACTCACGACGCGTGCGCTGGCTGACCTTGCGTCGGCGTTGGAGAAGGCACAAGCCCTAACATACATGGCGCTCAACGATACCGCGCAAGACCGCGCGAAGCGTAAAGAGGAAAGCGGCGACAGCGAAGTGGCAGCCGGAGATTTGCACGCGCAGATTAGTGCTGGCCTCGCTGCGGTTCGCGCGAGCGCTACGCCACGGGCACAGTTATTCGACGCTCAGCTTGCCCAGGCTGAAGAGTTGACGAAGCAATCGCGGAAGGGTCCCGAGCACCCGAACGATGACGACAACCACTGAGTATGGCTGAAGCGCTGATTGATTGTTGGTTGTTTTTCTTGTTCACCGTCGCCGGGTTTGTGCTCGGCTACACCTGCCCATTTCAATAGCTGTGCCTCACTTGAACGGGAGCATATCCCAGTCTTCTGTATGAGCGAATTGACGCGAGGCAATACAGTAAAGCACAGCTAGGTGATTCCCCTATCTATCGGACAGTAAGTCCGCACGCAGTTTGTAGTTGCGCGTTTAAACGCCGCGTGGCATATTGGCGGCATGAGTAAATCATACGACGAACAATTGAAAGAACATCAGGCCCGCGAGAAAGCCACGGGTATCTTCACTAACTTTGCGCCGAAGGGCCGCAGAGGGTTCAGCGCCCAAAAGTCGCGCTCAGTCAAGGCCAGCACACGCGCAGGCGTTCCGATGTCGGTATGGTTGAAAGGATAAACGTGATGACTGACCAAACTATCGAAGTGCTGAAGGCCGCGACAGCCGACATTCGAGCAGCGTGGACGTGGTCTGCACCGATGGCGAGCGCCAGCAGTGGCGCACCAATTGCATTCTGAACCGCTCCGTTTACAACAAGCTGTTCAACCAGTGGCCCACGCGCCGAATTGAAACTGGGCAGACACAAACATCGTAGGGCTGCCCCATAGCGAGTAGCTGGATACTGTAACCCCGACGCCCGGAACTACTCACCGGGCGTTTTTCATTTCGACCCACAACCTGTAGTGTCTGGACCTCCTAGTGCCACTAGACCGGCACACCCCAACAGGTTGTGTAAGCGAAATCCACTCGACCACCCCCAACCACTGCGTGATTTTCACGCATTATGCGTGAGCCTCACGCACCCCTCTGGCGTTAACGTTAACGCTCTACAGTCTATCGACGGAATCGCTGTAGCCCAGTAAATCGCTGGGTCGGACCGGTGCTCCGCGACCCGCGCGGGGTCTAGTCTTCGGTGTAGCGTTCCGACCACCCTGTGCAAAATTCGCCAAAAACCCGATGGGGGGGATGCACGCGGGGCCTCCGCTTACTGAAAGTATCTGGTTTTAATACTCAGACATCGAGAATCTCCTTTAAACATTGTGTTATTTTTAGGTTTCTTTTTATGGGGGTTGCGCACACTCTATATCAGAGTATGAGAGAAATAAAAATGCGAAGTGGCGGGAGGGTTGCTTTGGTTGATGACGCCGATTATGCCCGGCTGTCTTCTTTTGTTTGGTTTCCTTGGGGCCGGTCTGGGGATAAAAATCAAGAGCCTCGACCGGCTAGGAATCTGCGACACTCGGATGGCCGGTGGGAAAATAGATTGATGCACCACGACATTTTGCCCTATCCGTTTTTTGGTCTGACTGTTGACCATGCAGATGGCAATCCTTGGAACAACCAACGAAAAAATCTGAGATATGCGACAGGTTCACAGCAAGCAACAAACAGTAAAAAGAGGCGCATGAATGGGAAATCCTCGTCTCGTTTCAAGGGGGTGAGTTTTGATTCGGCTTATGAGAAGTGGAGGGCTGAAATTTATTTTCAAAAGAAGCGTTATTTTGTGGGGTTCTTCGCCGAAGAAGAATCTGCGGCAAGAGCGTGGGACATTAAAGCCAAAGAGCTTCACGGAGAATTCGCTCGATTGAATTTTCCGCCGCCTTTGTTGTAAAAAATGTTTGCCCCGTGGGATAAAAACGAGCACATTATAGCAGATGGACACGCTGCTAATTGTCACTGTGGTTTTGACCTTGGGGTGTGTCTGGAAAATTCAAAAACAACAGGAGAAAATACTTATGGGAGCTTTAAAGAACTTGCAGGATGCCGTCACCGCGCTGAACACTAACTCCGCTGCGATTATCGTCGCGCTGAACGCCGCCAAGACCGGGGTCCCCGAGACCGAAGTCCAGGCCCAGGCCGATGCCGTCAATGTCGTGAATAGCAATCTCACGACTGCGCTGACGCCCACGTCTCCGATTCAGTCGTAAAAGTTGTCCAGTCTTGGTCTCGACCACCAAGCGTAGCGGGCCACGATACGGTCCACCAATTTTTTATGGTGCTATCACTCAAACCAAGGGCCGGGACTTGTAAGTGCCGGGATGCGTGTAACCAGTCGCGCTACTCTGACGGCGACCAAGAAAACAAACGGTGGTTCTGTTCCGAGTTGGTGTGCGCGGCGTTCGCCGCCGGGGGCGTGAGTCTTTTCAATGCGCGTCACTGGGAAATCAGTCCCGGCACGCTGTCCATTTGTCCTCTACTCCATCAAGTATGAAAAAATATTTCTTCATTTTCTCCGCTATCCTCGTCGGAGTTGCCTTTGCGTGGCGCGAACAAACCCACTGGTTGGGCCGGTTTGAGCGCGCACAGAAGTCCACGGTGCTGCTCGAAAGTTCCAAGTCCTTTGGCTCCGGAGTAATCATCCGGAAGACCAACCCGAACGACTGCCCCCGGCTATTCGTCTGGACCGCCGCGCATGTTGTCCGCGCCGATAACACTGTCAAGGTGAGTCAGGTAATCCGGCTCGACGGACGCAAAGCAGGCACCATCAACTTTTCTGCGCACGTCCTCGTCCGGGATAGCTCCCTCGACTTGGCGCTGCTCTGGCTCGAAGCCCCCGCTAACTTTTTCTCGGCATCCGCGTTCGACGGCACCAAGATACTCCCTGTCGGCACTGGGGTTTTCCATTGTGGTAACTTCTCAGGTCCCAAGTTGGAAGGCAGCTTTAGTTCCGGCGTCGTGTCCCAAGTCGGTGTTAGTTCCCCGGAATTTCCGTGGCAAATTATCGACCAGGCCAGCGCGGTAGTTCAACATGGGTGCTCCGGCGGTGGGTTATTTTCCGACCGCTCCGGCAAGCTTGTCGGAATTGTTACCGGGCTGTTCGACAGCGGGGTCACGTTTTTCGTCCCAGCCCGAGCCGTGAATACGTTCTGCGTTGTCCACAATGTCCAGTGGGCCTTCTCGGGCGACGCCTGTCCGAGCGATGGCAAGTTGCTGTTGTTGCAAGAGTCCGCCAAGCTATCGCCCCAAGCCAAGGCCCCGGATGCTTTTCTTCAATTGCTGCTTGCGCCATAAACAGGCACTGTTTAAGGACGACGACAACAATAACCAAGAGAAAAATTTATGGCTGTTCTGAGCACCACCCACAGGGCAATTGTCCAATCTGTTATCACCTACATGGCCGGTAACTACGAGAAGCCCCTCGACGCAACTGTTATCGACCAACTGGTAAAGGTCTTCGACAACAAGGCATCAACCACTGGGTTTCGCTGTGCTTGTGGGTCCAAGGGTCCCACGCTGAAGGACAGCCTGCGTGACGCGCCATTCAGCACGTTGCTGACATTGCTGGTGTCGGTGTCCGACGCTGGCACGGGTCCGGGCACATACTAAGCGTATGGCGAATTTTTTCAGCACCTTTTTTCCGCGCTTCGATGACGCTGCGCAAAAGCTGCTCTGGAAAATTGCGGCCACGCTCTGCACCGGCATTGGCCTGGGAGGCAATGACATCACTACCGGCCCGGCAACGGCGACCGGTGATTGGTGGGTGCTGCACGCGATTGGCGGCGACGTAGTGTTCAACAGTGTCACGTTTAAACCGGGAACGTCCACCGGCTCACTCGCCGGAAAAACCTTGAGCAATGGCGACCGGCTGTATGGCAACATCACCGGCTTCGATTTGGCCAGCGGCACCATTGTCGCGTATCGGACATCCGCCGGGAGTCCGTGAATGAATCCATGCTTGCGATTTTTCCAGCCTCCCGAGCAGCGCGGCCTATTTCGTGCCGCACGCCGGTTGCTGCTCCGGCTGTTGTCGTCCATCCGCTGGTGACAGAGTCCATCGTTGAGTTGCTTCGGGAAATTCCCGAACCGATTTTCGCTGTCCCCACACCGATTACTTTTCGTCAGCGAGTGCTTCGCTGGCTCCGTTCTGTCTGGTCTGCATTGACTTCTTTCTGATATGATTCAAGTTCAGAATAGTAACCAGGCATTTCGACACCGGCAGCATCCCGGCGGTGTTCCCCCACCCTCGGACAACGACTGGGGATTTTTGTCCCAAGCCGTGTGCGTGAGTAATGATTGGAGATTCGTGACGGAAGCTGCGTGCGTGTTCAATGAGTGGGGTCAACTGACTGACCCGGTTTGCTAACGGACTATGGCCTGCGCAACACAAACACAATTTCGACGCGGCACCGCTGCCGCCAACGCCGCGTTCACTGGCGTCGAAGGTGAAGTAACTTACGCCACGGATACTCACCGGCTTTACACCCATGACGGCGTCACAGTGGGGGGTTTTGCGCTTGCACTTTTTTCTGACATCGCGACTCAGGCTAGATTATCTCTCAGTGTTAGTGCGCCACTCAACTACAACAACGGGACCGGCGCGTTTACCATCACGCTGGCCGACACCACGCATGATGGATATATCAGCAGCGCTGACTGGAACACATTCAACGCTAAACAGGCTGCGCTCGGATTTACGCCGGAGAATGTCGCGAATAAGTCGATAGATGGGACCTTTGCTGCTAACAGTGACACACTTTATCCAAGTCAAAAGGCAGCTAAGACATACATCGACACGGGGCTAGCCACGAAACAAAACAGCCTTGGCTTCACCCCGGAGAACGTAGCTAATAAATCAATTGATGGAACCTTCGCCGCTAATTCTGATACGCTATATCCTAGCCAGAAAGCGGCGAAGACTTACGTGGATGCCGGATTAGCTACAAAACTTAGTTCCACCCTTCCAGGGGCAGATAAAGAAGTGTTGTTAAACAGCGGAGGCGTCCTTGGTTCTGATAGTGGGTTTATTTATGATATTGGGTCACAAATAATGTCTGTTTTATCAGCGCAAATTGGTCCTATTGGGATTCCTTCAATTATATTAGACCAGGGTGGAACGGCTTCTTTTATGTCCGGCGGTGTTTTTGCATTAAAAATACTGGCGGGAAACCACGTCACTTTAGCGAATGATGGTGTGGACATATTGGACGGTCTTGTTCAAGTAGAGGACGGGTTTAAAGTTGATGGACCAGGTCCCACGGGTCTTAGTATTCGCAATTCGGACACAGCAACCGTGGTTTTTTCTGTGGCGGGAGCAACGGGGTTGATTACCGCTACAAACACTCTTGACATGGGGTCTGCTAAAATTTCCAGTCTTGCTGCTCCTGTCGCTGGTGGCGACGCTACAAACAAGACATACGTTGATACTGGCCTCGCGCTCAAACTGAATCTCGCGGGTGGAACCATGTCCGGTGCAATAGCGATGGGCACCAACAAAATAATCGGACTGGGGAATCCTACCGCAGCCCAGGACGCCGCGACCAAGACCTACGTGGACTCTGGCACCCCCGGCAACAAAGTATTTAACTACAACAGCTTTCGATAACAAAACCTATGGCAGCTAACACATCCCCAATTTTCACACTCACGCCTGTCGTCGCAGTCGCCACGGTCAGCGCCGCCAACACCAACCGTGACGGGACCGGCACTATTGTCGCCGTTGTCACAGGCGGCACCAACGGCACTCGTATCGAGTTCATCACCATCAAGGCGACAGTCACGACTAGCGCAGGCGCTATTAGTTTGTATGTTGACCCCGGCACCGGGACGTGGCATCTCTGGACGGAAGTGTTAGTAACCGCTGTCACGGCAAGCACGACTGTTGCGTCGTTCCAGACCGAACTTGTCCGGACGGACGGACTGCCTGTCATCACGCTTCCGAGCACTTGGCGACTCGGTGCTAGCACGGAAATCGCGAACAACTTCCGTATCATCGCGCACGGGGGAGATTACTAACAGTTATGCAGATGGGCCAAGGCAGCGGTGGGTTTAGGGGATTTTCGCAACCAGATGTTTCGCAATCGGCTGTTCGAGTTACTCGTGGCTTGTTGGTTGGAACAGGAGCGCAGTCTTTATTCAGTCTTGCGCCTGTCTGGAATACAACTGGGACACCAACAGCATTCAAAATAAACGCCACAGATACCGCGAGTTCGGCGTCTAGTTTGTTGGCTGATTTTCAAGTCGGTGGGACCAGTTTTTTTTCCGTAAAAAAGTCTGCGGCTTTGTTGTTAGGGGATATTACATCTGCTCAGGTTACTATACAAGGGACTAATCAAGGGTTCCAAGTAAATTTGGGCGGGAAATCAATTCAACTAAATCTTAATTCTGGTCAGCCATCTACTGTTTATGCTGACCGTTTGTGTGTAGATTTTAGCAATTCAGATGTTTTTCTTGTTCGGGATGCGGCTAACATTCTTGCATTGCGAAGTGGGACCCTCGCCCAGCAGTTCAACCTGTATAACACTTTCACGTCGTCCACTAATTTTGAACGCCTTGATTTCAAATGGGGTTCCAACGTAGCTCAACTTTGGACCGAAAAGGGGTCCGGCGGGGGAACGGCCCGCGATATGGTGCTCGGCGCAGATGCTACAGAAGTCATGCGATTTACGTCTTCTGATTGCAAGTTGGCCACGGCAAAAACACTCAGTGTCGCCAGTGGCACCAATCAGCGGGCCGGTAATGCAACGCTTATTGCAGGCACAGTCACGGTGAACAACACCACCGTGACGGCGAACACCATCGTCATTCTGACTAGAAAAACATCCGGCGGAACTATCGGAACTGCTATTACATACACTGTTAGTGCTGGGGCGAGTTTTACAATTACGTCCGACAACATACTAGATACATCCACCTTCAGTTATTTACTAATCGAAGTCCCATGAAAATACTCAACGACCAAGTAACTTTCGACGACACCGACATTGCGCAGCTTTCCCCCGCGTTGCAAAAGGGGCTGCAACTTTTCGTCGGCACCGCGCTGGATGACCAAGGCAATCTGAAGTTGCCCGCTTCGCAGTTCTTGTCGGACACTGTCAACGCCATTTTGAAGTCCGCCGGGCAGCTTATTGCCAAACTTGAGCACGATAATTTCAAGGATTTTTCCACCGCTTTCGTGGCTGCTGACGCCGCGACTCAAGCGCAAGTGCAGCCGTTGCTCGACCAGGCCGCGCTCATTCTTGGGGTAAAGATTGACCCGCCGCCTGCGCCCGCCGCAGCCGACGAATTGGCTAAGCCGTAGGGGATTCCCCTATATTGCGCACCGTGAAAGTCACGCTTGACTGGGGCGCGGGTTCGTTCTATAGTGGTCGTATGAATGTAGTAAGTTATCTCCGGGTGAGTAGCAAGGGTCAAGTCGAGGGCGACGGGTTCGACCGGCAGGAGCGCGCCATTGAAGACTTTTGCAGAATTCAAGGGTTGAAGAATCACCGTGAGTTTCAGGAACGTGGGGTCTCAGGGGCGGTTGAGGGTCTTGACCGACCTGCTTTTTCTGAGCTAATTGAATTTATTGAACAGTGCCGGGAGTGTCTTATAGTAGGCATTGTGGTCGAACGCATGGACCGACTCGCGCGCGACCTGATGGTGTCCGAAGTGCTGCTCGCGGAGTGCCGAAAGCGCAACATCCAGGTGTTCAGCGCCGACCAGGGCGCATTAGTCAACATGGCCGAGAACGGCGGCGACCCGACGCGGGTGCTAATCCGCCAAATCATGGGAGCGCTGGCGCAGTGGGAGAAAACGATGGTGGTGCATAAACTCCGCGCGGCGCGGGAACGCATCAAGGCGTCCGGCGGGCGGTGCGAGGGCACGAAGCCTTATGGCCATTGTGCCGCAGAAGCCCCCCTGCTGTCCTACATTATCGAGCAGCACAACAAGGGTGCAAATTTTTCTAACATCGCGCGGTTGCTAAACGCGATGGACGCGCGCACGCGCTCGGGCCGACCTTTCAAACCGCAGAACGTGCGGATGATAATCACAAACCACAACAAGAACAACAACAGCAAGAACAAACAATGAATCTGAACTTTACATACGAGGCCGGTCCCAAGACCAGCCGCAAATCCAAAGTGGTTGAAGAGGCCAAGCAAAAGGCTGCGCAGGACGCACAGCTTCGGCTGGCCCGAATCCAGAACGGCGCGGAGCCAGGATACTGCAAGGGCGGGCGCTGCAAAAGCAAATGAATTTTAACCGGGGGTCGTCTAAAACCCAGGACACCCACAATGCAATGTGGGAGACGCGAAGTTGAAGTCTCGCACCCCGGACCAATTTGAAACTCTGTCTTCACAGAGTAGCGACGGAAGTCACCGTTATGACATACATGAAAGAGAGGGATTTATGACAAATTAGTGTTTAAACATTGTTCATCATTTTTATCACTCTGGGCTGGGGAACACCCCGGCTCCTTGAGGCCGAGGCTCACATGGACTGTTTGTTTCCGGCCTCTTTTGTTTTCCCGAACAGTCCCCAGCGTGCGCACTGTTTGGTAGCGCGGGGTAGAGAAACGGTATCTCGTTTGGCTCATAACCAAAAATTGCGGGTTCAATTCCCGTCTCCGCTACCATTTTCATGAATGTTTACACTTACTTCGACAGTAGCGAGCACGCCGACAGCAACCAGGCTATGTTACTCAGTCTGTGGGTCCGGTCATGGTCTGCGCGCGGCTGGAAACCCCGAATACTCTCCGTCCGCAACGCCGCGCGTCACAAATCCTTTTCTCTCTTCGCCAATGACGCCCGAGAGCATCCCCGGTTGGCCGCAGAAGCCGCAGGCGTAAAATGGTTGTGCCCGATGACAACCATGAACTTTGGGCTATCGCCCGCGCAATACAGGCGCAAAGGTGCCCCGCTGCTTCGGCACTTCCACGAAGTGGGGTGGCAATCCGCGTCGCTGGTGGATTTTCCCAACGTCCATGACGCTGATGTGATATTGCACTGCGGGCGACCGCTCTAACATACCCGTGCTGCCACCAGGACCAGAAGCCAAGCTTGCCGCTGAAGTGGCCCGGCTGGTGCATAAGGAGCACAAGCGGGACGCGGCGCTAGCTATCGCGGACGCGTGCAACATCCCCCTGAAACTCGCCGACGATAACCCGGCGAAGTTCCTGCCGGTGTTGCAGAATTACTTGCACGTCCTGCTTGAGTCCGAAGCGCCGGAAGAAGCGGCGCAGATACTCTGGACACCCACACTTTTCAATCCCGAGCCAAAGTCGAGTCGGGACATCTGGAAGCTGTATGACACCAGCAACCAAGGACTCATTATGGGCGCGGGCAGCATGAGCAAGTCCTATAGCATGGGCGTTCGGCTGTTTTTGGAATACATCCGCGACCCGGAGTTCACCACGGTGCGCGTGCTCGGGCCGAGTGAGGACCACTTGGAAACGAACCTTTTTTCCCACCTTGTCCGGCTGCACAGCACGGCGACGCTGCCCATGCCCGGAGAAGTCGGAGAGCTATTCATCGGGAAGTCCCGACGCAACCAGACTGGCGCAATAAAAGGGTTAGTAATCCCAGTCGGCAAGACGAAGAAGGCTGGCCGCATCCAGGGAACAAAGCGGGTGCCGCGCCCGACCCCGCACTACAAATTTGGAAACCTGTCAAGGCTTTTTTTGTTCCTTGACGAAATCGAAAACATTCCGGCGGGAGTCTGGGGCGACATCGACAACGTCCTCAGCCAAGTCCAGGAAGACGGGGAAGTGTTTGGGTTCAAGATTTTCGGCGCATACAATCCGCGTAACCAGCGAGACGAAGTGGGTCAGCGCGCGGAGCCGCCGTTTGGGTGGGAAAGCTTTGACCTTGACAAACATTTTCGGTGGAAGTCCGTCCGGGGTTGGGACGTGCTCCGGCTCGATGGAGAGCAGAGCGAGAACGTGGTGCAAGGCCGCACGGTGTATCCCGGACTGCAAACCAAGGCCGGGCTGGAAGCCATCGCGCGCAACGCCGGGGGCCGTCAGTCGCCAGGGTATTACACGATGGGACGCGGAGCGTATCCGCCGCAGGGTATTGAGTTAGCCGTTATTCCGCCGGGTATGCTGAGTAGCATGAAAGGGGAATTTATTTGGCTCGACAAACCAGTGCCCGTAGCCTCGTGCGACTTGGCACTTGAGGGCGGCGCTGGCGCTCCTTACACGCTGGGGTTGTGGGGACGGGCTACGGGTATGAAACTTCCGGCCACGCTGGAATACCCCAACGGGCGGACAGTAATGTTCAAGGACACAACCAGCCGGACGACGACGCGCTGGGGGCTTCAGGTGAGTCAGCAATTTTTGTTGCCCAAGGGCGACACCGTGGTGATGGCGGAACAGTTGGTCCGAATCAACAAACGCGCCGGGGTAAAACCGGAGTATTTCGCGTGTGACCGAACGGGCCACGGCGCTGGCATCGCGGACTTGATGAAGCACGACTGGTCTGCGGCCATCCACGATGTTAACTATTCTAACAGCCCAAGTGACACCAAGTTAATGGAGGAAGACAGCAAGCCGTGCTCGGAAGAATTTAGCCGGATTTGCTGCGAGTTGTGGTTCGGTCTCCGGGCGTATGCGGAATTCGGATACCTGCTGCTGAGTCCGTCAATGGACCTGAGCAAACTGGCCGTCCAGGTGACGCAGCGAAAGTTCGTAACGACCGGCAAGCTAAAGAAAGTGCAGACGAAAAAGGACTACGTCAGCACCGGAAAAGAATCGCCGGACGAGGCCGACAGCTTGACACTTTTCGTTTACGCGGCGCGCAAGGGGTCCGGTGTGGTCCTCAGCATGAAGGGCAACGACGTGGGACTGCCCGGCGATGCTGACGGTGTCGATGGGTGGGCCGACGAGCGGATGCTGAAGGGTGGGAGCTACATCGACAGCACGAACCGAACGGATTATCTCGACGACCGGAACGACGTTCAGATATTATGAAAAAACGAATTAACGTCAATCTGTATCCGCGCGAGGGATACTTTTTCAAGGAGTCTGACGGCAGCGTTCATCGCGCTGATAGCTGGCCACATGTTATGGCCCGAGTGTCGGCGTATCGCAAACGCGCCGGGTTGCCCATCGGTGACGTGGAGTCCGAAGTGGCACAACAGGCGTGCTCCCGTAACCCGGCGCACTGCTCAGAAATCAACGACGCCACGGTTCATCAAACGCTTGTCGTCAGCTTGAAAACTCGGATACTCAAATATATGTCTTTTCTCCGGGGACTCGGTCCTCGCATCCCGTGGGTGACTGCCGCCGAAGCGAGCCGCCGCGCGAGCGTGTGCGCCATGTGCCCGCACAACACGGCGCTGCCGGAGGGGTGTGGGTCTTGCCGCGCGGCACTCAGTGCAATGCGGGACGAAGTGCTGGGGCGAGGACGGGCCAAGGATGGACGATTGCACGGGTGCGCCATACTCGGGGAAGACCTTCCGACCAGCGTGCATGTTGACCACGACGTAGTAGAAAACGACAGCCTTCCGAGCGCGTGTTGGCGAAAACGGATACCACCAGTATGAAAGTCCCCAATCCAATTCTTTTTTTGCTCGCGATGGTTCGCACCTGCTACGTCCGGCTGTGGGGATACCGCATCTTGGTGAATGAAGAAGAGGAAAAGTTTCGTTGGCGCAGGTGCAATATATGCCCCCATCGGATAAAGGGGCCGGAGATTATCGGCGACCAGTGTGGGATTTGTAGCTGCCTGCTTGACGCCAAACTGTTGCTGACGATGGAACAGTGCCCGGACAATCGCTGGAAACGAATCTGGCGTAAATCGCCTTGACGGCACACTGTTTAAAGGACTTATGCCCATTCAGTCTGTATATCCGACTAACGCGAACATGAACCCCGCCGGGGGTCTTATTCAGTCCCCCATGATTAACGCCAAGGGGACTCCGGAGCAACGGTCCATCCGAGACATCGGGATGGCGCGCAACGTGGTGCGGACCATCATCCAGGCGAACCGAACCCGACAAGTAGTCAACAGCCGAATCCTCGCGAAATACAACGCTGAGCGTCCGTATGATAGCGCCCGACTCGAATCCGAGGGACTCGGGTGGAAACAAAATTTTACGACCAAACCGCTGCCGCTCTGGATGGAAAAAGTCGCGCCCCGGTTTTGCGAAGCCGTGGCCGGTCTGAAGTATCTGACCGATGCCACACTCAGCAACAAGTGGGAAAAGGCGACCGAGAAGTCGGAAAAATTTCGCGAGGTAATTACCAAAACCATTCGCAGCCGACCTGGCTGGCGGACACTGGTGGAAGACTTGTCCTTCGACAACGCTTTGTTCGGACACACCGTCGTTGCGTGGCTTGACGAATTTACATGGTTCCCGAAGGTCTTCGTCCAGGCCGAGAATTTTCTTCCGGACGGCGCAAAACAGTTTGCGGCTAACGCACAGTTCATCGTGCTCAAGGAAATGTATCTCCCGCACGAGCTATTCGCGGAGATAAAGGACCGTGAAACAGCAGAGACGCTTGGTTGGAACGTGACGAACACCATTGAAGCTATCAACACGGCCAGCCCGGCGCAGATTCGGGACCTACTCAACATTGGCGGGACAATTGAAACGTGGTATCAGAACGCCATCCGGGAGCTAACGGTGGGCGTGAGCTACATGGCGGGTGCTTCTGTCAACACAGTTTACACTCTTTTGGTCCGTGAAGTGACCGGCAAGGTGAGTCATTACCGCATGGCTGGCTCGGAAATGCTTGAAATTTTCACCAAGGAAGACCGGTTCAACAGCATGGAGGACTGTGCCACGTTTTTCGCGTTCCAAAAGGGCAACAGCACGATGCACGGGTCGAAGGGCATTGGCCGGGACCTATACGAACTGGCCGGAATGATTGACCGGACCCGGAACGAAGTCGTGGACAGGTCCATTCTTAGCGGAAAAGCCATCGTCCAGGGGGACATGAAGCGCATCCACACTTTTAAAATGTCCGTCGTCGGCAGTATGGTGATACTTCCGGACAACTGGAAGGTTCTGGAACAGAAGATTGACGGTAACATTGAACCTTTCCTTAAACTCGATGCGTATCTTGCCCTGTTAGCCGACCAGTTAATCGGAAACACCAGCCCCCGGCAGTTCGGCGGCGAGCGCACCACGAAAGCTGAAATAGATTTGTTTGCGGCTCGGGAAGAAGAGACCAAAGACGTTCGGATTACGCGGTTCTTGGAGCAGTTTGTGTCTATGGTAGCCACAATGCAGCGCCGGATTTGTGACACAGAGACTGTCGAAGACGATGCCAAGGCGGCGCAGAAGGAACTGCTGAATCACATGACCCGGCCTGAAGTCGATGAACTGGCGAAATCGACCGTCGCGGGCACAGTGCGTGACCTAACACCTGCGGAACGCCAAATGATTGCGGCCTTCACCAATGAGAAAAAAGGAAATCCCCTATACAACCAGCGCGCCCTTGAAGTGGAAGACGCTGTGGCGCGGGTTGGCGCTGATTTTTCTGACCGTGTGCTGTTGCCTACGAATGACCCGACAGAACAAGCGGAGCAAACGAGGCTGCAACAGATGGAACTCGCGTTATTACTTCAGGGACAGCCGGTCCCCGTCAGCCCTCGCGATAATCACGAGATTCATCTGGCGATATTGATGCCAATCGCCGAGCAAACGGCGGCGTCGATGTTGCAAGGGTCTGCGACCACGGAACTTTTCGAGACGCTTGTGGCTCACGTCAATGAGCACGCGAATCGTTGGGAATCCCAGGGCGCACCGAAGGACAAAATAAAGCCCATTCTCGCCTTTTTGGCTAAGGCAGGACCTGCGATTGCCCAACTCAAAGAACACGACGCGCAAGCGGCTCAGCTACAACAGCAAAGTATGGAGCACGACGCGCAAGGACACACAATAGCGGCTGCGGTTGGCCCACCCCCACCGGAGCAAATGACCCCATGACCACTTATGGAAATCACCAACGACGAGCTACCTTGGGATAGCGAAAACGTAGAGATTTTTCGCGCATTCCTACTCACCCCCACCGGTCAAAGGCTGGTCCCGAAGCTGGCGGCATCTGCGCCATCGCTGCTTGCCAAGGGGGATACCAATGAAATTTGCATTCGCTGCGGCGAAGTTCGCGGATTTCAAGAAGTGCTAAAGTCCCTTTTGTCCCTAACAGTGATACAGCCCGGCCCACCGAAAGTCGAAGATGCGTATCCCCGGCTTGAAGACGACAAAGCATGGTCCGACGGAGAAAAAATTAACACCTAACACTTATGCCTGAACCAACACCCGAGAAAAAAGAAGTATTCGACAATCCGGAAGCCCACAACGCCGAGATTGCCGCCAAACTTGCGGCTCAAGACATCCTTGGCCAGTCGCTAGCCCCTAAAGATGACGGCAGCGCCAGCGGGGCGCTCGACATCCTGGCGAAAACTGCTGAAGAGGCGGCGAAAAAGGCGTCAGAAGCGCCAGAACCGACCCCGGAAAAGAAACCCGAGGAAATAGCCGCCGAAGCAGAGGCCGCGAAGAAGGCCGAAGAGGCGCAAAAGGCGGCGGATGATGAGCGTGCGCGCGCAGAAGCCCTTTTCAAAGACGCTCCGGCACTCCCGCCGGGCGCAAGTCCGAAAAGTGCCGAGTCTTTTGCCGCAATTAAGGTCCGCGCCGCGCAAGAGATTGCAAAACGCGACGCCGAACTCGAAAAGTTGCGCAAAGAGCACGCGGAGGCCCAAGAAAAACTCAAAAACACCGCGCCGCCGGAGTCCGTCAAGGAACTCGCGGAGTTGCGGGCGTGGCGCGCGAAACTTGACGTAGAAGCCGACCCGAAGTTCAAGGAATATGACAAATCCATCGCGCAAACGCACGAATTTATCTATGCGCAACTGAGCCGGTCCCCCGTCATCACCCCGGAAGTCATTGCCGAGATAAAAAAACACGGCGGGCCGGAAAAGGTCCAGATGGATAAGATTTTTGCCGCCATCAAAGACCCGGCGTTGCAAAAGTCCATCGAAATGCAGATTTCGGACATTGAAAAAATTCAGTTCAATAAGAACAAAGCAATCGAAGCTGCAAAAGCCGACCTGAACGGCTATGTTGCGGAGCGGACCAAAGCCGCGACCGAAGCGCTGACCCAGCACAACGCCGCGACCGAGAAACACCTGGGGGAACTGGCAAAAAATCTCTCGTGGTATTCTGAGAAACCTGTGGACCCGAAGCAGCCCGAGGCTGAGCGAAAAGCGGCAGAGGACCACAACGCATTTGTGACCACCACCAAGCAGCAGCTTGCGGCGGCGCTGAAGGATGACAGCCCGGAGATGCGCGCCATTATGCTTGCTGGCATGGCACAGCTTTTCTATCTGCAAAAGGTGCATGAGGGTGCTACGGCGAAACTCGTAGCCACAGAAAAGGCGCTCGCGGACATCACCGAGAAATACGACAAGTTGCGCAAGGGAAGTGTTAGCCGATTGCGGGAATCTCAGGCACCGCCAGGCGGCGCGCCGCCTGCGCCGAAACCCGAGGACCAGTTTACCAAACCTGCTACGCAGTCGCTTGACGACATCGCCAAGCAGGTTATGGAAGAACGCGCCGCCAAGGCTGCCGCCGGGGGCAAGTAATGGACTTGTTCGCCAACGCGCCGGTTGCGGTGCCGCCGACGAATAGCGTCGTGGCGCTGCAAAATAAGGTCATGATTGTGCTGCCGTGGATGAAGCAGACAAACCCGATGACCGCGTTTTGTGTGGCGCAACTCATGGATAAAAGGCGCACGGCCAGTATGCTGAACTTCGGAGATGCCTTCGTCGCGCACAGCAGAAATACGTGCGCCGACCTTTTTCTTCAGTCCGGGCTTGAATACATGCTGACGATTGACGACGACATGATTGTTCCGTTCGGCAACGCTACGTGGTATAACGCACACACTGGCTTTGCATTTCCCGAACCCTTCGCCAGCTTTAATGCCATCGACCGGCTGCTGAGCCACGGAAAGTCACTCGTCGGCGCGTTGTATTTTGGACGGCAGCCAAACGGCAGCAAACCTGTATTTAACGAGGGGTGCTCGCACAAAGCGGTTGACGCCGACTGTCGCCGCACTCCACGGGATGAACTACACCCGACGAAATGGGTTGGCACCGGCTGCATGTTGATTCACCGCAACGTGTATCTGGACATTGAGAAGAAATTTCCGCTGCTCGCGCGTGGACCAAACGGACTCGGGGGACATTGGTTCAGTTCTTCCGAGCACTGTGCTATGGACGGAATCCAGCGAACCATCGACATGCTGACGGACGGACCCATGACGGGAGAAAAGGCGGCTCGCGCACACAGCCTGTTAGTAAACGCCCAGTCGGAAGCGCGCGCGAATAGCTGTTTGGGGATGGGCGAAGATGTCGCGTTCTGCACCCGCGCACGAGCCGCCGGGCACACGGCTTATGTTGACTATGGGCTAGTGGCCGGGCACATTGGGCACAAAGTTTACGGACCCAAGAATCCATGAGCAGTCCTATTGTTTATCTTTCCAAACCACCCAGCAATCGACTTCTGTTGGTATTGCAATTCTGGGAACGCGACAAGGCCCAGGCGATGGCGCTGGCGCGGCTGATTGCAGACTTGCAACCGGCGCACACGTCGATGGCGGATTTCCTTTTCGTGAACCGGTTCGATTGTGAGCCAGACCGCAAGACGGTGCAGCATGTAAGCCGGAAGTTCAACGTTTTTTCTTATCGTTCGGCGCGGCGCTCCGTCGGCTGGCCGCGTGGGTGCAACGGATTATTCTTCGGCGGCGCGGAGTATCTGTATCACATGAGCGCGGAGGACAAGAAGACCCCCCGATACAAGGCGGCGTTTTTCATGGAGGCAGACTGTTGTCCGTTGAATCGCGACTGGCTGAGTATTTTTAGTTCTGTGTGGGACAGTTACAAGGGAAAAATTTTTATCTCCGGGTGCCAAGTGGAGTCCGAGCATGTCCATCGTCACATAAACGGAAATTGTTTTGTTTCCGGCGACCTGAAATTTCTGCACTGGTTGGTGAAGTCTGTGGGCGAGCCGGAGAATATTGGGTGGGATTATGGTTTGGCCCAAGACTTCCGGAATTGGGGTGTCGCGGTTACGCCCGGCATGGAATTCGTGTGGCGCACACCGACACTCTCCGTCGCGGAGTTGACAGAGCGGGTCAATCGTGGTATTGTGTGGTTGCACGGCGTCAAAGATTTTTCAGCATTGAACTACGCTCGAAAGCACCTACTAACATGAAAACAGCACTAATAACTGGTATTACTGGCCAGGACGGAAGTTATCTGGCCGAACTACTGTTGGATAAGGGATACGATGTCCACGGAATCGTCCGGCGGGCTAGCTCATTCAATACGGGCCGCATCGACCACATTTTTGACCAGCTTAGCCTTCACTTCGGAGACTTGTCGGATGGGGCCAGCTTGGCTCGATTGCTGACTAAAATTCAGCCGAATGAAATCTACAATCTGGCGGCGCAGAGTCACGTCCGAGTGTCCTTCGACGTGCCTGAATACACCGCCGACATAACCGCTGTCGGCGCTGTGCGGATGCTGGAATCCATCCGGGAAGCCGGTATTTGTCCCCGGTATTATCAGGCCAGCAGCAGCGAAATGTTCGGCATGGTGCAGGAAATCCCGCAGCGGGAAACCACACCGTTTTATCCCCGCTCACCTTATGGCTGCGCCAAGGTGTTTGCGTATTGGATTACCAAGAATTACCGGGAGTCCTACGGGTTGCACGCGAGCAACGGAATTCTGTTCAACCACGAATCACCCCGGCGCGGGGAAACTTTCGTCACGCGGAAAATCACTAAGGCAATCGCGCGAATCCTCGCGGGCAAGCAGAAAGAGCTTCGGCTCGGAAACTTGGACGCGAAGCGGGACTGGGGCTTCGCCGGGGATTTTGTTGAGGGCATGTGGCGAATGCTACAGCAGGACGAGCCGGACGATTACGTGCTCGCGACCGGCGTAACACACAGCGTTCGGGAGTTTTTGGAGTGCGCGTTTAAACGTGTGAATCTTGATTGGCAGGACTACGTGGTGTATGACGATAAGTATGCCCGGCCCGCTGAAGTGGACTTGTTGCTCGGGGACGCCAGCAAGGCCCGGCAGAAACTCGGGTGGGAACCGCGAGTGGGTTTCGCCGAACTGGTTAATATGATGGTAGAACACGATTTGGCAAATGAACAAGGACGATAAAATTTTTGTCGCCGGGCACCGGGGCCTCGTCGGCAGTGCGTTGGTCCGACAACTGCGTGCGCGTGGATATTACAACTTGCTTTTGTTCAACCACTCGAATTGCGACCTGACCAACCGTAATTCGGTTCATCAACTTTTTTCGACCCAGCGCCCGGAGTATGTTTTTCTCGCCGCTGCCCGCGTGGGCGGGGTGTGCAGCAACGACCATCGTGAAGCGGACTTTCTGTTGCAGAATTTGCAGATTCAGAATAACGTGATTGAGTGCGCTCAACTTTTTGGCGTCAAGAAGCTGTTATTTCTCGGGTCCGCGTGTGTGTATCCCCGGCTCGCGCCAGAGCCGGTGGTTGAGTCTGACCTGTTGTGTGGTCCTCTTGAACCGAGCAACCAGTGGTATGCAATCGCCAAAATCGCGGGCATCAAGTTGTGCCAGGC
>Ga0134123_10000293_pt1 | contig 34430 bp, 25 predicted proteins | sample KB303_FD_96460 | JGI IMG/M metagenome (GOLD analysis project Ga0134123, IMG submission 96460) | Terrestrial soil microbial communities without Nitrogen fertilizer from Kellogg Biological Station, Michigan, USA - KB3-0-3 | ecosystem: Environmental > Terrestrial > Soil > Unclassified ...
CATCGCGACGCCGCCCTTGACCTGACTGGCCGCCGTCAGCGGGTTCATGATCCGTCCCGATTCGTGCACGGCGACGAACTTCAGGATCTTCACCGCGCCGAGTTCGGTGTCGACCTCCACCTCGGCGAAGTTCGCGCCGAAGCAGTTTCGGATCTTGCCGTCGAGGCGCGGCATCGGCGTGGCGCTCGCGGTGAGGAGGGCGCTGCCGGTCGGCATCCCCTTGTCGGCGATCTGCTTCTTCAGATCGCGCACGGCGGCGATCACCGCTTCGCCGGTCATGGACGTCGTGCGGCTGCCCGACTCGCCCACCGAGTAGGGGCAGGTGTCGGTGTCGCCCCAGACGACCGTGACCTTCGAGAGCGGGACGCCCAGTTCGTCGGCGGCGATGATGTTCATCGTCGTCTTGGCGCCGGGGCCGACGTCGGTGACGCCGACATAGAGCGTGTACTGCTGCTTCGCGTCCACCGTGATGACGGCGCTGCTCGAGCCGACGGCAGCCCGGAAGGCCATGAAGGCGACGCCCGCGCCGCGCTTGATCGTTCCTCGATCGGATCCCGGCTCCGGCTTCCAGCGCTTCTTCCACTCGAAGAGCTCCGCTCCGCGGCGGACGCACTCGTCCAGCGTGTAGTTGGTGAAGACCGTGCCCGGCCCCGGTTTCACCATGTTCTTGAGGACGAAATCGACCGGATCCATCTTCATCGCGTACGCGATGTCGTCCATGTGGGACTGGATTGGGTAATAGCCCTGTGGATCGCTGGGGCCCCGGAAGTTCGCGGCGGTCGTCCGGTTCGTGTACATCGGGAACAGCGTGCTCTCGGTGTGGTCGCAGTCGTAGAGCTCGATGCCGCTGACGCTGCCGGAGTTCTTCCGGTACGGCCCCATGTTGCTGATGGTGCGTAGCTGGATGGCCGTGAGGCGCCCATCGTTCTTCACGCCCACCTTGTAGTACTGGACGGTCGGCCAGCGGCCGTGCATGCCGACGAAGTCGTCCTTGCGTGAGAACTCGAGCTTGACCGGCGCACCGGCTTCACGGGCGAGCACGGCGGTGATCAGGTCGGCATCCTGGTTCTGGTTCTTGTTGCCGAAGTTGCCGCCCATGTAGTGGCAGATGACGCGCACCTTCTCGTCGGGCATGCCGAGATCGCGCGCGAGGTCGTGATGGCAGTTGGCGATGCCGCCCGTCGGCGTGTAGACCGTGAGCTTGTCGCCGTTCCACTGCGCCACGCACGAGCGCGGCTCCATCTGGGCGTTGTGGCACATCACCGTGCTGTAGCGCGCCTCGAACACCCGGTCGGCGTTCTTGAAACCCTCCTCGACGTTGCCGTGCTTCTGCACCGTCGGCTGGAACTGGTTGCGCGCATCGGGCGAGATGTTCCCCTCGGGCCAGATCTTCACCGCGTCGTCTCTGAGCGCCGCTTCCTGATCGAGGACGAACGGCAGCACCTCGTAGTCGACGACGATCAGCCGCACCGCTTCTTCGGCGACATGGCGGTCCACGGCCGCAACGGCGGCAATCGGCTCGCCGACGTAGCGCACCGGGTTGTTGAACGCGTAACGCCGCTGCGTCGTGATCTTCTTGATGTCGTCGTTGTACTGGACGCCGCCGGCCGTCGAGCCGGCGCCCCAGACGTAGTGGCAGTTCTCGTGCGTGACGATGGCCTTGACGCCGGGCAGCGCGCGCGCCTTCGAGAGATCGATGGCCTTGATGCGCGCGTGCGGATGGGGGCTGCGCAGCACCTGCGCGTACAGCATCCCGTCCAGGTAGACGTCGCGGGTGTAGATGGCGCGCCCGCTCACGCGCTCGGCCGCGTCGATGCGCGGCGTGGCGTGGCCGATCACCTTCATCGTGTTCACGCTCACTACGCACCTCCCTGCGTGCGCGCCGTGGAGCCGGCGGCGCCCGCGGCCACGACCGCTTCGACGATGCGGTTGTAGTTGGAGCAGCGACAGAGATTGCCCGCAAGCGCCGTCCGCACATCGGCCGGCGTGGGCCGGGGCGTGTGCGAGAGGAGCGCCTTGGCCGACATCAGCTGACCCGACGTGCAGAAGCCGCACTGCGGGGCGTCGTGCGCGATGAACGCTTCCTGCAGCGGATCGAGCGTGCCGTTCCTGGTGAGGCCCTCGACCGTCAACACGGTGCGGCCGTCGACCCAGGCGGCGAGGTAGCTGCACGAGTAGACCGGCTTGCCGTCTACCAGCACGGTGCAGGCGCCGCATTCCCCGCGCTCGCAACCGAGCTTGGTGCCGGTCAGCCGGAGGTGGTCGCGCAGCAGCTCTGCGAGCGTCCAGTGATCGTCCACCTCGACACGTTGCACGTTGCCGTTGAGGGTCAGTCGAATGGCGGTGTGCGGCCGGACCGGCGCCCCGTTGCCAGGCGGGGCCTGCGCGCCCACGACGGGCGCCGCGGCCGTGACCACCAGCGCCGTCCCCGTGGCGCCCAGGAACTCGCGTCTCGAGACGTCGCCGTCGCGCTCTGTCGGCTTCTCTGGATCAGTGCTCATATCGTGGGTATGTTAAGCCCTTTGCGCGCGCACAGCCTGCTGTCTTTTCATCCATCCGACTGACGATAAAACCGTGTCCGAGAGGTGTCGCGGGAGTAAGATCCGCCCAGGTCTGGCGGCGCAATCGGACATTCCGAGCAGATCGGGTGGAGAGGAAAATGCGCAAACAACGAAGACTTTTCTTACTCGGCCTGAGCCTGACGCTGGGCATGGCAGCGACATGGGCAGCACTAGCGGCGGCTGCAGGGACGGCCCTGATCTATGTGACGAACAGAGGCGGAACCACCATCGATGTGATCGACGCTGCGACGAACAAGGTCGTGCATACGATCGGCAACATCGAATCACCGGAGGTGGTTCGATTCTCTCCCGACGGCCGCCTGCTCTACATCTTCAGCAGGACCGACCCCGAAAGTAACTTCCTCATCGTCATGGATCGGAAGAGCGAGAAAATTGTCAAAAAGGTTCCGCTCAGCGGTTGGGCCAATGAAGCCCAGACGACCAAAGATGGAAAGCTGATCCTGGTCTGTATCCGAAATACGGGCACAAAGGCCGAGGATACGGGGGCCCTGGATATCATCAACGCCACCACCCTCGAGAAGGTAAAGAGCATCCCCGTACGAAGAGGACTGCACGATCTCGCCGTGACGGCGGATGGGAAGTACGTGGCCGCCGGCGCGCCCGCGGGACGTTTTCTCGTCGTCTTTGATCTCCAGAAGATGGAAGCCGCCTGGGAGGTTCAGTACGACTCAGGAGTCAATCCGATCGCCATTGAGAACAACCCCGACGGCTCTGGTCGACGGATCTTCGTGAACCTTGGCGCGTTGAACAGCTTCTCGGTGGTGGATTTTGCCAAGCGCGCGGAGGTGGCCCGAATCAAGGCGCCTGACGAGCCGACAGGCTTCGGCGGCGGCAGAGGGTGCGAAAGCAACGCCCACGGCATCGGGATCTCCCCGGACCAGAAGACCCTCTGGGTCAACAGCCGACCGTCCAATTCTGTCTTCGCCTACTCGCTGCCTGATATCAAACTCCTGGGACATGTTTCGTTGCCGGAGCAAGTCGTGCCGGGAAAGCCAAGCAGGTCAGGAAACCCTGCGTGGATCACATTTACTCCTGACAGCAAGACCGTTTACGTTTCCAGCTGTGGGGTGAAGACGGTGACCGCCATCGATGTGCAGAAGATGAAAGAGGTGGCTCGCATCCCCGTTGGCGAGATGCCCGACCGCATCAGCACGTTGGCGTTGCCGTAGCTATTCGTTATTGGAGAGACTTATGGTTCCCAATGTGCGTCCGAAGAGAATTCTTGGCAGCGTTCTCGTCGCGTCGGCGGTCGCACTCTACGCGCCTGCACCAATCGCGGCGCAGGGGCCTTCTGCAGCGCGGCCGTCTCTCGACTATGAGTTTTTCAAGACCCAAGTCGAGCCCATCTTCGCGAAAAAGCGATGGCCAGACCACGCACGCTGCTACGTGTGCCATGAGGTAAGCCGTCACGGCGCTGGACCCCTCAGCCTCGAGCGGATGCCGGCCGGGACGAACGCCTGGACCGAGGAGCAGTCTCGCGCCAACTTTCAAACTGTCTCGAAGCTGGTGACTCCCGGTAATCCGCTGCAAAGCCTGTTGCTGCTGATGCCGCTGGCGCCGGAGGTGGGCGGCCTCGCCGACACGCACCAGGGAGGGAGGCAATTTGCCTCCCAGGACGACCCGGATTGGAAGATCTTCGCGGCGTGGGTGCGCGGGCAAAAAGCAGGAGGTGCCTCCACGCCGTAGCCGAAGGTTCCCAGCAAGCGGCACGAGCAGCGCGCATCACTGCATGAGAGGCCCGATGATCTGGACGGGGTTGCCGTCCTTTCTCGGCCGCCTTCGCTGTCGGTCGTGAAGAAATGAAAATGCGCGTGTGCGGCGATCGGGCCGACCGGTTACACTCTCCGGTCGGCCGGTTGACATTCGCGGAGCGTCGACCCGGCTACACTCCCGCCGTGTTTGCCGCCGGGAGGATTCCGAGCTGTTGCATCAAATCGAATTTGTCCCACGCGAAGTTGCCTTCGGCGACCTTGCCATCAGCGACTCGATAGATCGCGATGCCGTTTGCCACGTTGACTCGTTTCCCCGTGGCCGCAATTCCCGCGAACGAACCGCGATTCGTGCCCTCGAATGTCCATCGAGCGACGACCTTATCGCCTTCCGCGACCAGATCGTCCAACGTCAAATGAAAATCGGGGAACGCTGTCGCATACGCGTCGAAGAGATCGGTAGCGCCCTGCAGACCCCTCAACACACCGTCAGGCGTGTGGAGAATCGCGGATGGCGCGTACAATTCGTCGGCGAGCGACCGGTTCCTCCCGTTCCAGTGATCCTCGAAGAGACGCCGAACGACCGCTTTGTTCTGCTCTGACATCGTCGTCCTCCTTCCGGGAAAGCTGGGAGGATAGTGTCGACGAAGCCGAAACGCAAGAACGTCAACGCACGACGCGGCCGACGCCTTGAGCGGGGCGGGGGCGATCAGCGTCGCGAGCCGTGTCTACCTGCCCGGCCCGGTGACGCCGGTGCTCGCGAGAGAGACGCGAGGGCAACGGCTGGCGTCAGCCGAAACCGGCGTGGCGGGACGGGCGCGACCTGACGGGTTTCGTCGCGCGCGTACGACGCGGCCACGGCTCGCACCACGTTCATGAACACGACCAGCGGTGCGCTGTCGTTATGCGCGACGTGGACGGCGCCCATTTCGATCACGGGCGCGGGCGGTTCGAACGGACGCATCGTGACGCCGGGGCGCTCGACCTCGAGCAGCGAGATCGGGAGCACGGCGACGCCCCGTCCGGCGGCCACGAGCGCGAGCGACGACATGATGCCATCGGCCTCATCCGACGTGAGCATCGAGAAGCCCGCGGCCTGGCAGAACGAAATCACCAGATCGTAGAAGCCTGGATTCAGGTGGCGCGACATGACGATCAGATGCTCGCCCGCCAGCGCGGCGGGAGGAACCGTTTTCATCCGTGTGAGCGCGTGTCCTTGCGGCAGGGCGACGGCGAGCGATTCACCCCGCACGCGCTCGGTCACGAGCCGGCCGTTCCGGATCGGCATGGTCATGAATCCCACATCGATGCGGCCGTCGAAGAGCAACTCGAGCTGCTGCTGCACATTCAGGGTGCGAAGCCGCAGCCGCACGGCCGGGTACTGAGCCGAGAACGCGCGCAGGATCGCCACGAGGATTCTGTAGAACCCGTTGTCCACGGTCGTGACCGTGCCCACCGTCAGCTCGCCGATCTCGCCGCGACTGGCCGCCAGCGCCGCCGCCGCCGTGCGGTCCATCTGCGCGAGAATCTCGCGCGCGCCGGCCGCGAACACACGCCCGGCCTCCGTCAGCTCCACCTTGCGTCGCGTGCGACGGAAAAGTTGGGCGCCGAGCTCGTCCTCGATCTGGCGGATCTGCTGACTGAGGGGCGGCTGGCTGATGTTCAGGCGTTCCGCCGCGCGTCCAAAGTGCAGTTCCTTGGCGAGTGCGACGACATAGCGCAAGTGTCTGAGTTCCATCGATGTGAATTCGGAACCTCTTACCGGCGCCGCGAGACGTAGACGCGGCGACTATAGCGCGATTGATACGTGGAAGCTATCAGTCCACGCACCAAAACGAATTTCCGGCCCACCGGGGAATCGGCTACAAGAGAGGCCGCTTCGGTCCCTTCTCTCGCGGAGGCCAACCATGTCAAGGAGCCGCCGAGACTTCCTTCGCGCCGGCGCCGCCGGCCTCGCGGGCACCACACTCACCGCCGCCGGCTGTCGCACCGCATCGGGGACAACGACCCCGCAGACGGCGGCGCCTCTCGCCGGCGCGCGCGCGGCCACGCCGGAGCAGTTGCAGAATCTCGTCGGGGATGGACGGAAGCGTCGAATCCTGCTGCGCGGAGCCGTCGTCCTCAGTCTCGACCCGAAGGTTGGCGACTTCGACAACGCCGACGTCCTGATCGACGGGACGAAGATCGCCATGGTGGGGCCGAACCTGCCGGCAACCGATGCGGAGATCGTCGACTGTTCCGGCACCATCGTGATGCCCGGGTTCATCACGACACACCATCACCAGTACGAGACCATTCAGCGGAGCATCATCCCCGACGGCCTGCTGGCGCAGCCGTGGCCGATCGAGAGCTACGGGTCCGTCGTGCAGGCGATCTGGACGGCGGGCCGCGTGGTCGATCCGATGGACCCGAACCGCGTCATCTGGGACCTCGGGCGCCATCCGTACGACCCGGAGGACTGCTACATCTCGATGCTCGTGGCCTGCCTGAGCGAGATGACGCAGGGCATTACGACCGGGACGGACACGTCGCAGGCCAACCACACGCCCGCGCACACCGATGCGCTCATCAAGGGGCTCACCGATTCCGGCCGGCGCATGGTGTTCGTCTACAGCGGCGGGATCGATCGGACGGCCGACGGCTTCCCCTATGAAGTGCCCGGCGCGATGAACGACACGACAAAGGGCATCGGCCGCATCGCCAAGACCTATTTCAGCTCGAAGGATCAGCTCGTCACGCTCGGGTTCGGCGGCGGCGGCGGGCCGGCATTCCAGGGCGCGCCGTATACCGGCTGGCAGCTCGCGCGCTCCTTCGGGGCGCTCATCAACAACCACTCGGTCGGCAACCCGGGCGGCATCATCAGCGCCGCCGCGGACGCACGCAACGGCAGCGACTGGTCCGACATCACGTTCGTGCACGCCACGCGCTGGCAGGACGACTCCGTGGGGCAGATCGGCGCGGGGCACGCCGGTTACCCGGCCAGCAGCCGCTCGCGCGCCTGGGAGATCGTACGCGAGCGCGGCGCGCACATCTCGATTGCCGACCTGATCGAGATGCAGATGCGGCACGGCATGCCGCCGTTCCAGGAAGCGCTCAATTACGGCATTCTGCCGAGTCTCAGTCCGGACGTCGACACGAACATGACGACGGATCCGTTCTCGCTGATGCGTGGCGCCTACTGCATGCAGCGGGCGCTGACCAACGACCTCGCGTTCAAGGAATCCAACCCGGGCAATCTCCCGATGCCGCAGCTCGTGACGTCCCGCCAGTGCATCGAGATGGCGACCATCGCGGGCGCGGCGGCCAACCGCGTGCTCGACAAGGTGGGCACGCTCACGCCCGGCAAGGACGCCGACATCGTCGTGCTCCAGGCACGGAGCCTCAGCACGTGGCCGATGAACAACGTGCCCGGGACGATCGTCACCATGATGAACCCCACGCACGTCCGTGATGTCCTCATCGCCGGGAAGGTCGTCGTGTGGAAGGGCGGCCTCGTCGGATGGGACATCGATCGGCTGCTGCGCCAGGTCGAACAGTCGCGCGATCGTGTGCTGGCGCGGATCAACGCGCCGGCGAAGGTCGGTGCGCTGCCGCCGGGCAACAACAGCCGCAGCAGTCCATATCGGCCGAATTTCCTCGGCGATTGTTGCTTCAAGGGACAGAACACAGCGGCTCCGCCTTATGTCTTGAGACCCTGACGCTCGTACTCATCCGATCCGCACACGTCTGGTGCATACGTCGCGGCGTCCGGCCTCATGTTTCGTCAAACGTCACAAGGAGGGCGCGATGGGTCGAACCAAGTCCAGCGTGGTCGTGAGCCTCGTCATCGGTGTGCTGCTGCCCGCGCTGGCGGCGGCGCAAGCGACCACTGCGAGCGGCGTCGCGGGGGTCGCGCGAGACACGTCCGGGGCCGTCTTGCCGGGCGTGACGGTTGAAGCGGCCAGTCCGGCGCTGATTGAAAGGGTCCGCACGGCCGTCACTGATGGTGAAGGGCGATACAACGTCTCCGATCTTCGGCCCGGCACCTACGTCGTCACGTTTACGCTGCCTGGCTTCAGCACGTTCGTGCGCGACGGCATCGTGCTCTCCGCCGGCTTCACCGCGACCGTCAACGCGGACATGCGCGTCGGCACCCTCGATGAGACGATCACCGTGACCGGCGAGGCGCCGCTCGTCGACACGCAGAGCGCCCGCAAGCAGACGGTGATTTCCTCGGAGCTGCTCAACGCGCTGCCGAGCAGCGTGAAGAACCTCAACAACCTGGTGACGCTGACGCCGGGGTTCAAGGGCAACGAGGGGTTCGACGTCACCGGCGGCTATACCGGCCAGGTCGGGTCCGCGGGACCCGCCGCCACCGTCGGGCCCGGCGCCAACGTCAACGCCTATCACGGCAAAGGCGGTCAGAAGGTGAACTTCGACGGGATGAGCATTCAGCACGCGCAGGGGAACCAGGGCTACAACCAGAACCAGGAAACCATTCAGGAGACCGTGCTCTCGACGAGCGGCATCACGGCCGAAACCAACGCCGACGGCATCACCATCAACCTGGTGCCGAAGGACGGCGGCAACATCTTCTCGGGCAACGTCCACGGCCTCTATTCCGGCGAGCATCTGCAGGCCGACAACCTCACCGATGCGCTGCGGGCGCGCGGGCTGCGCACCGTGACCACCGTGCTCGAGGTGTTCGACGCCGGCGCCACGCTCGGTGGTCCTGTCGTGCACGACCGTCTCTGGTTCTTCACGTCGTACCGTCAGTGGGGCAACGACCGCGGGGCGGCCGGCAAGTTCTACAACCTGACGCAAGGCACCGCGTTCTATACGCCGGATCCGAGCCGGCCCGCCTATACCCACGAATGGATGGAATCGAAGGCGCTGCGCCTTACGTGGATGGCGACGCCGAGGAACAAGATCAATCTGTTCGGCGACCATCAGCGTGATTGCCACTGTCCCGCCAACGTCGCCAGCGGATCGATCAATGCGCCCGAGGCGTTCTTCAGCTACCACCTCCATCCGGCCGGCTTGTACCAGGCGACCTGGAACGCGCCGGTGACGAGCCGGCTGCTGTTGGAGGCGGGCGCCAGCGTCGTGCAGGGCAGCTGGCCGCAGTTCCGGCAGCCTGAAGTCGGACCGCGCGACATCTCGATGGTCGAGTCGACGACCGGCATCCGGTTCAACTCGCTGGACTTCCTGCGCTACTACAACGATGTGCCGCGCTATTCGCAGCGAGGGTCGATGTCGTACGTCACGGGGTCGCACGCCTTCAAGGCCGGGTTTCAGCTCGAGCAGGCGAAGTACGACCTGGGCATCGTCGTCCCGCCGAACGACTTGAACTACACGCTGCGGAACGGCATCCCGACCGGCCTCACGCAGTGGGCGACGCCGTACTTCTCGCGAGACCGGGTCAGGGACTACGGCTACTTCGCGCAGGACCAGTGGACGATCGAGCGCCTGACGTTGAACTACGGCGTGCGCTTCGAGTACTTCCACGGGTTCACGCCGGAACAGCAGGTTCCCGCCACGCCGAATGGCTGGGTACCGGCACGGACCTTCGCGGCGGCCAAGCACAATCCGCTGTGGTGGGACTGGAACCCGCGTGTCGGCGCCGCCTACGATCTGTTCGGCGACGGCCGGACGGCGCTGAAGATGTCGATCGGCCGGTTCGTCGCCAAGACCGGCGTCACCTTCACCAACAACCTCAACCCGATCACCACGTCGATCAACTCGGTCACGCGCACGTGGAACGACAGCAACGGGAACTTCATCCCCGACTGCGATCTGGCGAACCGCGGGGCGAACGGCGAGTGCGGCGCGATGGCGAATCAGAACTTCGGCGGACGCGCCATCACGACGCGCTACGCGCAGGACGTGCTCGACGGCTGGGGCATCCGCGGCTACAACTGGGACTTGACGGTCGAATTACAGCACCAGCTCGCCAAGGGCGTGTCGATGTCCGCCGGCTACTACCGCAATTGGTACGGCAACTTCTGGGCGACCGACAACACGCTCGTCGCTCCGGCTGATTTCACCCCGTTCTGCATCACGGCACCGGGCGACGCGCGCCTGCCCGGCGGCGGCGGCTACGACGTGTGCGGCCTGGCGGACGTCGTGCCATCGAAATTTGGCCTGGTGGACAGCGTCGTGACGCAGGCGTCCCATTTCGGCGACCGGCAGCTCGTGAACGACTTCTTCAACGTCACCCTCAACGCCCGGCTGGCCAACGGCATCCTGTTCGGTGGCGGCATCGACACCGGACGTTCGGTCGACGACCGCTGCTTCGTCGTCGACTCGCCACAGGACCTGCTCAATTGCCGCGTCGTCACGCCGCTCTCGGGGAACACGCAGGTGAAGGCGTTTGGCACCTACCCGCTGCCGTACGATTTCCTGGTGAGCGCCGTGTTTCAGAACATCGCCGGCCCGGACGTCACGGCGAGCTATGCCGCGACGAACGCAGAGGCCGCGCGGTCGCTCGGTCGCGATCTGGCGGCGTGCTCCGGGCGTGTCCCGTGCCCGGCGACGGTGTCGGTCACGCGCCCCGACACGCCGTCGGGTGTCGGAGTGCCCCTCATCAAACCCGCCACGTTGTGGGAAGACCGGATGACGCGGCTCGACCTGCGCCTGGCCAAGCGGTTCAGGATCGGCGCCCGGTCCGTGCTGCAGCCCAATTTCAACGTCTACAACGTGTTCAACAGCAGCGCGGTGGCCGTCCTCAACACGAACTACGGTTCCCGCTGGCTCGAGCCGTCGCGGATTGCGGACGGCCGCATGGTGCAGTTCAGCGCCACGTTCTCGTATTGACCAACGTCATCATGCGCAGGTAGTGTCCGGCTTCGGTCGGACCTGCCTACGCATGCAGAACGCTTCCGAGCCTTGGTACGTCTCAGAGGGGCAGCGCGGCGAGCAGCTGCTCGAGCAGGGACGCGTGGAGCCCGCGCGTTCCGTGTTCGAGAATATGCTGACGCGCCTGGGCAGCAGCCCGTCCTACACGCGGGCGGTGGTGCTTGGCCGCCTCGCTCGGTGCTGGCAGATGGCGCAGCGCGTGGACCTCGCCGAACGTTATCTGCGTGAAGCCCTCGGAGTCACGACGGCCCTGCCGCCCAGCAACGGCGTGAAGGCCCTGCGCGGAACACTCCGGTCGGATTTGGGTGACGTGCTCCGCGCTGCCGGACAGTATCGCGACGCCCGGGCAGCGTACGAGATGGGGCTGACGACCGCCCGCGAGCTGAATGACATGCGCGGCCAGGCGGTGGAGCTGGGACGGCTTGGCGCGCTCGCCGCGGCGGAAGGTGACGCGCAGGAGGCGGCCACGTGTTTCGAGTCGGCACGCCGCCTGTTCGAACAGGCCGGCGACACCGGTCACCTCGCGCGCTGTCTGGATGCGCTCGCGAACCTTCTCTCTGACGCGGTGCGCGAACTCCCCGAGCTCGCGCACCATGTGCCGGCCATCGTCGCGACACTCGGCCGCCTCGGCGCGGCGCCCAGCTACGGCCGGGCCGTGATTCTGGGACAGCTGGGCCGCTGCTGGTGGATGGCCACGCGTCTCGATCTCGCCGTGCCTTGCCTTCACGAGGCGCTTGGCGTAGTCGCCCTGCTGCGCTCCAGTGACGATGTGGCCGCGCTGGGTCGGTTCCTGCAGGCCGACCTCGGCGACATGCTGCGCGCGGCCGGCCGCGATGATGACGCCCGCGCTGCCTACGACGCGGCGCCGCCGCACGACCCCGTCGTCTCGTCGGCCATCACGGTCTACGACGACGTGACCATCGACCACGTGTTCGAGCCGGATCTGCTCGTCGAGGGACCGAGGCTGCGGCGCGTCGTGTCTCCGCCCGACGCGCCTGTGCCGGACGATGCCCGGCCGGTGATCCTCCCGTCTGTCCGCGTGTGGGCAGACGAGGACGGCGCGGTCGTCTTCAAGATGCCGATCACCGAGCCGCGCGTCGAGCGCGATCCGGGCTGCACGGTGCTGCGTCGCAGCACGCGTGAGGTACGCGTAGCGGAACAGACGGCTGTCGTCTGGCGCGTGATGCGTGCGATGGACGGGTCGAGCACCGTGGCCGACATCATCGCCGGCTTTCCCGCGGAGCAGCGCGCTGCCGCGGCGCGTGTACTCGCCGCACTTGCTGGTGCAGGGGTCGTGGACGCCACCGGGCGGCCGCTCGGCCGGTTCGTGCACCTGCTGACGAAAAAAGGCGTGCTGCCTGCAGGCGGCCTGGAGGGGGAGGCCATCCTGCAGCTGGCGACCGACGGCAACTACCGTGCGTATCCGGGTGCGCCATGCGTCCCCGTCGGAACCGACGTTCCGGAGCGCCTCCGCACGTTCCACGCGCTGACGCGCTCGCGCCGATCCTCACGCGAGTACGGCGGTGCTGTCGCGCGCGCCGACCTCGACGCGATGCTGTACACGGCGTGCGGCGTGACTGGCAGGATGGCGGCGGCCGGACGGGAGGTGCAGTTGCGCGCCTACCCTTCGAGCGGCGCGTTGTACGCGGTGGAGATCTACCCGGTGGTGTTTCGCATCGATGGACTGGAGCCAGCCGTGTACCATTACCGCGCCCCGGAGAACGTGCTGGAGTTGGTGCGCCCCGCTCTCGATCCGGCTGGAATCGTGCGTGCGGCCCTCCCGATGGAGCGTGACATGGTGGCGGGCGCGGCCGCGCTGGTCTGCCTGACCGGCTGCTTTCCACGCCACGAGCGGAAATACGGCGAGGGCGGCTATCGCATGCTCGTCGCCGAGGCGGGACACATCTCGCAGAATCTCGTTCTCGCGGCGACGGCGCTTGGGCTCAGGGCGCGGCCGTTCGGCGGCGTGTTCGACGATCTGTTGAATCAGGATCTCGGGCTCGGCGGCGACGAGCAGTTCCTGCTGGCGGTGCTCGTCGGATCGGGCGGAGGCACTTAGCCTGCCCGGCGCCCATCGGCGTGCCAACGGCACGAAAACCTAGCTGGCGCTGCCCGGACACCAGCGACCTCGAACGCCAAGACCGCGGCGGCAGCGCTGATCGGAGAACTGCCTGACTCGTCAGGGCTCCTGATCCCGATATCGGGACGTCACACGAGCGGCGCGGGCGGCGGACCCGAGGAGGCGAGCTTCGTCATCTGCAATCCGCCGGCGCGTTCGCACCAGCGGCTGCGTCGCGGAGCTGCGCTTGCGGCGGGCCTCGTGCTCGGCCCGTTTCGGCCCTAGTCGAGGCCGTGAGTGCTGGCGTTAGTTCTTGAGCGCGGGGTTCACGTACGCTGTCGGCACCAGAGGATCGTCAAGCTCGTTGTCGCGATGCGTACAGCAGCCCGCCAGCCACCAGGCAAAGGGCGCCGAGCTGGATCGCCAGGAACGACCAGCGCATGTCGGCGCTCAGGATCGCGGGATGAATCGAAGCCAGGCGAGACCACTGGAGCGCCGCGTCCGTGGTGTTCGCATATGACTTCGGCATCTGAACCCAGGTGCCATCCAGATCGATGGCGACAAACAGCACGGCCAGCGCAGCCGGGGCTGCCGTTGCTAACCGATGGTCGAGCGCCTCCAGCCCACGCACGAGCAGCACGAACAGAAACGGCAGCGCGGTCATGAAGTACCACGGATTGGTCATCGGCTGTCCGAACGCCGCGTTGCTGAGCACGGCATGGTAAATCAGGCCGAGCACCGTGAAAATGACAGCGGCTGCGGACGCGGCCAATCCCGCGGCAACCCCGCCGTGGGTGCGGGGAGCCGACGCCGGGCCGCGGACCTGCTTCGCTCGGCGGAGCATCGCGAGCACCCCGCCAGCCGCCGCAGCCGCCAGCAGGATGCGCCAGTACCACCCGTAGACATCGGCGAGCGATTTCTGCATCGGCAGAAAGCTCCATCCGCCGATCCACGGCTTCCCCGGAACGAAGAGTGAATCGATGAGCGGACCCCAGCGCAGTCGCTCGAGCGAGGCAACCAGCTTGCCCGTTACGGGACCATCGGCGGCGAGCTCGATCGATTCCTGCGTGGTGACGATCGCGCCATAGTGGCGGTAGCTCCACAGCCATAGCGGCGCCACGAGCAGGAGAAACACGAACGCCACGATACCGGTCACACGCCACAGACGTTCCGCAGATAGCCCATGCGCCCAGCCGATCAACGGCACCCCCAGCACGAGCGCGGGAACGAGGGTAAGGCCCGTCTGTTTGCTCCAGACACTCGCGGCGATACACGCGGCCGCGAGCAGGCCACGGGTGAGCAGGGTATCTCCGTCGGCGAGCACCAGCAGACTGATACCAGCCACGCCTGTGGCGAGGGCGAGCGCATCGTTGGCCACGCGCGCGACGTTCTGGAAGAACAGCGGATGGAGGCACACCAGCGCGAACACCGCGATCCTGGGCGCGAACGTGGGGACGAGGCGCTCCAGCGCAGCTGCAAAGATCACGAGCGCAACCGCCACGAGAAGCAGGTTCATCGTCCGGATCGCATAGATCGCTTCTAACGGATGTCTGTTCTTCAACACGTGCCAGATGGGCAAGGCCACTGCGTAGGCGAGCGGGGGATGCTGCGCTTGATACAGTCGCGGCGGGGGAGAGACGCCGCCGCGGGGGATGGCGGGCGGAGGCCCCAGGTTCCAGTAGTCGCCGTAAGACAACGCGCCCCACTCCCGCACCTGGTCGCCGCCCCACTGCGAGTGTGGCATGGCGATCACGAGCGGGCGGATGACGAGCGGCACGCGGGTCTCCGTACTGAACACCGGAATGGTGCCCAACTCATCGAGATAGGCGATGTAGCCCAGATGCTGATATTCGTCCCACCCCTCGAAGGGCGGAAACACCGACAAGTACAGCGGGCCGCGCGCGAGGAACGCGGTGATGAACAAGGCGGCCACGAGCCACCACGCGCGTGAGCGTGCGCGCGCGCGCGAACCCGTGGGAATTCGACATTCAGCCCCGGGCATCGCGCATCACTGCATGAGAGGCCCGATGATCTGGACGGGGTTGCCGTCCTTCCTCGGCACGAACTTCTGGATGCGGAACGCCATGTCCTCGCCGACGTAGAGATTGCCTTCGCTGTCGGTCGTGAAGAAATGGAATCCCCAGATGGATCCCGGCGCGATGCCCATCGTCCCCCACGTCGAGCCGGGGACGAGCTTTCCGGTGAGCGCGTCGTATTTCATGACCTTCTGCGTGTAGCCGTCGTTGACCCACGCGTACCGGCCATCGGCCGTCAGGCGGATGCCGTAGGCGCCGACGATGTTCGGCCACTGATCCAGGAACTTGCCGTTCAGGTCGAAGACGTCGATGCGGGAGTTGACGCGATCGACGATGTACATGCGGTTCCTGTTCGAGTCGATGACGACGCCGTGAATGCCGTTTCCGTGCAGTCCCTCTCCCACGATCCCGAACTCGCCGGGACCGGTGCCCGCCTTGCCGAACGCCGACACGAACTTCCCGTCCTTGTTGAACCTGACCATCCGGTTGCCGCCGGCGGCCCACAGATCGCCGTTGGACGCGAAGGCGAAGAACTCGACCACGAAGTTGCCGTTCTGCGTCTGCGCCGCAGGGATGTCCTTCACGTCGATCGTCTTGACGTGCGTCTTGCCGTCGCGCGTCAGCTCCACGAGCGATTCGTCGGTCGCGATCCAGAGATGGTGTTCGGGATCGTACGGGTTCTCCTGGACCAGCTGCACGTCCACGAGGAGGGGACTCCACTGATCCCATGACTCCACCACCTTGCCCTGGCGGTTGTAGACGACGATCATCCGCTGCTGCTTCTGCTCCGCGGGCGGAATCGGCTTGCCGAGGTTCCGAAACGCGGCCGGCCCCCAGAACGTCGTCCAGGGACTCTTGTGCGTGCCGCGTCCGACCGCGATGATGCGATCCGGCGACTCCGCGTACATCGTCTCGGCGTTGATCGTCCAGCCGTCGATGACCGGCTGCGGCCAGCCTTTGACGACCTGGTAGGGGCCGCTCACTTCTTCTCCGCCCTTTCCGTCGACGGGCTCGTAGGCGGAAGAGATCACGTTGGTGTTCGACGCGAGCGCGCCAGGCGGTAAGGCCTTCGCTTCACCTTGTTGGAGACCGGCGGCGGCCACCTCTCGAGCCGCGCCGAGTGACCAGGCGCCCAGCGCACCCAGCACCAACCCCAGCGCCAAGGCCAACGTTACGCTCATGCCCGCGTGTCGCGTCTGCTCACTCATACAACTCCCTCGTTTGTTTCCGGGCCGCCTGAAGGCGGCCCCTACAAGTACGTGGGGGCCGGCTTTAGCCGGCCCCGTCTTCGTGCCCTTCGTGTCCTTCGTGGTTACCGTCGCGCGTCGAGCTTGTGCTCGGCGAGAAATGACGAGAGCAGGTCGGCGATGCGGAGGTTATTGAGGTCCATCATCGGGAAGTGCGTGTTGCCCGTGATGCCCATCTCGGGAAGCATGACGTTGGCGGCGTGCCCGCCGTGCCGGTTGACCGCGGCGACCATCAGCTTCGCGCGCTCGACGTTGATGCGGCGCGCGTCGAGCGTGAGCCGCGGGCCCACGTTGACCGGGTCCGGCCTGGCCGGGATGTAGTCGCCCCAGACGATCTGGATCGGAACCCTCGTCAGTTTCATGAAGTCGGCCATCGGGATCACTTCGCCGGCCGGCACCATCATGCCGTCCACGCGACGGAGAGGCGGCGGCACCTCGCCTTCGGGAAAGACGGCGTTGCCCGGTTCATACGACACGATCGCGGCGACGTTGGCCGTCTTGGTGCCGGTGATCCAGCCGCGGATGCCGGTCGATGAATGCGTCAGCACGACCGACGGTCCCAGTTCGTCGAGGAGCCGGGCGAGCGCGTCGGTTTCGACCTGCTCGTTCTCCGGCGCGTTGAACTCGGGGTACTGGATGCGCAGGAACTGGTCCAGTGCGTCGCGCGTCCGCGGAAACTGCACGCCTGGATAGAACTGCGGCTCCGCAACCCCGGGCAGCCACAACCCCAGGCGCCACGTCGTGAACGACGCCTGATCGTTGTCGGGCCGCGGCGTATAGGTCGTCGCCGCGCATCCCTGCCCGGCGCGCCCGGTGCGCGGCAGGTCGGTCATGTACACGCGATACCCGCGCCGCAGGAAGATGGTGCGAAAGCCGTCGCGGCCGTCGAAGGTCGTGTCCCATGTCTTGGTGCTGCTGGCGTGCACCATGACGATCGGCGTGCGCCGCGGATTGGCCGGAACCTGCCATTCCACGTATCCGTGATCGCAGTGCAGCGAGCCGGTGGCCGGCTCGCCCATCACCCGTCCGCCAAACGGGCGGCCGCCCTGTTCCGTGATGGTCAGCGATTGGGCCAGGACGATGGTCGACCCCGCGGCCGCTATCGCGGCCACCGCCATGAGCGCTACGCCCGAACCCAACCGACGCACCAACGTCTTCATCGTTGCCTCTGCATGCTTCCGGCGCTATAACACCACCACCACCGACCGGCGCTGCCGCCGGTCTCTCCAGCCCGAGGAGGCCTATGTCGACGCCAAGAATCTTACGCCTCGTTGTGGGTGCCAGCGCGACGCTCCTCCTGGCCGCGTGCGGCGCCGGCGGGTCCGGCGAGCGCGCGGTCGCCGCGGCGCCGTCGGCGTCCGCTGCCGCAGGCAATCCAGTCACCGGCGAGGGGTTACCGAACCCGGCGACGCACGTCAACCGCAACTGGGGCCAGTTGCCCGCCGGCCGGAAATGGGGCACGACCGCCGGCATCGACATCGATCCACGCGACGGCAACGTCTGGGCCTACGAGCGCTGCGGCGCGCCTGCTGCCGGCGGTGCGGGTGGCGGCGCGGTCGACTGCGAAACCAACCCGGTCGATCCGATCTTCAAGTTCGATCGAAACACGGGCGCCGTCCTCGCGAACTTCGGCAAGGGCGTCATGGTGACGCCGCATGGCATCTCGGTCGACAAGGACGGCAACGTGTGGGTGGCAGATTTCTCCGGCAACAAGGCAGGCACCCGGGGATACCAGGTCCACAAGTTCAGCCCGCAGGGTCAGAAGCTCCTGAGCCTCGGCATCGCCGGCAAGCGCGGCAACGCCGATGGTCAGTTCAACCAGCCGAACGACGTCATCGTCGGGCCTGACGGCAGCATCTACGTGGCCGACGGGCACGATGCGCAGGGGATGACGACCGCCGCCGCCATTGCGGAGGGGCTCAAGAACGGCGCGACGAGCCGCATCAGCAAGTTCTCGCCCGACGGCAAGTTCATGAAGTCGTGGGGAACCATCGGCACGCGTCACGGCGAGTTCCGCACGCCACATTCGCTCGCGTTCGACTCGAAGGGTCGCCTGTGGATCGCCGATCGCGGCAATCACCGCCTGGAGATCTTCGATCAAGAGGGGAAGTACCTCGAGTCGCGCTACATGTTCAGCCGCCCCAGCGGGATCTTCATCAAGGGCGACATGGTGTATGTGATCGACTCGGAGTCGGGTCCGCTGAACCATCCGAACTGGCACGACGGCGTGCGCGTGGGGCCGGTGGAGGAAGATCGCGTCGTCGGGTTCATTCCGCCGTTCGATCGTGAGGACCGCGTCTACCAGGGCGCGGCGGGCGAGGGCGTGGCGGTCGATGCGGACGGCAACGTGTACGCGGCCGAGGGGCCCAACTCTTTCGACCAGGCGGGTGGGGCCTTTACGAAGTACTCGGTGAAGTGACGCGCGAAGCGCGAGTCGCGTGTTCGCGCCATCCGGTCCAGCTCAACCGTAGCGCGTTCACGTTTCGTCTACGCTGAAAGCGTGCCCTCACGGATGGAGGCGGCTCATGCCCAACTCTCGACGTGTCTTGATATTCGTGATCGCGACGGTGGTGCCTGCGTCATTGGCCGCGGCCCCACAGAGGTCGGCGCGGAACGCTCAATCGGCTGCGACCGCTGAGAGGCCGCAGCGCGGCGTCACCGCTCCCACGGCGAAGGATCCGTTCATGGGCACGTGGAAGTTGAATCCCTCGAGGTCGACATACGAGTCCGGCGCAGCTCCCACGAGCTTCACGCGAACGCTCGAGGATCGCGGCGGCGGGACGATTTTCATGACCACGGACGTCACCATCCCGCAGGGCAGCACGCGCGCGTATCTCGTCTACCGGCGCGACGGCAAGCCGTACCCGGAGGCGGCGGTCGCTGTGCCGTCGATTCGCATGGTGACGGTCACGGCGGCCGGCCCGCGCACCGAGGACGTCTACATCATCGTCAATGGCAAGGCGCCCGAGAAGCCGAGCACCATCACCATCTCGGCCGACGGCATGACGATGACGCAGGTGGTGAGTGGGACGGACGCGAAGGGAAAAGCGTTCACCAATACGGTGGTGTACGACAAACAACCGTGAGCGGGGCGCCGCACGCGGCCACCGAATGCCCCAGCCTCCGGAGGTGCGTATGAGGCTGGCTCTCTTCACGCCGTGGTGGATAGCCATGCTGTTGCTCGCGTTCCCCATTCCAATGGCGGGCCAGTCCATCAATCCGGCGACCAGGCCGCAGGTTGCACCGATGACGGCGCAGGAGAAAAAGAACCTCGATTTCGTGATGAAGTGGTGGCGCGAGGTGCTCTACGCCGGCCATCTCGAGCTGGCGCCCAAATACCAGGCCGAGAACTACATTCAACACAATCCGAACGCCAACACGGGCCGTGCCGGATTTGTCGAGTTCTTCGGCAAGCTCGGACGCACGCCGATGAATCCGATACCGGCGGCGATGCCCGCGGATCAAATGCCCGTGGTGTCGGGCGCGAAGGGTGATTACGTATGGCTCGTCTTCGAGCACGCAGACAAGGATCCACGGAACCCGGCCAGCACGTATCACTACAATTCGTTCGACGTGCTCCGCATCGAAAACGGGCACGTGCAGGAACACTGGGACAGCGCGCAAAAGATGCCCGGCACCGGCGTTGTCAAAACAGGCGTCTCACCGCGGCCGCCGATGCAATGGAACACCGGCAGGCTTTCACGAGAAGAAGAGAAGACCCTCGCGATGGCCACCGAGGAACTGAAAGACATGCTGCAGTACGGCCACCTGGAACTGGCGGACAAGACGATGGACCCCGGTTACATCCAGCACAACCCGAACGTTCCGCAGGGGCGCGACGGTTTCGAGGAGTTCATGCGCCGTGTTCCCGGACGTACACCGCGTGACATCAAGCCCGAATGGGTGAACGCGCCGGTGCTCACGCTGATCAACGGCCCGTACTCGTTCATGATGTGGGAGCGCACCGCCAGGGATCCTGACGATCCGAATCGCGAATACACATGGAACCACTTTGATGTCGTCCGCACCGAGAACAACTTGATCAAAGAGCACTGGGACGAGGCCCGCATCAACCCTCCGGCCGCGGCGGGCGCGAGGTAACCCGAGCGCCGTCATGACCGCCTCACCACCCCTCGACTCGCTGCGCTCACTCGGCGCAAGACGACTCGTCGTTGGCGGCGCGTTGCTGCTGCTGGCCGCGCCGGCGGCTGGTCAGGATGCCGCGCGCCAGGGCGAGGGCGCAGCCCTCTTCAAGACGTACTGCGCCATGTGTCACGACGGACCCGCCGCCGATTCACAGGCGCCGCGCCTCGATACGTTGCGTCGGTTGAGCGGCGAGCAGGTGCTGGCGGCGCTCGAGCGCGGCTCGATGCGCGTGCGGGCCGCCGAGCGGAGCCGTGCACAGCGCCGCGCGCTGGCGACGTACGTGTCCGGCAAACCATTGGCGGCTGCCGACGCCGCCATGCCGCCATCCGCGCTGTGCCGCGTCACCACCGCGCCGGCGGCCCGCGCCCTTGCCGGGCCGTCCTGGAACGGGTGGGGACTGGGGATCGGGAATGCGCGGTTTCAATCGGCGCACGCCGCCGGACTCACGCCAGACGAGGTACCGCGGCTCACGCTCAAATGGGCCTTCGGGTTCCCCGGCGCAAGCTCCGCTGGTACACAGCCGGTGGTCGCCGGGGGCCGCGTCTATGTCGCGACCGCCGAAGGCGAGCTGTACGTGCTCGACGCGAAGACGGGCTGCGTGTACTGGACCCTCGAGGTCGAGGCGGGGGTCCGCAGCGCGATCACGCTCGACGAGCGGGCCGACGGCATGCTCGTCGCCTACGTCGGCGACCAGGCCGCCAACGTGTACGCGGTGGATGCGAAGGCTGGCAAGGTCCTCTGGAAAGTCGAGCTGGACGATCATCCGCACGCGGCGATCACGGCCGCGCCGCAGCTCTATAACGGCCGGCTCTATGTGCCGGTCTCCTCGCGCGAAGAGTCGCAGGTCGGCGATCCCCGCTACCCGTGCTGCTCGTTCCGCGGCAGCGTTGTCGCGCTCGACGCAAGAACCGGCAAGCGCCTGTGGAAGACGTACACCGTTGCGGCGAAGGCGGTGCCGACGACGAAGAACAGCGTCGGCACGCAGCTGTACGGGCCGGCCGGCGGCGCCATCTGGAACACGCCGACGATCGACACGAAGCGGAACGTGCTCTACGTCGGCACCGGCAACAATTTCGCACCCCCCGCGACGGCCTTGTCGGATTCGCTGCTCGCGCTCGATCTCGCCAGCGGCCGCATCCGCTGGTCGCGGCAGATCACCGGGAACGACATCTGGAACGGGAGCTGTCGCGCGCCGAATCGTGAGGCGGCGGTCTGCCCGGACAAGGACGCGCCCGACTTCGACTTCACCGGCTCGTCGTTCCTGGTCGACGCCGGCGGCGGCCGCCAGTTGATCGTCGTCGGCAACAAGTCGGGCGTCATCTTCGGCTTCGATCCCGACGCGGAAGGAAAGATCGTCTGGGAGCGCCGTGTCGCGCAGGGATCGTCATCGGGCGGCGTGTTCTGGGGCTCGGCAACTGACGGCGCGAACATCTACGCCGCGAACGCCGACTTCATCGCCGACAGTCCCGCGGCAAGCGGCGGCATGAATGCGGTAGACCTGCGCACCGGCGCCGTCGCCTGGAGCGTGCCGGGCGCGGGGTGCGCGAACAGGAATCCGTGCAAGCCGTCGCAGAGCGCCGCCGTGACGCTGATTCCCGGGGTCGTGTTCTCGGGGACGATGGACGGCCGGCTGCGCGCCTACTCGACGCGCGACGGCGGCGTGCTCTGGGAGTACGACACCGCGCGCGAGTTCAGCACCGTCAACCAGGTGCACGCCAATGGCGGATCGATGAGCAACGGCGGCGCCGCGGTGGTCGGTGGCATGCTGTTCGTCAATTCGGGCTACTCGCATCACGGCGGCATCCTTCCCGGCAACGTGTTGCTGGCGTTTTCCGTCGAGTAACGAGCCAGCCACGCGCTGTCGCGGTTGCCAACGACCAGGTTTTCGCTCACGCTTGGATCGTGCCGCCGTTGTCCTTCGCTCGTCTGTTTGGCGTCCCCGGGCGCCGCGCGGTCGAATCCATCGTTCCGCGCCGTACGTTCGACGATGTCATCCTGCCGCTCGAGACGCGCAGGGCCCTCGACGAGGCGCTCGCGCAGATCACGCAGCACGAGCTGATCTTCAACCGCTGGGGGCTCGGTGAACGGCATCCCACCGGCCTGGCGCTGGCGTTCAACTTCGCGGGTCCGCCAGGAACCGGGAAGACGATCTGCGCCGAGGCCCTGGCCCACTCTCTCGGGCGCCGGTTGCTGCTCGTCCGCTATGCGGAGCTCGAGTCACTCTGGATGGGAGAGACGCCGAAGAACGTCGCCGCGATCTTTCGCACGGCTCGCGACGAGTCGGCCGTGCTCTTCTTCGACGAGGCGGACGCGATCGCGTCGAGACGCTCCACGTCGCCCGAATCCGGCTTTCAGCGCGAGTCGAACACCGTCGTCAGCGTGCTGCTGCAGGAACTGGAGTGGTACAACGGCGTCGTCATCTTCGCCACCAACCTCGCCGCCAACTTCGACCCGGCATTCGAGCGCCGCATTCGCACGCACGTGCTGTTCACGATGCCGGGCCCCGCGGAGCGGGAGCGGATCTGGCGCGTCCAGCTGCACCCGCGCACGCCGCTCGACAGGGACGTGGACTTCGCCGACCTGGCACGCCGCTACGACGTGAGCGGCGGCGACATCCGCAACGCCGTCCTGAAAGCCGCACTCGCCGCCGCCGCGCGGCCGGGTCCCGATTCGTCGAAGCGGATTCACCACGGCGATCTCCAGGCGGGTATCGAATCGGTCCTCGCCGGCAAGCAGGTGATGCGGCAGTCGCTCTTCGCGGACGCCGACATCGCGACACGAGAGCAGATGCTGCTCTCCGACGCGCCGGCGAACGGGCGCCTGGCCGCGTACGCGATCGCGCTGGGCGCGATGGCATTCCTCATGGCGCTCGCCGCGCTGCTGATTGCTGTCTTGAAGTAGGTACTAAGGTTGGAGCGCGCCCTGGTAGGGAAGCACCTCGCCGGCCACGATGTCGGCGTAGAAATCCATCGGGCGATAGCCCGGGGCGGTGATCTGGATATGGTGCCGGCCCGCCGTCAGCCCAAGCGGCTGCGACGTTGGTGAGAACTGCCCGACGATCCCCACGTACTGACCGTCCACATAGAGCTGTGCGTTCGACGGCTGAATCTCGAAGCTCATACCGCCGGTATCCGGCTGCGAGGGGCTGATCGATCCCTGGGGCGGATATCCGGGTTGCGGATACGCCGGCTGCGTTGATGCAGGCGGGTACGCCGACGGCGGATACGCACCCGGCGGATACGTCGTGGGCGGATATGCCGGAGGCGGATACGCGGGATAGGGGGACGGATACGAATACGGGTAGTACGGGTACGGATACGGATTCGCGTAGGCGTACGGGTTGTAGTAGTACGGGTTGTAGTAACCGTAGTACGAGGAATAGCGCACCGGGTATCCGAGCCACAGTCCGAAGCCGAGACTGAGGCGCGGCCGGAACGCGTAATACGGCTGGTAGAACCGCATCGGCGCCGAACGGTACACCCGAGGCGCCCCGTAGACGCGCGGCGCGGCATACACGCGAGGTGCGGCGCGACCTGCACCGCGCGGTACCGCCTGGCCGACGACCACGCCGCCACCGCGCGCGCGGCCCCCGCCGCGGTGCTGCGCATGAGCGGACGACACGCCGACGACCAGCGCGAGCGTAGCTGCGACGAAGATCGTGGGTCGAATCATGGGATCCCCTCTACGTTCAGCATAACGCCGTCACGCCACTCCGGGGCACCTGTTTATCGGGCCCGCTCCCACACGATCTTGTTCGTGCTCCCTGCAGGGGTGAGGACGAGCCGGTCGTTCGACTCGAACACGTAGGCCCGGACGACCTCGTCGCCAACCTGCCCGGGGTTGATGCTGCCCGTGCGATGGTGGGTGACGATGCGGGCTTGTTCGTCGACCGAGTAGGTGCCGAAGTACGCCAGGTAGCCGGTGATGGCGTCCTTGGCCTCTTCCGGCGTGGGCTCGGCGGCGGCGTATTTGCGGCGCGCGCGGTTCGGCATGACCTGCGCCGCCATGTTTCCGAGGCTGTCGTAGATCATGATGCCCGTCGTCGTGTCCGAGACGAGGCGCCAGGTTCCAGAGAAGCGGGCCGTGTCCCGCGCGGGCGCCGTTTGGGCGCCCGTGACCGCCGCGGCAAGCAGCGCGACAGCCAGCGCAACCGCGGCGCGTTTCGTGAAACTGGTCATCACGCTCTCCTCTGCAGGGCCCGGGTTCGAATGCATTTCGCCCCTTGCATTTTTCGAGTGCAAGGATATACATAATCACCGTCGACAGGCGGGAACCGTGATGAACAGGAGGGCTCGTATGGCGTTCTCCGTGCGGCGAAGGGGAGTGCTGGCTGCGGTCGTCGTGCTGCTGCTCGCGCACGACTCCTGGTCCGAAGGGTCTTCCTATCAGCTCGTCGAAGACTTCTTCAAGCTTCCCGCGGGCAGAAAAATCGGCTCCACGGCCGGCATCACCGTCGATCGCGACGGGCGGAGCATCTGGGCGTTCGATCGCTGCGGCGATCAGAACTGCGTCGGCTCCGACGTCGCGCCGATCCAGAAATTCGACGCGACAGGACGACTCGTCAAGAGCTTCGGCGCGGGCATGTTCGTGCGGCCGCACGGCATTCACGTCGACCGCGACGGCAACGTCTGGGTCACCGACGGCGAAGGCCCCGACGGGAAGGATCCGCGCAGGAACGGAAAAGGACACCAGGTCTTCAAGTTCAGTCCCGACGGGAAGCTGCTGATGACGCTCGGGACGGCGGGCGTCGCCGGCGAGGGCCGCGATACGTTCAACATGCCCTCCGCGGTGCTCGTGGCGCCCAACGGCGACATCTTCGTCGGCGACGGCCACGGCGGCACGTCGAACGCGCGCATCGTGAAGTTCTCGAAGGACGGCACGTTCATCAAGACGTGGGGGAAGAAGGGCGCCGGACCGGGTGATTTCGACGCGCAGGGTCCGCATGCGCTGGCGATGGACTCGCGCGGGCGGCTGTTTGTCGGCGACCGCGGCAACAACCGCATCCAGATCTTCGACCAGGACGGACGCTTCCTCGAGGAGTGGCGGCAGTTCGGCCGGCCGAGCGGGGTGTTCATCGACCGCAACGACATCCTGTACGTCGCGGACCACCAGTCGACCCCGCAGACCAATCCCGGTTTCACGCCGGGGATTCGCATCGGCAGCGTGAAAGACGCCAAGGTCGTGACGTTCATCCCGGAAACCGCTGCCGAGCCGTCGCAGGAAAACGTGGCCGCCGACGCCGCCGGCAACGTCTACGGCTCACTGACCGGCGGCATGGCGCTGCGGCGATACGTGCGGAAATAGCGGCACGGTAACCGTGCTACGATCCGGCCGTCGAGGCACGGCATAGACGACATCGGAGGGCTGTATGAGGTTGTTTCTCGCGGCGCTCACTCTGGTGATGGTAACGACCCCGGCCACGGCCCAGTGGCTCGATCGGAAGACGCCCGGCATTCCGCGTCAAGCCGACGGCAAGCCGAACCTCACCGCGCCCGCGCCGCGCGGGCCCGACGGGAAGCCCGATTTGTCAGGCGTGTGGAACGCGCCGGCTCCTGCCGCCCGCCCGGATCTCAGCGACCTGCAGCCGTGGGTCCGCGAGCTCGCCGCGCAGCGTCAGCAGGAGTACCACAAGACCCGCCCGTTCTATCAGTGCCTGCCCAGCGGACCCGAGGCCGAGAAGTTTGGCGGCTGGAGGCGCATCATCCAGACGCCGGCGGCGATCGCGATCCTGAGCGACGACCTCACCTACCGCGTGATCCACATGGACGGCCGCACGCTCGAGGACGACGCCGCCCCGAGCTGGATGGGATATTCGGTCGGACGCTGGGAGGGCGACACGCTCGTCGTCGACAGCAACGGGTTCAACGACAAGACCTGGACGAGCCGCTACGGGGTGTCGCACACGGAGAAGCTGCGGACCACCGAACGCTACCGGCGCACCGACTTCGGCCACGTGCAGGTGGAGGTGACCTACACCGACCCGGGCGCGTACACGAAGCCCTGGAGCTTCAAGGCGACGATGGCGCTGGCCGCCGACACGGAAATGCTCGAATCGGTCTGCGAGCGCAGCAGCGAACACTGGGAGGGGAGTCTCTCCGAAGCCTCGAAGGGCTCCGTCACCGTGCCGCCCGACGTGATGGCTCGCTACGTCGGCGTCTACAGCGGGAAATACGGGGGAAGGACGCGCACGATCGAAGTCTCGCTCTCGGGCGGCCAGCTGGTCGCCAAGATCGAAGGGGGCGCCGACATCGAGGGCGGCCTCGGCGCCGCCGGCCTCGACACGGAAGGCGCGCGGCCGCTCATCCCGCGCTCGCTGACGTATTTCGAGGGGCTGGGCCTCGGGTACGAGTTCATCGTCAACGACAAGAATGTGGCAACGGACCTCGTGGAGATCCACATCTCCGGCCCGTACAAGTTCTCGCGCCAAAAGTGATCGTGCGCGCCGCGACGCGGCGCGCCAAAAGTGATCGTGCGCGCCGCGACGCGGCGCGCCAAAAGCGAGCGTGCGCGCCGCGACAGGGCGGCGTGAAGGGAGGATCGGATGCGAGCGACTCTGGCGATTGCGCTCTTCTGTGCTGGTCTGATGCTGTCGGCGGCGACCGCGTGGGCGCACCACTCGTTTGCTGCCGAATTCGACGCGACCAAGCCCATCTCGCTGACGGGCACGCTGACCCGGATGGAGTGGGTCAACCCGCACGGCTGGCTCTACATCGACGTCAAGGAGCCCGACGGGAAGGTCACGAACTGGGCCGTCGAGGCGGGCGCGCCGAACGCGCTGCTGCGCCGCGGGCTGCGGAAAGCTGACTTCCCGATTGGCACCGAGGTCGTCGTCACGGGCTATCGCGCCAAGAGCGGCGGGCCGACGGCCAGCGGCCAGAACGTGTCGTTCAAGGACGGCCGCAACTTCTTCCTGGGCGCCGCGGACGCCCCGAACGCACCAGAAAAGTAGGCGCAGCGGTCCGCGGCTGCCGGCGACCCGTTCCGTGCTATCTTCCGCGGACTCATGACCTCCAGGTTTGTACTTATTTCGGCTCTGGTTACCCTTCTGCCCGCCGTCGCCGCGGGCCAGCAGCGACCGCTCGCCGCCACGATGTCAACGGTCGGTTCCGCGCCTCCCGCGGTAACGGAGATCCCGCCCGGGAGCGCCTCGATGCAGCCGGACGGGCAGCGGACGATGGATGCCGTGCGGCTCCAGGGGGAGGACAGGATCGTCCTCGACGGCCGGCTGGACGAAGCCGTCTGGAGACGCGCCGTCCCCGCGACCAACTTCATCCAGCGCGACCCCAACGCCGGCGAAAAGACGACGGAGCCGACAGAAGTCCGGATCGTCTACGACTCGGACACGCTGTACATGGGCGTCACGTGCTTCGATTCCGAGCCCGACAAGCTGATCGCCAACCAGATGGCCCGCGACGGGAACATGAACGGCGACGATCAGTTCCAATGGGTGTTCGACACCTTTCTCGACGGCCGCACCGGCTACTTCTTCGAGATGAACCCGCGCGGGGCGATGGGTGACGCGCTGCAGGGCGCCGACTTCAGCAGCCGCAACCGGCAATGGGACGGCATCTGGAACGCGCGCGCCCTGATCAGCGAGATCGGGTGGACGCTCGAGATCGCCATCCCGTTCCGGACGCTGAACTTCGATCCCAAGAGCGACACCTGGGGCATCAACTTCCAGCGCGACATCCGCCACAAGAACAACGAGCAGAGCGTGTGGAGGGGGTGGCCACGGAACCAGGGACTGAACCGCATGAGCAACACCGCCCGGCTGACCGGCATCCGCGACATCAGCCAGGGGCGCGGCCTCGACATCAAGCCCTACCTGCTCGGCACCTCTGAATCGTTTCCGGGACGAGGGCAGCCACGCGTCAGCAACAACGCGAACGCCGGCGTCGACCTCTTCTACAGCCTGACGCCGGGCCTCCGGACCAACCTCACCGTCAACACCGACTTCGCGCAGGCGGAAGTCGACCAGCGCCAGGTCAATCTCACGCGCTTCTCGCTGCTGTTCCCCGAGAAGCGCGATTTCTTTCTCGACGGCGCGCTGTTCTTCGATTTCGCCAGCGCCAACATCGGCGGGAATTTCGAAGGCGACAACGGCGCCGACGTCATGCCGTTCTTCACGCGCCGCATCGGCCTCGACGAGAACGGGAACCCGCAGCGGATCGATGTCGGGGGGAAGCTCCTCGGGCAGATCGGCGACTACGACGTCGGCGTGCTGCAGGTCCATACGGGGGAGGAAGACACTGCCCTGGGAGAGGATTTCGTGGTCGGCCGCGTCAAGCGGCGGATGCTGAGCCAGTCGTACATCGGAGCGCTCTATACGCTGCGCGACACGCGCGGGGGCGACCTCGTCAATCGCCAGACGACGGGCGCGGATTTCAGGCTCGCGACCTCCACGTTCCGGAAGCGCCAGAACCTGAGCCTGAGCGGGTATGCCCTGCACACGACGAACCCGCTCGATACCGGCAAGAGCTCCGCCTTCGGCGCGGAGCTGTCGTACCCGAACGACCCGTGGTACTCGAGCCTCGAATACGCCGAGGTGCAGGACAACTACGATGCGGCGGTCGGGTTCACGCGGCGCACCGGTTTTCGCAAGTTCCAGCCGCGTACGGGTTTCCAGCTGCGGCCGGAGAGCGACTGGGTTCGCCGCTTCGACTTCCGGGCCGACATGGACTGGCGCGTCGACCCCGAGACGAGCCGGACGCTGACGCGTGAGGTGGACCTGAAGGCGTTCGACCTCTTCACCAACTCGCAGGACCGCATCCAGGTGCACGTCCTGCCGACGTACGACTCCCTCCAGGAGAACTTCACGATTGCGCCGGGCATCACGCTGCCCGTCGGTCACGACTACAGCTTCACGCGCTACCGCGTGGACGGGAATACCGCCGACCGCCGCCTGCTGTCCGTGCGGCCGCGTGTCGAGTGGGGACACTTCTATTCGGGCAACCGTCGCGAGTTGAGCATGACGGTCAACGTCCGTCCGCGGCCCGGCCTGTTGTTCTCGGTCGCGGGCGAACAGAACCATGTCAACCTCGCGGAAGGGGAGTTCTACACCCGCTTGTACCGGTTCGTGACCGAGACGCAGCTCAACCCGTTCGTGTCGCTCGTGAACAACATCCAGTACGACAGCCAGAGCAGCCTGCTCGGCTGGCAGTCACGGTTCCGGTGGATCCTCAGGCCAGGCAACGATCTCTATTTCGTTTACGTCCACAACTGGCAGGAGGATCTCCTGAGCCACCGGCTCTATACGCTCGATCGCAGGGCCACCTCGAAAGTCTCGTACACGCACAGGTTCTGAAGAACAAACTCCTGTCCGTCGGCGTCCTGGGCGTCGCGGCCGGCCTCGCGAGCGCGCAGTCGCCTGTCCGCAACGTCCCCGTTCCGTACGCCGAGGCACGGCCGATCTTCGAGGCGCTGCAACCGCAGTTGTGGCCGGCCGAGCTGCGCAGCAAGACGGCTCCGCAGATCGAGGCGCTGTGGCCCGGATGGATCGCGCGCGAGGACGCGGCCATTCGTGCCCGCGTCAACGCCGGTGACGAGGATTCGATCGTCAACCTGCTGCTGTACGGCACGACGTTCACCAGCGCGCCGCGCATCTCCGAACGCGAGCTCGCCGGCATCGTCGTGCGGCAGCGCGAGACCGGGGCGACGACCTTCGTTCCCTCGCCGGTGCTCGAGCGGCGTATCGACGACTTCATCGCGGCTCTTGCGATGCCTGCCGGCAACGAGCGGATCGATCTCGCGCGCCAGGTCATCGAGCGCAACGGGATGACGCCCACCACTGTGGAAGGGAAGCGCCGCGTGCGCGCGTATCTCGAGGAGCGCGCCTCGGTGGTCGGCAGCGCCGTGCACGCGCCGACGCTGCTCGACCCGGACGCGCCGCTCGTCGACCAGGTCACCATCTTCCGCGACCGGGGCCTGTCGTCGGATACGTCGATCCTCATCGACTTCGGCATCGAGCAGGCGCTCGACGCCGCCAGGTCGCAGGGGCTGCTCAAGCCGGGGGCCGTCCGGCGCGTCGGCATCGTCGGCCCGGGCCTCGACTTCACCGACAAGCAGGAAGGGCACGACTTCTACCCCCAGCAGACGATCCAGCCGTTCGCGGTGATCGATTCGTTGACGCGGCTCGGGCTGGCGCCATCCGGCGGCGTCAGCGTCACTGCGTTCGATTTGAGCGCACGCGTGATCCGGCACATCGAGTCGGCGCGGGCGCGGGCGCGCCAGGGCCAGCCGTACACGCTCGTGCTCCCGCGCGAGCCGGATCGCATGTGGACCGCGGAGCTCACCGGCTACTGGCGGCGCTTCGGCGATCGCATAGGAAAGGCCGCGCAACCACCGGCGACGCCGCCCGCGGCGGGCCCAATCGAGGTGCGCGCCGTCGCCCTTCCGCCGGCGGTGGTCCTGTCGGTGACGCCGCGCGATCTGAATGTCGTCGTGCAGGGGCTCGAGCCGCTGCCTGCCGCGCAGCAGTTCGATCTCGTCGTCGCCACCAACATCCTGCTCTATTACGGCGTGTTCGAGCAGTCGCTCGCGACCGCCAACGTGGCCAGGATGCTGCGGCCGGGCGGCATCTTTCTCACCAACGATCGCCTGTTCGAGCTGCCGGCCAGTCCCCTCCGATCGGCAGGCGCCACCGACGTCGTCTACCTCGAGCAGCCCGGGGCCGCTGTAAAGGGCGATCGCATCTACGCGTATCAGCACCCCTAGAGCGTTTCGCGCTCGAGCGCACATTTCATCTGTGGGGCGAGCCTTGTCAGCCTTGTCAGGCTCGCCTCGCGTGTCTGCCCGGCCACGGCCGTGGGCGCGCTGACACGCTTCCTCCCGCTCCATCGGTAGCCGCCCACATCGTCAGTTCCCGTATCGCTCGCACACGCAAGCCGTTGCCGTCCTGCCGCATGCGATCGACGGACGGCAGTTTCGTTGCTCTCCCCGGTCGCATGAAAACACCCACTCACCGCATCAGCACCTGTCTCGCCCTTTTCGCCGTACTCCTGCCGCATGCTGCCGCCGCCCAGGACGATCGGCCTCCGACTGACAAGACGCTCTCGCCCTTCTTCTTCGTCGAAGGCGGAGAGCCGGGCGTCGATGCCCTGCCGCTGAAGGACACGAAGGTGGACGTCACGATCGCCGGCGTGATTGCCGACGTCGTCGTCCGGCAGGTCTCCGAGAATCGCGGGCAGCGGCCGCTGCACGCCCGCTACGTGTTTCCTGCGTCGACGCGGGCCGCGGTCTACGCCATGACGATGACCGTCGGCGACGTGCGCGTGGCGGCCAGGATCAACAGGCGCGAGGAGGCGAAGCGCGTGTTCGAGGCCGCGAAGCAGGAGGGGAAGAGCGCATCGCTGCTCGAGGAGAGCCGCCCCAACGTATTCACGATGAACGTCGCCAACGTGCTTCCGGCCGACACGATCGTGGTCGAGTTGAAGTACACGGAACTGCTGGCGCCGACAGAGGGCGCATATGAGTTCGTCTATCCGACCGTCGTCGGGCCACGCTACTCCGAAAAGCGCGTCAGCCAGGCATCGCCGGGAGACGAGTTCGTCCGGGCTCCGTACACGCATCAGGGCGCAGCGCCCCGCAGCGAGTTCCACCTGACCGGCGTGGTGTCGACCGGCATGCCGATCCAGGAGCTCTCGTCGCCGTCGCATCGACTGGTGACGCGCTCGAGCGGGCAGGGGCGCGCGGAGATCGCGCTCGCCGATTCCGATCGGTTCTCGGGCAATCGCGACTTCATCCTTCGCTATCGGCTGGCCGGCCCGACGATTGGCTCGGGCGTCCTGCTCTACCAGGGACGCGACGAGAACTTCTTCCTGCTCATGGCGGAGCCGCCGCACGCGGTCGCCGCCGACGCGGTGCCGCCACGCGAGTACGTCTTCGTGCTCGACGTCTCGGGATCGATGAACGGTTTTCCGCTGGATACCGGCAAGCGGCTGATGAGCGATCTCGTGAGCGTGCTGCGGCCGTCCGACACGTTCAACGTCGTCGTCTTTGCCGACGGATCCGAGACGTTCTCGCCGGTCTCCATGCCGGCGACCCGCCCCAATCTCGCGCGCGCGTTGCGGTTCATCGGCGCGAAGAACGGCGGGGGCGGCACGCGTCTCCTGAACGCACTCGAAAGGGCCGTGGCGGTTCCGCGTCAACCGGAGGTCTCCCGCAGCATCGTCCTGCTGACCGATGGCTACATCGAGGCGGAGAGCGACGTGTTCGACTTCGTCCGCAGTCAGCTCCACGATGCGAACTTCTTCGCGTTCGGCATCGGCAGCAGCGTGAACCGCTACCTGATCGAAGGCGTTGCGCACGCAGGGCTCGGAGAACCGTTCATCGTGACAGAGCCCGGCGAGGCGACGGAGGCGGCGGCGCGGCTCAGGCGATACATCGACTCGCCTGTGCTGACGGGCATCGACGTGAAGTTTTCGGGGTTCGACGTCTACGACGTGGAGCCGAAACAGATCCCGGATCTCTTCGCGAGCCGGCCGATTGTCGTCTTCGGGAAATGGCGGGGCGCCGCGGGTGGAACGATCGAGATTTCCGGGAAGACGGGTCGCGAGCCATACCACGCGTCGATCCCCGTTGCGGCGGAGAGCCCGGACGCGAGGCATGGGGCCCTTCGATATCTCTGGGCACGCACCCGCATCGCCACCCTGGACGATTTCGGCCTCGGTGCGGCCGGCGACGACAGGGTGGCGGAGATTACATCGCTGGGGCTGACGTATGGATTGCTCACGCGGTACACGTCGTTCATCGCGGTGCAGGAGATCGTGCGGCGCCGCGCTGACGGCGCCCTCGATGTCGATCAGCCGCTGCCGCTTCCAGAGGGGGTCGCCGACAGCGCCCTCGGCGTGACGAGCGGCGACGAACCGCAGCTCCTGTGGGTGTGCGCGATCGCGCTGATGCTCTTCGTCTGCACGAGCCTGGTGTGCGCGAGGCGTCAGCAATCGGGAGCGGTCCGGTGAAGATCAAACTCGGCGTGCTGACGGTCCTCGCCCTGGCGGTCTGGAGCATGAAGCACTACTACGCCGTCGCGACCGCGGACGACCTGTGGTGGATCCTTGGTCCGACGGCGTGGCTGGTCGGTGTCGTGACGGGAACCCCGTTCGCGCTCGCGCCTGGCGAGGGGTATTTTTCGCGCGAGCACCTGTTCCTGATCGAGAAGTCGTGCGCGGGCATCAACTTCATGATCGCCGCCTTCGGGATGTTGACGTGCACGTGCTTGCGACGCGTCGATTCCGGCGTCTCTGGCGCACGCGTGCTGGCGGCCAGCCTGCTGGCGAGCTACGCCGCGGCCGTGCTCGTCAATGCCGTGCGCATCGCCATCGCGATGCCGCTCGCCGCGCATCCGGTCGCCGTTTCGACACTTACGCCTGGCGAGGTGCATCGCTTCGAGGGGATTGCGGTCTACTTCGCCGGGCTGGTGCTCTTATACGAGGTCGTGCCGCGATTCGATCGCGGCACGGATCGCATTGACGCGTAGGGCGTTGATGCGTAGGACGGGTGCCGCCGAGATGCGTCGGGCGGGTGCCGCCGAGATGCGTAGGGCGGGTGCCGCCGAGCAACAGGTGCCAGGCGGAGGCGGACCCGCCTGGCCGCCTGTCGCCCGGGCGTTCCGCCGCGTGGCGCTGCCGCTCGCCTGGTATTACGCCGTCACGCTGGCGCTTCCGCTCGCCAACGGCGCGGCCCACGCGGGCGCCGCGTTCATGGAGCACGCGCTCATCGTGCTCATCCTCCCGCCGGTGCTGATCGTGCTCGCGAGCGTCGCGTGTGAAATGGCGCGCGCCCTCGCGGGTCTGGAAAGAAGGCGGCTGCCTGCC
>Ga0134123_10000294_pt1 | contig 34417 bp, 34 predicted proteins | sample KB303_FD_96460 | JGI IMG/M metagenome (GOLD analysis project Ga0134123, IMG submission 96460) | Terrestrial soil microbial communities without Nitrogen fertilizer from Kellogg Biological Station, Michigan, USA - KB3-0-3 | ecosystem: Environmental > Terrestrial > Soil > Unclassified ...
AATCCACGCACATGCTCATGTGGGTGATGTCCGACCGCGCGATCCCGCGCAGCTACCGGATGATGCAGGGCTTCGGCGTCCACACGTTTCGCTTCGTCAACGCGGCGGGCGACTCCCAGTTCGTCAAGTTCCACTGGAATCCGCTGGCCGGGACGCATTCGCTGGCCTGGGATGAAGCAGTCAAGATCTCCGGTGCCGATCCGGACTTTCACCGGCGAGACCTGTGGGAAGCGATCGAGGCCGGCGCCTATCCGCAATGGGAACTGGGCGTGCAGATCTTCAGCGAGGCCGATGCAGAGAAATTCAGCTTCGACGTGCTGGACGCGACCAAGCTGATTCCGGAGGAGCTCGTGCCCGTCGCGCCGATCGGCCGCATGGTCCTGAATCGCAACCCCGACAACTTCTTTGCGGAAACGGAGCAGGTGGCCTTCTGTACGGCGCACATCGTGCCGGGGCTGGACTTCAGCAACGATCCTCTGCTCGCCGGGCGCATTCATTCATATGTCGACACGCAGATCTCGCGCCTCGGCGGTCCCAATTTCCACGAGATCCCGATCAACGCGCCGCTAGCACAGGTCCACAACAACCAGCGCGACGGCATGCATCGTCAGGCGATTCCCCGCGGCCGCGTCGCGTACGAACCGAATTCGCTGGGTGGCGGCTGTCCGTTCCAGGCCGGCGTGCAAGGATTCACGTCGTTCCCGCAGCAGACGGAAGAGCACAAGGTGCGCGGCAAACCGGAGAAATTTGCCGAGCACTACAACCAGGCAACGCTGTTCTGGAAGAGCCAGACCGCGATCGAGAAGCAGCACATCATTCGCGCTTATCGGTTCGAGCTCACCAAAGTGCAGACCGCAGCGGTACGCGAGCGCGTCATCGCCCAACTCCGCAATGTAGATGAAGAGCTCGCTACGGCCGTCGCCGATGGCATCGGTGTGACCGATTTGCCGGAGCCGTTACCGAAAGCATTGCCGCGCGCTCCAAAGCCCGAAGTGCAGACATCGAAGGCGTTGTCGCTGCTCGCCAGGCCTGGCGAGGAGGGAATCAAGACCCGCCGCGTAGCGATCCTGGTTGCCGACGGCACGGATGGCGAGGCGGCGTTGACAATTCACGAGGCACTGGCCGCCGCGGGCGCGGTGCCGCGCTTCATTGGCGTGAAGCTCGGGCAGGTGACGAGCGCGAGTGGCGAACCCCTCGACGTCGAGATCTCGCTGGAAACTGCACCGGCGGTAGTGTGGGACGCGATGATCGTGCCGGACGGCCAGGACGCGGCGGACGAATTGAGCACTCGCGGTCACGCGCTCGAATTCCTGAAGGATCAGTATCGCCATTGCAAACCGATTCTGCTCATCGGTGCCGCCAAAGCGCTGCTGGAGGTAGCGGGGATTCCGGCCACGCTGCCCTCGGGCGAAGCGGATGTCGGACTCCTGCAGTTCGACGCAGCAAAGACCGACGCGGCAATACCGGCGTTCGTCGCCGCCCTCACCCACCATCGAAACTTCGCGCGCGAGACCGACCCGCCGCGCGTTTGAACAGCTTTTCAGGAGAATTTCATGATCGCATCGCAATTGAAGGAGCTGCTGCTCCAATCCCTCGTCCACGAGCGCGGCGGCGTTCTCGTCTATCAGACTGCGCTCGACTGTGTCATCAACGACGACCTGCAGGATGAATGGACGGACTTCCTCGAGCAAACCCAGAACCATGTCGCCGTGCTCACCCGCGCGTGCGAAGCCCTTGGCTTGGATCCCGGCGAGATGACGCCCGGCTGCCAGGTCGTACAGCACACCGGCAAGTCACTGGTCGTGGCCATGCAGATGGCGCAGGCGGCGGGCGATCCCGCGGCTGCCGAGCTCGTTGCCTGCGAATGCGTGGTGTTGGCGGAAACGAAAGATCACGCAGACTGGGAGCTCATCGGCGAGTGCGCCAAGGCCGCGGAAGGCGAAGCCGCAACCGCGCTTCAGGCTGCCTACGATGAAGTGGAAGATCAGGAAGACGAGCACCTCTATCACACCAAGGGTTGGTGCCGGGAGCTCTGGCTTCAGTCGCTGGGCCTGCCGGCAGTATTGCCGCCACCGGAGGAGACACGGCACGTGTCGAGTGCTGTCGAGGCCGCAGTAGCGAAAGACAATCGTCGCAACTGATCACCGCTCAAGGGCTGGCGCTCGAAACCACTGGCTCTTGTGGTTTCGCGCGCCGCGACTGCTGGCGGTCGTACCACGTCATCAAGGGCTGAGAGGTCAGACCGTGGACGACGATCGAGACTGCGACGATCGAAATCGTCATGTCCGCGAGCTCGCGCCCGTGCGCGCCGGCCACGCCGTGCGTCAACGCAAAGGCGAGATAGTAGATGCTGCCGATGCCCCGAATGCCGAACCAGCCCGACAACAGGCGCTGCAGGCGATTCGTCGGCGAATGAGCGAGCAGCAGCCAGGTGGCGGCGGGACGAACGATCACGATGAGCCCCGCAGCCAACAGCAGCGCGCGCGGGTCCCAGTGAGTGGCGAGGCTGACGCCGACGATGCCCACCAATAGAACTTCCAGCATCCGCTCCAGCGTATCGCCAAAGGAAAAGACCTCCGCGACGAGAACTCCAGCCGCAACCGCGGGCTCGGCCATTTCGCTTTCGGTGACGGTATTGGGTGAAACCAGACTCTCTGCCGGAGGGTGCACCTGCCCGGCAGTCGGCTCGACGTTCGGGTGCGGATCTTCCCGGACGGCCAGAACTTCCGCGTGGCGCAGGCCGATGCCGGCTGCGAACACCGCCAGGAATCCCCACGCGTCGATCGCAGTCGCCGCCGTATAAGACAAGGCGATCAGTGCCAGCGCTAAGAAGTCCGTTGGCGCGGCCGTGTCGCGATTGCGCGTTCGCAATGCGATGGCAGCGCTGCCGACCAGACGCCCGAGTACGTAACCGAGCAGCAAACCTGCGGGCACGGCCCAAAGCAGCCGTAGTCCGGCCCAGCTTGCAAGCTCTGACAGAGACGTCGGGCCGAGCAGCAACAGTCCGAGCACTACAAATGGAAACGCCGCGCCATCATTGAGCCCGGCTTCCCCGGACAAGGCATAGCGCAAGCGGTCGTTGTCCTGCGAGTGACCGACAGTGACAGAGCTCGCAAGAACAGGGTCGGTCGGCGCCAGGATCGCGCCCAGTAACAGCGCCAGCGCGGGATCGATGTCCAGGAGCAGCCACGCACAAACTGCAACGCCTGCAATCGACGCGATCATCACGACACTCGCCAGCCGGAACGCAGCCCGCCAGGCCGGGTGTCGCAACGGCAGCCGCAAGCGCAGACCGCCGATGAACAGAGAGAGAATGACGGCAATCTCCGTCAGACGCTCGACCCACGACGCGCTGTCGTTCAAGTCGATCCGTAACAGCTCGAAGCCCCAGGGTCCGATCGCGCAGCCGGCGCCGAGATAGATCGCGGCGGTCGAAACCGGCAAGCGCTTGATCAGCGCAGACGACAACGCCATGGTCAGGAGCAGCGCGCCGCCGGCCGCCATCCAAGCGGTGAAACTCATATTTTTTCAGGGCCACCCAATGCCCCGTTCTGCTCGAGGACGGCCGGGGTCAGGATGGATGCCGATGGATGCCCCGCTCGAGTACAGCAGTAAGCAGCTCGGCCTGGACGCGGTTGCGTTGCTCCGAGCGCGCTGCCTTCAGCAGTTTCATCAGGAAGGCGAGCGCAGACTCTGGCGACAATCTTGTCAGTCTTTCAACTCCACAGTGGCATAGCATCACATGAGCGTCGCCGCAGGCAATCTCTACGAGACCGCCCCAATGCTCGCGAAAGGCGACTTCCGCACCCTCGCATTCAAGCCTTGTCCACGCCGCTACGCTGCGTGCCATCGATCTGCCCCGCTTCAAGCGACCATTGCTATTAGAGTAAAGGCGTCGGCGCGCTGAAGGGTTCCGTCAATGCCCGTGCCGGATGACGACCTTGCCGAAAGCGGCTGCCGATTCGTAGTGGCGAAATGCATCCACAGCTCGATCGAAAGAGAACGTGCGGTCGATGGTTGGCCTGAGCCGGTGGCCGGCCAGCACGCGGTTCATGGCGAGAAAGTGCGCGCGGTTACCGGCAAACACCACCCTCACTGTAGCGATCGCCTGGAAGAGCATGTTCATGTCGATGCTCGAGGCGTTGTTCGAGAGACGGCCGATGAAGTTGATCTGCCCATCGAGTGCGACCGAGCGGATCGAGTGCGGCAACGTACCGCCGCCGACATCCACGACCTGTTCCACACCGCGACCGCTCGTCAGCTCGCGTACCGCGAGATGCCAATCTGGAGTCGTTCGATAGTTGATCACATCGTCCGCGCCCAGCTCGCGCAGCCGCGCCGCCTTTTCGTCCGTCGACGTGGTGGCGATGACCCTCGCCCCCGCTGCCTTTGCAAATTGCAAAGCGAACAGCGACACGCTGCCAGATCCAAGTGTCAGCACCGTGTGCCCCGGCTGCAGCGGCCGCGCGCCGAACAGTGCATTCCACGCCGTCACAGCGGCGCACGGGAGCGTGGCGGCCTCCTCGAACGATAGGTAATCGGGAATTTTGACGACGGCGTCTTCGTCCAGTGCGATGAACTCGGTGAGCATGCCGTCCAGCGACCCTCCCAACTGGGGCGCGTACTCCCATGCGATCGGACCGTCTATCCACCGCGGGAACATGTTGGCGGCAACTCGATCTCCGACGCGGACGCGCGTCACCTGCGGTCCGACCGCTTCAACCGATCCGGCACCATCCGCGCACATGATCACATCGGGCTTGACGGGCAGCGGATAGGTGCCGCGCAGTACGGACAGTTCCCGCGCGTTGAGCGAGTTGGCCCGCACCTGCACGAGCACTTCGCGCGGGCCAGGATCCGGCACGGGGTGCTCTCGGAGTACGAGACTGGCCAATCCGCCACCGGATGTGCCGTGATAGCTTTTCATTTGCACAGGCCTCCCGACCGGCTCAGCGACGGACGCGGTAGCGGATGTGTGTTGCCTCTGGAGTGTCAATCACTCCAACGATCTCCAACTCCACGCGCGCCGGCAACACCTCGAACAGCCGACGACCACCGCCGAACAGCACCGGGATCTGGTGAATCTGCAACTCATCCAGCACACCGGCCTCGAGCGCCCGCTGCGCCGTGTACGCGCCATGCACCAGTACGTTCCGCTTTCCGGCGGCCGCCTTCGCCTTTGTCATCGCGCTGGCGATGCCGTCGTTCACGTAGCTCACCAATGGATAGTTCGCGACCGACGGGCCGGGCGGCCGGTGGCTCGGCACGAAGATCGGGAGACCGCTATTGTCACCGCCCCAGTGATCGACCTGCTCCACGGTACGCCGACCTGCGACAATCGCGCCGCACGCTCCACCTTCCGCTAGAAAGTGCGCGCCCATCTCAGACTTCTGGGCTGCTTCGAAGCCGTACCAGTCGTGTAGTCGCATGAAGCCGTCGCCGCCGGGATTGCCCACGTCGTCGTTGGGGCCAGCGATGTACCCGTCGAGTGACATCGACATGTAGAGCACAGATACAGACACTTTGATCTCCTGATCTTTGTTAGTTCGCAAGCAACAAACAAAGATAAATGGGGGCCCATTGAAGTGCGGCAGCACGCGTTTCCAGGCCCATCCGCGCCGGATGCTCTGCCACACTTATATATAGAGCTGCGCCGGCAAAAAGGGCTCCGGTCAACGTGGCGGCAAGTTCGAGAATTGAAGCAAGTGCAGACATATCCCTGGGCCTAGCGGTTGAGCTGGTCCGTGCACCAGGGCCCGAGGTCGTCGAGCGCACTGCGTTCGTCGAGCTCGCGAGCTTGATCAGTGAGCTCGCGCGAGACCCACTCGGGATAGGCGACCTCGTCACTGACGTGTTTGCCGGAAGCAGTGTGACGCTCATGAATCTTCGCAAGAGACTTGCGAGGAAATCGCTCGGCGGCGCGCACCAGTGCTGGCCACAGGCGGCGATGCACATAGGTGATCTTGCCGCCAACGAGTCGGCAGACCAGCACGTCAGGACTGTCCCTGACAGCACGGGTCAGCGCGAAGATCTCATGACTTCGCGCGTGTCCCCACCAGTTGCCTTGGATCGGACTGCCCGCGATCGCTTCGGCGAGCGACGGCACCGGGCCACTCGCCGACTCGAGGACAACCCCGTGAGTCCGGACGAACGCCAAGGCCTCTGCTGCCGTCACGACACCTCCCTTTCCAGCGGTCAGGTCCGCTTACTGTCAGTAGCTCGCAACACTATGAGAGAATGCACAGCGGTGTGCGAGCCGATGCGGACTTCTCCATGACACCCGAAAGCGAAATCGCACCTGAAGTGCGCAAGACCGGGCGCGGCTGGGTCGATCTCAGCGCGGCCATGTGTGCGCTGATCATCTCCGTCACATCGCTGTGGGTCGCCGTTCGACACGGTCACACCATGGAGCGCATGGCCGACGCCAATTCCCGGCTCGTATCTGCCAATTCATATCCGCTGCTGCAACACTTTCAGTCCAGTGCCGCTGATCTGCACTCTCCGGACTATACCGGCGGCAAGCGCGTCGCGTCGCTGAATGTTGTCAATAGCGGGGTGGGTCCGGCAAAGGTCGAAACGCTCGAGGTGTTCTGGAATGATCGCCCGGTCCGGACAGCGCGCGAGCTACTGCAGGCTTGTTGCGCTACATCTGAAGATGCAAGCCTGTTCTCGAGCCGCGGTTGGCTGGGAACCAGCGACCTGCAAGGCATGATGCTGCGCGCGGGAGAGATGAGTCGGCTGCTGGTGATCAGCAGAGATGGCGAGAGCGCTGGCCTCGCTGCGCGCTTCGATGAGGCCTATCCCAAACTGAAAATGCGCGCTTGCTATTGCTCCGTGTTCGATGAGTGTTGGGTGAGCAATCTGGAAACCTTGCATCCGCAAAGCGCGGCGAGCTGCCCCAAGCCGGAAGTTGCGTTCGCTCCGCCCGCGACACCGTGAAGTCCGGGTGACGGAAAGCTGCGGCGTGAGATCTCTCAAGGCAGACAAACTTGTTATCAACCTCTCGCAGGAGGACCTTTTCGCCGCAGCTTCCGTGTACTGCACCTCATCGGCCGTACGAGCGGCGGCAAATGCGCCGCCGCTCGCCGGCAATGCTTAGAACTTCATCGTCACGCCGCCGAAGATGAAGCGACCGAGGGCGTCGTACACCTGCGGATACGTGTTGCCGTTGCCGGTGGTGCCGACGCTGGCATTGATCTGCGGATCGTTGTCGAGCACGTTGTTGATGCCCAGACGCAGGCTGGCCATGTCGGAGACATTCCAGCTGCCGAACAGATCGAAGTAGCTCTCGTGGCTGAAGTTCCGGTCGATACGCTCGGGCGCGGCCCCTTCCTGGGAGATGGCACTGATGTATCGATGGGTCAGCGCGACATCGACGTTCCACGGCGTTTCCCAGCCGATGCGGAAGCGCGTGCGGATCTCCGGATTCGCGGCAGTAGTCAGGCTGCTCACGCAAGCACCCGCGTGCAGGCCAGTGCAGTCGAACGGCGGGAAGCCGGCAGCACCCGGATCCGTGATCAGCTCGTTCAGGAAGGTGCCGGTCAGGTTGAAGTTCAGGCTGCCCAGGCTGCCGATGTCGAAGCCGGTGTAGTTGAGGTTCAGATCTACGCCGGAAGTCTCCAGACCGCCAATGTTGGTGTTGAGGTCGTCGACATTGCCCGAACCGATCCACAGCTGGCCTTGCGCATTGCGATGAATGCGGCTGCACGCCGTGGCGTCGCTGAACTGGTAGCACGCATCCAGCGAGTTGGCCGCACCGAAGGTCGAGATCAGGTCTGTCACGTCGATGTCGAAGTAGTCGAGCGACACGCTCAGGCCAGGTGCGAAGCGCGGCGTGAACACGATACCGTAGGAGAACGTGTCCGACGTCTCAGGGTTCAGATGCGTGTTGCCGCCCTGAGTGAAGTTGTACTGACCCGCCGGGCTGTCGAGGGCTGCACCGCGCAGCGCAGACGACGGCACGCCCGAGTCGAGACACGCCTGATCCGGAGCGGCACCCGCCTTGCCGGCCAGCGCAGCGCCGCACGGATCGCCGTCCATGTCGAACAGGTTGAAGCCCTGCGCGGTGAACAGCTCGACGATGTTCGGCGCGCGGACTGCACGCTGGAAGCTGGCGCGGAAACGGACGTCTTCGAGCGGCGCGTACTCCAGACCGAACTTGTAAGTGTCCGTCGTGATGCCTGAGCTGTAGTCGGAGTAGCGATACGCAGTGTCGAACGACAACTGCTCGACACCCGGCTTGCCCTGCACCAGGGGAATGCTGGCCTCCATGAACACATCGTTCACGTTGGTCGAGCCCTTGATGCCGATGGTCGGACCACCCGAGCCACCGAGCAGGCCGCCGGTCAGGATGAAGTCCGTGATGTTCTCCAGCTTGTCGCGGCGGTTCTCGACACCGAATGCGACCTTGATCGGCTCGTCTGCCCACGGCAGTTTGGCCCCGATCGTGCCCAGGTCGCCGGTGACGACTGCGGAGACGATGTTCTGGTCGATCACGCCCGACTGCACGGCGGCAACCTGCAGGTAGTCCAGCGCCTCAGCAGTCACTCCGCCGATGGCGAACGGATTGTAGGGGACGCAGTTCGGATCGCTGCCATCGATCACTGACTGGCAGACGATGTTGCCGGCGGAATCCCGGACGGCGTGCAGAGCGTTCTGGAGATTCGGAACCGCGAAGTCGTTGACGCCAGCGACGTCCACAGTGCCACGCGAGAACTGGACGCTGACGTCATAGTTCCAGCCATCCGCGATGTCGCCGCGCGCGCCCATGAGGGTGCGGAACGACTGATTGTGGAACTGTGCCTGACGTCCGCCGCCTTCGATGTTACGGCGTCCGATGTACAGCGGAACTATGTTCGGATCGGCGAGGAACGGCGAGCCCGTCGGATTGGCAGGAGTGATCGTGGCTGGATTGATCGTCGTTGCCGCTGCCTGAGCCGCGGCACCGCAACCGATCGTCGTCGCTTGCTGCGCCGACAGGAACGGGTTGTCGCAGTTGATCGTGCCGAGATTGAAGAAGCTGCCGCCGGGAGCGATCTGCGCGACCGAGCGGATGTCACTGAACATCAGCTGCGTGTACACGTCAGCGAATGACGCGAGCTCGTAGTGGCCCATGACACCGAGGCTGTACCGCGTGTCCGGACGCAGGTAGAAGTTCGTCGGAGCGAAGTTGTACTGATCCGTCGCGTTGACGAATGGCCGGAAGTTGCCGGTGGCCTGGTCAACAGTCGAATTGAAGGACGGCAGCGGATTGGTATCCGGGATGTCGTCGGCCGTTCCCCGCTTGCCGTCCGGACCCGCGGCCGAGTTGTTGTTGCCGTTGAAGTCCGTGAACGTTCCCGGGAATGCGGTACCCGAGCCGCCGCAAGTAAACGACGGATTGGGCGTACCATTCGCCGAAGGCACACCCGGATTCGCGCCCAGCGCGCACGCCGAGTAGTCGCGGTCGCGCTCGAGCACTGCGTGCGAGTCCCGGTACGACACATATGCGGTGAGGTTGCCGCGGCCGTCATCGGTGCTGACACCAACGGTGAGAGTGCCCTGCACGCCGTTGCCATCCGTCACGTTGTCATCCGGCAGTGCGAACTGCGACGGATTCTGCGCGGCACGACCGGCGATCACGTCGCGCAGCTTCACTGCGCCCGGTCCGCCGAAATCGTTGTTGTGCTGATAAAGGCTGTACTGGCCGTCGACCTGCACGCCTTCGAAATCCTTCTTCATGATGAAGTTCACGACGCCGGCGACGGCGTCCGAACCGTAGACTGCGGAAGCGCCGCCCGTCAGGATTTCCACTCGCTCGACCATTGCAGTCGGGATCTGGTTAAGGTCCGCGGCAGCGGATGCGGACGTGACACCGCCGTACGGCATGCGCCGGCCGTCAATCAGCACCAGAGTGCGCGAGGAACCGAGGCCGCGCAGGTTTACCGTCGCGGTACCGGTGGCGGCGTTGGAGATCGTGCCGTTCTGAGCGGCGAATGCCTGCGGCAACTGATTGACCAGGTCTTCGATCTTCGACACGCCCTGCGTAATCACGTCCTCCGACGTCACTTGCGTGACCGGGCTGGTGGTCTCGAGATTCGGCTGCGCAATGCGCGAGCCGGTCACGACGACTTCCTGAATCGTTTGGTCCGCGGCGTAGCCAGGACTCGCGATGGCGGCAGCAGCGCCCGTCAGCAGCGCAGTGCGAACTGCTTTGCGTATGGCAGCATTCGAAGGCGACATTGTTAGCTCCCCAAATTTTGTGGGCGTCCCGCCACAAGGACACCGTTGCTTGCCGTTGCCCCTCAGCGACACTGCGGCGGATGTGTAGCGCGCGTTACGCGCACGCGTGGCGGTTGGAGCCTATCCCCTGAGTTCCCGCCTTCAATTCAAATGTGATGACGCAGGATGTGCGCGTGACGACGCTGGACGTTCTTGTGATGAAGCGTCGTCGCCTGCTACAGACGCGCGCGGAACCTTGCATGTACAGCCAACGCCGCAGTAGCCATTCATGCTGTTGTGACAACGCATGCGCCTCTCGCACCAACTAGTGCGACGCCAGTTGCGCGGAACGTATCTCCTGCTGAATCTCCTTGCGATAGGCCACACTCGAAACGAGGCGGCGTCCGCTGCGCAACGTGAATGCGTAGCAGCCGCCCCCGAGCTTCTCCATGAACGCCACACGCGGCAGATTGATCAACAGCGAACGTTCGATACGCAGGAAACCGAGAGGCGCGAGCGTCACGGAAAGATGCTTGAGTGTGCTGCGCGCGATGTAGCGCTCGGCCTCGGTGTGAACTACCACGTAGTTGCCGTCGGCCTCGATGCATTCGATGAACTCGGGTTCGATGAAATACAGGCGTCGCGACTTCTCCGCGAGGATTCGAGTCCGCGAGCCCGGTGTGCGCGTCTGTGCGTCGAGGGCCGCACGCAGAGCTGCCGCCATCTCCTGGCGCCAGTCCGCAGCCAATGTCTGCGGCTGGCGGTGGCGGGCGCGGTCGATCGCGGCTTCGAAGCGGTCCTCATTGACCGGCTTGGTCAGAAAGTCGAGGGCCTCGAATTCGAATGCCTGCAACGCATGCTCGCTGTGAGCGGTCACCATGATCGTGGTGGGCGTCGTCCCATCCAGCGCCGCCAGAACATCGAACCCGGTCATGTCCTGCAATTCGACATCGAGCAGGACCAGATCGGGGCGATGCGTCTGGATGGCATCGATGGCTTCCCTGCCGGACGCTGCTTCGGCGGCGATATCGAGGTCGCCGCATTGCCCGCACAGACGGGCCAGGCGCGAGCGCGCCAGAGGCTCGTCATCTGCAATCACGACTCGCATTGCGACTCCCAAGGTTCCAGCATCTGGACAGGACAACGAGGTGCGGGCAGATGGATAACGGCCTGGAATCGGCTCGCAGTCATGAACTGCGTGAGCAGCGTCGCCTCACTCCCATACAGGATCTCCAGCCGTTCGCGCACGTTGCGCAGCCCGAAGCCGGTGTGCGCGTCCTCAGTCATGGGCGATGCGTGACATGTATTGGTGACGGTCATGACCACGTGATTGGCAGGGCAAGCCACGTCGATGTCGATCTCCACGACGTGCATGCCGCCGCGCGGGCCGTGAACGACCGCGTTTTCAACCAGCGGCAGCAGGATCAGCGAGGGCACCTGTGCCGCTGAGCAGCGCGGATCCGTGCGAATGCGCCACCGCAGCCGCGACGGCAAGCGCACCTGCTGAATCTGCAGATACGTTTCGCTGTATGCCAACTCCTCTGACAGGAGATGCTCTTCGCATTCGGTTGCTCGCAACGTACGGCGCAGCAGGTCACTGAGCTGCACGACCAGCCGCTGCGCGGGCAGGTGCTGCGCCTCGCTCAGGCTTGCGATGCCGTTGAGCGCATTGAAGAGGAAATGTGGATTGAGTTGGGCGCGCAGCACGCGCAGCCGACTCCGCGTTGCCCCTGCCTCGGCGCTCAAGCGCGTCAGGCGTTCGCGCGCCAGCGTGCGGAGGCTGACAAAGCCGACCACGGCGGCCAGGCATGACATGTAAAGCGTGTCGAATTCGACGATGACTGACAGCCAGCAATACCGTGAGCACGCGGCGGTCGGACGAACCAGACCGGCGAGCACTCCCACAACGAGAGACGTTGCTACGGCCACAGCAACTGCAGAGCCGGCGCTGGAACAGCGCCACGTACGCACGGTGAGAAATCCGCCCACGACGACACAGGGCAAGAGCGCGATACCTTGAATGGCATGTGCCAACACCGGCGGCACGATGTCCGGATGCTGTAAGTGCTCGAGGCCGTAGTACAGCACGCGACTGAGCATCAACGCGGCCCATATCGAAGCGGTTGCCGCCACAACTTCGTGGGCGGCAGCAGCAACTCGCGCTCCGTTTATCTTCTGTTCCAATCCGTTAACGCTGTGGACCGGCCAATCGTGATGACCTCTGTCCATGATCTCATTCATAGTGCGAGCAGCCCGGCGGCCGACACGTGGCCCGACTCAAGGAAATTACACGTTAGTGCCGAGATGACTTGGGGAATCTTGCAACGCAGCTCTGCAAGCGCGACGTTCTGGCCGAACGTGCGCTTCCCCGCTCTATCCACCGACGCGATGATCGCCGGCTCTACGGCTTACGGCATTCCGCCCGGTCCCGCGGGCTACAGCATCGCCGATCTTCGCTGCGTTCCTGCTCGCGGCGGACAATCCGCGGGCGGCATCTACAGCGAAGCGTGTGTTGCGTTGGTGCTTTCCGGCGCGTTCGTGTATCAGAGCGAGGGCCGCACCGCCGTGACTGTTCCTGGCGGGCTCGTATTCGCCAACAGGCACGAGACGTTCTCCTGCCAGCATCAATCCGTCGAGGGCAACCGCCGCATCGTGGTGTTCTTTTCGGAGAAGTTTCTGGAGCCGGTGGTCGAGGAGCTGGGGCGCGGCACGCCGAGATTCCGGGCTGCATCGGCACCTCCTTCGCGATTGACTGCCCTGGTGTCCGGTCTGCTGATCAGGATCGCGCGGCAAGCAGCCGACAGCGATGAAGCGGCGCTCGCGATCGCAGAGCTCGCGTTAGGATGCGCGTCCGGTCGTTTGCGCTACGAGGGAAACTCGGCAGCCGATACCCGGCGCGTGCTCGAAGTCGTTCGCCATATCAACGCTCATTTCGCGGAGCCGTGTTCGCTGGACGATCTTGCATCGATCGCCAGTATGAGTCGGTTTCGCTTCGCCAGGCGCTTTCGGGCCGTCACTGGCGAGACTGCCAATCAGTACGTCGTCAATCGCCGTCTGTCCGCCGCCGCCGCTCGCCTCGCCGCAACGGCACGGCCGATTTCCGAGATCGCGTATGACGTCGGCTTCAACGACCTCTCGTATTTCAACGCCTGTTTCAGATCGACCTTCGGCTGTGCGCCGAGTGCGTGGCGTCGGCACTGACGTAAGACTCCGCTACCACCCACGAGCCGGCAATCAGCGCCACCGAGACGACTGTCTCCGTCCATTGGAAAGCGTTAGGTCCTCTCACTACGACGGGCACCCACACCAGCAGCGTGATCAGACCGGTCTGCCACGCCGAAAGAACGGCTGCTGTCCGCGCATACACACCAACGAGGATTGCGACGCCCGCCGCGATATAGGCACCGCCAGTGAAATACGCCCAAGCGACAGGCGATGGCAACCAGCCGGGCACCAGCACGGCCGTCTGTTTGAGATAGAGGAAATGGGCAATGCCGAACGGGATCAAGGCCAGTCCGTAGAGCACGCGCGCAATGCGCAGACCCTGATCGCCGGTTGCGAAGCCGAGCCGTTGCTTGTCCCAATCAGCAGCGGACCAGACGTACAGTACCCAGGCGCCGGCCACCATCACCGCCGTCTTGCACGCTGACCACCAGGAATCAACGGCGAACGAAAGCAACATGCCTGGCACTCTCAACAGCAGCAACCAAAGCAGCAGGGAGGCGAGCAGCACGCGGGCCGCGAGCGCGGCTGTGCGTCGCCAAAGGAGGCCGATGCCGGAGGCCAGGCAGATTAAGGCGCAGAGATAGGCCAGTGCCTCGCGTGCCGGCACACTCTCGGGCACCGGCTGCCATATCGCAGTGAAATCACCGTTGATCAGGCCCAGGATTCCGAAGCCGATCAGGGTCACGGCGAAGACTGCATGACTTGCGCGTGCGAAGTTCACGCCCGCAATAATGTGCGACATTGCGCTTCGGCGCTGGACGTTGTGATGTCGGCGAGATCCACCGTGACCAACGCGCTTTGCATCGTGATGAAACACGGTCGGAGCAATTTGGGCCACTGACCCGTGCGCTGGAGACTGGCGATCAGCTGCCGGTGAATTTCGGCGGCCGCTTCTCGTTGAATGCTCGCACGCCTTCCCGGCGATCGTTGGTGTCGACGAGCTGGTTGTAGGCCTCGATCGCGAATTCCAGGCCGCGATGCAGATCCATCTGCGTGCCGATACGCACGACCTTCTTGGCCTGGCGTATGGCCAACGGTGCGTTCGCCGCGATACGCGCCGCGCTCTGCACGGCTTCGGTCAGCAGCTGCTCCGGTGCGATGACGCGATTGACTATGCCCCATTCGAGAGCCTCGTCAGCACTGAACGGCATGCCTGTGTAGATCAACTCGGCTGCCCGACGCGTTCCCGCCGCACGTGGCAGCGTCTGTGTGCCACCGGCTCCAGGGATGATGCCGAGCTGCGTCTCCGTCAATGCAAAGCGCGCACTCGAGGCGGCGTAGATGAAGTCGGCGGCCAACGCGAACTCGCAACCACCGCCAATCGCGGCGCCGTTCACGGCAGCAATGACCGGTACGGGGCATTCGTGCAGCTCAACGATGGCGCGCTCGATGAGCACATGCTGCGCGGACCACTGCTCGCGCGTCATGCCGTCGCGTTCCTTCAGATCGCCACCGGCGCAAAAGGCTTTGCTGCCGGAGCCCGTCAGCACTATGCAGCGGTGTGTGCCGGGATCTTCAAGCAGCGCTGCGAAATAGTGCAACAGCTCGCGCGCCATCTCGGTATTGATTGCGTTCGCGACCTGCGGACGCTCGAGGTACAGGACGCCGACGTGCGGGCATGGCTGCTCGAAGCGCAGCGTGCGATAGGCTGACATAGCGCCCCGGATTCAATCCATCAAGTTGAGCAACATCTCGCGCGTGGCTTCGATCGCGGCGCGCGTCGCGTTCCCCGCGCGCTTCGCATCACCCTTCTTGAGCGCAGCGAACATCTTCTCGCGCTGAGCCTCGACGCTGAATCCCTTGGGACGCGACTTGGAGAGCATCGCGAGCACCAGTCCGCTGCGCAGCCAGACGCTTTGGATCAGATCGAGCAGGACTGGGCGGCGCGCTGCCTGATACACCGCGAACTGAAACTCCTGCGCCATCCGGTGTTGCTCTTCGCGATCGAGCCCCTTCGCCGTGAGCTTGGTCCACATCTTGTCGAGCTGCTGCAGCTCCTCTTTGGTGATGTTTTCAGCAGCATGCTCGGTCGCCAGCCCTTCGAGCATCGCGCGCAGCTCGTAAATCTCTGCCAGCAGCTCGCGCGTGATGACTGGCACGTATGCCGTACCGTTCACGCTGTCCACCGCGAGCACGTTCTGCGCCACGAGCCGCGTCAGTGCTTCGCGCACCGGAGTCGTGCTGATACCGAGCGCCTTAGCGAGCGTGCGCGTCGGCAGACTCTCTCCGGGCTTGAAAGTGCCCCCGTGCAACGCCCCACGGATCCGTTCGTAAACGATCTCGTGCAAGGCCGCGTACCCGATCTGTTGCAACTCCACGAATGCTCTCCTTAGTGCCGATTCAATCGACGTACCCCAAGTCCCCGCGCTTCGCTTCCTTGCCGCTGCGCAGCCGGCGCAGCACCTTTTCCAGGTCGCGCAAGTAATCCTCGACGACGTCGCCGACGAGCGGATCGATGATCAGCTGCACCAGCGGCGGTCGCATCGTACCCATGCACGGCCAGCCTGCCTCGGTGAGAGCGCCGACGACCGCCTCCGCCGAAAGCTCGGCAGTTTCGAACAGCAGGATACTCAGCTCGGTATCCCAAGGCTTCATTCCCAACCGGATCAATCCCTCGATCAAGCGCTGCTTGGCATCCATCGTACGCCGCGCGTATTCAACGAAGCCCTGCTCACCCAGATAGTGCATCACCGCCCATGTTGCAGCCAGGGCGCCGGCCGGGCGCGAACCGATGACGCCTTCCGACAGATACATTGCGCTCGGCCAGTCGCCACGCGCCACGTTGTGGTACTGCTGCAGCTCCTCCGATCGATAGGCCACGGTCGATGCCGGCTTTGGCGCATACCCGTACTTGTGCAGATCAGCGGAAATCGAGGACACGCCCGGGACACTGAAATCCGTCGCCGGCAGCGCGTGGCCGAGCCGTGCGACGAACGGCGAGAGATAGCCGCCGACGCACGCATCCACGTGCACCCAGAGATCATGCCGCTGACCGATGGCCGCGATCTCGCTCACAGGATCGATCTTGCCATACGGCCACGAGGGGGCCGAAGCGACGAGCGCAATGGTATCGGGCCCGATAGCTGCCTCCATCGCCTTGGGGTCGGCGCGATAGTCGGCGCGGACCGGGATGCGAGTCAGTTTGAGATTGAGATAGTGACAAGCCTTGGAGATCGTCGCGTGCGCGGAGAACGGTGCGACCACCTCGGGCTGTTTGATCTGCGGCCGCTTCGCTCTCGCCCACTCGCGCGCCGCGTGCAAGCCGCAAAGCAGGCTTTCGCTGCCGCCTGAAGTGAAGTTGACGCGCACGCCGGGGGTACCGCCCGCGAGAATGCTGGCGCAGATCGAGCGCAACTCTTCCTCCATCTTGCGCATGCCCGGCATGAAGCGGCGCACGAGCGCGTTCTGGAAGAAGTACACGTGATAGGCATTCTCGATCACTTCCTGCAGATCGTCCGAGCCCTTCATGCAGTACGCCGTCATCCGGCCGCGCTCGAACGTCGGGTCCTCGGCGCGAAACGCTTCGATGCGCTGCTGGACGTCCGCCGGCGACATCCCTTGCTTCGGCAATGTGTAGGCATAGCTCATGGAACAGAACTCCTCGCCAGCGGATGATAGGCGCAGCGCAGGCCTCCGCCGAACAGCGCTGGCAGATGAAATGGAACTTCGATCACCTCGAGTCCGCTCGCGCGCAGCCGACCAGCCAGCGCCGCGTGGGCTCGATCGATGACATAGGTATTCATATCGAGCACCAGGCCGTTGCAAGCGAGGCGCTGCGCGTCCTCGACGGACACGTCGATGACGTCCCACTTGCGCAGCTCACCGGGCAAGCCGTCGCGCAGAGCAGCCAGGCACGCGATCGCCAGTCCAGGGCGCGGCAGGCTCAAGGCGCAGTCGAGGTGCTGCGTGCCGTCGGCGAGCGAGACTGGATGCACTTGCGCCTTGCGGCCAAGCGTCCTCTGCAACCAGCGGACGCCTTCGAACGAGGAAGCGTGGCCCGAGACTCCGACATAGATCTCGTCGCCATTGAGCAGCACGTCGCCGCCTTCCAGGAACGCGGCCGGAGCGAGGTCATCGTCGGGCGCCGCCGGCACGGCCTCCGGCATCGAAATGAAGTGCATGCCGTCTCGCTCGACCTTCTGCTCGATGATCGCGCGCACGGCGAAGCGCTGCCGCCGCCGGAACGGCATTCGCAGCGCCAGATCGATGATGACATCGCCGATGACGAGGATCGGATCGCGCATGAAGAACAGCGACCCACCCTCCGCGCCTGGATAGGGAAACATCTGCTCGGTGGGCGTGAGCGGGCGCGGTCGATGCACGCGCACGCCGCGCCGCTCCAGCAGCTGCACGACGTGCTCGATCTGGCTGGTCAATTCGGCGTCGATATCGGGTGCGTAGTCCGCCAACAGCTCGCCCTGACCGCCTTTCACGAACTCGAATGCGTCGCTCGGCAGCATCCGGCGATATTCGGCGAGCAACGCGGCCGTCAGCCGTGGAATGCGAAAGCCCTGGGCGCGACCGACTATCGCCTCGCGCAGCGTCGCGTACTCGAAGCGAACGTGCGCATTCATCAGTACGAGCGCTCCAGGCCGAGCACGTGCTGTGCCACGTGCGCCAGAATGAGATTGGTCGAAACCGGCGCGACCTGGTAGACGCGACACTCGCGCCACTTGCGCTCGATGTCGTACTCGCGCGCAAAAGCGAAGCCGCCGAACGTCTGCACCGCAGCCTCGGCAGCATGCCAGCACGCTTCGGAAGCCAACAGCTTCGCGATGTTTGCATCGGTGCCGCAGGGTTGAGCCGCGTCGAACAGCGCTGCGGCCTTCCGCACCATCACATCGGCGGCTTCCAGTTCCGCATGGGCGCGCGCCAGCGGGAACTGGATCCCCTGGTTGCGTCCGATCGTACGGTCGAAAACGACCCGCTGATTGGCGTAGCGCACGGCTTGATCGATGAAGTAGCGGCCGTCGCCCACGGCTTCGGCGGCAATCAAGGTGCGCTCTGCGTTCAAGCCATCGAGGATATAGGTGAAGCCCTTGCCTTCTGTGCCGATGAGATTCTTCGCGGGCACCCGCAGGCCGTCGAAGAACACCTCGGTCGTGTTGTGATTGAACATCGCCTGGAGCGGTCGGATCGCGAGGCCCTGACCCAGGCTCTCACGAATGTCGACGATGAACACCGACAAGCCATCGATGCGCTTGCTGCAGGATTCGAGCGGCGTCGTGCGCGCCAGCAGCAACATGAGATCGGAATGCAGCGCACGCGAGGTCCACACCTTCTGGCCGGTGACCACATAGTGATCGCCCTCGCGGACGGCACGCGTTTTCAAGCGCGTGGTATCCGATCCGGTGGTCGGCTCGGTCACGGCGAACGCCTGCAGTCGCAGCTCACCGCGCGCGATACCCGGCAGGAATTCGCGCTTCTGCGCTTCCGAGCCGTGACGCAGCAGCGTGCCCATGATGTACATCTGCGCATGGCCCTGCGAGGCGGTGCAGCCATATCGATTGATCGTCTCGAGAATGACCGCGGCCGCTCGCAGCGGCAAGCCGCTGCCGCCATATTCTTCTGGAATCAGCGCACCCAGAAAGCCCGCGTGCGTCAGCTCCTGAATGAACTCTGTCGGATAGGCATGCTGATCTTCCAGTCGCCGCCAATACTCGCCGGGATAGCGTGCGCAGATCTTCGCGACCGCCTCACGCAGATCCGACCAGTCCTGGCCGAGTGCAAGCGTCGTAGTCATTGCCGGATGAACCCCTTGGGCAAGCCGACTGCAGCAATGTGACCGGCCATTTGAACATCAGGAAGCGCTGCGCTCAGGAACCGGCGGACATCGAGCAGCTGTTCCAGGTCGATACCCGTATCGAAGCCCATCGCTTCGAGCATGAACACGAGATCCTCGGTTGCAACGTTGCCCGTCGCGCCCGGTGAGTTCGGGCAGCCGCCGAGCCCGGCGAGCGAAGCGTCGAACGAACGAACTCCCGCTTGCAAGGCAGCCAGCACGTTGGCGAGGCCGAGACCGCGCGTGTCGTGGAAATGTGCTGCGAGCGGCACATGCGGCAGTTCGCTCGCCAACCTGCGAAAGATCCGACCCACCTGTTGTGGCTCGCCATAACCCGCGGTGTCGGCGAGGCCGATTTCGTCTGCGCCGGCTGCTGCGGACGCCTGCGCCGCCGAGCAGACAGCATCATCGTCGACGCTGCCTTCGAATGGGCAGCCGAAGCAGACGCTGATGCCGACCTGGATCAGAACGCGTCGACCGCTCGCCGCTACCTGATCGCGCAGAGCCACGATCTCGTTGATCTCCGCCAAACTGTCGGCCTTGGAACGACGCAGATTGGCGCGGCTGAAGCTCTCGGTTGCCGAGGTGATGCAGACGATCTTGTCGATGCCCGACTCGAGCGCGCGCCGTGCGCCGCGCAGATTCGGGACCAGCGCGACGCCGACCAGACCGGCGCGTCCGCCCGCATAGCTGGCCACTTCGGCCGCATCCTTGAACTGCGGCAGATACTTTTCCGGCACGAACGAGCACACCTCCATCTCACGCAGGCCCGCAGCGACACTGCGCTCGATCCATTCCTTCTTGTCGTCTGTGGACATGAGCGACCCGATGCTCTGCAGGCCATCGCGCATCCCGACTTCACGCACTACCACACTGTCGGTCATATCAGTTCGCTCGTGTGCTCGCCAAGCCGCGGCGCCCCGCGGCGCAGCTTCGGGCGCGCGCCGTCGAAACGAATTGGCAGGCCGACTGCCGTTGCTCTCGCCTCTGCTATGGGCTGCAGGATCTCGAGCGCCTCGGTCTGCTCATCACGCACGACTTCGGCGATGGTCTGCAACGGCGCGTTCGGCACTCCTGCGGCATCGAGGCGCTCACGCCAATAGGCCGTCGATTGCTCTCGAAACACGTCGCGCAAGAGGGCCGACAATACGCTGCGATTGCTGACTCGCGCGCGATTCGTGCAAAAGCGCTCGTCCTGAGTCCACTGCGGACGGCCAACTACGGTACTCAGCTTGCCGAACAGTGCATCGTTGCCGGCCGCAACCATGAGGTGATTGTCGGCCGTCTCGAACGTCTCGTAGGGCACGATCTGCGCTGCTCCGGAGCCATAGCGGCGAGAGTCTGTGCCGCCTGAGGAGTAATCGGCGATGTGAGCGCCCATCCACGACAGCGCAGTTTCATAGAGCGACGTGTCGACGATACCGCCCCTGCCGGTGCGTGCTCGCTCGAGCAACGCGGCGAGGATACCGATGACGGACCACATGCCTGTGCCCACATCGATGATTGAGACCCCGACACGAACCGCCTGTCCCTCGGCTTCGCCGGTCACGCTCATGAGTCCGCCGTAGGCCTGCATCAGCGGGTCGTACCCCGGCTTGGTGCTCAGCGGGCCGACGGGGCCGAACGCCGAGAGATTGCAGTAGATGAGGCGCGGATTGCGCCGCGTCAGCGCGAGGGCACCCAAGCCCAGCTCCTCGATGCTGCCTGGACGCAGGTTCTGCACGACGACATCGGCACGCTCCACGATGAGCTGCACCAGTGCCTCGCGCTCGCTCGCTTGCCGCAGGTCGAGCGCGACGCCGAGCTTGTCGCGATTCATCGCATGAAAAATCGCTGCAGCCCCGTCGTGCAGCGGGGGCCCCCAGTTGCGCGCATGATCGCCGCCGCCGGGCGCCTCGACCTTGATCACCTCGGCACCGAGCTGGCCGAGCACGAGGCCGGCGAACGGCGCAGCGATGCTGTGGCCGATCTCCACCACGACCGTCCCGTTGAGCGGCGCGCTACTGGTCACGCCGATGGCTCCCGCAATTGAACCGCATGGGCCTATGAAACCATCCTTTGATATTTGTTGCAACATGCATCAGATTATCCGAAACAGATGGAGAGCAACGCCCGATGAGTGTCGAAGCGATCGAGGTGCCGTGGCCGCGCACCGGCTATGCGTGGCGAGTCGTCGCCGTACTCACCGCGGCCTACACGTTGTCTTTCATCGATCGGCAGATCCTGGGGCTGGTCCTCGAGCCGATCCGCCGCGACCTGCTCCTGAGCGACACGCAAGTGAGCTTGCTGGCCGGGTCCGCGTTCGCGATCTTCTACGTGACACTCGGTCTGCCGCTCGGGCGGATTGCCGATCGGGCGAATCGCCGCAACCTGATCATTTGCGGCGTGCTGCTGTGGAGCCTCATGACCGCGGCGTGTGGCCTGGCCGACAATTTCTGGGAGCTCTTTGCCGCGCGGGTTGGCGTGGGCGTGGGCGAAGCTGCACTTTCCCCTGCTGCGCTTTCGATCATTTCCGACTACTTCCCGCCGCGCGAACGTGTGCGGCCGCTTGCCATGTACTTCCTGGCTCCTGCTATCGGCTCGGGTCTTGCCTACCTGCTCGGCGGCACGGTCAGCGCCGCGGTCAGTGCCTCGCCCGACCTGCACTTGCCGCTGCTCGGGCCGCTCGCCGCGTGGCAACTCGTGTTCATCATCGTCGGCACGCCGGGTATGGCTTTTGCGTTGGTCCTGCTGAGCATTCGCGAGCCACTGCGTCGCGGCGTGCGCGGAGGAACCAGCGGCATGCAGCATGGCAGTACGCCGGTCGCGCGAACGCGCGACATTGCGCATTTCATTCTGCGGGAGAATCCGCAGACGTTCGCGGTGCTCTTTCTCGCCTACGCCGGTTTCGCCCTGCATGCGGACAGCGTGTTCGTCTGGATACCGACGCTCTTCATCCGCCGCTTCGGCTGGAGCCCGGCAGAGATCGGCCTGATCATGGGGTCGATCGTGCTCGTGTGCGCGACGCTCGGCGTTCTGGCCAGCATGTCCATCGCTGCGCGTCTGCAAGCCAGAGGCTCGACGGACGCCGTGCTGCGAACGTCCTTGCTGATGGGCGCCGCACTCACGCCGCTTGGCATTCTGCTACCCCTGGTCAACAGCCCCGGCACCGCACTGCTCGTTCTTGCGCCCGTGTCCGCGCTGTCGTTCGGTCTGTTCGCGATGATTCCGCCGACTTTGCAGCTGATTACACCGAATCAGATGCGTGGCCAGGTTTCCGCGGTGTTCTCCGTGTTCAACAACGTGATCGGCATGATGATCGGCGCCACCTCGGTCGCGCTGCTGACCGACTACGTATTCCGCGACCCTTTGCGACTGCACCACTCGCTCGTGGTGGTCGCCGCAGTCACGCTGCCGTTGAGCAGCGCATTGATGTGGTGGGGCCTGCCCCACTTCAGCCGCAGCATCATGCGCGCGGAGGGCTGGATGGGCGAGCTGGCGCGCGCCCACGTTCAGTCCGTCGCTTCGACCTCGAAGTAGAACGGCTGGCGTGAGCGCTGGCCCGGCGCAATCTCGTTCATCGTGGACGCATCGTAGAGGCGTCCGTTCAACATCACGTGCGTGACTTGCTCGGAGTCGCGCAAGTGCTGCAATGGATTGCCGTTGATGATCGCCAGGTCGGCGAGCTTGCCGCGCTCGATCGAGCCGATGTCTGCATCGAGTCCGATGTAGTGCGCGCCCGAGATCGTTCCAGCACGGAGAGCTTGCCACGGCGTGAAGCCGCCCTGCTCCATGTTCCACAGCTCCCAATGGACGGCGAGTCCCTCACGTTGGCCGTGCGCGCCCAGTTGTACGGAAACGCCGCGGTTCATCAGCGCCTGCGCCACCTGCGATTCATGGATGAAGTTGTAGTGCTCGTCCGGTGCCTTGAGCCGGCGCAGCGCCACGGGCTCGACCACGAAGCGCGGCGTGAAGCGCATGAGCTTGCGATCTTCCCAAACGTTGGTGTGCTCATACCAATAGGTTTCGCCCGTGAGCCCACCATAGGCGACACCCAGCGTCGGCGTGTAGCCCACCTGGCTCTGCTCCCACAACTGGAGCACGTCCTCGTAGATGTGTCCCAACGGCAGCGAATGCTCGATGCCGGTGTGGCCATCGACGATCTCGCTCATGTTGGCCTGAAAATGCGCGCCACCTTCGGGCACGACCATCATGCCGGAGGCGCGCGCTGCCGCGATCACCTGCTGGCGTTGCTCGCGCCGAGGAAACTGGTAGCTCTTGACGCTGATCGCACCGGCGTCCTGCATGCGTTTGACGTGGAACAGGGCATCCTCGTACGAATCGACCTGCGCCGTCACGCCAGCGGCGTACGCTCCATACAGGTTGAGGCCGGTCGAGAAAATGCGCGGCGCCAGCACGATGCCGGCTCGTTGCAATTCCGCCGTCGCGAAGATGCTTTGCGTCTCGGCGGCCGGATCGTGAATGGTGGTGACGCCGAACGAGAGGTTCGAGTACTGCATCCAATTCTGCTGCGGAATGATGCCCTCATTGCTCATTGCGCCGTGCTCATGCACGTCGATCAAGCCGGGGATGATCGTGCTGCCGGACAGATCGATGCGCCGCGCACCCTCCGGAATCGCCACTTCGCCGGTGGCACCGACCGCTTCGATGCGATTGTCGCGCACGATGACGACGCCTTGTTCGATCACTTCCTGCTCGCTCGACGCATTGCGCATCGTCACGATGCGTGCGCCCGTCAGCGCGATCAGCCCGACCGGCTTGTCCGCTGTGACCTGGAAGCCCAGATTCAGCCCCGTCTCCACTGGATCGGGCAATGGCCGCGCAGGCGAATCGAGCGCAGCAAAGGCGTCGCCCAATTCCCGGGTGTAGAGCGTCGCGCCATAGCCCCAGTGCAGACGACTCGCGTCCGCCGACCAGTGCAAGCCTTGTCCGGCGTGTTTTGAGACCTGACGCACCGGAACTGATTTCGCTTGTGCGGTCAGGTCGACCGTCTTGCCGGTCGCCGGGAACGGCGCGATGTACGCCTTGTACTGCTGCGCGAAGGCCACCCACTTGCCGTCGGGCGATACGCTGAACTCCGTCAGGTCTCTGCCTTTGAGGTGCGTTCGCACGTCGAGGCCGTCGAGCGTGGCGCTCTTGAGCGCCAGATGCATGTCGTCTTCCGCGCTGGAAAAGTAGATGCGGTCGCCCGCTGCGCCGAAGTGCGCATTGCTTCCCGATGTCGACACGCGCTTCGCCGCACCGCCCGCCGCCGGCACCGTGTAGATACCCGGCTCGAGCGACCAGAGATCGGACGTCAGGTATCCGCCCGTCAGCTTGCGAAAGACAACCGTGCGCCCGTCCGGAGAAAAGCGCGGTTCGATGTAGTGCCCCGGAGTCTGCGTCACCACACGGCTCGAGCCGCCGCGCACGCCGACGACCCGGATCGAGCCGAGCTGCTGGTCGTCCCAGGTCGCGTAGACGATGAACCGGCCATCGCGCGAAAACGACGGAAACATCTCGAAGTGATCGCGCTGAGTCGTGAGCCGGCGCTGCCGCCCGGTCGCGATCTCGCGCAGGTACAGATGTCCGAGCGCCTGGAAAACGGCATAGCGACCATCCGGCGAGTACTGCGCCCACCGAATCATCTTCACCGCAAGAGAATCGGGCGCAACGGGGTGCGGGAAGCGCAACGCCGGCGAAATCTTCTTGTGCGCCTTCACGTGCAGCGGGATGACAGAAGCAGCTTTCGTTCGCACATCGACGCGGCGAATCTGGCCGCCCGCCCAGAACACGATGGCGCTGCCATCCGGAAGCCAGGCAAATGCCGGCGTGTTGCCGGTCATGCCGGCCGTCTCCTGCAGATCGCGATCGAGCTCCTCGTACAGCGGCCATTCCCGGCCGCTGCTCAAATCCTTCAGGTACAAGGCACTGGTTTGCCGGCGCGCCACGCGCTTCACGAACGCCAACAGCTTTCCATCCGGTGAAGGCAGCGGACGAATCGCACCGCCCGGACCGCTGACGATGACTTCGACCTCGCCCGTCTGCCGATCGAGCCGCTTGATGACGAAGATGCCGGTGGTCGAGTCCGAGTTGTAGGTCCAGGCCGCGCCGGGCGTGTCGTCCTGGCTGAAATAGACGTATCGACCGTCGCGCGAGAAGACAGGCTCCGCGATGTTCTTCTGTGAGATGTCGCCGTCGCGCCGCTGCACGAGCTGCAAGCCCTCACCGCCATTGACATGAAATAGCCAGATCTCGCCGGCCGGGAGCGTGCGCGAGGACATGAATCCCTTGCGGCCGAGCAGGTACTCGCCGTCCGGGCTCCACGAGGGATTGAAAACGGTGTGTTCGCGCTCGGCGCTCACCGCGCGCGCGTCGCTGCCGTCCGCGCGCATGATCCAGATGTTGTCGGCGCCGCCGCGGTCGCTGATGAACGCGATGTGCCGCCCGTCGGGGCTGAAGCGCGGCTGGATGTCCCAGGCGGCACTCTCGGTCAGCGCGCGAGCTTCACCGCCCGTGATCGGTAGCGAGTACAGATCGCCGAGCATGTCGAAAACGATCGTCCGTCCATCCGGACTGACGTCGACGTCCGACCAGGTCGTCTGGGTCGTGTCGATGTCGATCGTGCGCCAGGTCGTGCTGAGCGGTTCCTCTACCCGCCACTGCGCTTCTGGCTCTATCGCGGCGTGCGAGTTGGTCGTGAAGAGTATCCAGCACGCCATCGCGGCATGCGTCGCCGACACCGATCGCACCATGTGAGCCGAGCTCCAATGTTCACGTTTGGGTCATGTGAACATTTTCTGCTATCTGTTGCAACATATCTCATGTTGCATCTGGTGCTAAGGATGCCTGGATCTCGGCAATCACTCTTCCCCTACCTGATCGAATGTGTTGGTGCCTGCCCCGACACGCGTCGTCCACGTGAAGTGCTCGTGCAATCGCAACTGGCCATTGGCAAGCCGCTCGAGCTCACAAACTGAGCGCCCGCCGTGGATCTGCCCCGTGATCTCTCGCTGAGTGAAACGGAACTGCAGCACCGTTCCACTTAGAGTGCCGACGAGATAGCCGCGGAGGATCGAGCCGCCGCCATACCGCCCGAGGATCCTGGCTCCGCGTTGTGTCACGGCAAGGCGCGTCTCAGAGCTCACTACCCCATTAGCAGCAGTGGAACTGACTCGAAACTGAGTGCGGTCGAGATTCATGGACCGGTCACCTCTTCCATTCTCTTGCGCAAGTTCGTGAGTTCTTCGATCAAGCCGTCCAGGTTGCACAGCGCGCCGAGATGCTCCTCCTTGAACGCATGTGCAATCGCTTCGAAGCGAGATTCGATCGGCAACGCGACACCTTCGATCTCTTCCTCAGGTCTGAATGCCGGGAGATATTTGAAGTAGTGCTGGTCGGCGTCCGCAGGATCCTCCGGCGCACCATGGATATCACGGCCCATTGGCAGGCACGCAACGCTCACCGATGTACTCGTAGAAGCGATACAAGTAGCCGTCCGGATCCGCGACAAAAAACTGTCTTTGTCCATGCAGCACCGTGTCCTGCCGATACCAGGATTCCACGACGTCGGAAGCTAACGGAATTGAAGCCTTGTTGAGTCGCTCGAGCATTCCGGAAATAGCGGGGATCTCGATTTGGAAGTGCAGCCCCTTCCCTTTGGGACCAGGGCGGTGCATCTGATAGATGGGACGATTCGTATCCTCCAGCAGCATGATCTGTGCACCGCCCAGGTCAAAGTAACCGAACCTACTCTCCGGCCGTTCATATCGCACAGAGAATCCGAACACATCGACATAAAAGGCCTTCGACCGCTCGTAGTCGGCCACTAGCAATTCGGGGACCAAGGCATTCCATTCCATGAGGCGTCACTTCCTGATTGCGTCAACCGGTGCTCTGATGTCTAGCTGCGCTTCCGAGCAGCACTGATTCTCGCTTTCGCCAGTTCCAGAGCATTGCCTTCCCAAACATCAACGCGACTTCCCTCAGCGAGGAAGTGCTCAATGAAGTCCTGTGCGTAATGCCACGGATGATAGGTCCAACCCTGCTCCAACGCTTTGCGGCTGTTCTGAAACCAAAGATCTAAGATGGCAATGTCGATCGTCTCAGAAAGATGAAGCAATTGGCGAACGCCCGCCCGCCAATCTCCTTTTGTAGCCGCGAAGAACGAACGATGTTTTGTCGCGAAGTCGTCAAGTGCTTTCTGTGTCGCTTCGGGCAGGAGACCAAGAACATCGATGATCAGGAATTCGAAGAATAAGTCGATCGGACGTTGATCCTGGTGGTAGGGAGCAATAGTTCGATACAGCTCCTCCAGCGAGCTAGGAAAGGGAGGCATCACAGGTGGCTCGTACGCGGCGCTCATTGGCAGACACGAAGGCAGCGTTACGGTGGACCAGACGACGAGACCATGTGCCTTGCGACCTCTGCTCGAACAATAGCCGAGGACAGACTTGAATCGGGACCTGCACCTCGAAACGCCAGGAGTGCCTCCTCGGAGTCCCACTCTTCATAAACGTTGACACGATCGGACTCAATTGGATCGGCGGCAACCACGAAGTCGCGACAGCCCGCATAGGCTCGCGCCGCAACGACCGCTTCGGCCGACGACACGACGAACTTCTCTCGCGTGCCCGGGCGCACGTATATTCTGCCTGAGACGATAAGCATCGCTTCCTCCCGCGACGGTGTCTGTTCGCCGCGCAGTTCACGCTTCACTAGCCGGTAGTCAGACGATATCTCAAACCGCTACCAGCACATCACCGCCCGCAGATCCCGGCCCGACCATGCGAATCACTTGGCTATGTCCGCCGCGATCAATTCCGTGATCTTCGATAGTCCCCGACGAAGGGCTGCCTCCACTCCCGCTGGATCATTCTCGACCGCCTCGATGCTCGACCACTTATCCGCCGGTTCGAATGGAACTCTCACGACCTTTCCACCCCAGGCGTTGTATGCGAACCGCTGTTCATACAACACCTTCTTGGAGTCCGCCTCGACGAGCTGCGCGATGACAGCAACGAACGGCCTGAACTCACCGGACATTTCCGCGAGAACGCCGTAACCAGTGATACGCGCGTCGATCATTGCCCAGCTGCCTTCGGCAGCTGGATACTCTGCACGCTTCAGCGTGCTTGGCAGGAACTCGGCTTCCCTTGCGACTACTACGGCTCCAGCGTTGATGCCTTTGGCGCGGAGATCGTGCACGAGAGCCCGCTGCAATTCGTCTTCGATCCTGAAACCTCTGCTACCGAGCTCGGCGTTTATACGCGGTTCGGCAGACGTGGCTTGCATCTGCTTGGCGAAACCGTAGAAAGGAATATAACTCTTGGCGTCGGCATAGTTGCCGAAGATCAACTTTTCAGGATGGCCAGGTGTGATCACTGCGATAACGCCATCCTTGGGACAGGCGCTTGGCGCTCCACGACGGAAATGCATCCGGTCAATGCAACCGACAAGAGCGCGACCGTGATGCCTCCGAGCGTCGACTGCAAGCGATCATAAGGCGACGCGTTCACCTACTTCTTCTTCCTTCTTTCAATAAGGCAAAAACCATGACCGAACGGATCGCTGCAGAATGCTACCGACGGATACCCGGGGTTCTCAAAAAGCTGCTCTTGCTTCGCCCCTGCGCTAACGGCTTTTGCCAGCGCAGGCTTGAGTTCGTCCACGTGGAAATCCATGTGGACGGGTGTCCAATGCCGCTCGTAGCGCCGCGTCTCCTGCGTACCCGGCGCCGGCACTGAGCCCGATTTCTTTTCCAGGAGACAGATCTCAGACGTGCCGGCGCGGAGCACGACCACACCAGGGATGGGCTCGGACACTTTGCTGAACCCGAACGCCTCAGTATAGAAGCGAACACCGTCAGCCATGTTCGGCACATCCACGCTTACCGACATCGAAATCATATTGCTCTCTCCTCACCGCCGAGCGCATTGTCAGGAGTTATGAAACCCATGCGGCAACTCCAGATAGACGACGAGTACTGCCGGCGTCAAGACTGCCATCGGGCTTCGCGCAGGCGCGCTGCTCGCAGCACCGGGCAACACCATGGCCGCGCCATCAGGAAGCAAGCCGCACTTCGCGTTCGGGCACACCGTCCGCTGGCGGTCCGTAGCGCAGCCTCACGAGTGCGCCCTTCATGAAACTGCATGCCTCGAGGGCAGGACGGATGGCCGCAAAGAGCTTATCGGCGTCTGGTCCATACATGTAGAGCGTCCCGTCGCTTCCATCGACTGCAACTTCGTTTCCGTCGTACTCACCTGCCTGAGCAGCGGCAATGGCTGATTCGAGCTGCCGCTCAAGAGCAAAGAGCGGTTCGAGGTCGGTAGACCCGATATAGGCGAAAGCAACGATCACAGCGTGCTCGGTTGGCTTAGCGGTGACCTCCGTCTTTGCGCCAAAGAGCTTGGCCAGGATCCCCATCTTGCCTCCTAATGTCGTACGTGACGCGCAAGCGAAGTGCGTCGCATGCATTGGCTTGTTATGAGTGAACTCAGAGGCAATCCCCTCCGGACGCGGGTGACCCGCAGGTCGAATGCAGCGGCTTGTTGGGCTGCATCAGCCAGCCGAGTAGTCCGGAGGATTGCTACCTTCCCATGCCATTGATTCCCGAAACAGGTCCTCAAGTGAAACGAACCATCCACTATCCATCCCCATAGACATGTACCGACCGTTGATGGAAAGCAGTCCCCAGGGCGAACTCGGACCGAATCCATACTCTGTGTATGCAAACGCTGTATTCGATTCCGGATGCTCGGCGAAGATCCAACAGGGATACTCTTCGTTTGGCTTCCCGTAGTCCCAACCTCGCTGCTCGCAGCGTATGGGGACTGCGAGTTTTCGAATGAGAGCAATAAGGTCCTGCTCCGAGATCTTTGCGATCTCCCTTTCGATGATGGGGCCAATGTCATCTGCCGTTTTGTTCATGCAACCCAACGGTTGAGCTGAGCGCTGCGCGCGCGGCTGCTTGGACTTTGCGCGTTATTCGTCACGCGTGCGCTCCAGCGAGGTATCAGATGGCGCGTGCCATCAGCGGTAGTGCCTGTTCCCAAACATCACCGATCTTCCATTCAAGCGCAACTTTCGACGACCCTCGCTTATCCAGTCGCAGCTCGCTATTGAGTAACCGCCCTACGAACGTCTCAACATCATCAGCCATGTCGCGGTCGAGTTGCTCAGCTGGAGTCGAATCGTACCCGCCGTAGTCACACCAGTCCTTCACGCTTGCACCAGATGAGCGGTCAGAAGCTTCCACGAACCATTCGAGCACCGCGATCGGGACAGTTACCGCTACATGCAAAGCAGATCGATGCAACGAGAGCTCTACCGCCTCCCCTTTCTTCGTGACGCATGCGCCCTCAGGGAGAGTGAGTTCGAGTAGGCGCTGGGATGCGAGTGTGGATGCCATGACGCTAACGAAGAGTTCAGGCGTCACGGTGCGGAAGCGGAGCCAGAAAGTCGGCTACCGGCTCGAGGATCAACTCAGGCAGGCTCTCCGCGATTGCCTCGCGCAACTGACGCCAACCTTCGGGATCCACAGAGGGACGAGCAAGACCTTGTGCCTTGGCCTCGGCCGATGGCCACTGCGTGTAGCCGTACCAAATGTTGTCCGGGCCACGGTGCAACCGTGAGCCCAGGGAGCCTCTTTGCTCCAACAGGAGCTGCGTGATGCGCGACCAAGCCCGAACGAATGCTTCCTCGGCCCCGGGATGCAAACGCCAGCGATAGATGGCAATGAAGGCGGAAGGAGAGTTGTCAGGCGATTCGCTCTCAGTTTTGTGAGGAATGACTCTGCACATGCGCCCGAATCTCCGCGGCCATTTTGTCGGTACCAATGCCTCTGTAGTCATAGTTCTCCGACCACACGCGTTTGGCCGTCTTCGCGTCCACCAATTGCAGGGCAACGAAAGCTTTTTGCCCTTCCGCGTACACGGCCCCCTTGACCTTGTAGTCGAGGGAAGCGCTGGAGCCTGCAGTTTCCAATCGGGCTCGGATATGGGGATCCGCATTCAGCGCTGCTACGAGGTTGGCTGCCATGTCTTGGGCGACCGTTGCCTGTGCGTTGCCCAACGTCTCGAAGGCTGACACCGCAATCACCGTCTCGGCCGCTTCGGATGGACTGACGCTGCGGCAAGCAGGCAGCACGAGACTCGCAGTGATTGCAGCACACGCAAAGATGTGAGAACTGCGATTCATCTGTGAAAAGGACAATCCTCGGTCCGCCTAACGCCGCCCATCAGTCGCGTGCGTCCCCGCACGCTGTCTGCATGGGCATGTTAGCGGCCGCATAGAGGGCGTGCACAAACGCCGTCGCCGACCATTCCTTCCGATCGGAAACCTGGCCGTCTCCGAGTTCGATCAGCCTCAACACGCCATCGCTTCTTCTAGCAACATCGACCGAAAAGAACGGGCTCCTGACTTGTGACGCGCAAGCGCGAACGATGTCCGGAATGTCGGTGCCGGGCGCAAGGGCGTGCGTGCGGAACACAAAATACCTTTGCTCCGACCCCGGCTCATAATCCTCCTTCCGCCGAACGCACACGCCACCCTCAACTAAGCCACGATATTTCTTCATCAGAGAAACAACGCCGGCGATATCCTCGGGCTGGGATACGAGAGATCCCCCGGCCGTGCTCAATGACTTGACGTAGTCCTTGACGAAATAGCCCGGCCATTTGCGGTTCGCGAGCTCGCCGACGAAATCCGCCTCTTCCTTCAGAATGACCGTCTCAGCCGTGAACCGGGAGAGAAGTGGATACCACTCGGGGAGATGGTGGCTCGCCTTGTACTGCGCAACGGAGGTGAATGCTTCCGCGGACGTTGCCTCGAAGGCTCGCACCAGACTCTCAACTTGCGGCACGGAAAGCATCCATCCTCTGTAGAGGACAACGTCGCCAGGTTGCAGAGCCGGCCTTGGTTTGAAATCGCCGCGCTCGAAGTCCTCAAATGAGAACAGCGAGACATCAAACCCAACCGAGCGCGCCGCTTCGAATTCCTCCAGGTACGTGTCGTCGGCGACCTTGGGGTTCATTGGATTGCTTGGGTACAACAAACGCATCGTGTGTTCCGGCTAACGTAGTGTTCAGCGGCCGTGCGGCCGGCGACCTACTGTACGGCGATACCGCCTCGTCCGCACGGTCCGCTGGAACACATCGTTAGGCGTCACCGCACCCGAATGCCCTAGACAGGACGCACCAAGTCGGCGGCACACAGTAGAGCTCCTTCCAATGGCAGAGTGCTGGACTTCGCACCTAGCGAGGCCGCTCCGCATCCTCTTCATTCCACAAGCTGTACACGGAAGCTTCGCCGTATTCCAATTCTAGCTTGCGTCTCGCGTCTTCGAGACTCTCGGCCATTACTTCCGCGCGGGCATCGATTCGCCCGCTGCCCGGCTTCGATATCAGCGCTTTATAAGGTCGAAGATTAGACATACGTCACCATTTCGACTCCGACGCTCGGCCGAACGTAACCGAGACGCACGCCAGGAATATGGCAACACAGATCAACAGTGCCGCCAACAACCACCACCCTTCGGCCAAAGCATGGCTAAGGCTGTGAGTAAAGAGTTGCGCGAAGAGACCAACAATCGAATAAGCAGCGACGGCCGGCAGCGTGCTACGCACGGCGCCACCAAGCACTCCAGCCAGAATGAGCGCGACCACAGCGGCCGCCACGCCAAGCAATGCAACATCCGGTACCTCTGGCTGCTGTGCGGCCGCTTTCACTATCAGCATGGCGATCAGGATGCTCATATAGATGTACGCGACGTTTGCGAGCGCACTGGCCACTCGAAGACGCCAACGGACGTGATTGTGTGCGGTCTCCATGTCTAACGTGCGCTGGCGAACTCCCATCCCGACTCATACTCCGGTGTCCAGTACGCGAGCGCAGCAGTACTCGCGGGACGTCCGGTCGCAGCGTCGCAGGTCAAGTCCGTCCCGGTGCGGTAGGCAATGTTACCGAGATGGCACAGCAGCGTACTGACGTGACTTTCGCGAATCGGTGACGCCAGCGCCGAGCTGTTGCCGCGGATCACGGCTGCGAAGTTGTCGATATGCAGGATGTCGAGAGCGCCCTCGCCGACGGTATCGGTGGTACTGCTCGTGGCGCGCGCCACAGCTTTCCGGACGCTCTTGCCTGCGAGGTCGAAGACTTCGTAACCATTGCGATCCACCAATGCAGTGCCTTTGGTGCCGTAGATCAGCGTGCCGCGGCCGCGGTCGTAGCGCGCAACAGCGTTGCAACTGTGGCCATCCCACCGAATCACACGGCCGCCGGCGAACGTCAGCTCCAGACGCATCGTGTCGTACATCTCCCAGTCGTCACCCCGATAGAAGCGACGCTCGCCGCGGGCCGAGACGCGTTCCGGAAATTCCACGCCCATCAACCAGCGGGCGATGTCCACCTCATGCACAGCGTTGTTGCACAGCTCGCCGGTGCCCCAGTGCCAGAACCAGTGCCAGTTGTAGTGAACGACGTTACTGCGATAGGTGCGCCGCGGCCGGGGTCCTTGCCACAGGTCCCAATCGAGATTGGGTGGCGGCGCGCCGTCGATGCCCACACCGATCGATTTCCTGTTGTTGGCGTACCAGGTGTCTGCGGCGTAGATCTCGCCCAACAAGCCTTCGTGCACCAGCGACACGAGCTCTCGAGTTTCCACGCTCGAGCGCTGCTGATTGCCCACTTGCAGCACCAGTCCGGAGCTCTTCTGGGCGGCAATCAAGGCTTCACCTTCGGACGGGGCAATACCGCACGGTTTCTCCAGGTAGACGTGCTTGCCGGCCGACATGGCGTCGAGCGCCGCTTTTGCGTGCCAGTGATCCGGCGTTGCAACCGACAGAATGTCGACGGACCTGCTTGCCAGCACGCGGCGATAGTCGGGTTCCAATTTGGTCGGGCCGTACTTTTGCGCTACTTCCGCGCCGCGAGTGTTCAGCACCTTCGAGTCGACATCCACCAGGTGTGTGACCTGCATATTCGATGCGGCCGCGAACGCGCTGACGTGCGCCATGCCGCGCCCGTTGAGCCCCATGACTGCAACTCGCAGCCGGTCGTTCGCGCCCTTGATCCGCGCGTAACTCCGGGCCGAAAACGACATGGCTCCGCCAGCTGCGACACTCGCGATCGCACCTGCCAACAGGGAACGGCGCGTAAGCATGGGCATCACCACCGGTCAGAGCGAGCGGATCTTGATGGAGCGGAACGAGACCGCATTGCCATGATCCTGCA
>Ga0134123_10000295_pt1 | contig 34294 bp, 11 predicted proteins | sample KB303_FD_96460 | JGI IMG/M metagenome (GOLD analysis project Ga0134123, IMG submission 96460) | Terrestrial soil microbial communities without Nitrogen fertilizer from Kellogg Biological Station, Michigan, USA - KB3-0-3 | ecosystem: Environmental > Terrestrial > Soil > Unclassified ...
CTGCGAGCGGCCGGAGGGCTGGCGTACCACCGCAGCGGCGCGCGGATCCACGCGGTGGTCGAGTACACGGATACCATGACTCCCACGGAGATCTTCCGCTGCTTCAAGGCGGAGAGGATCAGCCTCTACGGCGGTCCGATATCCAACATCCTCGCCGACAAGCGAAACCTCGCCCTCCTGTCGCAGCACCAGGACTCGGACCGTTTCGACGCCAGGGACCGCGACCTGATCCGCGCCCACGTACCGTGGAGCCGCCTGGTCCTCTCCGGCGGGACGGGAGACGGGCGGGAGGCGCTGCCCACGTTCGACGATCTGCTCGCCGGACGCGAACGGCTCGTGCTCAAAAAAGGGTTGAGCTACAAAGGCCAGGACGTCGTCATCGGCCCCCACACCGCGCCGCAGGACTGGGAGAAAGCCCTGCGCACCGCCTTCGCCGCGGGAGACTGGATGGTCCAGGAGCACGTGGTGTCGCGGCCGTACCTCTATTACCACCGCGAGCGAGGTCCCTGCCCCCATGAGGTCGTCTGGGGCACGTTCTGCTTCGGAAGCACCTATGGCGGGGAGTTCCTCCGCATGCTGGCCGAGGGATTGGGAAAAGGGATCGTCAGCTACGCGCACGGCGCGACGAAGGGATTCCTCTTCACGGTCGAGTGAGCCCCGCGGTCAGAGCTGGCGCGGCGGCAGCATGGTACAGGCTCCGAGATCGCCGTGCGACGCTACCGAACAGACGGCCCCCCTTCGCACTCTGCCCCGAGACATTGGCTCCGGAATCTACGCCCTTCGCCCCGTGGGCGGAGACGCTCCGATCACGATCTGTGACATTCCCACCGTGGTTGGAGCCGCTTCACTCCCGGCGTGCGCCAGCCGACCCGCCATGTGACACATTTGATCCGCGGGTTGAGACGTTTGCCCCGCGGCGCGCATCATTTCCGCCGGGAGCTGCGTCATTCGCCCCGAGGGGCAAATGATGTACGCCGCGACGGATATGGCGCAGCCCGCGGGGCGAATGATGTAGGCCGCGGGTCAAACGATGTACGCCGAAGTGGTAGTGATGTGCCCCTCGGGCCGAATGATGCACGCCGAGGCGGTAGCGATGTGCCCCGTGGGGCGAATGATGTACGCCACGGTGGTAGTGATGTGCGCCGCGGCGTAGCTGATGCGCGCCGCGGGGCAAATGATGCACGCCGAGCCGGCGGAGCCTCCGCACCCGGCCTCGACGGCGCAGCTCCCGAGCCGAATGTCTCATAGCGAGGCGGAAATGGCGCAGCTTTCGGGGCAGCCCGCGGCGAACCCGGCGGCCGTGGCTCACGTCGCGAGCCGAATGCCTCCGCTCTCGCAGCGAGAGGTCGCCATCCCGGGGCGGATGTGCCACCCCGGAATGGTTGTGCCCCCCGGCGCTCTCACCGTGTCTCGTGCCGGGAGGCGCGGGGATCACGAGCCCACGTCCGACTGTGCCTCTTTGCGCGAATGAGTGCAGATCCACCTCAAACGGGGAAGGCCATTAGGAGATGGAGGTGGCTCGACCACCCGTCTGCACACCCCCTCCTCTGGTAATCCAGAGCCTGGTGGCTGTAAGCTAGTACCGTGAAGACTGTTCCATGAGGTACCGATCGGTCATGAGGGTAAAGATGGAAATTAGAGTAGCGGAAACAGATTCAGAAATACTTGGTTGCTTCGACACGATGTCGCAGCTTAGATCACATCTAGACAAAGAAAGATTCGTTGAAACAGTGCGCGAACTGGAAAGCGATGGCTTTAAGTTAGCTTATATTGAAGACAACAACGCAATTGTCTGTGTAGCCGGCTACAGAATATCAACAAATCTTTGTCTCGGTAAAAATTTGTACGTTGACGACCTTGTCACTTCAGAAAGTTCGCGCTCAAAATCGTATGGAGGGGCAATGATCGATTGGCTTAAAGAAGTGGCGACTAATGAAGGTTGTCGCGTACTCCATCTTGATTCGGGTACTCATAGAGCGAGAGCGCACAAATTCTATTTCAGTCAAGACTTCTCCATCTCTGATTATCATTTCTATATGGAACTATAGTTCCGAGGGCGGCACTTCCTGACGTCTGGCCATGCCGCTGCGACCAGCCGCGACCTTGGACGCGGTTCACCTACTGGTTTCACAGCGCAGTCTCGTATATGATGATTAGTCCTGAAACGAAGTGTTGGACTCATCATCCTCGGAGTCGTCGATGGCCAGAAGTCGCCCCTTTCCTCCCCCGCTCAGGCGTCAGATGGGGGAGCCGGTTTGTGCTGATCGCACGCCCGAGCAGCCGGCTTGGGAGCTTGAGCCGACGGCCCAGGCAATCCGCAACCGGGTCCGGCGCCAAGACTGCCAGCCCCTCATGGGGGCTGCTCGACCAATCCTCAACTGTCCACTGATCCAGGGCAGGTCCAGGCTGCTGGAGGCCCTGTCGTCGGGATCGAGTACATCCGGGAGAGACCCATGGTATCCATTCGCCTTGGTGCCCGAGACACGGGTTCGAAGAAGCAGCTCTCGACCGAACCACCGCGGCAAGCCTCCAGACGGACATCCCGGCTGACGAGGCCTTCGGCGCAGGCTCTCGACGCGGAGCTGGCACGGGTCATCACCGCGCTCGAGCAGGGAGTCGCTCACCGGGACCTCTCTGCTTTCTATCAAACGCTTCGCGCCACCCACCTGCCGTCGATCGTCGAGTTCTACACCCAAGATCCCAGAGGCCTCTCCCGGGCCTGTTTCAACATCCTGCACAGCATCGGAAGCATCTCCCCGGCAGCGGGGGTGGCGATCGAGAACCACTATTACGTGCTCGCCACGTTGACGACTTTCCCGATCCACAACAACCCGGAGTTCTCTGCCCGTCGCCAGGCTCTGCTGCAGAGGGTGGTCCAGGAACGGCTGCTGCTGGCCAACACGAGCTTCCGTGTTCACGAGGACAAGGTGGCCACCTATGGCGCCCGCGCCCGCCGCGACGGCGATGGCTACAGAGTCAGCGGATCGGGCGCGTTCATGTCTCTGGCGGGAGAAGGCGACCTGCTCTTTTTCGTTGTGGCCATCGACGGCACCGAGCCCGCGTACTTCGTTACACCACTGTGCAACAACCCGGGGATCGAGGTCGGGCCGCTCCTCTTCCCAGAAGCCATGGTGGACTCCGACACCCGCCGGATCGCGATGCACGATCACTACCTTTCCGGCGACGACCTGCTGGTGAGCGGCAAAAACGAGGAGACATCGAAGCTCACCAGCCTCCAGTTCGCCTGGCACCAGGCGTTGATCCCCGCCCCCTTCCTGGGCGCTGCCGCGCGCGCCATCGAGGAAGCCAGGAAGTTCCTGCGCACCGTCAAGGCCTCCAACGACCGGCCGCTGGCCGAGTTGGACGGGATGTTGACGGACATCGGCCGCATGGCGATCCGCTATCGCAGCGCCTGCTGCATCGCGCACCAGGCCGGCGAGCTGATCGAGACGCTGGCGCGGCGCGACCCGAAGCCGTCCGAGATTTCGGATGCCGTCGATCTGGCGTGCGCGGCGAAGCGGACCGCCGCGCAGACCGCGGAGGAGATCGTGGCCGAAGCCCGCCGCATCATCGGCCCTCGCGTCTTCACCGGCGGGCACCCCCTGGAGCGGATCTCCGCCGAGGTGGTCTTCGCTCCCCTGGTCGGAGAGCCGCTCGCCGTGATCGACCGGCGCTATGGCCGCCTGGTCCTCGGCGAGAACGATTTCACAGCGAGGCGCTGGTAGGAGGCGGACCCTTGGTCGCCCCTTCGGGGAAACGAATCCGATGAGCGACCCCGCAAGACCGCGCGGCGAAACGCCGCTCCGCTCCGTCTTCGACCGGCTGCGCGCCAAGCGGGAGTCGGCCCTGCCGACCCGCATCCCGCGCCTCGCCCGGGACGGCGACGCCTACCCGCTCTCCGACGGCCAGGAAAGGCTCTGGTTCATCGACCGGATGCTGCCCGGCAATGGCGCCTACAACATCGCCGCGGCGGTCGAGATGGCGGGCCCGCTCGACCTCACGGCGTTCGCCGCCGCGCTGATCGAGATCGTCCGGCGCCACGAGACCTTGCGGACGAGCTTTCCGGCGGCCGGAGACCGGCCCGTGCAGGTCATCTCGCCGGTGGCGGGCTCGCCTCTCCACCTGGTCGATCTGGGCGGCCTGGCGGACGGCGGGCGGACCGCCGACCGGCTTGCCGGCGAGCTGGCGGCGGCTCCTTTCGACCTCGCCGGCGGCGCGCTCCTGCGGATGGGGCTCCTGCGGCTGAGCCCGGAGGAGCACCGGCTGGTCCTCGTCCTCCATCACATCGTGAGCGACGGCTGGTCGTTGCGCATCCTGCTCCGCGAGACGCGGCTCCTCTACCAGGCGTTCCTCGAGCGGCGCCCCTCGCCGCTGCACGAGCTGCCCGTGCAGTACGTTGACTTCGTCGACTGGCAGCGGGGCTGGCTGGCCGGGGACGCCGCGGACCGGCAGCTCGCCTATTGGAAGCTGGAGCTAGGAGAGCGGCCCCCGGTCCTGCAGTTGCCGGCCGACCGGCCGCGCCCCGCCGTCCAGTCGCTGCGCGGGAGGAGCCTGCCGCTGGTCCTCCCGCCCGGCCTCTCGGCGGAGATCGGCGCGCTCACCCGGAGCGCCGAGGTGACTCCGTTCGTCACCCTTCTCGCCGCCTTCCAGTCGCTCCTCCACCGCCTCTCGGGGCAGCCGGAGATCCTGGTCGGCTTCCCCATCGCCAACCGCAAGCGGCCCGAGATCCAGGACCTGATCGGCTTCTTCGTCAACACCCTGGCGCTCGGGGCCCGCTTCTCCGCCGGCCTCCGCTTCCGCGATCTCCTGCGCAGCACCCACGAAGCGGCCGTGGGCGCGCATGCGAACCAGGATCTGCCGTTCGGGCGGCTGGTCAAGGAGCTCCAGCCGGCGCGGCAGACCAGCCACTCGCCGCTCGTCCAGGTGGCCTTCGCCTATCAGAACCTCGAAGCCGCCTCCCTGAACCTGCCCGGCCTGCGGCTGACGCTCCGGGACGTCCCGCGGGCGAGCGCGATGTTCGACCTGCGCCTCGACCTCAGAGAGGATCCCCCGGGATTCGCCGGCGAGATCGAGTACAGCACCGACCTCTTCGACGCCGCGACCGTCTCCCGCTGGGCGGGGTACCTCGCGACCCTGCTCGCCGCCGCCGTCGCCGATCCGGAATGCCGGGTCGCCGACCTGCCTCTGTTGAGCGAGGTCGAGGCGCAGCAGCTCCGCGAGGCCAACGACACCGCCGTGCGCTACCTGGCCGGCGGGCGCTGTCTGCACGAGCTCATCGCGGAGCAGGCCGCGGGCACCCCCGACGCCGTTGCCGTCGCCGCCGAGGAGGGCGTCCTCTCCTATCGCGAGTTGGCCGCACGGTCCGCGCAGCTGGCGCGCCAGCTCGTGCGCCTCGGGGTGGGTCCCGAGGTACGGGTGGGGATCTGCCTCGAACGGTCGCCCGAGCTGCTGGTCGGCCTCCTCGCCGTCCTCACGGCGGGCGGGGCGTACGTGCCGTTCGACCCCTCCTACCCCCGGGAGCGACTGGCCTACATGCTCGCGGACTCGGCCGTGCCGGTGCTCCTCGCCCAGCCGGCGACGCTCTCCGCCCTGCCCGACCTGGAGGCCGCCGGGGTGCGCGTGGTCCTCCTCGACGGCTCGCCCACCGCCTGCGCCGGTCCCGGCGCGGTGGGAGCGCCCGCGGTCCATCCCGGGAACCTCGCCTACGTCATCTACACCTCGGGGTCGACCGGACGTCCCAAGGGGGTGATGAACACCCACGCGGGGATCGTCAACCGCCTGCTCTGGATGCAGGCGCAGTACGGTCTCGCCCCCGGCGACCGGGTCCTGCAGAAGACCCCGGTGAGCTTCGACGTCTCGGTCTGGGAGCTGTTCTGGCCCCTCCTGACCGGCGCCTGCCTGGTCATGGCCCGGCCGGGCGGGCACCAGGACGGGGCGTACCTCGTGCGCACGATTTCCGAGCAGGAGATCACGACGCTCCACTTCGTCCCCTCGATGCTCGCGGTGTTCCTGGAGACGCCCGGGGTCGAGCGCTCGGCCGGCCTGCGGCGCGTCCTGGCGAGCGGCGAGGCCCTCTCCCCGGCGCTCGCGGAGCGGTATTTCAGCCGGCTCCGGACTCCGCTCCACAACCTGTACGGCCCCACCGAGGCCGCGGTCGACGTCACCTTCTGGCCTTGCGATCCCGCGGACCGCTGGGGTCTCGTGCCGATCGGCCGGCCGGTGGCGAACACCGCGATCCACCTGCTGGACCGCGACCTCCGCCCGGTGCCTCTGGGCGTGGCGGGAGAGCTCCACATCGGCGGCGTGCAGGTGGCGCGCGGCTACCTCGGCCGGCCGGAGCTGACGGCCGAGCGGTTCGTTCCGGACCCTTCCGGCGACGGCGCGCGGCTGTACGCCACCGGCGACCTCGCGCGCCGCCTCCCCGGGGGGGAGATCGACTACCTGGGGCGCCTCGACCACCAGGTCAAGATCCGCGGCTTCAGGATCGAGCCGGGGGAGATCGAGACCGTCCTGGGCCGCGATCCCGAGGTCGGCGAGGCGGTCGTCGTGGCCGAGCCGGGGAGGCTGGGGGAATCCGCTCGCCTCGTGGCCTACGTGGTGCCGGCAGGCTCCGGCCAGGAGCTCGAGCGCTGGACGGCCGGGCTGCGGCGCCGGCTCCGGGAGGAGCTGCCCGAGCACATGGTCCCTGCGGCCTTCGTCGTCCTGGAGGCCCTGCCGCTCACGCCGAGCGGCAAGGTCGACCGGCGCTCTCTCCCCGCGCCGGAGCGGGGAACGGGGGACGAGCGGGCCTTCGTGCCGCCCAGGACCCCCACCGAAGAGATCCTGGCCGCGATCTGGACCGAGGTCCTGGGGATCGAGCGCTGTGGAGTGGAGGACGACTTCTTCGCCCTGGGAGGGCACTCTCTGCTCGCCAACCAGGTGGTGTCGCGGATCCGCGGCTTGCTGGGGATCGAGCTGCCGCTCCACGCCTTCTTCGCCCTCCCGACCGTCGCCGCCCTGGCCGAGCGGGTGGAGGCGGTGCGCCGGAGCGGCGGCACTGCCGCAAACACCGCGCTCCCTCCCCTGACCGCCGGCGGGCGGCGCGGCGACGAGCCGCTGTCGTTCGCGCAGCAGCGCCTGTGGTTCCTGAGCCAGCTCGACCCCGAGAGCACGGCCTATCACGTCGCGGTCGCCCTCCGGCTCACCGGCGCTCTCTCCCCGCCGGCGCTCGCCGCCTCCCTCGCCTTCATGGTGGAGCGCCACGAGACGCTCCGCACCACCTTCGCCCTGCGCCCGGACGGCCCGGTGCAGTTCGTGGCGCCGCCGTCCGGATGGCGCCTTTCCGTCGTCGATCTGGCGGGCTTGGGCGAAGCGGAGCGGGAGGTGGAAATGCACCGCCTGGCCCAGGCCGAGGCGAGCCGGCCGTTCGACCTGGCCCGCGGGCCGTTGCTGCGGACGCTCCTCGTCCGCCTGGCGGCGCAGGAGCACGTCTTCTCTCTCCTCCTGCACCACATCGTCTCCGACGGCTGGTCGATGGGCGTCCTCTGGCAGGAGACCATGGCTCTCTACTCCGCCGCCGTGGCCGGGAAGCCGCCGGGGCTTCCCCCGCTGCCGGTCCAGTACCGCGACTTCGCCGCCTGGCAGCGGAGGTGGCTCACCGGGGAGACCCTGGAGCGCGAGCTCGACTTTTGGCGCCGGCAGCTCGCCGGCGCGCCGGCGTTGCTGGAGCTGCCGGCCGACCGGGCCCGGCCTCCGGTGCAGCGCTTCCGCGGCCGCCGCCTGCGGTTCGCGCTGCCCGCCGCCCAGACCGCGGCCCTGAAGCGGCTCGGCCAACGGGAGGGGGCGACCCTGTTCATGGCGCTCCTCGCGGCCTTCGACTCGCTGCTCCACCGGTACAGCCGGCAGGACGACCTGATCGTCGGCTTCCCCATCGCCGGCCGCAGGCCGGAGACCGAGGGTCTGATCGGGCTCTTCCTCAACACGCTGGCCCTCCGCGTCCGGATGGAGGGCGGCGCCGGCTGGCTCGCGCTGCTGCGCCGGGTGAAGGACGTCGCCTTCGACGCCTTCGTCCATCAGGACCTGCCCTTCGAGAAGCTGGTCGCCGAGCTCGGCCTCGAGCGCAATCTCGCCCACGCGCCGCTCTTCCAGACCCTGCTGGTCTTCCAGAACATGCCGGCGGCCGTCGCCGACCTGCCGGGCCTCGCCGTCCAACCCCTCGATGTGGGGACCGGGACGGCCAAGTTCGACCTCGTCCTGAACGTCGAGGAGACCCCGTCCGGCCTCGCCGGTTGGCTGATCTACAACCGCGATCTCTTCGACCCTTCGACCGTGGCGCGGATGCGGGCTCATCTCGGGGAGCTCGTCACGAGTCTCCTCGCCGCTCCCGAGAGGCGGGTCGACGAGCTGGCGCTGCTCGGCCCGGCCGAGCGCCAGCAGCTCCTCACCGCCTGGAACGACACCGACGTCCCCGGCACCGGGGCCCCCTTCGTGGACCTTTTCACCGCCCGGGCCGCGCGCGTCCCCGACGCCGTCGCGCTCGCCTGCGGGGACCTCCAGATCAGCTACGGCGAGCTCGACCTGCGGAGCACCCGCCTGGCCCGCGGCCTCGCCGCCCGCGAGGTGGGCCCCGAGGCGCAGGTCGCCGTGCTCGCGGAGCGCGGGAGCGACCTGCTGACCGCGATGCTCGCCCTGTGGAAGCTCGGCGCCGCCTATCTCCCCCTGGACCCGCACCACCCGACGGCGCGGCTCGCGCAGACGCTGGCCCAGAGCGGCAGCCGCCTGGTGCTTGCCGCCGAGCCTCTCCGCGTGGTCGCCGCCGCCGTGGCGACCGCCGAGCGGCCGGCGGCGACGATCGGCGACCTCCTGGGGGACGGAAGGACGGCCGGCACCCTGCCCGCCCCGTCCGGACCCGCGGGCCTCGCCTATGTCCTCTTCACCTCCGGCTCGACCGGCGTCCCCAAGGGAGCCATGATCGAGCACCGCGGCATGGCGAACCACCTCGCGGCGAAGATCGCCGACCTCGGGCTCACCGCCTCCGACCGGGTGGCGCAGACGGCCGTCCAGACCTTCGACATCTCGATCTGGCAATTCCTCGCCGTCCTCGTGGCCGGCGGCAGCGTCGACGTCCTGCCTGACGAGGTCGTCCGCGATCCGCTCTCTCTCCTTTCGGAGATCGAGCGCCGGGGCCTCACCGTGTTCGAGACGGTCCCCTCGCTGCTCGCCGCCCTGCTCCAGGTCGAGCCCGACCGGCGGCCGGACCTCGCCGCCCTGCGCTGGGCGATCCCCACCGGCGAGGCCCTTTCCCCCGAGCTCTGCCGGCAGTGGTTCGCCGCCTACCCCGCGATCCCCTTGGTCAACGCCTACGGCCCGACCGAGTGCTCCGACGACGTCACCCACCAGATCCTCCGCCGGCCTCCGCCGGCCGGCGCCGCGCGGACCCCGATCGGACGCCCGGTCGCCAACACCCGCGTCTACGTACTCGGCCCCGGCGAGGAGCCGGCCCCCATTGGCGTCCCCGGCGAGCTCGCGGTCGCAGGGGCGCAGGTCGGGCGCGGCTACTGGGGCCGGCCGGACCTGACCGCCGACCGCTTCGTCCCCGATCCGTTCTCCGCGCTCCCCGGCGGCCGCCTCTACCGCACCGGCGACCTGGCCCGCCTTCGCCCGTCCGGCGAGGTCGAGTTCCTCGGCCGCGTCGACCACCAGGTCAAGGTCCGCGGCTTCCGCATCGAGCTCGGGGACATCGAGGCCGCGCTCGCCGCTCACCCCGCGGTCCGGGAGGCGGTCGTGCTGGCGCGGGCGGACCGCGACGAGCAGGGCGGCGCGGTCGACCGCCGGCTCGTCGCCTACCTCGTCACCGAGGAGGAGAGCGGCCTCTCCCTGCCCGAGCTGCGCGATTGGCTGAGCCGGCAGCTCCCCGAGTACATGGTGCCGTCCGCATTCGTGACGCTCGCGGCCCTGCCTCTGACCGCCAACGGCAAGGTCGACCGCAAGGCGCTGCCGGCGCCGGATGCCGGCGGGCTCGCCGCCTCGCGGGAGCGCGTCGCGCCGCGCACCGATCTGGAGCGCCACCTGGCCGGTCTCTGGGCCGAGAGCCTCGGGCTCGCCGCCGGCGACATCGGGGTCGACGACTCCTACTTCGACCTCGGCGGCAACTCGATCCTCGGGGCGATTCTCATCAACCGGCTGCAGCAGGAGCTGGGCGAGATCGTCCACGTCGTGACCCTCTTCGACCATCCCACGCTGGAAGGCCTGGCCCGCTTCGTGGCCGCCGAGTACCCGCGAGCCATGGAGCGCCTGTTCGGCCAGCAGTCCCGCGCCGGCGGGCGGGCGGCGGCGGACCGGGTCGACGAGGGCGTGATCGCTGAGGTCGACCGCCGGGTGCGCAAGCTCGGGCCCATCCCGCCGGAGATCGCGGCGCTGCCGCGCAATCCTCCGGCCGTGTTCGTGCTGTCGCCGCCGCGGTCGGGCTCGACGCTGCTGCGCGTCATGCTCGCCGGTCACCCGTCCCTGTTCGCCCCGCCGGAGCTGGAGCTGCTGGGCTTCGACACCCTGGCTGAGCGCCGCGCGGCTTTCTCAGGTCGTGACGCCTTCCGCCTGGAAGGCCTGCTGCGGGCGGTCATGGAAGCCTGGAGCTGCGGACCCGACGAGGCGCGGGAGATCGTGGAGGGGTGGGAGCGCGAGGGCTTGGCCACGCGCGAGGCGTTCCGCCGCCTCCAGGAGCGGATCGGCGGACGCATGCTGGTGGACAAGACGCCCACCTACACCTGGGACGCCCAGGCGCTGCGGCGGGCCGAGGCGGGCTTCGAGGAGCCGCGCTACATCCACCTCGTCCGCCATCCGCTCGGCATGGTGCGGTCGTTCGAGGAGGCGCGGATGGACCAGATCTTCTTCCACGGGGAGCACCGCTGGAGCCGCCGTGAGCTAGCCGAGGCCCTGTGGGTGCTCGCGCAGCGCAGCACCCTGGAGGTGCTGGCGGAGGTCCCGGCCGCGCGCCGCCACACCGTGGTCTTCGAGGAGCTGCTGAGCGATCCGGAGCGGGTGCTCCGCGGCGTCTGCGGCTTCCTGGGCCTGGCCTGGGATCCAACCATGGCCGATCCGTACAAGCCCTCGTCGGTGCGCATGACCGACGGTCTCCACGCCGAGTCGCGCATGCTCGGGGACGTGAAGTTCCAACAGCATGGACGGGTGGAGGCGGAGGTGGCCGGGCGCTGGCGGCGGGAGCTGTCGGAGGAGGGCCTGGGCCGGCCGGCGCGGGAGCTGGCCGAGCGGCTCGGCTATCCCATGCCTCCGGCCGGGGGCTGGACCCCAATCCCGCGGGTGGAGGCGGAGCCCGGCACGCCGCACGTCCTGTCGTTCTCCCAGGAGCGCTTCTGGTTCCTCGAACGGCTCGACCGCGGCCAGGCGACCAGCATCATCCCCGCGGCGGTGCGCTTGGTGGGGCGCCTCCGGCCGGACGCCCTCTCCGCGGCGCTCGACGAGGTTGTGCGGCGGCACGCCTCTCTGCGCACGACCTTCGCCGAGCAGGGGGGCAGGCCGGTGCAGATCGTGGCTCCACCGGCGCCCGCCGCGCAGGTACCGCTGCCGCGCGTCGACCTGACCGGCCTGCCGAAGGAGACGGCCGAGGCCGAGGCGCGATCGCTCGCCGCGCGCGAGCTGCGGCGGCCGTTCGACCTCGGCAAGGGGCCGCTGCTGCGCGTCCTGCTCCTCCCCCTGCCGGGCGGCGGCGACCATGCGCTGCTGCTCGCCATGCACCACATCGTCTCCGATGGGTGGTCGATGGGCGTCCTGGTGCGGGAGATGGGGATCCTGTACCAGGGCGGACGGCTCCCCGAGCTGCCGATCCAGTACAGCGACTTCGCGCGCTGGCAGCGCGAGGAGCTGCGCGGCGGGCGCCTGGAGACCGAGGTGGGCTACTGGCGCGAACGGCTGGCGAACCTGCCCGCTCTCGCCCTTCCGGTCGACCGCCAGGCATCCGGCCACGGCTTCCGCGCCGGCGCCGTGAGCCTGACCGTGCCGCCCGAGCTGACCGCGAAGCTCGCCGGGCTGGCGCGCGAGCGCGGGGCGACGCTCTTCATGACCCTGCTGGCCGTCTTCCACGCCCTCCTCGCCCGCCACACCGGGCAGGACGACGTGGCCGTGGCCTCACCCGTGGCGGGCCGCAACCGGGTCGAGACGGAGGGCCTGATCGGCCTCTTCCTCAACACCCTGGTCCTGCGCGGTGACCTGTCGGGGAGCCCGACGTTTCTCGAGGTCCTGGAGCGCGAGCGGGGAGCCGTGCTGGGCGCCTTCGGCCATCAGGACGTGCCGTTCTCCGTCCTGGTCGAGGCGCTGCGGCCGGAGCGGCGGCTCGGGAGCAATCCGTTCGCCGAGGTCCTGTTCTCGCTGCAGAACCAGCCGATCCCGACCCTCAGGCTGCCGGAGCTCACGCTGGAGCGGCTCGGAATGGAGGGGAGCGGCGAGGAAGACGAGGTGCGCACGGCGTTCTCCCTCTCGGTCCTCCTGTGGGAGGCCGGAGGCGAGCTGACCGGCGGCCTCGGCTTCAACACCGCCCTGATCGGCCGCGCGACCGCGGAGCGCTGGCGCGATAACTTCCTGGCCCTGCTCGCGGCCATGGCCGAGCGGCCCGGGCAGCCGATCTCCGAGGCACCGCTGCTCAGCGTGGGGGAGCGCCGGCAGGTCGTCACGGCCGCGCCGGAGCGCCCGGCCGCGGTCTCCGAGAGCGTCGCCCGGCAGCGCGCCGAGCTGTCGAGCCGGCGCGGTCAGCTCTCGGCGGCCAAGCGCACCCTGCTGGAGAAGCGGCTCCGCGGCCAGTTGAAGGGGGCCGCCGCGGCCGCCCGACCGGCGGCGACCGCTGCGCCGAAGATCCTCGTCCCGCTGCAGGCCGGCAATGGGAGCCGTCCGCCCTTCTTCTGCGTCCATGCCGTCGGCGGCGCGGTCTTCTCCTACGGCGAGCTCGCCCGCGCCCTCGGTCCGGAGCAGCCCTTCTACGGCGTGCAGTCGCCCGGCCTCGACGGCGGGCCGCTGCTCGACGAGGTCCCCGCCATGGCGGCGGCCTACGTGGCCGAGGTCGAGTCCGCGGCGCCGGACGGCCCGGTGCTGCTCGGCGGCTGGTCGTTCGGCGGCGTGGTGGCGTTCGAGATGGCCCGGCAGCTCCGTGCGCGGGGGAGGACGGTGCCGCTGGTCGCGCTCCTGGACAGCTACGCGCCCACCGGCGCCGACCTGCTCGCCGGCCGCAGCGACGCCGAGCTGCTCCGTCCGCTGCTGCGCGACCAAGCCGGACTCCAGGGCCGCGGCGCGGAGTGGCTGGACGAGATGCCGGTGGCGGGCGAGGAGACCGTAATCTGTATGCTCGAGAAGGCGCGGGCCGCGGGTGTGCTGCGCGCCGACGTCAGGGGGGACAACGTCGAGCGCCTGCTCGGCGTCTACAAGGCGAACCTGCGCGCTCTCTCGGCCTACCGGCCGCAGCCGTACGGCGGACGGATCGTCCTGTTCCGCTCCGAGAGCTCCGCGGCTCGCTCCGCGGGCTGGGAGGGGTTGTCGAGCGAGCCGATCGCGACGGAGCCCGTGGGCGGGGATCACTACTCGATGCTGGCGCCCCCCCATGTGGCCGGCCTGACGCAGAAGCTGTCCACCGCCCTGGAGCGGGCGCTCCGCGCGGGCCCGGATGCGCGCCTGGATGCCAATACCGAACCCGAGGCCACGGCCTGAGGGCGACGAGGTCGATCTATATGGAAAGAACGGCCGCTCCCGAATCCGATCTCTCCGCGTTTCCGCGGGCCGGTCTGCTCCACCAGGGGTTCGAGGCCCGCGCCGACCTCACGCCGCTCGCCACCGCGGTGGTGGCCGGCAACACGCGCCTGAGCTATGCCGGGCTCGAGGCGCGCGCCAACCGCCTGGCCCGCTACCTGCGGTCCCTCGGCGTCGGCCCCGAGGTGCGGGTCGGCCTCTGCCTGGAGAGGAGCGAGCAGCTCCTGGTCGGCATCCTGGGCGTGCTCAAGGCGGGCGGCGCCTACGTGCCGCTCGACCCCGCCTACCCGGCCGAGCGCCTCGCGTTCCTCCTGCAGGACAGCCGGGCGCCGGTGGTGATCACCCGCACGAGCCTGCTGCCGGTCCTGCCGGAGCACGAGGCGCGGCTCGTCCTCGTCGACCGGCACGCGGGCGAGATCGCCGCCTGCTCCCCGGACCGGCCGGAGCCTTCGGCGCTGCAACCGTCGACGCTGCCGCAGAACCTGGCCTACTTCATCTACACGTCGGGCTCCACCGGCCGGGCCAAGGGCGTGGCCATCACCCACCACAGCGCCGGGGAGCTGGTGCGCTGGGCGAGCCGGGTCTACCCGCGGGAAGACCTGGCCGGCGTCCTGTTCGCCACGTCGATCTGCTTCGACCTCTCGATCTTCGAGATGTTCGTGCCGCTGACCCTGGGCGGCGCCGTGATCGTGGCCGGCAACGCCCTGGAGCTCCCGGACCTTCCCGCGGCCGGCGAGGTGACGCTGGTCAACACCGTGCCGTCGGCGATGACGGAGCTGGTGCGCCAGGGCGCAGTACCGCTCTCGGTGCGGGTGGTGAACCTGGCCGGGGAGGCCCTGCCGGGCGCGCTCGTGGAGGCGATCTACGGCACGACCTCGGCGCGCCGGGTCTACAACCTGTACGGCCCCTCCGAGGACACGACCTACTCGACCTGGGCGCTGATCCCGGAGGACGCCAGCATCGAGCCGCCGATCGGCCGGCCGGTGGACGGCACCCGGGCCTGGCTGCTCGACGAGCAGGGCCGCCCCGTGCCGGCCGGCGAGGTCGGCGAGATCTTCCTCGGCGGCGAGGGGCTGGCGCGCGGCTACTTCGACCGGCCGGACCTCACGGCCGACCGCTTCGTGCCCGATCCGTTCTCGGGCGTGCCCGGCGCTCGCCTGTACCGCACCGGCGACCTGGCCCGCGAGCTGCCCGGAGGCGACCTGCACTATCTCGGGCGTGTCGACCACCAGGTCAAGATCCGCGGCTTCCGCGTCGAGCTCGGCGAGATCGAGGCCGGCCTCCTGCGCCACCCCGCCGTGCGCGAGGCCGTGGTGGGCGCCCGCGGCGACGTGGCCGACCGCCGCCTGGTGGCCTGGCTCGCCGCCGGCCCGCCGGCTCCCACGGCGCGGGAGCTGCGCGAGCACCTTCAGAAGTTCCTCCCCGGGTTCATGGTGCCTTCGGCCTTCGTCCGCCTCGACGAGCTGCCGCGCACGCCGAACGGCAAGGTGGACCGCAAGTCCCTCCCGGAGCCCGGCACCGTCGACGCTGGCGCCGTCGACGCTGGTACCGTCGACGACGGCTCCTTCGTGGCTCCCCGCATCGAGGTGGAGGAGGAGCTCTGCCGGATCTGGGGCGACGTCCTCGGCCTCGAGCGCGTGGGCGTCCACGACTCGTTCTTCGAGGTGGGCGGCCACTCCCTGCTCGGCGGGCGGGTCCTCGCCCGGGTCCGCGACCTCTTCGGGGTCGACCTGCCGCTCTCGGTGCTCATGGCCGGATCGACCGTCGCCGCTCTCGCGCAATCCGTGGAGTCGGCCCGGCGGAGCTCCCCTCTTTCCGGCGCGCGCCCGGTGCCGGTCCCCCGCAACGGCCTGCTGCCTCTCTCCCCCTCCCAGCGGGGCCTCTGGTTCCTCGACTGGATGGCGCCCGGCCTGGCGGTCTACAACATCGCGACCGGAGCGGTCCTGAGCGGTCCGCTCGACCGGGCGGCCCTGGCGGCGGCGCTCGGCGCGGTGGTGCGCCGGCACGAGCCGCTGCGGACCCGCTTTCCGGAGGTGGGCGCCGGGCCCTGGCAGGAGATCCTCCCGCCGGCTTCGTTCGTGCTACCCGTCATCGACCTGTCGGCACTGCCCCGCGAGGCCCGCGAGGCGGAGCTGGAAGGCCGCGGCCTCGAGCAGGCGCGCGGCGCTTTCGACCTGGCGCGCGAGCTTCTCCTGCGCGCCTGCCTGGTGTGCCTGGCCCCGCGCGAGCACGTCCTCCTCGTCACGGTCCACCACATCGTCTTCGACGGCTGGTCCGAGGGGGTCTTCTGGAGCGATCTCTCCGCCTTCTATGTCGGGGGCGGCTCCGCCCCTCTTCCGGAGCTGCGCGTGCAGCACGCCGATCACATCGTCTGGCAGCTCGGGAGGTTCGAGGAGCGGGGCGCCGCGCAGGTGGCCTGGTGGCGCCACCTGCTCGACGGAGTCGCACAGCTGGAGCTGCCCACCGACCGCCCGCGGCCCGCGGCGCGGACCTGGCGCGGCGACGTGCGGACGTGGAGCCTGCCGTCCCCGCTCGCGTCCGTCCTGCGCGCGTTCGCCCGGCAGCAGGGCGCGACACCGTTCACGGCCCTGCTCGCCGGCTTCTCGGCGCTGCTCTCCCGCTACAGCCACCAGGACCGCTTCGCGGTCGGAGCGCCCGTCGCCGGCCGCACGCTCTCCGAGCTGGAAGGGCTGATCGGCCTGTACTCCAACGTCCTCGCCCTGCTCGCCGATCTCTCCGGCCGCCCGTCCTTCCTGGACCTGGTGGAGCGGACGAGGGAGATGCTGCTGTCGGCGATGGACCACCAGGAGCTCCCCTTCGACCGCCTGGTCCAGGAGCTGAATCCCGGCCGCGACCTCAGCCGGAACCCGATCTTCCCCGTTCTGTTCCAGGTCGTGGACCGCGCCCGCCCCCTTCCTGCGCTGCCCGGGATCGCGGCGTCGCCCGCCGGCTTCCACAACGGGGCCGCGAAGCTCGATCTGGAGGTCGAGTTGGAGGACCGGGGCGGGGACTCTCCCATGACGGGCCGCTGCGACTTCGACGTCGACCTGTTCGACGCCCCTACGGTCGAGCGCCTCCTGCGTCACTTCAACGAGCTGCTGGCCGCGGCGCTGGCGGAACCGGAGCGCCCGCTGGACGAGCTCTCCTTCCTCTCCGAGGCGGAGAGCCGCCAGCTCCTGGAGTGGAGCGGAGCCGGCCTGGATCCGGTCCCGTGGCGACCGGTCCACCGCCTGTTCGAGGAGCGGGCGCGCCGGGCACCCGGGGCGCTCGCCGTGTCCTGGGGAGGCAAGCGCGCCGGCAGCCTGGCCTACGGCGAGCTCGACCGCCGGGCCGGCGCCCTGGCGCGCCGGCTGCGGGCGCTCGGCGTCGGCCCCGAGGTCCGCGTCGGCGTCTGCCTGGAGCGCTCACCGGACCTGGTGGTCTCGGTGCTCGCCGTGCTCAAGACCGGCGGCGCCTACGTGGCTTTCGACCCGGACCACCCCGCGGAGCGGCTGGCCTTCCAGCTCGAGGACTCCCGGGTGCCGGTGGTCCTGGCACGCCGCGGCACCGTGGACGGGCTCGTCCCGGGCGTGCTCATCGTCGCCCCGGACGAGGAGCCGGCGGAATCCGGAGAGGCCGGGCTGGAATGGCCGGAGCCGTTGCCCGGCCATCTGGCCTACGTCATCTACACCTCCGGCTCCACGGACCGGCCCAAGGGGGTCGAGCTGACGCACGCCTCCCTCTTGAACCTGGTGGCCTGGCACGTGCGCGCCTTCGGCCTGACGCCGGAGGACCGCTCGACCCTGGTCGCCGGCGTGGGCTTCGACGCGTCGGTCTGGGAGGTTTGGCCGGCCCTGGCCGCCGGCGCGAGCCTGCACGTGGTGCCGGAGGAGGCCCGCTCCTCGCCCGAGTCCGTGCGCGACTGGCTCGCCGAGCAGGAGGCGACGGTGACGTTCCTCGCCACCCCGCTGGCCGAGGCGGCGCTGGAGCTGGAGTGGCCTCCGGACGCGGCGTTGCGCGTGCTCCTGACCGGAGGCGACCGGCTCCACAAGCCGCCTCCACCCGGGCTGCCCTTCGTCCTGGTCAACAACCACGGGCCTACCGAGGGCACCGTGGTCTCCACCTCGGGCGCCGTGCCTCCGGCGGAGCGCCACGACCGCGCGCCGTCCATCGGCCGGCCCATCGACCGCGCCCGGGTCTTCGTCGTCGACCGGCGGCTGCATCCCGTACCCGCCGGGGTGGCGGGCGAGCTCACCGTGGGCGGCGCGGGCCTCGCCCGCGGTTATCTCGGCCGTCCCGACCTGACAGCGGAGCGCTTCGTGCCGGACGCGCTCTCCGGGCGGGCGGGGGAGCGCCTGTACCGCACCGGCGACCTGGTGCGCTTCACGCCGGCGGGAGATCTGGAGTTCCTCGGCCGCACCGACCATCAGGTGAAGGTGCGCGTGTACCGCATCGAGCTCGGCGAGGTGGAGACGGCGCTCGCCCGCCACCCCGGCGTGCGCGAGGCCGTGGTGCTCGCCCGGGAGGACGTGCCGGGAGACAAGCGGCTCGTGGCCTACGTGGTGGCGAAGGAGCGATCTCCGATCTCCGATCTCCAATCTCATCTCCGCCGTTCGCTGCCGGGCTACATGATCCCGGCCGCCTTCGTGGAGCTGGCAGCCCTGCCGGTCACGCCCAACGGCGAGCTCGACCGCAAGGCGCTGCCCGCGCCCCGCTACGAAGGCCCGGCGGGCGGCGGCGTGGCCCCCCGCACCCCCGTCGAGGAGCGGCTCGCGGCTTTCTGGCGCGACGTGCTCAAGGTCGAAGAGGTGAGCGTCCACGACGACTTCTTCGAGAGGGGAGGCCACTCCCTGCTCGCCACGCAGCTCGTGGCCCGGCTGCGCCAGGGCTTCGGTGTGGAGGTGGCGCTGCGCTCCCTCTTCCAGCGGCCGACCCTCGCCGAGCTGGCGGCCGAGGTGGAGAAGATGCTGGCCCATGCCTCCGCCAAGGCCGCCTCGCCGATCCGGCGCATCCCCCGCGACGGTGAGCTGCCGCTGTCGTACTCGCAGCTGCGGCAGTGGTTCCTGGTTCAGCTCGAGCCGGGCACGTCCGAGTACAACCTGGCGCTCGCCCTGCGCCTGCGCGGCGAGCTCGACCGCGGCGCGCTGCAGAGCGCGCTCGACGAGATCGTCCGGCGGCACGAGGCGCTGCGCACCGTCTTCGCCGTGGCCGGCGGCCGGCCCGTGCCGGTGATCCGCGAGCCGGCGGCCGTCCGCGTGCGGGAGATCGACCTCTCCGGCGATGCCGGCGCTCCCGGCGCGCGCGAGGCCGCGGTGCGGGAGCAGGTGCAGAGCGAATCGAAGCACGTCTTCGACCTCACCCTCGGGCCGCTCTTCCGCCTGGCCCTCGCACACTTGGGGCCGGGGGAGCACTACCTCCTGCTCACGCTCCACCACATCGTGTTCGACGGCTGGTCGTACGGCGTCTTCATCCGCGAGCTGACGGAGCTCTACCGGGCCTTCGCCGAGGGCCGCCCGTCGCCGCTGCCCGAGCTGGAGGTCCAGTACGTCGACTATGCCGCGTGGCAGCGCGGGTGGATCGAGGGCCCGGAGGCGGCGCCGCTCCTCGACTACTGGCGCGATCAGCTCGCCGGGTCGGAGCAGGTCCTCGAGCTGCCGCTCGATCGTCCCCGGCCGGTGCTCCAGACGTTCTGGGGCGCCTACGAGTACTTTTACCTCCCGCCCGACGCCGCGGCCTCGATCCGCGCCCTCGGCCTTGGCGAGAGGGCCACGCTGTTCATGACCCTCCTCGCCGCTTTCGGCGCGCTGCTCCACCGCTACACGGGCCAGGACGACATCAACGTCGGCACCTACGTGGCGAACCGGCGCTGGGAGCAGATCGAGAAGCTGCTGGGCTTCTTCGTCAACACCCTGGTGCTGCGCTCCGACCTGTCCGGCGGGCCGAGCTTCCGCGAGCTGCTGACACGGGTCCGCCACACGACCCTCGGCGCTTACGACCATCAGGACCTGCCAGTCGAGAAGCTCCTCGACGAGCTGGGCTCCGAGCGCGACCTGTCGCGGGGCCCGCTGTTCCAGGTGCTCTTCGGGCTGGCCAACTTCTCGACGCCCACGGTCCGGCTCCCTGGCTTGGAGGTCGCGCCGATCAACCTCCACGAAAGCGCCCGGGCAAACATGGACCTCGTGCTCTGGATGTGGGAGAAGGAGGGTGCGATCGGCGGCTGGCTGCAGTACAACACTGCTCTCTTCGAGCCCGGCACGGCCCGGCGCATGGTCCGCCACTTCAAGGCGCTCCTCGCCGGCGCGGCCGAGGACCCGCGGCGCCCGCTCGCCGACCTGCCCCTGCTCTCGGCCGAGGAGACCGGGCAGATCCTCGTCGAGTGGAACCGGCCCGGCGAGCGCGAGCCTGAACCGGACTCCCTGGTCCACCAGCGCTTCGAGCACTGGGCCGAGGTCCGGCCGGACGCGGTCGCGCTGGAGACCGCGGACCGGCGGGAGATCCTCACCCATGCCGAGCTGAACCTGAGGGGGAACCATCTCGCCCATCGCTTGCGCCGCCTGGGCGTGCGCACCGACTCGATCGTGGGCATCTGGGCCGAGCGCAGCGTGGAGTTCATCGTGGGCGTGCTGGGCGTGCTCAAGGCGGGCGGCGCCTACATGCCGCTCGATCCCACGCTGTCGGCGGACCGCCTGGCCGCGATCCTGCGCGGCTCCGGCACCTCGGTGCTGCTCGCCCGCGACGGCCGGCCCGCGGGGCTGCCGCCGTTCGACGGCGAGGTCGTGGCCCTGCGTGGCCTGAAGCCCTCGGCACTCGGGGACGACCGCAATCCGGAGCCCTGGGCGGTGCCGGAGAGCCTCGCCTACGCGATCTTCACCTCGGGCTCGACCGGGGTGCCCAAGGGGGTGCTGATCTCGCACTCGGCGCTGGCCAGCTTCGCGGAGACCACGCGCCGGCTCTACGGCGTGGGGCCGGAGGACCGGGTGCTGCAGTTCGCCAGCCTGGTCTTCGACGTCAGCGTGGAAGAGATCTTCACGAGCTGGACGGCGGGCGCCGCGCTGGTGCTGCGCGACGAGGAGATGATCTCCTCGCCGGCCCGCTTCCTGCGCGCTTGCGGCGCGCTGGACGTGCAGATGGTGGACCTGACCACCGCCTACTGGCACGAGCTCGGCGTCGAGCTGGCCAAGGGGGAGGTGCCGCTGCCGGGCTGCGTGCGCAGCGTGGTCTTCGCGGGCGAGCGGGCGCTCCAGGAGCGCCTGGGGGGCTGGCAGGAGGCCATGCGCCGCGGCGTGCGCCTGTTCAACAGCTACGGCCCTGCCGAGGCGACGCCCGCGAACAGCGTGTACGACCCGGCGGAGCCCGCCGCCGGCATGTCGACGAACGGCCTGTCGATCGGCAAGCCGATGCGCGGCGCGCGGCTCTACGTGGTCGATCCCGACCTGCGGCCGGTGCCCGCGGGAGTGGCGGGGGAGCTGCTCATCGCGGGCGCCGGCCTCGGCCGGGGCTACGCCGGCCGGCCGGACCTCACGGCCGAGAGCTTCGTGCCCGACCCCTTCTCCTCCAGCCCCGGAGAGCGGGTCTACCGCACGGGCGACCGGGTGCGCTGGCTGCGCGACGGCAATTTGGAGTTCCTGGGCCGAATGGACGACCAAGTGAAGATCCGAGGTTTTCGGGTCGAGCCCGGCGAGATCGCGGCGGTGATCTGCCGCCACCCCGGCGTGCGGGAGGCGGTGGTGGTGCCACGGGACGGCAGTCCGGTGGGGCTGCGCCTCGTGGCCTATGCTGCCTGCGGCGCCGATACTGCGGTCGATCCGGCCCCCACCATCGCAGAGCTGCGCGCGCTGGTCAAGTCCGTGCTGCCGGCCTACATGGTGCCCACCGACTTCGTGCTGCTCACCACGCTGCCGCTGACCGCCACAGGCAAGCTCGACCGCCGCGCCCTGCCGGAGCCCGCCTCCGGCGGAGACCACGCGGTCTACGCGCCGCCCGAGACTGCGACCGAGGAGCTGCTCGCGGAAATCTGGGCCGAGCTGCTGGGCCGCGGGCGGGTCGGAATCCTCGACAACTTCTTCGACCTCGGCGGCCACTCGCTGCTCGTGCCGCAGGTCTTCGCGCGCATCGAGGAGTCGTTCCAGCTCGAGCTGCCGCTGCGCGCGCTCTTCGAGGCCCCGACGGTCGCCCAGCTCGCCAACCTGATCGAGCAGGAGCTCCTCGCCCAGATCGAGGGGCTGAGCGACGAAGAGGCCGAGAACCTGGTGCTGAGCGAATAGGGGGCTCCAGGCCGCGCCGTCGAGGAGATCCACCGCGCAGCCGCCTCCCGAGGAACCGAGATGCTCGAAATCGTCAAGCTCCTCTCCTACCTGTTGCGGATGTCGCGACACATCAGCTTTTCCCACTGGACCATCGCGGCCGCCCTCGCGACCGGACTGATCAGCGGCATCGGCCTCACCGGGCTGCTCGCGATCATCAGCAGCCTCCTCGTGGGCAGGCCCAATGTCGAGCACCCGCTCTACGCCTTCGCCGCGCTCTGCGTCGTCGTGCCGACCAGCCGCCTGATCTCGCAGAGCCTCTTCAACAGCCTGGCGACCCGGGTCCTGTTCGAGACCCGTCTGCAGTCCTGCCGGAAGATCCTCGCCGCTCCGCTGCGCAGCCTGGAGGAGATCGGCCCCCACCGCCTGCTCGCCACCCTGACCGACGACATCACCAGCCTGACCACCGCCTTCACCCAGATCCCCCTGCTCTGCCTGCACGTCGGAGTCGTCGTCGCCTGCCTCGCCTACATGGGCTGGCTCTCCTGGCGCATGCTCCTCATCATCCTCGGGATCATGGCCGTCGGGCTGTTCACCTACAACCTGTCGATGGGAGTCGCGAGGAAATACCTCACGCTGCTGCGCGAGGAGACCGACAAGATGTTCGCGCAATTCCGCAGCCTCATCCACGGCGCCAAGGAGCTCAAGCTGCACCGCAGGAGACGGGAAGCCTTCGTCGCCTCGGAGCTGATCCCCACCGGCGACGCCATCCGCCGCTTCACCTTCCTGGGCAACAACATCTTCGTCGCCTCCGCGGTGTGGGGAAACCTCCTCTTCTTCATCGCCATCGGCATCCTGCTCTTCGGATTCTCGACGACCTCGTTCGTCGACGCGCGGGTGATGAGCGGATTCACCCTCTTCCTGCTCTACATCCTCACTCCCCTGGAAGCCGTCTTCCAGATCCTCCCCAACCTGGGCCGGGCCGCTGCCGCGGTGCGGAAGCTCGACCGGCTGGGGATCGACCTGACCAGCCGCTCCGTCGAAGCGTCCCCGGAGGCCGCCGATCCCGTCGCGAGCTGGCGGCAGCTGGAGCTCTCCCGGGTCCAGTACGTCTACGGCGGCGACGCGGCGGCGGACCATTTCGGCATCGGCCCCCTGAGCCTGACCTTCCACGCCGGCGATATCGTCTTCATCACCGGCGGCAACGGCAGCGGGAAATCGACTCTGGCCAAGGTCCTGACCGGCCTCTACGTCCCCGACGCGGGCGAGATCCAGCTCGACGGGCAGCCGGTCACGAACGAGAACCGGGAGAGCTATCGCCAGCTCTTCGCGACCGTCTTCGCCGACTTCTACCTGTTCCAGAACCTGATGGGCCTCGACGGCGACCGGCTCGACGCGGCCGCGCGCGACTACCTCGTCCGGCTGCAGCTCGACGGCAAGGTGAAGGTCGAAAACGGCGTCCTCTCGACGATCGACCTGTCGCAGGGGCAGCGCAAACGGCTGGCCCTGCTCACCGCCTACATGGAGCAGCGCCCGGTCTACCTGTTCGACGAGTGGGCCGCGGACCAGGACCCGCAGTTCAAGGCGGTCTTCTACTTCGAGCTCCTGCCCGAGCTCAAGGCCCGCGGCAGGACGGTCTTCGTCATCAGCCACGACGACCAGTACTATGCCCTGGCCGATCGCCTGATCAAGATGAAAGACGGCCAGGTGGAGTGGGACCAGAGGCCCGCCGGAACCGAACGGGCAGGTGTATGATTGGGAGACCTAACGATCTCTAAGGGACCAACGACCATCCGATCCCTAAAGGACAATGACCATGAGCAGCAACTTGAAGGGCGCCCTCCGCTCCATCAGTGCCCGTCCGGCCTTCTCCAGTCTGATCGTCCTTACCCTGGCTCTGGGCATCGGGCTCAACATTGCGGTCTTCAGCATCATCGACGGGATGTTGATCCGCCCGATGTCGTACAAGGACTCGGATCGGCTCTACAGGATCCTCGAGTTCAGCGAGGGGGCGGGTGGCCTCGCCCAGGGGCAGCTGTACTTCGCCTCGTACCAGAGCTTCATGGCCTGGAGAGAACAGTGCCACTCCTTCGATCAGGTGGAGGCGATGTCGCACTCCTTCCACAGCATCACCGGCGGCAAGGGTCCGGAGAGCGTCCCCGGGTTCGAGGTGTCGGACGGCTTTTTCTCCATGCTCAACGGGAAGGCCGCGCTCGGCCGGCTGTTCGTCCCCGCGGATCACAAGCTCGGAGCGCCCCCGGTGGTCGTGCTCGGGCCGAAGCTGTGGGAGAGGCGGTTCGGCCGCGACCCCGGCGTCCTCGGAAGCTCGATGGTGCTCGACAACAAGGCGTACACGATCGTCGGCGTCATGGCACCAGGATTCTTCTTCAGGCATCCCGCCGAGCTCTTCATGCCCTTGGCCATCGACGCTTCGAACCCGCCCTATTCTCCCGGAACACGGTTCCTCTACGTGACGGGACACCTGCGGGCAGGGGCCAGCGTCGAGACCGCCCGGCGCGAGGCGCAGGCCGTCATGGCCCGGCTGGGGAAGGAGTACCCTGAGTCCCATGACAACTGGGGCACCGTCGTCCAAACGGTGCGCGAAAACCTGTTGGGAGACATCAAGCCGTCTCTCCTCACTCTTCTGGTGGCGGCCGTCCTCCTCCTGCTGATCGCCTGCTCCAACGTCGCGAATCTCCTGCTGAACCGGGTGGTGAGGCAGCGCGGCGAGCTGGCGCTCCGCTCGGCTCTCGGCGCCAGCCGAGGACATCTGATCCGACAGATCGTGACCGAAAGCACGCTCCTCGCCCTGCTCGGCGGCGCGCTCGGGATCGCGCTCGCCATCGCTTTCATCCGGGTCCTCCCCAAGGTCAGCCCGACCCAGGTCCCCCTCCTGCGAGAGGTCCACATCGACTACCGTGCCGTCCTTTTCAGCGTTCTCCTCTCGCTGCTCTGCGGGTTGCTCCCCGGACTTTTCGTCGCCATCAAAGGCTCCCGTCTCGACCTTTACTCCCACCTCAGAGACATCGGGGACCGGTCGAGCGGAGGCGTCGAGAGCCGGCGCCTGCAGAGCGGGCTGGTGGTCGGCGGGGTCGCCCTCACCCTGGTGCTTCTCGTCTGCTGCGGGTTGGTGCTCAAGAGCTTCGCGCGCCTGAGCTCGACCTCTCCCGGGTTCGAGTCGCAAGGCGTCCTCATGGCGGAGATCAGCCTGCCCTCCTGGAAGTATGGGGAGCCCGACCAGATCCGGGCTTTCTGGCGCAATCTGCTGCCACGCATCCAATCCCTGCCGGGAGTGGTCGCCGCCGGCACGACACATGTCCTGCCGCTCAACGATTTCCCCATGACGATCCCCTTCGATATCCCGGGACGGGCCGCCGCCAGCGAGTCCGAAACCCTGAACGCGAACTTCCGCAAGGTCACCCCGGGATTCTTCAGCGCCATGCGAACGCCATTGATCGCCGGGCGCGTCTTCGACGAGAGCGATGACGAGAATCACCCGCTCGTCGCCATCGTCAGCCAGGAGATGGCGCACCGCTACTGGCCCGACGCCGACCCGCTGGGGAAGCAGTTCAAGCGCAAGAGACTAAGCGGCGACCAGATGCTGACCGTCGTCGGTGTCATCGGCGACACACAGGACAAGGCGCCGGGGACTCACTTCGGCAATACGATCTACGTCCCCTTCTGGCAGGATCCGAAGAGCAACAAGCCTTCCGTGCACCTCATGGTGCGGACCGAGGGCAACCCGCTCGCCCTCGCCTCGGCGATCAACCGCGAGGTTCTCGCCGTCGACCCGGATCAACCGATCGACAAGATCGTCACGATGGACCAATGGGTCTACAACTCGTTGTCGAGACGGCGGTTCAGCACCTCGATCCTCGCCGTGCTCGCGGTCCTGGCCGCCATCCTCTCGGCCGTCGGGATCTACAGCGTTCTTTCTTACAACGTAAGCCGGCGCCAGCACGAGATGGGTGTGCGGTTGGCGTTCGGCGCCGGGGCCAGGGACGTCATCCGGATCGTCCTCTTGCAAGGGATGTCGCTGACCGCCATAGGGATTGTGATCGGGCTCGCCGTGGCTGTCGCCTTGAGCCGTCTGTTGACCAGCCAGCTTTACCATGTGAAGCCCAGCGACCCGGCCGTTTTCGTCGGCATCGTCGTCGGACTTTCGGCCGTTGCCCTGCTCGCGTGCTATCTGCCGGCGAGGCGTGCCGCGCGCGTCGATCCCATCCGCTCGCTCAAGCAGGAGTGACCGGTCCCGTTTTCGGCCTGGTAACCTGTAACGGTTCGACCGTTACAGGTTACTCGTCCGGTAGCCGAATGCCATATTTCCGCTGAGGGAGAGGTGCATGGATTCCGATCAGGTCCCTGTTCAGGACGAGAAGCTCGCCCGCTTCATCTACAACGTCCGGAGGATCGGCGCGGGCAAGATGACCAGCAACATGCTGGAGCTCGTGTTCGAGCTCGAGCTGTTTCGCAAAATCCAGGGCGAGAGCGTTACGCTCGACGAGCTCGCGGAGCGGCTGGAGCTGCCGCTCTGGTCGGCGCGGGTGATCGCTCAGTTCCTCTGCCGGGAAGGTCTGCTGCTCTACCGGGACGGGGAGCTGTCGAACGCGCCTGGCGTCGACCCGCACCTCATCGTCGACAACAAAGAGATGGTGGATCTCAAGACGACGGTCTTCAAATTCGACGTGCCGCTCGACGCCTTGCGGCAGCAGATGCGCAATCCGCCGCACGAGCACGGCTATCAGAGGATCGGCAGGGAGAAGCATCTCGGCAGTGCCAACATCCGCCGCTACATGTGGGGTGAGCAGATCGCGCGGTACTATTCTTTCAAGAACCACCGGGCGTTGATCGACGTGGCCAGCGCCTCGGGCGGGATCACCTTCGGCATCCTGAAGACCAACCCACACCTCGACTGCATGCTGTTCGATCTCCCGGACCTCGCAGAGCCCGTCAATCAGGCCATCGTGGAGGCGGGGGTGCAGGATTCCGTCCGTTTCGTCGGCGGCTCCTTCTTCGACGCGCTGCCCACCGGGGCCGATGTCGCCCTGCTGGCGAACATCATCCACAACTGGCCGCCGGAAGACGATCAGCGAATCCTGGCGAACATCTTCCAGGCGCTCGAGCCCGGCGGGTCGCTGCTCGTCCGCGAGGCTTTTTTCGAGGACGACTGGACGGGGACGATGGAGGCCATGTTCCAGGCCTACTTCATGGGTCGTGAGGGCTGGCAGCCGACCTACGGCGAGGTCGAGGACATGATGCGGGAAGTGGGCTTCGTCGATCTCGAGCGCAAGTTCGAGCTGGTGATCGGCAGAAAGCCGCCCGTCCGCGCGCGCCGCGGCTGAGCCGATCGTCCGCCGCGGGGATTTCTAGGCGGAGCCGGCGACGGCCATCTCCGCGATGGTCCGGCCAATGGCCAGGGAGGCGGTGGCTCCGGGCGAGGGGGCGTTCAGGACGTGGATGGCGCTCTCGCTGTGGACGATGCGGAAATCGTCGACGAGGGCGCCGTTGCGCTCCATGGCCTGGGCGCGGACGCCGGCTCCGGCGCGGTAGAGGTCCTCGTTGCGAATCTCGGGGACCAGACGCTGCAGGTCACGGACGAAGGCGGATTTGACCAGCGAGCGCCAGACTTCGAAGGCGGCGATCTTCCAGAAGCGCGCGGCCAGCCGCCACAGGCCGGGCCAGGCGGCGGACGCGGCCACGTCGCGGGGCGAGATATCCGCCCAGCGGTAGCCTTCGCGCTTCAAGGCCAGCACGGCGTTCGGCCCGGCTTCGACGCCCCCTTTGACCATGCGCGTCAGGTGAACGCCGAGGAACGGGAAGCGCGGATCCGGCACCGGGTAGATCAGCCCGCGCACCAGGCTCCTCCGCTCGGGGACCAGCTCGTAGTACTCGCCGCGGAAGGGGATGATCCGCACGTCGACCGGGGCGCCGCAGAGGCGCGCGATGCGGTCGGATTGCAGGCCGGCGCAGTTAACCAGGAGCTTGCAGTTTATATCTCCGCGCAGGGTCTCGGCCACCAGGCCCGCTCCGTTGCGCCGCACCGCCTGGACGCGCGCGCCGGTCCAGACGGTGCCGCCGCGCGCCTCGATCCGACGTCCATAGGCCTGGGCCACGGCCGGATAGTCGACGATACCGGTCTCGGGCACCCAGAGGGCTGCGATCCCGGCGGCGTGCGGCTCGCGCTCGCGGATATCTCCTCCGCGCAGGCGCCGGAGCCCGACGAGGCCGTTGGCGTGCCCGCACTGCTCCAGCTCGTCGAGCCTCGGCAACTCGTCCTCGCTGGTCGCCACCACCAGCTTGCCGCAGCGCTCGTGAGCGATCCCTTCTTCTTCACAGAACCGGTAGAGGGCGCGCGCGCCTTCTACGCAGAGCTTCGCCTTGAGAGAGCCGGGCTTGTAGTAGAGGCCGGAGTGGATGACCCCGCTGTTGTGCCCGCTCTGGTGCGTCGCGAGGCGGTCCTCGGCTTCGAGGACGGTTACCGAGCGGCCGTGCTGCTCGGTCAGGGCTAGGGCGGTGGCCAGGCCGACCAGACCTCCACCCACAACGGCGACGTCGGCGTTCATGGAAGCACGCGGCTCCCGGTCATGCGACGATGCCTTCCCCTCCTCCGCCGCGCAGCCGGACCAGGCGCTGCGACCAGAGCTTGTCGAGCTCCGACAGGAGAGCCGCCTCGGCCGTGGCATCGCCGTTCGCCGGGAGGAGCTCGGAAAGCGCTTTCTCGCCCTCGAGCCCCATCAGAAGCTCGTACAGCGGGCGTGAGACAGGGACGCCCAGATTGGCATCGTACGTGGTGCGGATCTGGCAGACCGCAGTCATCCGCTCCGGGCCCACGAAACGCCGGGTCTGCTGGAGCCGGACGTAGGGAGGCAGCGAGAGGCGGAGCGACAGCCGGTCGGCGCGCGATGGGGTACGCCTCTCCACCACGAAGTCGCCGACCACCAGGTAGTCGAGCTCCGTGGTCAGGAAGGCGACCACCGCGTCATCGACCGAGTCGACGATCGGCTCGGTATGGCTGCGGAAGGAGGTGTTGAGGAGCGCCGGGACACCGGTCAGGGCGCGGAAGGCGCGGAGCAACTCCCAGAAGCGAGGGTTGGTCTGCTCCGACACCGTCTGGACCCAGGCCGTCCCGTCGGCGTTGAGGGTGGCGGCGATCGCCGGACGCTCCGTTTCGCGAACCTTGAGCGCGAAGGCCATGTAGGGGAACGACGCAGTCCCCTCCGGCAGCTCGAAGAGGTCGCCCGCGGCGTCCTCCGGCACCGAGGGCCCGACCGCAACCGACCCCGCCGACCGGCGGAGCGCCGCGTCGATCCGGCCCCGGTTCTCCACCGGGCGCGGATCCGCGAGGACGCTGCGGTTGCCCAGCGAGCGCGGGCTGAACTCCGAACGGCCCTGCACCCAGCCCACCAGAGCTCCTCCGGCCAGGAGCCCGGCCGTACGGCGGGCGATGTCCGGCGACCGCTCGGCGGCGAGGAAGCCCCGCCAGCGTTCCAGCTCCGCCGCAAGGGCCTCCGTGTCTGACTCCTGGCCCCAGTACACATGCTCGACCCGCCGCCGCGGGGCGGGACGGCCGGCCGCCTCGGATGCGAGGAGCGCCGCCCCCAGCGCACACCCCGCGTCGCTCACCGCGGGATGGACGAAGACGGAGTCGAAGAGGCCGGAATGGAGTACCTTTCCGTTCGTCGTGCTGTTTTCCACGATGCCGCCCGCCAGAACGAGATTGCGCCGGCCGGTCGCCTCGCGGTGGTACCGCAGCACGTGGAGGGTAATCTCTTCCAGGGCCTCCTGGAGCGCCGCGGCCAGGTCCCGGTGCTGCTGGGCGGGCCCTTCCTTGCCGCGCGGCTCGACCTTTCCCACCAGTTGGCCGGTCCGCTCCAGACGGAGGTTGTAGGCGCCGTCCGGCAGCAGCTCGTACAGGTTGCGGAAGAGGGGGCGGAAGGCGGCCGGGTCGCCCTCGGGCGCCATCGCCACCGCCTGCTGCCAATCGAGCGGGCCCAGGCCGAGGAAGGGGAGGAGGGACTGGAAGAGGCGCGTCGTCGACTTGCCGGGCGGCATGGCCACGATCTCCTCCAGGGTGGTCGCGCCCCCATCCTCCCGGCGGCCGAGAAAGAGCCCGCCGGAGTTGTCGAGGATCAGGATCAACGCGTCGTCGAACCCCGATTGGGCCATGGCCCCCGCGGCATGGGTGAGCTTGTGCTGGAAGAAGCAGAGCCGTGCGGGATCGATCGTGGAGCCGAGCTCGCGGCCGAGGGTCGCGGCGAGCATCCGGCGTGCGTCGAGCCGCGGCTGGACCTCCGGCATCGCCAGATAGAGCCGGGAGAGCAGCTGGTTGGCGGCCTCCTCCTGCGCGTAGTAGGCGATGCGGTCGAGGTCTTCCGGCCGCACGCCGTGCTTGTCCAGGCAGAAGCGGATGGCCGCGGTGGGGAACTTGTTGGACCGGTTGATGCGATCGAGCCGCGCCTCCTCGACCGCCGCGACCACGTTCCCGTCCTCGGCCAGGACGGCGGCGCCGTCGTAGGTGAAGTTTTCAGGGGTGTCGAGACGGGCTTCGTGAACCGGATCCAGGCCTCCCGCGAGCCCCAGCGTCAGCATCTCCTGCTCCTTTCGTCCGTCATGTGCCGGACCGTTCCGCTACGGAGTCGGCCCCTCGCGCAGGGCGATGACCGAGTCGCGGCGCAGCTGCACGAGCAGACGGATGACCGTCTGCTCGTCGTAGGCGGAGATCCGCTGCTTGTAGAGGGTCTCTGCGATGGCGCGCGGCGGGATGGCCCCGTCGATCAGCACCTCTCCCTGGGCCGCCCTCATCCATTTCTCCAGCGTCTCGACCAGGAACCGCTCGTCCAGCTTGGGCACCTCCCCGGGCAGTGCCGCGAGCAAGCTCCAACCGTCGCGCTTGCCGTCGATCAGGGCGAGGAGCGGCAGCACGTTGGCGCTCGCCACCTGCCGGGTCCGTCCCCAGGGGGTCATGACGCTGAAGGTGAGGAACGACGCCCGCCGCGCGTCCTCTTCGCTCAGCCCGTTGCCGAGCAGCAGCGACTCACTGTAGCGCGGCGCGAGGAGGGTCGGATAGAGGTCGAGGATCGACCGGTAACCCGGCTGCTTGACGACCATCCGGTCGCCCAGCACGCAGGCGTCGATCCCGGTGCTCAGGAAGCACCAGAGGGCGTCCTCGGGCGTCTCGACGATCGGCTCGCCCATGACGTTGAACGAGGTGTTGAGCAGGACGGGCACTCCGGTCCGCGCATAGAAACGCTGGACCAGGTCATGGAAGCGGCCATTGGCCTCCGGGGTGACCGTCTGCAGGCGTCCGGTGCCGTCGACGTGCATGACCGCGGGCACCCGCTCCTTGGCCTCCTCGCGGAAGCGGATGACGCGCAGCATGTAGGGGCTCTCGGCGGGAAAGCCGTCGAGCTCGAACCAGTCCTTGGCGAGATCGAGCGGCACGACCGGGGCGAAGGGGCGGAACGGCTCGCGGTGCTTGACCCGTCCGTTGAGCAGCGCCTTGGCGTCCGGCGAACGCGGGTCGCAGAGGATGCTGCGCTGGCCGAGGGCGCGGGGACCGAGCTCCGACCTCCCCTGGAACCAGCCGACGATCTTGCCGTCGACGAGCAGGTCGACGGTCTGCTCCAGCACGTCGTCGCCCGGGACGGCCTGGAGCTTGGGGACTTTCGCGATCGCCTGGACGATCTCGTCGCCCGAGTAGCAGCGGCCCACCGCGTCATGGCCGAGCGGCCGCCGGGCGTTGCGCCCGGTGAGCTGCCAGAGGCCATAGTAGGCGGCGCCGATCGCCGCTCCGCTGTCCTCGGCGGCAGGGATGACGTACATGTCCCTGAATTTCCCCTCGCGGAGGATGCGCTCGTTGGCGACGCTGTTGAGCGCCACCCCGCCGGCGTAGCAGAGGTTGGGGCTCGGGCAGAGCTCGTGGAGGCGGCCGGCGAGATGGAGCAGCGCCTCCTCCAGAGCGACCTGCGCCGAGCAGGCGAGGTTCTGGTACTCGGCCTGGCGCTTGGGCCAGCGGTCGGCATGGTCGAACTGCTCCGGTATCGTGTCCTTAAACCGGAAGCAGCCGTCGACGAGGTCGAAGAAGTCCGCGGCCGGGAAGGTCGGCTCGCCGTAGGGAGCGAGGCCCATCACCTTGCCGGCCTCATGATAGTCGCCGAAGATCTGCCAGGACGCGGCGGAAAAGATCGCTCCCAGGCTGCGGAAGCGCGGCATGCGGAGGAACTGGTAGAGCAGCCACTGCCCCTTCTCCACCACCTGCTTTTCGAGCGGCACGAGCGAGGTGCCCGACGCGGCGTAGAGGGAGATCGTCTCGGAGCCCTGCGGCACCGGGTTCTTGATCGCCGCCCGCTCGTCCGCAGAGAGGTCCTCGAACGGCGAGCCGACGCCGTCGACCACGAGGACCGCCGACTCCTCGAACCCGGAGGTCGCGAAAGCGCTCACGGCGTGCGCCATGTGGTGCGAAACGGTCAGCACCGGAATGCCGTGCATGGCGATCTGCAGGAGAGGGTTCAGAGTCACGTCCTCGACCGGCGACTTCACCCGGCCCACCACGCTGTTGACCACGAGGTTGAGGTCGCGCGGCTGGATCCCGGCGTAGTCGAGGCAGTATTTGAGCGCGAGGGAGGGCAGCGAGCCGTGCGTGGCGTGCCGCTTCCTGCGGCTCAGGCGCTCCTCCTGGATCGCCACCACGATCTGGTCTCCCTTGAGCAGGCAGACCGAGCCGTTATGGTTGTTGACCAGCCCCAGGACCCAGGGTTCGCTTGGCGCCATTGATGGAGCTCCGTTGCGGTTGAGTAGATTACTTGAACTTTTACCGAAGGTCATCCTGCATGTGCGACAGCGGCGGCTGCCGCCGCGAGGTCGCCGCCGAAGCGATCGCTCAGGGCATGGAGCCAGCGCTCGAGGCCGAAGGCCACGCATCCGGTGAAGGCGGGCTGGCCGCCGGCGGTGCTGATCTTGCAGCGCTCGCCGAAAAAGTTGCGGTGGAAATTCAGGGAAGCGATCGCCAGCGAGCCGTCGTAGACGAATTCTTCCTTCTGCGGGAAGAGCTGCTGCATCAGGGAGCGCGCACCCTTGGGTTGATAGAATGGGTCCTCTCCGATCTCGACCGCCAGGCCGAGGCCGAGCTCCTCGCCGAAGCGGATGACCCGCTGCTTGAAGTGACGCACGTGGTCCTGCACCTCCTCCCGGGTCCCGATGCAGACGATCTCCCGCATGGTGAAGCCCCACAGACGCCGCAGGTCGTCATAGCGCTGCTCGTTGCGGAAACAGCTCGCCACCGTGGTGATATAGCGGGGCGCGTCGACGACCGCTCCGCTCAGGTGGAGGTAGATGTTGTAGCAGGCCGCCGAGGGCAAGGCATAGGCAGCCGCCGCGAGCTCGGAGCCCGGGATCGCCTGCACGGCGATGCCGTGCTCGGCGGTTTCGTGCAGGCACTCCGGCCGGAGGCCGGCGACAAATAGCGGCAGATGCGGAAAATTGCGGAAGTAATCGAACTTTTCGAGATCCGTCACTCGCATCAGGGGCGGGAAGAGCATGGGCTCGGCGCCGCGCTCGGCGGCCCAGCCGAGGAATCTCCCCTCCAACGCCGTGCGGAGATGGACCAGCTCCGGACCCAGGGTGGCGAGCCCGTCTTGCGCCGGAGAGGGCCGGCCGCTAGAGGCTTCCATCGAGGATCTCCTTCTGAATGTTGTGCAGCGACCGGAAGGAGTTCACCGTCCCGGCTGTGGCCTCGAGCTCCCGGCCGGTCAGCTCCTCGAGGAAGAAGACGAATTCGAGGAAGCTCAGCGAGTCGATGACGCGGTTCTCGATCAGATCGCAATCGAGGTCCAGATCCGCCAGGCCCGGCTTTCTGCTGAGCAGCCAGTCCTTGACACTCGCCAGCCGCGGGTCCTCGGTCATCGCAGGTCCGCCTGCTCCGAGATGATCCCGTTGTGGGTGAAGAAATCGACCGTCCGCTTGAGGATCCTGGCGTTGTGCTCCTTGCGGCCCGGGTGCTGGAGCAGCTCCGTGCGGAATTTGTAGGGATCCGGCACGCCGGCGTCCTTGTAGACCGAGGGACTGTACAGGGACTGCACGCTCGCCAGCAGATAACGGCTGAGGTACTGGTCGACCTCCTGCAGCTTTTCCTGCGGATACCTCGGCGCGAGCTGCTCGAACAGGTGCTTGACGATCTCGCGGCCGAACGCGATATGCCGCGATTCGTCCTGATGGTGGATGTTGTTGACCTGGCGGATGATGGGATGGAGGGTCTCGTCCCGGCCGATGCGCAGGTTGAAGTAGTCGACGATCTCCTCGAAGATGAGGATACGTGAGAAGACCAGGAGGCTCTCGATGTCGGGCTCGAC
>Ga0134123_10000297_pt1 | contig 34216 bp, 34 predicted proteins | sample KB303_FD_96460 | JGI IMG/M metagenome (GOLD analysis project Ga0134123, IMG submission 96460) | Terrestrial soil microbial communities without Nitrogen fertilizer from Kellogg Biological Station, Michigan, USA - KB3-0-3 | ecosystem: Environmental > Terrestrial > Soil > Unclassified ...
AGGTGATCACACTCGAAGATGCCGTTCGCAAGATGTCAGGCTCTCCCGCCAAGCGTCTCGGCCTCGCCGATCGCGGGCTGCTGAAAGAAGGGCTCAAAGCAGATCTCGTCGTCTTCGATCCCGCCGTTGTGCGCGACACCGCCACCTTCGAGAAACCGCATCAGTACGCTGAAGGGGTAGCGCTGGTGGTCATCAACGGCGAGGTTGTGTTCGAGAATGAACGGCTGACCGCTGCCCGGCCCGGCCGCGTACTCTACGGCCCTGGACACGAGCGATGAGCAGCCAGCATTCCGGTTCATGCCTGTGCGGCGCCGTCCGCTTCGCAATCGAAGGAGACTTCGAGCACTTCTATCTGTGCCATTGCCAGCACTGTCGCAAGGACACCGGCTCGGCTCACGCCGCCAATTTGTTCTCGTCTACGGCCAGGCTGCAATTGCTGTCTGGGCAAGACAAGGTCACAGTCTTCAATCTGCCGAACACACGTCACAGGCACTGTTTCTGCGCCGCTTGCGGGTCGGCGCTTCCGGATATGCAGATGAATGGAACGCTGTTGAAGGTTCCTGCCGGCAGCCTCGATAGCGACGTTCTCATCCGACCGCAGGCGCACATCTTCTGCTCCAGCAGGGCGAATTGGGACGACGCCCTGGAGAAGATCCCTAAGGTGCCGAAACTTCCTTGAGGCTGCTTCGACGCAGCAACGCCCAAGCCGGAACTAACCGGTCCAGTTGCCGTTCCTTCGTCGTTCAAACCAAAAGCATCCTGTGCGAACGCACCGGCGAGGACTTATGAGCATCTTCAGCAAGATCAAAGACGCAATCTTCGGCACCAAGGCTGCCGCGCAACCGGCACCAGCCAACCCATCCGCAGCCAACCGCACACCGTCGGTGACTACGGGCGCGACCGCAGCACCGACGAAGCCCGCACCAGCACCTGCGCAGCCTGTGGTCGATGTCGAAGCGTCGCTGGAAAAAATGGCCGCAACCAGCGGACAGAAACTGAACTGGCGCACCTCGATCGTGGACTTGATGAAGCTGGTCGGCATGGATTCGAGCTTCGAGAATCGCAAGGAGCTGGCGCGCGAGCTCGGCTACACCGGCGATCCCGGCGACTCCGCAGCGATGAACATCTGGCTGCACAAGCGCGTGATGAAAGAGCTGGCAGCGCACGGCGGAAAAGTCCCGGCCAACATGCTCGACTGACCCAGCGACAACTCCGGGACCGCCAAGTAGATACCCGCGCAGCGCAGTTGCCGATCAGGGTTTGGGGCACGGGCGCGAGCCGCAGGTCTCATGTCGGCGAGCTGCGCACGTCGGCTATCGTCGGCGGGTGATCGATTTCCTGCTCTCGCTGCCGCTGTGGGCTCTTGCCGTCGTGCTGAACGCGTGGCTCATCAGCTTCGCGCTGGTGAGCCTGTGGGCGCTGCGGCGCTGGGTCTTGCCTCGCCTTCGCATCGATACCGACGCTTCACTGTTTCTTGGCGCCGCGGTGATGCAATCGGGCATGGTCCTCTACGGACTGATCGCCGCGCTCACCGCTGTCAGCGTATGGTCCACGCATTCGCAGGTGTCGAATACGGTATCGCGTGAAGCCACTGCGATCGCGATCCTGTGGCGCGACCTCGGTGGCTACCCGCAAAGCGAGCGCGACTCGATGCGAGAAGTGCTGCGCGGCTACACCAACCAGATCATCGAACAGGCTTGGCCCGAACAAGGGCAAGGGCGAGTGCCGCGCATGGGCGTCGAATGGCTGGATCGCTTCCAGGCACAGCTCTTCGCGTTCGAGCCGACGTCCGAGTCACAGAAGCTCCTTCACGCGCACACTCTGGATGGGTACAGCGGGATGGTCGAAGCGCGCCGCGCGCGTCTCGATGCTGTGAACACCGAGCTGCCGGGTGTGATGTGGTCCGTGCTGCTGCCAGGCTCGATGGCCTGCCTGCTGCTTTGCCTCTTCTTTCACATCGAAGACGTTCGCTTTCAGACCATCCTCATGGCGGGCCTGGCGGGGTTCGTGGCAATGGTGCTGTTCGTGATCATCAGCCTCGACCGGCCGTTTCAGGGCGCAATGGCCATCACGCCAGACTCGTACCAGCTCGTCCGCGACCAGCTCATGCAGGGTCGCTAGTTCGTCCACCAGGCGACGAACTCCTTGAAGCCGATGTAGCCGTCGCCTTCCGTATCGGCGGCTTCGAAATTGAGCTGACACTCGGCGCTGGTCACGTCACCGTCCAGTTGCTCGAGCAACACATGGAATTCGGCGGTGTCGATGAAGCCATCGCCGTTGCGGTCGCAGGAATCGAAGACTTTCCGCGACTCCGAAATGTCGATCTCGGTGAGCGTTGCCATGATCGTTCCTCCTTCCATGGGACAGCACTCTAGAAAGAGGTCGCTTAAGGCTGCCTGAATCGAACGATTTGACAGATTCCGGAGGCTCATTAATCGCTGTTACGCACGGGGAGCGTCCGCTTGTGTGGACATCCGTCTGTTTCTGCGTTCAGCGCGTCGCCGAATGCAATATCTAAGCGTGGATGCTGCGCTCACGGATGGGAACGGACGGACATGTACAGCAAGGCCGAGCTCCAACGGATGGTCGAATCGGCCGGGACCTGGTGGCATAGCATCGATCTGGGTCAGGGCGTCGTCACACCCGGCAGGAAAAGCGCGCGCTTCCTGGCCAAAGAACTGCAGTCGCTGCAGTTGCCGGATCTCGCGGCCAGGAGCGTTCTCGATATCGGCGCTTTCAGTGGCTTCTACAGCTTCGAAGCTGAGCGACGCGGAGCCGCGCGGGTCGTGGCACTCGATCACTTTGTCTGGTCGATCGACATGCCGCGGTTTAACGAGTACCTGGCGCAATGCGCGGCCAGCAACACCGCACCGCTCATGGCAGAGCAGACTCCTCATTGGCAACCGGACACACTCCCAGGCAAGAAACCTTTCGACCTGGCGCATCGGGCGCTCGGCAGCAAGGTGGAAGCAGTCGTCGATGACTTCATGGCGATGGATCTGGCGCGCCTGGGAGTGTTCGATGTGGTGCTCTTTCTCGGCGTGCTCTACCACATGGACAATCCCTTGGGCGCGTTGCGCCGCGTCGCTCGCGCAACGAAGGACCTGGCCATCATCGAAACGCACGCGGTCGCCGTGCCGGGGTACGAGCGGTACGAGATCTGCGAGTTCTACTCAGGCAGCCAGTTGAATTCGGATCCTTCGAATTGGTGGGCGCCGAACTTGAAGGCGCTCGCAGGGATGTGCCGGGCTGCCGGTTTCTCGCGCGTCGAGATCGTTCATGTGCAACGCTCGGTGGCACGTAATCGCTGGTGGCGTGCGCTGTCGCCCATCAAGCGGCCTTGGGGATTCCGCGTCGTCGTTCACGCGTACAAGTAGCCGCTAGCCGCCGACGGCTTGCTTGCTATTCCCGGCGCAATTCGACGAAGTCGTCCTCCCAGAACTCCTGTGGCCGCCGCATCTCCAGCGTGCGTTGCAATTCGATGCCGCGCAGCTCGACGCGGCGGATCTTCCCCGATACCGTCTTCGGCAGCTCTGCAAACTCGAGCCGGCGGACGCGCTTGAACGGCGAGCTATTCTTGCGCACGAATCGCAGAATGGACAGTGCGGTTTCGCGCGTCGGCTCGAAGCCCTGCCGCAGCACCACGAATGCCTTCGGTACCGAAAGCCGTTGCGGATCGGGACTCGGCACGACCGCCGCTTCCATCACGCACTCGTGCTCGATCAGCAGGCTCTCCAGCTCGAACGGACTGATGCGATAGTCCGAGCACTTGAAGACGTCGTCATTGCGGCCGACGTAGGTGTAGTACCCGTCCGCGTCGCGCATCGCGACGTCGCCGGTGTGATAGTGCCCGTGACGCATCGCATTGGCGGTGCGTTCCGGGTCATCGAGATAGCCGGGCATGACGGCGACGGGCTTGCCCGCGAGCGCGACGCAGATCTCCCCCTCTTCACGTGCGTGGCCGTCGTCGTCGAGGAGCGCGATCTGGTAACCAGGCGCGGCGCGGCCCATCGAACCTGCCTTCACTGGCTGGCCTGGGAAGTTGCCGACTTGAAGTGTCGTCTCGGTCTGGCCGTAGCCATCGCGGATCGTCAGATCCCAGGCTGCGCGCACTTGCGTAATGACTTCCGGATTCAGCGGCTCGCCGGCGCTGAGCAGCTCGCGCAGCTTCACCTTCGCTTCCTGCAACGGCAATTGAATCATCGCGCGCCAGACCGTCGGCGGCGCGCAGAAGCTCGTCACCTCGCAGCGCACGAGCTCGCGCAGCAACTGTGCGGCGTCGAAACGCGCCGTCTGCATTGCGACGATGGTGGCTTCGGCATTCCACGGCGCGAAGAACGAGCTCCACGCATGCTTCGCCCAGCCTGGGCTGCTCAGATTCAGGTGCACGTCGCCGGGCCGCAACCCGAGCCAATACATCGTCGACAGATGCCCCACCGGATAGCTCACGTGCGTGTGCTGCACGAGTTTCGGCTTGGCGGTCGTGCCCGACGTGAAGTACAGCAGCATCGAGTCCGCAGCGCTCGTCGGCCCGTCTGACGCGAATTCCGGGTCCGCTGCGTCGGCGTCGGCGAGCGACTGCCAACCGTTCACCTGCCCTGCGGCAAGCAGCTTGATGTGCGAGGCGTCGAGCCAGTCGAAGCGATCTGCATACGTCGCTTCCGTGACGATTGCTTTCGCACCGCCGCGAACGACGCGATCGCGCAAGTCGTTCGGCATCATCAACGTCGTCGTCGGAATGATCGGGCACGACAGCTTGATCGCCGCCAGCATCAGCTCCCACAGATTCGGCACGTTACCGAGCATCAACAGGATGCGATCGCCGCGCCGCAGTCCGAGCGCGCGCATATGGTTCGCGAGGCGGTTGGATCGTTGCCGCAGCTCCTCGAACGACAGGCTCACCTCGCGACCGGCGTCGCCGACGATGCGCAGCGCCGGCCGGCGGTTGTCGCGGGCGATGACATCGAACCAATCGAGCGCCCAGTTGAACTGCTGCAGCCGCGGCCAGGAGAAAGTCGCGACTGCGCGCTCGTAGTCAGTGCGATGCTCGATCAGCGTGTCGCGCGCCTGCCTGAAGACAGCCGTGCCGGACGTCATGCGAGTCCCTCAACTCTTGCTCGCGAGCCACTCGTCGATTGCGCGCAGCCGCTCAGTGCGCACTCTGATCCTGTCCTTGATGTTGGCGACCGTCGTCTGCGCCGAGCGGCGCGCGCTCGGGGCCAGCCGTGCCTTCGCATACGCCTCGATCTTGGCCGGCGTCGTGGGCTCGTGCGACGTTCCGGCCAGGAACGGAAAGTAGACACTGCGCGACGAAGCATCGACGCGTTCGTTGATCGCGTCCATATGCGCAATTGCGAAATCGAAAGTCAGGTCCGGATGGAGCTTGCCGACTTCGGCGATCATCTGCGGGCCGTTGGTCGTGCCGGGCTCGTCGGTCAGCGCCAGCTCCAGCGTGCGTCGCGCGAGCGCCTCGTCTTCGGTCGATGCGAGCAGGCTGTAGAGATAGTCCTTGACCAGCGGCGTCTTCTCCGTGCGCGCTGCCTCGTGCAGACGATCCCACGTGGCGGTATCTGCGTGGCGCGCGACGACGCCCAGGATGGTTTTACGCAGCGCTGGCGGGATCGACTTTTCGTCGCCGGCCGCGTAGCGGCGGCGCGCCTCGGCGATGACTTTGCTGTCACCGAGATCGCCCAGTGCGTCGATGAGCTGCGCGCGCAGGATCGCGACCGTTTCGAGCTCGGCCGGGTCGGCGTTCCAGCCGATGCGATCGAGCACGGGCGAGAGTCTCGAGATGCCGAAGGTCCGCAGGCGGGCCTGGCGCTCACCCAAACCGTCGTAGTACGAGTTGAGGCTGCCGAGCACGTTCGCGATTTTGCCCCAGACTTGCGGGTCGGCGGTCGGTGGCGTCGCGAGCGCCAGCTTCAAGACGTCCGGCGACGACTGCTGGCCGGCGAGGCCGAGTGCCCAACTGTCCGTCAGCATGCCGAGCTGATCGATTGCCGGGAGCGAGCCGAACTGCTCCGCGATCTGGCCGAAGTGTGCCGGAGCATACAGCGTGCGGTAGTAACCGCTCTGCCCTGCATTCACGACTACTGGCTTGCACCCCGGCACGGTCATCGTCGCCTTGCCGGTGACGATCTGATGAGCCGCTGAAGTTGCGCCGAGCGACTTCGCAGTCACCGGCACGCGCCACGCGAGCGGCTTCTTGCCCGGCATGTCTCTGCTGAATTCGCCTTGCGTCAGCTGCAGCGTCGTCGTCTTGCCGTCCTGGCAGGTAGCGGAGTCGACGCGAATCATCGGCACACCGGGCTGCAACGTGAAGTCGTGCGCGATTGCCGTGATCGGCTGCTTCGCGGCCGCTTCCACCGCGCGCCACAGGTCATCCGAAGCCGTATTGCCGTATGCGTGCGCCTTCATGTAGCCGCGAACGCCTTCGCGCCAGGCGTCGTCGCCCACATAGCCTTCGAGCATGCGGATGACGGCTTCGCCTTTCGAATAGCTGATGGCGTCGAACGCCTGCGCTGCCTGTTCGACTGTCTCGATCTTCTGCACGATCGGGTGCGTGGTGACGATTGCGTCGCGCTGCATCGCATTGTCGCGCGAGCTCACGGTTCCCAGGATCGCATTCCACTGCGGATACAAGCGCTGTGTGGTGCGGCTCGCCATCCATGAGGCGAAGCCTTCGTTGAGCCACAGGTCGTCCCACCAGCGCATCGTGACCAGATCGCCGAACCACATGTGCGCAATCTCGTGCGCGGCGACGCCGAAGGCGCCTTGCTTGTCCAGCTCGGTGGAGATCGAAGGATCGAGCAGGATCGCGTACTCGAACGTGTAGATCGCGCCCCAGTTCTCCATCGCACCGAAGAAACGGCTGCTGCCCGGCGAGGCGATGTTGTCGAGCTTCGGCAGCGGGTACGGCGTGCCGAAGTAATCGTTGTACTCGCGCAAGACGCGCACGGAAGAATCCAGCGCGAACTTCGCCTGGTCCGCCTTGCCCTTCTGCGTGACCACGCCGAGCTCGGTCGGCCCGAGCTTCGCAGTCGCGCGATCGAACTCGCCGGTGCCGAAGAACAGCAGGTACGTCGACATCTTCGGCGTCTTCTGGAACCGCACGCGCGCGCGGCCACCCGCGAGATCCACGCGCTCGGCAACCGGCATGTTGCTGACTGCCATCTGCTCGTGCGGCACGACCGCTTCCAGCGTGAAGGTCGCCTTGTGAGCGGGCTCATCCCAGGACGGGATCATGCGGCGCGCATCGGACGCTTCGAACTGCGTGTACAGCGCGCGCTTGCGGCCGGCAGCCGTGTCGTAGTCGATCGCGAACAGACCTGTCGCCTGCGTACCGATCTTGCCGGTGTAGTCGATGGCCAGCCTGTACTGACCCGATGGAATCGACTTGCCAAAAGCAAACGTCGCGGTCTGCGCAGCGTCATCCGTGGTGATCTTCGGACCCGCGAGCACAGCCTTGCCTTTGCCATCGCTCAATCGCACGCTCGCGAACTTCATGTCGATGGCATTGAGCGTCAGGCTCTCGACCGGCGCCAGAACGTCGACAGCGATCGCGACGGTGCCGTGAAACGTGAGCGCGGCAGCGTCCGGTTCGATCGTGATGTCGTAGTGGGTCGGCCGCACGGTACGCGGCAGCTGTGTCGGGGTCGGGGTACCTTCGCCCGCTACGGCCGGTCCGGTGAGCCACGCAAGACACAGCATGGCGGTCGTCAATCGTCGCAATTCGCGCATTTGCAGTCCTTTCCGACCGGGGAATCACATTCGGTCGGCCTATCCCATCAGTTCAGGATGACAGGGACGCGGGCCGCGATCTAGTGTACGGAGCATGACCGACCACGCCGCTCCGATCCCGGCCAGCGAACGCATCGAGGTGCTCGATACGATCCGCGGCTTCGCCCTGCTCGGCATCTTCATCATGAACATGCCGGCCTTCAACACGTCGCTGTTCCTCGGCTTCGACGCGGCGATGTGGCCGCACTGGTGGGACCGCGGCACGGAAATGGTCCGCGACGTCATCTTCTCCGGCAAGTTCAACAGCATGTTCAGCATGCTGTTCGCCATCGGCTTCACGATCCAGCTCGGACGCCTGCAGGCGCGGGAGCCGGAGCGCGCGACACGCATCTATCTGCGACGGCTGTTCTGGCTGTTCGTCTTCGGCCTGGTGCACGCGTGCGTATTCTGGGCCGGCGACGTCCTGCACATGTATGCGTTGCTCGGATTGCTTTTGTTGCTGCTTCACCGGCTGTCGGACCGCGCCATCGTCACCCTCATCGTCCTCTGCCTCTTGTATCCAGCCATCAGAGGCACGATCCGGATCATGACTTCGACACCGGAAGACATCCAGGCGATTGTTGCTGTCACTCAGCAGGCGATCTCGGCGGACAACGCCGGCTTCGGTCACGGCAACTTCCTGGACACCGTCCGGCGCAGCACGGCCGCGATGTTCATCCTCTACACGTATCCATGGCAGCTGGGCACGTTCGCTGCATATGTCCAATTCTTCACGACAGTGCTGCTCGGCCTGCTGCTCGGCCGGCACCGCTTCTTCCAGAACGTCACTGCGCACCTGCCGCTGGTTCGGCGCATCCAGTGGTGGGCACTCGGCATCGGCCTGATCTGCGGCAGCGCGTTCGTGATCTGGCGCTCCGTCGTCGCGAACCCGATGGACGCCTCGGTCTGGCGCATCCTGGCGGGGACCGGCTACATCTTCGGTCGCGTCGCGATCATGATCTTCTACGTCGCCACCATCGTGCGCGCGGTATGCAATGAGAGTTGGCGCCGGCGTCTCGCCCCGATCACGCTGACCGGCCGGATGCCGCTGACCAACTACCTGCTGCAGACGCTGATCGGAGTGATTCTGTTCTATCACTGGGGATTCGGCTTGTGGGGCAAAGTCGGTCCCGCGCTCGATCTCGTGCTGGCCGTGGCGATCTTCTTCCTGATCCAGGTACCGCTGAGCCGCTGGTGGCTGAGTCGCTTCCCGCGCGGACCGATGGAACATCTCTGGCGCGTGCTGACGTACGGACGCGGAGCGTTGCAGGCTACAGCTGGGCCAACCGGCGAGCCTGCTGCGTATCGGGATGATCGTCCCCGAGCGTCTTCGCCAAATTGATCGCTGCCTGTTCGGCACTGGCCCGCGCGGCGGAATTCTCCGCTCGCGCTTCCTGACATCGTGCAAGCACCGCCAGCGCGCGGCCCGTGTGCGCCGAGTATTGCTTGTCGAGCTGCAGCTCGCGCGCAACCTGCAGGTCCCGCTGCGCGTCAGCGAGTGCGAGATCCAGCGCGCCGCGATCGAGATAGAGATCAGCGCGCTCCGCGAGTGCGCGCGCGAGCGTGACTTTCTGGATTCCGGGGCGAGCGATGAGATCGGAATACGTACCGATCGCCTCGGGAAAATGACCCTGCGCTGCTTCGATTCGCGCGCGCACGCGCAGGACGCGCTCCATCGCACTGCTGTCCGGGGCGACCGTCGCGTCGATCAGTGGCGTGAGGTCCTGCAGTTCGCGGGCGGCCGCGGCCACGTCGCGCATCGCGACGCGAACTTCGGCGCGCCCCGTTCGCGCCAGGATGAGACCCAATACGTTGTCGCTGTGCGCCGCCAGCTCGATCGATTCGTCGAGCGCGGCCAGTGCTTCCGGATAGCGCGCCAACTGTGCGAGCAAGTTTCCGCGACTGCGGACCAGGTAAGACGGCGGCTTGCCGTTCAACGAGCTCGCAGCGACGATTTGCAGCAATTGCTCATAGTCGTGGAGCGCGCGCAGCGTATCGCCGGTCTCCGCGGCGATTGACGCCCAACGGCTGCGGATCGAATAGGTCGCGATGCTCTCGCCGCGACCGATCTGCGCGAGGCGCGCGAGCGAGTCAGCGTAATAGCGCTCGGCTTCCACGGTATTGCCGCGCATGTAATAGGCGTCCGCGATGCGCGCGCGCAGTACCGCATCCCAATCCTTGCGAAACACTCCCGACTCGCGCAGCCGTTGCTGCGCGCGACGTGCGAACGTGAGCGCTCCGTCGGGATCATCGTTGTCTTGCGCGACCCAGGCCGCGGTTTCGTAACAGGTGACGGCAGCAAGATCATCCTCGCCCGCGAGCTTCGATCCTTCTTCGAGATCCGCCTTCGCCTTGTCCTTGCGACCGAGCGACGTCGCAGCACTCGAGCGCTGACACAGCAACTGCGCACGCAATGCCCTGTCGGGGCCGAGACGTGTGAGCTCCAGGGAGCGCGTGAGCATCGACTCGGCACGCGCTGAATTGCCATTGTTCGCGTAGAACTGCGCGAGCAGCGCCAGCACGGCAGCTTCGTGTTCAGGCGGACTCGTGCGGGTTGCAAGCTTCGTGTAGCTGCGTTCCATCAGATCGGCGATCGAGATCGGGGCCTGTGACGGCGCGGCCTCTGCCAACATCGCATTCACGAATTCGATCACGGCGCCGGCACGGGCGGAGAGTGCGCGCGCGCGATCGCGTTGAACCGTCGCCTCGTGCTTCTGCTGGACCGATATCACGCCCGCCACCGCTATGGCTGCCACAACGATCGTCGCGACACCAGCTGCCATACGGTTGCGTGCCACGAACTTGCCGAAGCGATACCACGCGGAATCGGCGCGCGCCCGCACGGGATCGCCATTCAAGTAGCAGCGCAGATCGTCTGCAAACGCCTCGACTGTCTGATATCGCGCCGCAGGCGTCTTGCGCAACGCCATGGCGAGGATATTGTCGAGATCGGCGTGCAGCGAGCTGACACGCGGCGGCTCGACCTCGACGACCGCGCGTACTTTGCTCAGCGGAGTCTGGGCCGCAGTCGGATGCCGGCCCGTCAGCAACTCGTACAAGATCACGCCGAGCGAATAGACGTCCGTCGCCGTCGACACCTCCTCCCGTTGCACTTGCTCCGGTGCTGCGTAGTCGAGAGTGAACGCCTGCGCGTGCACAGCCGGCGTCGCACTGATGCCGAGGATCTCGGCAGTGCCGAAGTCGAGCAGCTTCACGTGTCCGTCCGCTGTGACCAGAACGTTCGCGGGCTTCAGGTCGCGATGCAGGACGAGCTTGCTGTGCGCGTGGGCAACAGCAGCGAGAACTTCCAGGAACAGGCGCACGCGTGCGCGAACGTCGAGCGCGCGCGATTGGCACCATCGATCCAACGCCTCGCCCTCGACGTATTCCAGGACCAGATACGGCTGGCCGTCCTCTGTCACACCCGCGTCGAGCATGCGGGCGATGTTCGGGTGATCGAGGCGGGCAAGCATCTCCTCTTCCTGTCGAAAACGTTCCACCCCCACGGCATCGACCAACGCCAGCTCCAGGAATTTGATCGCCGCGCGACCCTCGAATCGCCCGTCACTGCGCCGCGCGAGCCACACCGAGCCCATGCCGCCGTGTCCGAGCGGTTGTTCGAGCGTGTAGTCGCCTACGACGCGGTTCATTTCGATGGTCCTGCCAGCCGCGCTGCGATGTCGACGCAGCGCGCTGAAGTCGGTGCGTCCTCGGTTGCGAGTGAGCGCGCCTCACTCATCCGCGCCTCCGCTTCCTGCCTCTCGCCTCGCATCGAGGCAGAGAGCGCATCCCCGCAGAGCAATTCAGCTCGCAGTCCGACGTCGGGACTGTTGCGCGTCAGCTCGAGCGAGCGCGTGAGCAGCGGCTGAGCTTTGGCGACATCGCCGGCGTTGAGGAAATACGTCGCGAGGATATTGAGAATCGCCGCCTGCATGTCCGGTCGCGTTTCGGCGCCGAGCAGAACGGATTGGCTGCGCTCCAGCAGATCGCCGACGCGGATCGGCTGCTCCGCCGGCACGACCTCAGTGAGCATGCTGCTGACGAATTCGACGACGACGTTGTTACGTGCCGAGAGCGCGCGGGCGTGGTCGCGCTGCATTCTTGCCTCGTGCGCCTGCCACATCGAGATGCCACTGGCTCCGACGACGGTGAGCAGCACGACTGCTGCCGCCCCGACTGCGGCTCGATTGCGCGAGACGAATCGCCCGGCGCGGTACGCAATCGAAGCGGCGCGAGCGCTGACGGGCTGCTTGTTCAGATAACGTTGCAAGTCCTCGCCGAGCGCCGCGACGGTGCCGTACCGCTCTGCCGGCAATTTCTTGAGTGCCTTGGCGATGATGTTGTCGAGATCGCCGCGCAGCGCGCGCACCGTCTCGCTCGGCCGCACCGGATCGATGTCGACCACTGCCCGCAACCGGTCTGCTGGTGTTTGAGATGGGTCAGCTGTTGGATGGCGCGACGTCAGCAATGAATAGAGCAGCACGCCGAGCGCATACACGTCGGTCGCCGTCGTGACCTCTTCGCCCTGCACCTGCTCGGGTGCAGCGTACTCAGGCGTAAAAGCGTGTCCGGGAAAGCGCGTCGATGCGGCCGAGGTGTGCGGATGCTTCTCGTCCAGCAGCTTCGCGATGCCGAAGTCCAGCAGCTTCACCTGGCCGCCGGGCGTGACGAGAATGTTCGCGGGCTTCAGGTCGCGATGCAGGATCAGCTTGCTGTGCGCATGAGCGACGGCATCGAGCACTTGCAGGAACAGACGCACGCGCGCGCGAACGTCGAGCGCACGGTCCTCGCACCAGCGATCGATCGGCTCGCCCTCGACGTATTCGAGTACCAGGTAAGGTTGACCGTCGCTGGTCACACCCGCATCGCTCAGGCGCGCGATATTCGGATGCGTGAGCCGCGCGAGCGCACTGCCCTCGCGTTTGAAGCGCTCGGTACCGGAGCGGCCAAGCAGCGACAGGTTCAGCAGCTTGATCGCCACGCGTCCCGCATAACGTCCATCGCTGCGATGAGCGAGCCACACGGCGCCCATGCCGCCGCGGCCGAGCGACCGCTCCAGCGTATAACTGCCGACGGTGCGCCCGACGAGCGTCGGCTCGACAGGCAGCGGCGTCGCCACACCTTCCAGAAAGCCCTGCTCGTCGATCGCCGACTGCCGATGCAGCAACGCGGACAGGTCGTCCGCCAGGTCGCGGTCCGTATCGCGAATATGGGCGAGCCGCGCACCGCGCACGCCGTCGTCCGCCTCCAGCAGCTCGTCGAGCAGCGGGCTCAGGACACTCCAGCGATGTTTATCGATCCGCGCCATGGGTCGCTCTAGTTTGTCTGGCCGAAAGCGGCCGAGGCCCTTTCGGCACGCCCGTCAAAAGGCGTGGCTTTTGCCGGTCTATCGTAACGCCCCTGACATCCCGGCCACAGACGCTGCGCAATCCGCAACATTGAGCGGTCAGGCAGCGCTCAGGCAGACTAGCTCGCGATGAACGTCACCGAAGACCCCTCGTTTGCGGCGCTTTACGATCAGTTGCGAGAGATCGCGCAGAGCGCTCTGCGGCGCAATGGCGCGCACCTGGGCTTGAGCCCGACCACTCTGCTGCACGAGGCGTACCTGGACATCTCGCGCCGCCAATCGCTGCAATTTCCGGATCGGGCGCACTTCATGGCCTACGCATCGCGTGCGATGCGCGGGCTGATCATCGACTACGCACGCGAGCGCCGCGCCCAGAAGCGCGGCGGCGGGTTCGACATCACTGCGCTGCCGACTGTCGTACCCGACATGGCGGCGAATGCAGCGGAATTGCAGCCGCTGAGCGCTGCCCTGGACGAGCTCGCGAGCATCGATCCGGCGTTGGCCGAGCTGGTGGATCTGAAGTTCTTCTGCGGCTTTTCGTTTACGGAGATCGCGGCGATGCGGTCGACGTCGGAGCGAACGGTGCGGCGGGACTGGAGTAAGGCGCGGTTGTACCTGCATGAGGTCTTGCAGGCGGATTGAGCGCGGCGGCGCGAACCTGGCCGGGCGTGCGGCGCGTCCAGCGGCGCATCTGTCGCACCAGCGTCGAGTCGTCGGCGAAGCCGACTTTGATCGCGACCTCGCGCACGGTGATGCTGGTCGATTCGAGCAGCCGGACCGCGACGGCGATGCGCTTGCGCTGTAGATATGTGTGCGGCGTGAGGCCGTGGACAAGCTTGAACAGCCGCAGGAAGTGATACTTCGACATGCTCGCGCTCTGCGCGAGTCCGGCCAGGTCGACCCCGTTCGCATAGTCGCTGTGCAGCACATCGGTCGCGCGCGCGATGCGTCGATAGACGTCGCGGCGCGTGGCAGGGCGAGTCAGTGCAAGTCCGTCGACTCGATCGAGCAGCTGCTCCTGATGGGTACGCATGCGTACCAGCAGCGCAGTCAGCTGCTCGTCGTACCAGGCCGGGTCATCGCAACCGGCTGTCAGCGCTTGCCGGATCGAGTGCAGCACCGGACTGACCGTCGTGTCGTGCGGCCGCAAGTGCTCGAGGAACTGGCTGCTGCCGCCGTCGCTGTGGATCTTCTCGACCAGCCGCGGGCTGAAGCAGATGGCGAGCGACTCCACCGGCTGCGCGCTGCGGATGCTGCTCGAATAGATGCGGCCGTGATTGAGGATCAGAAAGTTGTCGTCGTCGACGCCGATCGTGCGGCCCTCGACGTGACAGTGCTCCACCCCGCCCCACGCTGCCCGGATCGACAGCGTGTGCGTGCAGGGACCGAAGTCGGCGTGACGCACGCGCCCCCACAGGATGCAGTTTTCCCGGCCCCAACTCGCCCCGTCCTGAGCGCCCGGCTCCAGCGGCAGTCGCAACAGCATCGTGGTGCGCCCGCTCAGCTCTCGACGTCCAGGCCGGTCGCGACGAGCTCGTAACCCGGGCCGCTCTTGCTCAGCTTGCCTTCCACCCGCACGGTCTTGCCGATCAGGGTGGACGGCACGAAGAACGCCTCGTCCTTGAATGTGACGTGCAGCTTGCTGGAAGCACTCTGCAAGGCGATCCAGCAACCCCGCTGCTCGCACACCTGCTTGACGGTCGATTCGACCAGCACGTCGGCGGCCGGACGATCGCCGAGCGCTAGCACGGCGGCTTCGAGCGTCAGCGGGTTCTTCAGCGTCAGCGGCGCCCCGTAATGCTCGGCAGCACCGGCCGTCAGGGCGACCAGGCCCAGAAACACTCCCGTTGTAATTCTCATGGCGACCCTCCTCAGCGGGTTTGCACCTCGTTTGGATACCTGGGGCTCAATCGCCATCGGCGTCCGGAACCGGCCACTGACCGCCTTGCACAGCCAGACCGTGGATCTTTTACCGGACTGGGGCGTTGCCCCTTGCGGCCAGAACCGGAGAACCCGGCCACCCGCTCGGGACGAGCGCAGACCCAGCATGAGCACGCTGAAAACAAACACCCCTCCGACCAGCGCCCCGCTGGCGGTCAGCGAGCCCAACCTGCCTGCCCCGCGGGCCAGCATCCTGTTGGTCGACGACCAGCCCGCCCGACTGCTTTCTTATGAGGCGGTCCTGCTGGGGCTCGGCGTGCAGTGCGTCCGCGCGCTATCCGGCGCCCAGGCACTGGAACGCCTGCTGGAACAGGAGTTCGCGGCGATCCTGCTGGACGTGCACATGCCCGAGATGGACGGCTTCGAAGTGGCGCGGCTGGTGCGCGAGCATCCGCGGATGGAACGCACGCCGATCATCTTCGTAACCGCGGTGAACGTCAGCGAACTCGACCGCCTGAAGGGTTATGAGCTCGGTGCAATCGACTACATCGCAGTGCCGGTCGTCCCGGAGATCCTGCGCAGCAAAGTCGCGGTACTGGTCGAGCTGCACCAGCGGCGGGGCCAGCTGAAGGCCCTCAATGCGGCGCTGAGCACGGCGCGCGCGCAGATTGATGACGAGCATCAGAAGGCGCTGGCCGAGCGCGACGCGCAGCTGCAGGCAATTTTCGAGCATCCGACTGACCTCACTGCCGTGCTCAAGGCCGAGCGGGATGCGTCGGGTCAGATCGTGGACTGGATCTATGTGGGCGCCAATCGCAATGCCACTGCCCTGCTCGACCTGCCCCGCGAGCAGGTGCTCGGGCGGCGCATGAGCGAGATCGTTCCCGATCGCGCTGCCAAGGCATCGGAGCAATGCACTCACGTGCTGACGACGGGCGAGATCGTGCGCTACGAGAGCCGGTTCGCCGATCGCGATCTGGTCGTCACCTTGTTCGCGGCCGGGCGGGAGTGCGTGATCAGCTCGGTGCAAGACGTCACGGAGCAGCGCCGGCTGCAGGCGGCGCTGGAGGACACCGATCGCCGCAAGGACGAGTTCCTCGCGATGCTCGCGCACGAGCTGCGCAATCCGGTCGCGCCGATCGCGACTGCCGCCGAGGTGCTATCGCGGCTCGTGCCGCACGAGAATCAGCAGACGCTGGTCGGCATCATTCAACGGCAGGCCGTGCATCTCGGGCGCCTGCTCGACGATCTGCTCGACGTCGCGCGGATCACCCAGGGCCGCATCGAGCTGAAGCGCGAAGTCGTCGACGTGAGCGCCTGCATCCAGCTCGCGATCGAGACGGCGGAGCCGCTGATCCGCAGCAAGGCGCACCGCTTGACGGTCACGCAGACGCTCGGGACGATCTACGTCTTGGCCGACAAATTGCGGCTCGGCCAATGCATGGCGAACGTGCTGGTCAACGCCGCGAAGTACACGCCGGACGGCGGGGAAATCTGCATTCGCTCGTACGCCGACGGCCAGCACGTCGTGGTCGAGTTCCAGGACAACGGCATCGGCATCGCGCCGGAGTTCCTGCCGCGCATCTTCGACCTGTTCGCGCAAGCCGAGCGCGGGCTCGATCGCTCGCAGGGCGGGCTCGGCGTCGGGCTGACGGTCTGCAAGCAGATCGTCGAGATGCACGGCGGCACAGTCGTCGCCAGCAGTCCCGGATGGGATCGCGGCTCCACGTTCGCGCTGCGGATCCCTATCGCCGAGCGCCCAATGGTCGCGGCAGCAGCCGCGCCACGGCAGCCCGACTCGCTGCTGCGCGTGCTGATCGTCGACGACAATCGGGATGCGGCGGACTCATTGGCGATGCTGCTGCAGTTCGAAGGCCGGCAGACGCTGTGCGCATACTCGGGAGAAGCAGCACTGCAGCAGGTCGCGACGTTCGAGCCGCAGCTCGTGCTGCTCGATATCGGCCTGCCGGGACTCGACGGCTATGAAGTCGCGCGTCGCTTGAAAGCAGATTTCCCGAAGCTGCGCGTGATCGCGCTGAGCGGGTATGGACAAGTGGAGGACCGGCAACGGTCTGCTGCTGCGGGATTCGACGCGCATCTGGTCAAGCCAGTCGACCTGGATGCACTCAAGCGAGCCCTGACGGCTGTGTGATCGCGATACGAACGCGCGTGCCGGGATTTGCGTCCTCCACCGTCAGCTCCGCACCAATCGCTCGCGCGCGTTGCCGCATCGATTGCAATCCGACGCCTCCGTCCACGCAACCGCCGCGGCCGTCGTCGCGCACACTGATCTCGATATTCCCGCCGTCGCTGCGCGCACTCAGCGTCAACGTCGACGCTTGCGCGTGCTGGAGAGCGTTCGAGATCGCTTCGAGCAGCAGGAATTGCAGATGCCGCATCGCCTGGTCGGTGCCTGCCTCCCAGTGCGGCAGCTCATCGACCTGCCAATCGACTGTCAGCCCCGCCTGCGAGATGCGTCGCTGCAGCCGATATCGCAAGCTCGCGAGCAGCGCGTTGACGTCGCCGCTCGGCAGATTCATGGCGTCGATCGACAGCTTGAGATGATCGAGCGATTCGCGCAACGTCGCAGCGACCTCCACCGCCGGCGCCGTGCCGCTTTCGAGCTGGCGCATCGCGGTCGCGAGATTCGCCCCGACGCCGTCGTGCATGTCGCGCAGAATACGCTCGCGCTCAGCGGTTACGGCACGTGCCCGCTCCAGCTGCGAGAGGCGCTCGAACGATTCGCGCAGCTCCGACTCCTTCTGCTGAACCCGCTGTGCGAGCGATTCCTGCAGCTGCAGCGCCTCGGCGCGAGCCAGGCGGAAGCGCTTGCTCACCACCCACATGATCGTGAGGCCCAGCAGCATGCCGACATACTTCGCCCAGGCCAGCTCGCCGTACGCGCTGGTAACGAATTGCGATGCAACCGCATCGTGAACTCCGGCAACGAGCAGCGCCATGAGACCGAGCGCGAGTAGCACGCGCTCCGTGGTCACGCGCTTGCGCAGATCGAACGTCAATCTCAGCGTGATGATCGCGCTGAGCAACGACAGCAGCACCCGCAGCAACCTTGCTGGCAGGGAAGATCCAGTCAGCGCAAGCATGAGCGCACAGAACGGCGCGGCCCACAGCAGCCCCTGCACAGCGGCGCGCTCACGTACCGGTCGTGTACCGAACACCTGCTCGATGATGACGTAGAGCGCCCAGACCCATAGGGCGCGCAAACCGAACAACAGCCCGCCCCATGCATACCAGCGCAGCGGCAGCCATTCCATCGTGATGTCGAGAACGACGAGCGCCCACACCGCCTCGCCGATGCAGGCCCAGGCGTAGAGCTTCTCTCGCTGCTGCAGCCACAGCAGCCCGCAGAATGCCGAGACCAGCGCGCTGAACGTCGTCGCGATCCAGGGCACGAGCACGCGAAACGCATACGCCACCGTGTAGTGCGGCTCGACCAGCCGCGCAGGGCCGACCATGATCGGCGCGATGCCGGCGCGACGGCCCGCATCGCCGCGCAGCTGGATCGTCAGCTCGTTCTGGTCGCGCAGCAGAGCCGCGGTGAAGCCGATCGTGATCGGGTGCTTCGCCGACCAGGCGGCGCCGTGCGCTTCCAGATCGCCCGCGGTCGCGAGCAACGTGCCGTTGAGCTCGACCGAGTACGCGTTCGCGATACGCGGAATGAACAACATCTGCGGCTCGTTGACGGTGTGCGCCCTGGGACGGGCAAACGGCAACGTCAACCGAGCGGTTCCAGATCGCCCGCGATAGATCACGTCCCAGTGCAGCGGCAGGCGGATCTCCTGGGACGGCTGCGGCCAGCCGTTGACCGTGGCGACGAGCGTCGCATGATCCAGCTCGATGATTCCTTCCGGCGCCGCGTGCGCGGCTTCACAAAAGGCCGCGAGGCACAGCGCGCCGTACACCGCGAGTCCCCGCGCGGGCATGCGTCACTTCCCCGGCTTCATGCTGTCGAGCAGTCCCATGCGCGTGGCTTCGAACACCGCCTCGCTGCGCGAATGCACCGCGAGCTTGCCGTAGAGATTCTTGATGTGGCTCTGGACGGTATGCATCGTCACGCCTTGCAGGCGTGCGATCTCGGCATAGCCATAGCCGCGCGCGATCAGTTCGAGCACTTCCGATTCGCGCGGCGACAACAAGCCCCCCGGGGCCGTGCGGGCAACCGGCTTGCGACGCATGCGTTCGAGCAGCTTGCGCGCGATCATCGGCGAGATCGGCGAGGCGCCCTGTCGCACATCGACGATCACTTGCGCGACGTCAGCGGGCGTCGAGTCCTTGTGAATGTAACCGACCGCGCCGGCTTCCACGCACGCGATGACCGTATCCTCGTCGCCGAATACCGAGACCACGAGGATGTCGCACTCGGGCTGCCGATCTGCCAGCTCGCGGATCAGCGTGAGGCCGTGGCCATCGGGCAGTGCCAGGTCGGTGAGCAGAACGTCGGCGGTGTTGGTCTCGAACCAGGTGCGCGCCGGCGTGAGCGCAGCGAACGATGCGGACAAAGTGAGGCGCGCATGAGAGCGCACGCAGCTTTCGAAGAACTGCCGCGTGTCTTTATCGTCCTCCAGCAGTACGACACTCCACGGAGGCTCAGTCATGATTCGCCCGTGAGCTACCCGCTGCCGTGAAGCTTACCCCACCGGCAGTGCGAAGGCCCCTAACCAGTCGTCCGCGAGCTCCGCAGCCGTCTCGTGCGGCCATTGGCTGCTCGCTTCCAGGAATGCTTCGATCTGCGGACGCAGCTGCAGCCCGCGCCACGACCAGACCCAGATGTTGCCGAGCTTCTGATCGTCGGTGAACCGGCGATGCAGCTCGCGCTTCGCAGCGAAGTACGCTTCCACTTCGCGCGCGCTCAGGCGCTCGCTGATCAACGCGACGCGCTCGGCGCCCTCGGTCAGCGAGCCGGCCGTGACGATCGCCGGTGCTTGCACCTTCAGCCAATCGAGCGCCACCCGCAGCGAGGGGTTGTCGCGCACACGGACCGGCGTCGGCAGTGGCCGCCCGCCCGCGTGCAACGCCAACGCCGCAAACTCAGTGCAGTACAGACGCGAGTGATCGCGCCAATCGAAATAGGGATCGAACTGCGTACCGTCTTCGTGCCGCGCGCGCGCGAATGCCACGACAGCAGCTTTGTCGACGCCGGGCTCGGGATCGAAGATTGCCGTGACGCGCTGCCGCCCGATGTATTGCTCGAGCGTGACGCGACGGATGTGGCCGTGCATCGCGTCGGTTGGCGGGCCGCCGAGGAATGGCCACAGCAATGCGTACGCCTCATAGACGTAGGCCTGGCCGCCTTCGATCGACAGTATTCCCGCATGGCTATACGGCGTGTACTGCTCGCCGAGCATCGACAGCAGCAGGCTGTCCGCTTCGCCCGAGTCGCTGACGACGAGCTGTCCCGATTGCAGGGGCAGCCCGTGAAAGTCGAGCTCGCCCTCGCTTGCCGACTCCGCATCGAACGTGCGATACGCCGCGGGGGTCAGGGCCGTCGCGCAACCGCTCGAGCACGCAGCGGCGAACACGAGGACGAGAGCTCGAACGATGCTCATGCCAGGCTCATGGTTTGTGGAAGTGATCCTGCCGATGGTGCGCCACCGGCTCGAGCTCACCGGCAACGTCGCGCGGCAGCGAGACGCAGCTGCTCAACGGTACCAATAGGAGCACGACTAGCAGCAAGCGGCTCATGTGCCCGGCACCCGGTAGTCGTTGTTGCCGTCATACCCACCGTCGTCGCACGGCCAATTGTCGGTCGCACACGATATGCCCAGCGCAGCGCCCAGACCGAGTCCGACCAACAGCCATGGGTTGTCCCAGCTGTCGCCGCCGTAGCTGTCGAAGCCGAGCCCGCGCGTCTCGCCGGTGAGCCTGAAGCCGTTGAGCATGATTGTGCCGTGATCGAACGGCGCGACGCGCAGATCGAAGATCCGAGCGCTCGTGTTCGGCCGATCGACAGCAAAGCCGAACGACGGACCCGTGCTCCTGTGCCTGACAGCACCCAGCGGCTTCTGCACGTAAAGCATGAAGCGCGGTGAGTCGTCGAGCGCGCCGAACGGCTCGTCGACACCAGCCTGCGCGGTACTCGCAATCAGCACCGTCGCGCATAGCCCCCAGGAAAAGTTCGCAACCCTCATGATGACTCCCCGAAATCGTTTGCCCGGGGAGAGCCTACGAAGACACCGCTGAGCCGGCATCCCATGAACGGGGGAGCGCGGCTGGTACGAAAGTGCATCAGATATTCATGGGAAGCGGAACGCAGCGCCGGCGGCTACGGTGAGCGCAACCGGGATCCATCACTACAGGGCTCTTCTCATGCACAAGCGTTCACATCGTCTCGCGGTCGCCGCGCTGTTGCTGCTCGGCACAGCGAGCGCGCAGGCCTGCGAGATCTGGCGCGACGAGGATCTCGGCATCTGGCGCGGCAACTGCAATCTCAGAGACAAGTTCATGGTGGCGCACAGCTTCCTGGCCAACTACGAGAGCCGCCTGGTGCTCAAGTGGCCGGACCTGCATGTCCGGAAGTTCAAGTTCTTCGTCAGCGGCCCGTCGATCACGATCGAAGCCGACATCGAGAACATCGGCATGGCCAACGCGCCGGCGAGCACGTTCTTCGTCGACGCCAGCTTCGGCAATCCGCTGACGATGATGCAGCAAGGCAGCTCGATGCAGTGGACTGTCAATGTGCCTGCGCTCCCTGCAAACACCAGCCAGCGCGTGAGCGTCGCAACGGTCAACGTGCCGAACAGCGCGCAGGACTGGGATCTGGTGCTGGTGGGCACCGCCGATCCGCCGACGATGGCGCAGCCGGTGCGCGGGCTGATCATCGAGTCCGACGAGACCAACAACGTCAAGAACCACGCCTGCCGCTGGTTCGGGCCCATGCCCGACACTTCGCTGCAGGCCTGCAACTGAAGGAGTCCGCGATGCCTGGCTACCTGCTGATCGAATCGCGCGATCCGTTCGAGTCGACGGGCGCCGCCCGCACCTGCGAGCTGGCAATCCAGTTGCGTGCCGCCGGTCACGATGTCGCGCTGTTTCTCGTGCAAAACGGCGTGCTCGCCGTGCGCAGCGGCGCCCGCCGCGCCGAGCTCGACAAGGTGATCGGAACGAAGATCGAAGTGCTGGCGGACGACTTCTCGCTACGCGAGCGAGGAATCGCGCCCGCCGGCTTGATTGGCGGTGTGCGGGCGGCGCCGATCGACTCGATCGTCGAGCGCATGGCGGCGGGTTGGAATACGCTCTGGCACTAGCCGGCAAAAGTCGCGCCTTTTGACGGCGTTGTCGAAAGGGCCTTGGCCACTTTCGACCAGAAAATTAGGACATCCATCATGGCGAAACACACACTGACCTTCGTGCTCATGGACGCGCCGTTCGAGAGCGCGCGTACCACCACGGCTTTTAGGTTGCTGCACGCCGCGCTCGAGCGCGGCTACGACGTGAATGTCTTCGCTTACGAGGGCGCCGTCGCGCTTTCGTTCGCGAAGCAGGCCCAACATCCCAATGCCGTGCATGGCCGCGACGTGACACAGGAAGATCATCCGTTGAGCAAAAACTGGATAGCAGCGCTCATTGCGCACGCGCGTACGCGCGGCGCAGACCTCAACTGGGTGAACTGCGGACTGTGCGTCGACGAGCGCGGCGTCGGCGAGGCGATCGAAGGCGTGCGGCGCGGCTCACCCGCCGACTGCTGGAAGATGGCGCAGCAGTCGACCGCCACGCTCGTCATTCCGACGAAGTGAGGAACGAGACATGAAAGTGCTGCAGATAGTCGAGACTGCGTATCGCGCAACGACCGAAGAACAGGACGACACGGTGATCTGGATCTCGCACGCGATGCGCGGCGCGGGCGCCGAGCTCGGCGTACTGCTCGCCGGTAATGCAGTGAACTATGTTGCTGCGGACCAGGATGCCTCAGGTTTGACGCTCGGCGCGTGGCGACAGACGCAACCGCCGGCGCTGGCGCAGGATCTGGCTGCGTTGCTCAAGAAGGACGTGCCGGTCTACTGCGTGAAGGAAGATCTCGCCGAGCGCGGCCTGCTTGAGGGCAAGCTCCTCGACGGCATCGTGCTCATGTCCCGCGCGCAGATGCCGCGGCTGTTCGGCGAGTACGACCAAGTCTGGAGATGGTAGAAGTTAGGGGCTAAAGTGGCCGCCATCGCAAGAAGGTGAGCCACAATGCGAATCAACCTGGCGCTCGCACTCCTTCTGGTCGCTTCGAGCAGTCTGGCCGAGGAAGCCATGACTGCGAATACGCTGCGGCTGTCGCCGGATCAAAAGCCGCCGGCTGCGACAATCGCGGACATGGCGTGGTACGCGGGCCGCTGGACCGGCACGGGCCTCGGCGGATTCACCGAAGAGATCTGGAGCCCGCCGCGCGACGGCACGATGATGGGCATGTACCGCATGATCAAGGACGGCAAGCCCATCTTCTACGAGCTGCTGCTGATCGCGGAAGAAAGCGGTTCGCTCGCGATCAAACTCAAGCACTTCCACGGCGACTTGCGCGGCTGGGAAGACCGCGACGTCTCGCTGCGCTTCCCGCTCGTCGCGAAGCGCGACGGTAGCCTTTACTTCGACGGCATGACGTTCGAGCGCGTCGGCAACGATCGCGTCAAGATCTACCTTGCGATCGAGAACAAGAAGGATGGCAGTGTGCGCGAGGAAATCTTCGAGTACACGCGCGCGAGGCCCTAGTGAGGCGGGCTGACGCCTCCGCCCGCTCGGGCGGAGGCGTCGAGCTGTCACTTCTCCAGCGTCACGATCGGCGCGAAGCCGCCGTAGATCATCCGCTTGCCGTCGAACGGCATCGGATTCTTCTCCGGACTCATGCGCGGATCGGTCTTCATGAGGCTTTCCATCTTGCCCATGGCCTGGTCGCGCGTCGCCTTGTCGGGCCACTCGATCCAGGAAAAGACCACAGCCTCGTCCTCGTTTGCCTGCACGGCGCGACGAAAATCGGTCAGCTTGCCCTCCGGCACGTCGTCGCCCCAGCATTCCAGGATGCGGGTTGCGCCGAGCTCGGCGAACACGCTGTCGCCCTTGTTGGCGTGGTCGATGAACTTCTGCTTGTTGGCCTTGGGGACTGCTATCACGAAACCATCGATGTATGGCATGGCAGGGCTCCTGGAAGATTTGCCTGGGGCCGATACAACTCAGCTCGGAGCTGCACGGTTGCATGAAAGACGAACGAGGCCGCCACGTGCCGACATTGCCCGGCAAGAAATCTTACAGTGCCGGCTGCCAGCCGCTCTTCGCCAGGAACGCCTTCGGTTCGGACAGCCCCAGGATCTCGCGTAGCGCCTGTTGCTTGTCCGCGGCCCGCTGATAGTACGCCTTGGTGATGCGATAGCCGACCCAGGTGCCCAGCTCGTTGCCCTGCTCCATCGTGCTGTTGTCGATCCAGCGCGAAAGGTCGGTCTGGTCGATGTCGGCGACGAACGCAGTTTCGATCTCGTGCTCGCGTCCTTTCGTCAGCGCGGGGAAGTGCGCATACCCAGGCTTGCCGGCGATCAGCTCGGCCACGAACTCGGCCGCGCCTTCGATCAGCGAGCGTTCCAGCACCGTGGGATGCTCGTCATCGACGAGCTCGCGGACCTGCTGCACATGCGCATACTCGTGTGCGATCACGTACACGAACCTGTCTTCGACGTTCGGGTTGAACCATTCGGCCGAGCACAGCGCTTCGAGACCGATCTGCAGGCCGGTGACGGGACTGCCGACGCCGACCGGCTTGCCGCGACCGACGGCGATTGTGACGGGAGGCGTGCGCGCCTGCGGATACAAGCGCACCAACGTCCTGAGCGCAGCATCGCTTCGCTCACGCACGCGAGGCAACACGGCCATGCAGCCACGAGCCTTGGAATAAATTGCCGGATGCGCGGCGAGCGTCTCTGCAATCCGCACGCCGGTTACGCGGCGCAGTTGGGCGAGATGATGCAGGCCTTCCGAACCTGCATCGAGGTAGTCGCGTTGCAGCTGCTCGGCGGTCGGGTGGCCGCCGGCGGCGTCGTAGATCTTGTAGAAGAGGTCGACGTCTTCCGTGTGGATCTCCGTCGTCGCAGTCTGCGCCTCGGCGCAGATCGATATCCATACGACAGCGTTGAATGCGAGTGCTATGCAGGTCCGGTTCATGTTGATCAGGATATCGTAACGACTTGCGAGCGGTAGTTCGGCAGATCATTCTGTCTACGTCATGAACCGTCGTCGTCGCGCCTTCGCAGTGAGCCTGGCAGCGGTCGCTTGCCTGGTCGTCGTGTGGTGGGTGCTGCGTTCACATGACGCGCCTGTCGCACTCGCCCCCTCCGCTTCTTCGACCGATCCGGCGTTAGCAGCGCCCACGCCCCCGGAAGAGCGCGCCAACGCAGTCGCCCCGCCATCACCTTCAGGCCCCGCGCTCAGTGCGATTCGCGGTCGCGTCATCGATGCCGCAAGCCGCGAGCCGGTGCGCGAGTTCGAGCTGAAGTTCGCGGAATGGGGACGATCATCTAATCAACGAACTCCCGAGCCGCGGAAATTCCAGACCGAGGATGGCCGTTTCGAGTGGCCGCAGTTGCCGCCGGGACGCTGGTCGTTCGTCGCGCAGGCTGGCGGCTATCAGCCCTTTCTTCTCGACTCTCTCGTCCTGGTCGAAGGCAAGACGACGCCCGACCTGGTTGTGCCGCTGGTCCGCGGCTACGCGGTGCAAGGTCGCGTCTACGACCTCGCTTCGAATACCGGAATCGCAGCCGCACACATTACGTACCATCCCGCCGGCGAGGGCTTCTTCCAAGGCAACTTTCGCCTGCGCACTCGCACGCAGTCGGCCATGGATGGCACGTTCAAATTGGACGGCGTTCCGCCCGGGCGAATTACGCTGGATGTCAGTGCACGGAACTACGCCGAGCGTCGAGTCGACCTCACTGTCGACGATGACACCGCACCGCTGGAGGTTGGTCTGTCCAGCGGCGGTCTCATTTCCGGCCGACTCACCGAGAGCGACGGCGTGACCTCGGTGGCGGGCTTCATTGGCCTGTACCGTATCGAGGGCATCGGCTCGTCCGGCGGCGAAGGACGCACCAACGAGGCCGGCGAGTTTTCCTTCGACAGCCTCGCCCCCGGGAACTATCGACTCACCGGCCGCGGGCCGAGCGGCAGCGCGACACGCGAGCTCACACTTGCCGAGAGCGAGCGCATCGAGGGCGTCATCCTCGCACTGCGAGGCGGAGGTACCATTCGCGGCAAGGTCACGGGATTGCGACCCGAGGACATCAAGCAGCTCAGCATCACGCTGAGGCCTGAAGGCGAGATGGGTCTCGGTGCAGAGGCATCGATCAACGAGCGCGGCGAGTACGAACTGCGCAACGCCCGGCCGGGACGCGGGCGACTCTCGGCCGACGTGAACATGCGCAGGCAACTCGCACGAATGATCGACGTACCGGCGAACACGGACCTGACGGTCGACTTCGATTTCCCCCGCGGCGCGCGCATCTCGGGCCGCGTCACCCAGCGCGGCAGACCCGTGGCGGGCGCGTGGCTGGAACCCAGGCCGGCCGAAGACCGGGAAGACTTCTATATGTACGGGGCGGCGACTTCACCCACCGGGCAATACGTGATCGACGACGTGCCGCCCGGCGAGTACACCATCTGGATCGACGGGTACAAGAGTCGTCCCTTCCAGGTTGCCGGCGACACGGTCTTCGATATCGACGCGTCGCCGCAGCTCGCCGGTCGCATCCTCGAGGACAACGGCAAGGTCCCGATCGCCGAGGCAGAGCTGGTGGTCTGGCCCGTCGACCCGAAGACATCGAAGAGCCGCGCATTCAACGTCTCGGACTCCTATGGGCGATTCGCGATGGCGGGACTCGAGCCGCGCGATTTCGTCATGACCGTTTACAAGCCGGGGTATGCGATGTACCGGGAGCGGATCGCCTTCGCGGCGCCCGTCCTGGACATGACGATACGTCTGCGGCGCGACGCGGGAGTCGAGGTTCGGGCGCACGACGCAGCAACGGGCAAACCTCTGCGCAAGCTGACCGTGAGTGAAATGCGCGGCGAGCGTCCCACCTTCCAGGTGCCGGTTCCGCTCGACGAGGAAGGCGCGGGCTACATTCCCGGCGCGCTGGCGGGTACCGCCGTCGACTTCTGGGCTGAAGGCTACGCGACGCAGAGCGTCCGGGAATGGGACGGCGAGCGGCTCACTCTGAAGTTCGTGCGCCAACCGCGCTAGCTGCTACGTCAGGGCCACCACCACGTCGCGATGCTGGCCAGATAGCACGCCAACGAAATGACGATGCCCCTGAACGGAATGCGGAACCAGTAGACCTTGCCGAGGACCGCAAAGCCTCCGAGCATTGCGAGGCCGACGGCGAGCAGGAATGGCGAGCTGAACAGGATTTCGGGATACGCGTTGCCGAGAAAGCCGTAGATCAGTCCGAACAGGATCGCACCCATGCTGTGGCTGGCGTTGAATCCGACCCACGCACGCCACATCGTCGTCTGCCGTGTGATCACCGGATGAACCTCGGCCATGCGCGCTTGCAGATCAGGATCGCGTGGCGTGAGCTTCGGTCCATGGAACGTGTAGATCAAGTGCAGCACGCCCAGCGTTGAAAGCACGAGTGCGCTCAGAGTCATCAGGATGATCGGTGCCAAGAAATGGAACGTCCACGACGTCATTGGTTAGTCTTCCTCGGGCTCGTGCTCTTGGCCGCCATGGTACTGCTTGGGCGCGGGCTGTTACACAGAACAGAAGACGATGCAGCGGTGGAGCGCGTGACACAGACGCGTCCCGAATCCCCGCCCACAGCAACAGCGCCGGATTCAAAACCAACGGTGTCTTCACGCGCGACAGAAGATTCGCTCTTTCGCGGTCGAGTCATCGATGCAGTCACCCGCGAGGCGGTGCAGAAATTCGAGATCCAACTGCAACGACTGAACACAGCGATCGAGGAGCCGCGTGTTACGCGCAGCTTTCGATCGGACGACGGTACGTTCGCGTGGCAAGACGCGCCCGTGGGCGACTGGTACGTCACGGTGACAGCGCCCGGTTACCAGCGCTTCACGATCGAAGACCTGAGCATCGCAGCCGGCCAGGAAACGGCCGAGCTGACTGTGCCGCTGCAGCCCGGCTACAAAATCACGGGACGCGTCTTCGATGAAGGTTCCGGCGCTGGCGTCGCCCAGGCATCTGTCCTGTACCGGGAATTGGGCGCGGATATCGGCGCGGCACGCAGCGGATTCATCGAGACGAACCAGGACGGCTCGTTCGCATTCGACGGCGTTCCCCTCGGGCGTATCGGTTTGACGGCGAGGTCCGCCGACTATGCCGAACGTGCGTTGGAGATCGTCGTCAGCAAGCAGACGCCGCCAGTGGAGATCGGCCTGGCGAGCGGCGGCTCGATCTCCGGCTTCGTCGTCACGACCGGCGGCGCACCGATTGCGGCACCGGTGGCGCTGATCAGCGAGCAGAACTTCCAGCAGATCAAGCGCACCAGCGACAACGGTGCGTTCGCGTTCGACCACCTGGCCGCCGGCCGCTATCGCGTCGCGACTGGCATGGTCGGCGCGCAGGAGATCGTGCTCGCTAACAACGAACGGCGGGAAGGCATCGTCCTCACGGCGCAGTCTCGAGGTCGCAGCGTTCGCGGAACAGTCACGGGCCTGCGGCGCGACGAGATCGAGCATGCCTTCGTCATCCTGCGATCGGAAACGCGGAACGCGCGCGCCATGCGTCCTGTCGATGCGCAAGGCGAATTCGTGTTGAACGGCGTGCCGCCGGGGCCGGCCGAGCTCAGAGTCAGCGCAGGCCCATCGTCGCGCGAGGTGCGCAAGCTCATCCAAGTGCCTGCCGACAGGGACCTGGTCGTCGACATGGAATTGACCGCCGGCGTGCGTCTGTCCGGTCGCGTCACTCGAGGCGACAAGCCCGCTGAGGCCGGCAATACGGTTTGGATGTACCCGTTTCCCCGGCAGCAGGGCAACTCCTATCACGGGCGGACCTCGGCGGATGGCACCTATCGGATCGAGGGCGTCATAGCGGGCGAGTACGACGTGATGACCGCAGCGGGCGTGAGCCGCCGGATCCGGATCGCGAATGAGGATGCTGTGCTCGACCTCGAGTTGCCCGTGGTGCAACTTGCAGGGCGCGTGATCGAAGACGGTGGCGCGGTGCCCGTCGTCGAGGCATTGGTCTGCGCGACCTCGATCGGCGCTGATCCGCCGGGAATTCGTCCGAACGACCGATCCGACCACTTCGGGCAATTCGAATTGGCCGGACTGGAGCCCGGTGAAGTCGTGCTGTCCGCCTACAAGCGCGGCTACGAACTGTTCCGCGAGCGAATGGACTACGCGTCACCGTTGCTGGACATGACGATCAAGCTGCGTCCGGCTCGCGGTGTCGAGGTCAAAGCGCACGTGGCCAGTACCGGTGCAGCTCTAAGCGAGCTCGACGTGAGCGAACACATCGATGGCGGCAGCTTGGGCATCGTCCTGTCGATGCCGCTCGACGAGAACGGCGTGGGCTCGCTGCCGAAGGGGCTCGCCGGCAGCACGCTGGAGATCTCCGGCGCCGGGCGCCGGATCGTCGTGCGCGAATGGGACGGGCAACCGCTCGATCTGCAATTCCGCTAGTACAGCTGGCCCCAACCCTGCTGCTTTTTGTCGCCGGGGCCGAGCACGCCGATGCGGACTTCCCAGCGCAGGCTCCCCTTGTTCACGTACTGCCAGTCGAACTTGCGCCCTTCGAGCTGCCAGCCGGCGCGCTCGAAGCCCTGACAAAGCTCCGTGAAAGCACGCTGCGCGCCGCCCCGGCGGCAGTCTACATACGCCAGCACGCCCCAGGAATTGCTGATCCCGATCCACCCGGATTCCTGCGGGTCATAGCGAACGCGAACACGGCCGGCCATGGCCACACAGTAGCGCGACTACTGTGTGGATATCCAGTGGATATCTACCGGACGAGGCGCCCCAGCGACGAGCTCTTGCCGACGCGATCGAAGTAGCTCCAGGCGGCGTAAGCGATCCGTCCAATGCTCTCCTCCGCTTCGAGACCGTCGGCCGCAAAGGTCGTCATCACCGCGATAGCGAACGGCCGGCCGGGGACGAAGATGATTCCCGCATCGTTGCGCACGGCGTCTAGACTGCCGGGCTTGTTGGCGATCATCAGGTCCACCGGCAGGCGCCGCGGAATGTAGCTGGACTTCTCCGTGGCCAGCATCTTGAAGAACTCCTCCGTCGTCGCCTTGCCGAACACGCGCCCCTCGTGAATCGCCCGGAGCAACGTCACCAGCTCGCGGGGCGTCGACGTGTTCTCTCGACCTTCCTGCGCCGCCTTCACGTCGAGCATGTGTCGCCGCAGACGCGTGCGCTCCAGCCCGATCTGCGCCAGCCACGCGTTGACGTTGTCCATGCCGACGCGATCGATCAGGACATTGGTCGCCGAGTTGTCGCTCAACGAAACCATCAGCAGCGCCAGGTCGCGATTCGTGATGCGCGAAACGCCCGCCGACATCGCTTGCAGGATGCCCTCCGTGCCGACTCCGTCCTTCGCATTGACCGTGTAGAGATCGCCGAGCTTGGCACCGGAGCCGCGTTCGTGCTGACGATACAGCTCCGCGAGCACGGCAATCTTGATGGTGCTCGCCGTCGGATAGATTGCATCGGCGTTCAGATAGAACGCGCGCTGATCGGTCAGATCGAGAATGGCAACGCCGACGACGGCGTCCGTCTCACGCACGATGGTCCCAATGGATTCCTCCATGCGACCCCAGAGCAGATCCTGCTTTGCGCGCACGGACTCCGTCGTGTCCGCGGGCGCCTTCGCATCGTCGGTTGCTGCGAACGCAGCCGGCGCCAGGAGTGCAAGCAGAAGCGCAATTATTTTCATGGTGGATCTTTCTCGAACTTCGTGATGCCTTCCGGCAGGCGAACCCAAGGGTGTCGACGGCAGTCGTAGACCGAAACTCCGGGCGCGGGAAACAGCGGATCCGCAAACGCTCCCACTGCAACACTCACGGATTTGTCGGATCCGACCTCGGTGTGGAACACCGTCGTGCCACAGACGGGACAAAAGCGGAACAGGAACTGCGCACCCTGATCGCCGGTGCGCAGATACTCGCTGGCCTTGCCGATCACCTTGAACGGCGCCGCGAAGCTGGCAAGAGCGGCGAAGACACTGCCCGTCCGCCGTTGGCATGCGAGGCAATGGCACACGCCGACGCCGCGCGGCTCGCCCTCGACTTGGACGGACAATTGGCCGCAGCAGCATGAAGCGGTTCTGGAAGCCATCGGCGGATCTTACCGGCCCGCGAACTCGACTACGCGTTCCTTCAGCACCTTCAACAGCTCCTCAGCGACCGCGGCATCCAGCTCGACGGGCGTAGCAACGCTCGGCGGCGGACTAGCCGGCGCGGGCAACCGATAAGATGCGTCCTTCCGCCACGCGCCGCCCTCGAACTGCTCAGTGAGCTCTTTGAGCGAGATGCCGAACGCCGTGGCAACGGCCTCCTCGGTCGGCGTTCCCTGGCGCATCAGATCCGCCAGGTCGTGATACTGCTTGCGGTGCTGCTCTCCGGTCAGCAAGCCGAACTGCGCCCAGATGTGCGCGCGACGCGCGAACTCGTTGTAATCGGCGGGCGTGAAACCACTGGGCTTCGCATCGAGCAGCGCTGGAAGATCGACGCGAGCGCTGTCACTGGCCCGCTGATGGTCATCGACGACAGCGAGAAACCTCGGGTTGCGGCTCAGCAAGACCATGCCGTCCGGCCGGATCAGTAAGCCGTTGAGCAGAGTAGCCACGCCGGCCTGATACCACGCCGGATAGCCTCGCGTGGGGCCGTTCGACAACACCAGCTGCGCATACAGGTTGAACACGGACTGCAGCGGCTCGTCGCCGCCGAGATCGACGAGGCTCAGGAAGTTCAGATCCAAGCCAGGCAAGGACCGGCTGTTGATGACCTGGCGCGTTCGCACCTGATCGCCGAGCTCCTTCTCGGTGAACATGTACTCCCGCGCATCGGCACGCGGCAGCGAATACAGGCGCAACGGCGTGAGGGACTCGTCCAGCTCTATTCCGGTCAGCTCCGACAGCAATTGCTCGTAGCGCAGAGTCGCTCGCAGCAGGAGCTCGCAGCGAGTCGCACTGCTGTTCGAGACTACAGCGACTCGGCCCAGATCGCAGCGCCAGTACTGCGCGGCGGCTTCTGCTCGCGTCGTGGCAATCAAGGGCGTTACCGCAATTCCCAAGGCGAGCAGCGCTGCATGCCGCGAGGTCAGGTCCGCCAATTGTCATCTCCAGCGATTCGGTTTCGCGGAGATTGTAAGCGACTGGCAGGTGCGAGGGCAGCGGCCGGTGACTAGCGCACTCTTGCGGGCTCGATCAGCGACAGCACCGCCTTCTCGACCGTCGGCCACGCTTGCGTGCCGGGGGCGATGATCTCGAAGTGTCCCGCGCCTTCGATCACGGTAGCGTCCACTTTGTCCCCTGCCTGCTTCGCGAGCGCAACGTACTCGTCGCCGAACGCCGGCGGGATCAGCCAGTCGAGCGACCCTGTGATGAGAATCTGCGGCACGCCGAGCGGCAGCATTTCCGACGGCGAACCGTCGCGCAATCGGTCCGGCACGGTAGCGATCTCGCCGCCGAGCAACTGAGTCACCGGTACACTGCCGCACACTTTGCGCAGATGATCCGGTTGCAACGTCTGCAGTCGGCCCGGTCCGGCAAGATCGACGACGCCGCTGACTGGCAGCGGATTCTTCATATAGAGCGGACTGTTTTTGTCGAGACGATGACGCCCAGCGGCCCACAACGCCAGATGTCCGCCAGCGGAATGACCCACGAGCACGACGTGCTGCAGATCCAATCGATACTTTGCGGCGATCGTCCGCAGGTAATCGATGGCTTCACCGATATCGCGATACGTGCCAGGCCAGCCGCCGCCCTCGTTGTCGACGCGTCGATACTCGATGTTCCAGGTTGCAATGCCGACCTTGCGCAGCGCGTCCGACATCGGCAGCGTGTTCTTCAGGTCGGCGAAATTCTTCCAGCAGCCGCCATGGATGACCACTGCCACTGGAAACGGGCCGCGACCTTGCGGCAAGAACAGCTGGCCGAATTGATTGGCGTCAGTGCCGTACGCCAGCGTGTGATCCGGCGGCGCAGCTGGAATCGCGTTCACCTCGAGCGGCTTCAGCAGGTCGGCCGACGCTGCGGACAGCGTAGTCAACGCGATGAGGCAACCCAGAACAATACCCATTACGGTGCTTCGGTTCGTCATGCGTCGAGTATCGCGCGTTGTCTCACCATGCAGACCCTCGCATCGTCGGTCCGCGAAACCAACTTTGGTGCGGATAGAATTGCGCGATGAAGCTCTGGACCTCGTGCCTGCTGTTGATCGCCTCTCCCATCGGCATTGCGGCGGAAGCTGACCTGCCCTGCCGTGCCATCGAGGATCCCGCTGGACTGTCGACGCTGTGCGGCTTCGCTAAGCCGGAGGATCTGCAGTTCGTTCGCTCCAGATCCGTCGTCATCGTGAGCGAGCAAGGATGGAAGGCGCCGGCCAGCGGCGGCTCGATCTCGATCGTCGACGTCGACACGAAGGCCGTTCGGCTCGGCAAGAGACGAACCGCGTGGCCGGCGGCGAGTGCGACCGTCTCCACGAAGCTCATCGGCGATCCAGCATGCAAGACCCCGCCGCAGGATGTCTTCTCGCCGCATGGATTGTCCGTGCTCGAACGGCGGTCCGACATTCGTCTCGCTATCGTCAATCACGCCGAGCGCGAGAGCGTCGAACTCTTCGATGTGCTTGGCAAAGGCGACGATCTGCGGCTCGAATGGCGGGGTTGCGCGCTTCTGCCGCCCGACACTGCCGCGAACGACGTCACGCTCCACTCCGATGGTCGACTCTTCATTTCGAACTACGCACCGAGCACTCGCGACCTGCGTGCGGTGACCTCGCTATTTGCAGCTCTGCGCGGCGAGCTGACAGGCGATGTCATGGAGTGGTCGCCGAAAAGCGGCTGGCGTCACCTGCCTAATACCGCCGGCGCGATGCCGAACGGCCTCGTCATCGATGAATCGCACAAGCGTCTGTTCGTCGCCGAGCTTGGCAAACAGCGAGTCGTCGAATTCGAGCTGGGTCGCGACGGCGGCGCAACGCGTCGCGCCGAATATTCCTTCCGCGATCTGGCGGATGATCTCAATTGGACGCTGCGCGGCAC